>Ga0315293_10001619_pt1 | contig 21847 bp, 21 predicted proteins | sample YL17G13_20_MG_FD_203071 | JGI IMG/M metagenome (GOLD analysis project Ga0315293, IMG submission 203071) | Sediment microbial communities from Yellowstone Lake, YNP, Wyoming, USA - YL17G13_20 | ecosystem: Environmental > Aquatic > Freshwater > Lake > Sediment | place: USA: Wyoming | collected... | reverse complement strand
CCATATTTACTTAATATATCTTCTATAGAGCCAACGGGATATTTTTTAGTCCCTTTAAAAAGCATGTGTTCCACAAGATGACTGATGCCTGTTCCGGCATACCCGCCTTCAGACGCGGAGCCGGAATCCACAAAAACAGAAAAGACCGCTATGGGATTCCTGCGGTCTTCTCTTACAATGACCTTAAGGCCGTTATCCAAAGTTATACTGCTCTGGGCATTTAAAGGCGCGCAAATAAAAGAGCCTAAAACAAAAAATGCCAAGACAGAAAATAAAATTTGTTTTTTTACCCCATTCCAAATCTTTGATGAGTATCGCATAAATTTCAAATCGGTCCTAATAGTTATTTGATAATCTAAATAGATAAGGGATTTTTTTAAGATTTGTAACGGGGCTCGTCATCTTGGGCACGATCAAATTATAGCTTGATATTGTAAATCAATACCTGCTGGTTGACTTGGGCGAACGCTGTTTTCTTCTTTTTTTTTCGCTTGGTTTTTCATAATGCTTGCGGGCTTTTAATAACTTTAACAAACCGTCTCGTTCTATTTTCTTCTTAAAGCGCCTCAAGGCTTTCTCCAGGGATTCTCCGGGAGCTATTTCTATTCTCGACATTCGTTTTCACCTCCAAATTTGCTTCGCAAATTTGATCCCGACCCGCCATTGTTTCTGTGGCGGGGAGGAACCTATCGCTTAATTCTATATAAAACACTCATAACTGTCAAGCACTATTCGTCTTTTTTGGAAGGCTTTTCCCCGTCCTTCACGCCTTTTTTGAATTCGCTTATCGCTTTTCCGAGACTTTTACCTATCTCAGGCAGCTTGGCGGCTCCGAATACCAAAAGACATATGACTAATATTAAAATTAACTCCGGCATGCCTATTCCGAACATATTAAACCTCCCAAATTTTGTGAAACAAAATTTGATCCTGAGCAAGCCTAATAACGCGACGGACAGGAGCATTATAGGCGAAGTGAAGGACCTCCTTGTTTAATTTTTTCCAATATCCTGCCCACATCCACATAATTCTTTACCAGGTCCTCGACCAGCATGGTTTTTTCTTTATCCTGAGGCCTTATCTTGACAACAAGATCATATATCTCAGAAGCAGCTTTATACGTGTGCTCTTTGCTCAAAAGTACGGGTATATCCGCGTTCTCTATAAGTCTCATTATCTTTTCGTTGGGGACTATGTTGCCAGTCAATATGATGCCTGCTATTGAAATTTTTCTTTTGGGTTTTTTCAAAAGATGCGCAGTTAAAACAATTTTTATTATGTCTTCCCTGTCCCCGGGCGTTATTAAAAGGGAATCTGTTTCAATAAACTCAAGCGCGTCTTGAGGCTCCATCGCGCCTATAAAAACATTGCGCACGACATTCGCAAGGCCTGCCTTTTTAGATATAAGTTTCAAGTTAGTCTCTTCAATAATATTTTGAATCGTGGGGTTTGAAAGTTTTGGCGCATAAGGGATCACGCCCAGGACGTCAATGCCTTTTCTCTTAAAGCCCAACTTGAGCATGTCTTTTACTTTTTTATACTTTGACTCAAGGACTTTGTTGATTATGACGCCTATGACATCCACGCCTTCTTTTTCAAACAATGCCATGTTCAGCTCTATTTCATCTATTGGCTTGCCTATTCCGCCTGCTGTCACGAGTATCACCTTGGCATCCAGAAGATTAGCCACCCTTGCGTTGGAAAGGTCAAATATAGATCCCACGCCTGCGTGGCCCGTGCCTTCTATCACGACAAGGTCTTTTCTTTTGGCTATGCGCTCAAAAGAGGAGATTATGCTATCCACCATTTTTCTGTGGTCACCTCTTTTTATATAATTTTCCGTAAAACCCTTATCTATCGCTACGGGGCTCATGTCTTTTATGGAGCCTTTCATGCCGCAGACTTTTTCAATTAGCACAGAATCCTCGTCTACCTTATATCCGTGCTCAAACACATATCTCTGGCCGACAGGTTTTATAAAACCTACGTTCCTGAACCTTTTTTTAAACGCCTTGATAAGGCCTAAAGATATGGTTGTCTTTCCGTCATTCTGTCTAGTAGCAGCGACAAATATCCTTTTCTGCACTATTTCTTCTCCGATGTATAGCCACCTCTGAATTTTTCAGATTGCAAAAACAATCTGAAAAATTGGCTAAGGAATTCATGTTTATCTTTTTTCCCATTTTAATAATTCTGTGACCTTTGAAAGAGTAGAGCCTTCGTCTATTTCTTTTCTGATCCTGTTTTCAGCTTCCATCACGCTCATGGCCCTGTTCGCGAATTCCACTGCTTTATCTTTCGGAATCACGACTACGCCGTCATCATCCCCCAATATCCAATCCCCGCTGAATATTCTTACGCCCCCTACGTTTACAGGTATGCCTATCTCCCCGAATCCTTTAGGCTCGCCCGCTGAAGGAGAAATCATTTTTGAAAAAGCAGGAAATTTCAAGCCTCTTATCTCCCTGATGTCCCTTATGGCCCCGTCTATCACAACGCCTGCTATCTTTTTTTGAATGGCCCCGTGAGTTGCCAGTTCTCCCCATATCGCGGGCCCTACGCCTCCCGCGTCAATAACTATTACCTGCCCTTCCTTGGCCATGTCAATCGCCTCAACAGGCTTTGCCCAGTCTCCAGGATAAGTCCTTACGGTTAAAGCCTGGCCGCACATGTTTAAACCGGGATTAACGCTTATTATGTCTTTTAACGCGCCCTGCCTGTGCATAGCGTCTGAAAGATTTGAGGTAGAGACTTTTATCAAGATCTTTGCGATATCCTTTTCATCCCCTCTTTTGAAAAGTTCTGTTTTTATTTTCTTCAATTGTATTATTGAGCGTTTTATTTCCTCTGTCGCTTTTTTTGCGTCTTTTGATTTGTTGATAGCGCCGCCGACTATGACTATGCTCGCGCCTGCCTTAATAGCGTCGGCCGCTGTTTCGGAATTTATTCCGCCTGCCACTGCTATCGGAATAGATAAATGCCTTGCGACGTCTTTAAGCTGTTTAAAGGGATCTCCGGCCCGCATCTGGTCATCGATAGGACAGTGTATGCCTATATAGTCAACGCCGAGTTTGGCCACATCCATGGCTCTGCTTTTAACGTCTTTTACCGCGATCAGGTCTGCCTGTATTTTTGCGCCGTAATTGTGCGCCGCTTCCACGCATTCTTTTATCGTTGAATCGCTCGCGGCCCCCAGGACACAGACAACGTTCGCGCCTGATTTTGCCGCAATCTCCACCTCTGTGCGGCCTGCGTCCATTATCTTCATGTCAGCCACTATTGTTTTGCCGGGAAACTTTTCGCGCAATTTTCTGACGGCATTCAGCCCCTCGCTTTTTATTAAAGGGGTTCCTGCCTCCAGCCAGTCAACGCCTCCGTTAACCGCTTCTTCCGCGCATTTCAGGGCACGCTTCAAATCCACAAAATCCAAAGCTACTTGTAATACTGGTTTCATAATTTACCTCAATCCGATCGCCGAACGGAATAATCTTCCGTTCGGCGATCGGATATGGTTCATTCGCCAATTATCTGTATTATAATTTCCCTGTCCCTGGGCCTATTGTCAAAATCAATGAATATTATCTGCTGCCATCTGCCAAGCTGCATTTTATTATCGATGAAAGGCACGGTTATCCCGGGGCCGAGAAAAGAAGCCCTCACGTGGGAATACCCGTTCCCGTCCTGCCATCTTATATTATGCTGATACGTGCCTGATTTAGGCGCTATTTTTTCAAAAAATGCTTTAAGGTCATCTACGAGGCCCGGCTCGTATTCTACGGTCGTGATCCCGCCCGTAGAACCGGGCACAAAAATAGTCACAGACCCGTTTTTCAGGCCTGTGTTCAGGACAGCGGACGCAGTTTCCGCTGTAATATTTATTATATCCGTATCGCCTTTAGTGCTGAGTTTTATTTTTTTTGTGATAACCGCCATAACCACCTCAACTTCGTAAGTTGCCGTACGGCGGCTTACGAAATTACTTTTTTCGGTAAGCGTCTAAATACGAATCGCAGTAGAGCTGTTTTTCCATTAATAGCTCCGCTGTTATCAATGCGTCCATTAAGTCTTTGTCGGTTACGTCTAATATCGCGGCGTCTAAGCCGTTAGCGACAGCCATCGCGAGAAAAGTCCTGTTGATCAAGTTTTTGTGATGAGCCGGGGAACCTTGCGATACATTTGACAGGCCAAGCACTGTTTTCGGGCTTGGCTCAGCCAATAATTTAGAATCCCTTATAGTCTTAAGGACCTCTTTCGCATGCGGCTGCGCAACGTTTACAGGCAGTATGACAGCGTCCAGGTAAAGCTCTGCCGTATCGATCTCATGTTCTATGCAGGATGTTATTATTTTCATTGCGAGTTCCATCCTGCCTTCGCTGTCCTTTGGGATGCCGCTTTTGTCCATGGTCAGGCCGATAATAGACGCTTTATATTTTTTGGCGAGCCCAAAAAGCGCCTTCATCTTTTCTTCGTTCGCGTTCACGGAATTTATTATCGGTTTTGATTTGCACAGGCTGAGGCCCAGTTCCATTACGTCCTGCTTTGTGGTATCTATGGCAAGCGGTATATCAGTAACCTCTTCAATGGTCTTAACAAGCCATTCCATGGCCTCTTTTGGACTGGCGGAAGCAGGGCCAACGTTCACGTCTAGCGCATTTGCCCCGCAGGAAACCTGTTTGAGCGCAAGATCATGGATTACAGATTTATCTTTTTCTTTTATGGCCCTTGCCACATCTTTAAACATTCCATTAATACGCTCGCCTATAATAAACATACGCCCCCATATCCTGTTTCCGTGTAAGTTGACACTTTGACATTGTCACAGTGTCAACTTGTTTATTGCTTTCTTTGTTTCTTCCACTGCCTTTGGATGGTTCATGACTAATATATCAGCGCCTGAATTCAGGCATGCCGTAGCTGTAGCGATTTCCCATAAAATGCCGGTATCCAGGGGCCCTGTTTTAGCTTCTTTGGTGCGCCACGCCTCCTGACCGACAAAACTCATCATCGGCATGGACAACATCCTGTCCCCGGAAAGGCCGGCAAGCCTGGTTCTTTCCATTATAGAATAAGTATATTCAAGGCCGTATCCCAATGCGCCTGTCGCGTGATGTATTACTATTTTATCTGCCGGAAACTGCATATCGCAGATGAGTATATTTAACTGTTTCGCGATATTTACATCTATCGGGGCTTCTGAAATTATAGCGTGCCCCGCGCTGAGGCACGCGGCAGTAAGTGTCTTGTAATTTGCCTGGGTAGCAATGCCGAAAAGACAGTTTTCTCCTTTTGCGACATTCGCGCAGTGCGCCAAGACCTCGTTATCCTTCTCAATGGCAGAGCTCCCTATGACTATCAGAGGGACAGAAACGGATTTCATGACTTTTTCCAGGGTTTTTCCGGCTTCTTCGCAGGAGGCATTTTTTGTATCAGGATGCGTGCTTGCGAGCCTTAAACATATAAGATCCGCTGAAAATTTATCCACGCACATCTTTGCCCAGTCGCCCGGGGCTTTAAGCGCTTTTCCAAAATTTGATTTAAGCGCTTCAGGCCAGGCTTCAGGCTCCATATCCCACACATCCATTGCCACAACCGGAGGATTCGGACATTTGTCTTCGCCGTCTATAAAATAAATGCCCGTCTCCCCTCCTATCTTTATTGTTTTCTTTGAGCCAAGCGTAACCTCGCCGATCTTATCCTGCCATTTTTCAATCAATCTCTCCATTATCCCCCCTTAGCATCTATAACAGCAAAAAACTTGCCAAAGATAGCCGAAGAAGCAGCCTCCGGTTTTACGCTGTTTCCTTTTTCGCTATTTTTTTGTATGTCTTCCTGAAAACCAATGTACCCGCCTATTTCTAAACCCGCGTTTTCTATCAATTTGATCTTATCCTTTTCTATCCCGTCTTTTGATTTATTTATAATCAGGCTTATATCTTTTATTTTTATGCCCGCGCTTTTCGCGGTATTAAACGCATTTATCGCGGAACCGATCCCCACCATCGTAGGATCGCTGATAAGTAAAAGCAAATCTATGTCAGCTGCTGTGCGCCTGGAAAGATGCTCCATCCCCGCCTCGTTGTCAATAACGACGAATTTATATTTTTTGGATATCTTTACAAGATATTCTCTCAATATATTATTTACAGCGCAATAGCATCCCGGGCCTTCAGGCCTGCCCATGACCAGAAGGTCAAACCCGTTTCCTTCCACAATGGCCTCTTCCAGCCTAAGGCTGAAAAATTCGCTTTTAGAAAAGTTTTCCGGAGTTTTTTTCTTAACTTCTTCTCTTATATCAGCAATAGTTTCTTCGTATTCCATGCCCAGCGCTGCGTTTAAATTAGAGTTCGGATCCGCGTCAACAGCCAGGACAGGCTTATCTATAGTTAAAAGATAGTGCACGAGCATGGCGGAAATAGTTGTCTTTCCCACCCCGCCCTTACCCGCCACTGCAATAATATACGCCATATTTTAACCCTTATCCCGCAAGTTTACATACGAGCAATACTCGTTTGTAAACTTACGAGAGGATTTTCTTGACGCTTGGAAATAATTCTATATCCGTATGAGGCAGAAACAACGCCGCGCTGTAATTATTCATAAATGAGGCGTTCGTGCTTAAATCCAAATATGCCATTTTATCGGCGATCGCATCCGCGTTATCTGTGGCTTCATAAGACAAAAGGCACATCTTTGCGCCTGCTATTGAAGTGTTTCCGAGAAAAACAAAACTTTTTTCAGGAAGGTCGGGCAAAAGGCCTATGTTAATCGCAGAGCGAACATTTAAAGCAGTGCCCAGCCCCCCTGCGATAAAAACATGCTTTATATCTGATTTTTGAAAACCCGCTTCTTTTAACAGCACCTCTATTCCGGTATAAATAGCGCCTTTTGAATGTATCAGATTTTTTATATCATTTTCATCTATGGTAATGTCCTTGCCCGTGGCTGAATCTTTTGCGTCCACCAGCACAAGTTCTTTTATCCCCTCGGAATCCCTGACCTTGCATATTTTATTATCTTTTATTCTGCCGGAGCGGTCTATTATTTTATTTTTCAATAGTTCGCTCACGATATCCACGATGCCTGAACCGCATATGCCTTTTGGAGGCGCGTTTCCGATAGTCTGCATTTCTAAAGAATTATTATTTACAGAAATATTTTGTATGGCGCCTTTCATGGCTCGTATGCCGCACTTGAGCCCTCCTCCTTCAAAGCATGGTCCAGCTGACGTAGAGCATGACATCAACCATTCTTTGTTGCCAAGCGCGACTTCTCCGTTCGTGCCCAGGTCTATGAAAAGCGAAAGGTCTTTGGTTTTATCCATGCCTGCGGCAAGAATGCCGGCCACTATATCGCCGCCTACGTAACTTCCTACGCACGGAAGGCACATTAACAGTCCTCTTGGGTTTATCTTTATGCCGGCCTCGCTGGCTCTTATTACGGGCATAAAATTTACAGCAGGTATGTAAGGGGCTTTTCTTATTTGAGCAGGGTCTATTTTTAAAAGAAGATGAGTCATTGTAGTATTGCCCGCCGATACAACAGCTGTTACGTCGTCCAGCGTAAGCCCTGCTTCTTTTATAAGATTGTCTATAAGGATATTTATTGTATCTATTACCACATGATGCAATTTTTCCAGGCCTTTTTCGTGCTGCGCGAATATTATCCTGGAAATCACATCTTCTCCGAAATCCACCTGCGGATTATAGCTTGCTTTCGAACCAAGTACTTTCCGGGAATTCAGGTCTACAAGATAAGTGACAATAGTAGTCGTGCCTATATCTACCGCTATCCCAAAATTTTCTTTAGATCTATCTCCGGGCTCCAGAAGCACAACCTCTGTGGTTTTGTTCCTGTTGCCAAGGGTTACGGTAACCTCCCAATTGCTTCCCCTTAAAAGCCTTGGAAGCTTTTTTATATTGCTAAGCCCCATTTGCATTATAGCAATATCCTTATGATGTTTTTTTATCTCCCTTAGAAGCCTGTCAGCGTCTCCTGAATTATCGTCGATCGTGGGCTCCGACAGCTTTAAAAAAATCTTTGTAGACAATGGCCCGTGTTTAAAAATCTTTGAAGTAGTCTTATAGTGTTCCTCTTCTATTTCTTCAACAGGCGTGTAAAGGCCTGCCAGACGCTCGGCCTTTATTTCTTCCGTAAGTATCTCGAGGTCTCCCAGCATGGATTCTTCAGGCACAAAAACTTCCATGTCTGATTCAGGAGATGTCCTGCAGGCGAGCACATAGCCCTCTTCCCGCTCTGTCTCGGAAACCCTTCCGCTGCCTTCTGTTATATAGTCGCCTTTTTTCACTATCACCTTGCACCTGCCGCACACACCTTCCCCTCCGCAGCTATTGTATATATGCACGCCTGTCTTAAGGCCGGCTGTCAAGAGGTCTGTTCCTCTATCCACTGAAACAGACTTGTGTTCCGGCAAAAATGTGATTTTAAATTCTTCCATGGTAAGTTAAATTTTAACACGGTAAGGATATGCGGGTCAAGAAATAAAAAGGACTTCGGAAGCTGATTTTTTCAACTCCCGAAGTCGGATTGATTTGAACTTATATGCGTTATTTCTGTATGACTTTTAATTCTGTTCCGTCTGCCGGGCAATACTGAACATCTGACCCGTATTGTTTTCCGCAAACAGGGCAAAATTTAGCATTTGTTGCGTCCCCAACCAACGCCCCGCCTGCTGCCCCTGCTGCCCCGCCTATTAAAGCTCCTTCAGCCGCATGGCCTGACTGATGGCCTATGATAGCGCCTGCTCCTGCGCCTATAAGAGTTCCTATTCCTGCACCCTTCTGAGCGCCTGTACAGCCTGCGACCATGACCAATAAAAGCAATAATGCCACTACTGTATATTTTTTCATTTTACACCTCCCAAATTTTGTGAAACAAAATTTGATCCCGACCCGCCATTGTTTCTGTGGCGGGGAGGGACTATTTTCGATAATTATAGCATTCTTTTAAACCTAGTCAAGCATAATGTAGCTATTTAATTATCCCTATCCTATTAGGCGGCCAGTATATTAAAAATGCCTTGCCCAATAGATATTTCTTAGGCATAAAACCCCAGTATCTCGAGTCGCGGCTGGAAATACTGTTGTCTCCTAAAACATAATAAGCGTCGTTTGGAATCGTAACGCTTTGCCCTTCCGAACCAAAATCGCCCCTATTATAATAATGCTGCTTTTTTAATACAGATCCTTCTTCTATGGGGCCATTATTTACCAGGATAGCGCCGTTTGAAATCTGAATATTTTCATTAGGCAGGCCTACAAGCCTTTTTATAAAGTCCTTTTTCTTATCCTCGGGAGATATAAAAACTATCACATCGCCTCTTTTTGGCTGAACAAACTTATATATAAACTTATTTACAAGTATCCTGTCACCCTCCATCAGAGTAGCCTTCATTGAACCCGTAGGTATCTTGAATGCCTGCACGACAAACGTCCTTATTATCAAAGCGAGTATTACGGCTATGATTATGGGCTCAATCCACTCTTTCATCAAATAACGCATCTTGTCATTCATGTGTCCCTTTTCTTTAATGAGCACTTGACTTATGGAGCGAGTGAAACGAGCGAACATAAGCCACAGTGCGAATTAAATTTTTAATACAGCTAAAAACGCTTCCTGCGGTATCTGCACCCTGCCGAATTGTTTCATCCGCTTTTTTCCTTCTTTTTGCTTCTCCCAGAGCTTGCGTTTCCTGGAAATATCTCCGCCATAACATTTTGCGGTTACGTTTTTACCCATCGGCCTGACTGTTTCTCTGGCTACCACATTATTTCCTATTGCCGCCTGGATCGCTACTTCAAACATCTGCCTCGGGATAAGCTCTTTAAGCTTAGCCGCGAGTATCCTGCCTCTATATTGAGATTTCTCCTTATGAACAATCGAGGAAAGCGCGTCGCAAGGATCGCCGTTTATCAATATATCAAGCTTTACAAGGTTTCCCGGCCTGTATTCGCTTACTTCGTAATCCAGAGAACCATAGCCCCTTGTCATTGATTTTATCTTGTCATAAAAATCAACTATAAGTTCAGACAGCGGCATTTCGAAAATAAGTTTTATCTTTTCCTGAGAGATGTATTCTGTTGATTTGTATTCTCCGCGCCTCGATTTTGCAAACTCTATAACCATGCTTAATGTATCCTGGGGCACCATTATGTAAGTAGCCGCGAATGGCTCTAAAATTTCAGCTATATTCTGAGGTTCCGGCAATTTGCTGGGGTTATCAACTTCTGTGACTTTCCCTTTTTTATCCCTAACCCTGTAAACAACGCTCGGCGTGGTGATAACAAGATTCAGGTCGTATTCTCTCTCCAATCTTTCCTGGGCTATCTCCATGTGCAAAAGCCCGAGAAAACCAGCCCTATAGCCAAAGCCCAATGACGGAGAATTTTCAGGCTCATACACAAAAGACGAATCGCTCAATTCTAATTTTTCAATGGCATTTTTTAGAAAATCAAAATCCTTTGAATTAACGGGATAGATGCCGCAGAACACCATGGGCTTGAGCTGTTTATAACCTATCAAAGGCTTGTCTGCAGGCCGCTTGGCGTCAGTAATAGTATCGCCGTTCTTTACATCCTTGGCTTCTTTTATCTGGCAGATGACATAACCGACCTCTCCGCATGAAAGACTATCTACAGGCTCCATCTGAGGCCTGAATATTCCCACTTCCTGGACCTCATATTTTTTAGAACTGGACATCATGAGTATGTTCATGCCTTTTCTGATTACGCCGTTTACAACCCTTACGTAAACTATTACGCCCCTGTAAGTGTCATACGCTGAATCAAATAACAATGCCTGGAGCGTTTCGTCGCTGCTCCCGCTCGGCGGAGGCACATCCTTTATTATTCTTTCAAGAAGTTCCTTGGTTCCGATGCCTTCTTTGGCGCTGGCGAGTATTATTTCATTATCTTCGACATTCAAAATACCTTTTATCTCATTCCTGACTCTTTCAGGATCCGCATTCTGCAGGTCAATTTTATTTATGACAGGGATTATGGTGAGTTTCTTGTCAAGCGCGTGCTGCAGATTAGCGACTGTCTGAGCCTCCACGCCCTGGGCAGCGTCTACCAGAAGGACCGCGCCTTCGCAGGCTGATAAAGATTTTGAGACTTCATAGCTAAAGTCAACATGCCCCGGCGTATCTATAAGATTTAATTCGTAAACATCGCCGTTAACCGCCTTGTACGACATCCTGACAGCGCTTGCCTTGATGGTAATGCCGCGTTCCCGCTCCAGATCCATGTCATCCAGCAATTGCTCTCTAAACTGCCTCTTTTCCACAGTATTAGTAAGCTGTATAAGCCTATCGGCGAGCGTGGACTTTCCGTGGTCTATATGCGCAATGATGCAAAAATTCCGTATTTTATCCTTATCCATATGTTCTCTCAAAGTTGACACTCTGACATTGTCAGAGTGTCAACTTATTAGATGTTGAGGGCTAGGTTTTTGCCGAAATCCAGGTATGACTTGGCTATCTTTTCGCCGGAGGCTTCTGCGTATATCCTCAATATCGGTTCAGTCCCTGATAATCTCAAAATCAACCAGCTATTGTCGTCCATTATAAATTTATAGCCATCAAAAGACTTTGTCTCTTTCACGTTCTTGCCGCAAATTTGTTTTGGCGGGTTAGTCTTTAATAACTCCATCAATTTCTTCTTTTTATCGTCCGGATAATCCATGTCTATCCTTTGATACCGGAACGAACCGTATTCTTTTTCCACGTCTTTTATTATTTCCAGTATTCCTTTTTTTCTGTGCGCCATCATTTCCACAAGAAGCACGCCGAGAAGCATGCCGTCTCTTTCCGGCATGTAACCCTTTACGCCTATCCCGCCTGATTCTTCCCCGCCTATAAGAATATCTTCATCCAGCATGAGCCTGCATATATACTTGAACCCAACAGGCGTTTCATAGAGTTTCAAGCCATGCTTTTTGGCGATAAGGTCTATGAGCGTGGTATTTGAAACAGTCTTTACAACCCCGCCTTTCCATTTTCTGTCTTCTATAAAATGAAGTAATAATAATGCCATTATCTGGCCTGCGCCCATAAATTTTCCGCCGGGCGTAACAGCGCTTATCCTGTCCGCATCGCCGTCGTTTACGATGCAGATATCATAGTTTGATTTTTTGCCTTTCATTGCCTGAAAAGTCGCTTCCAGATTTTTCGGGATAGGCTCCGGATTTATTCCTCCGAATAAAGTATCTCTCCCGGTCCTCATCTGGGTAATTTTTATTTTCGTTCCTCTGAGTATCTCCGGGATATAGCCGTCCCCTACGCCGTGCATGCAATCAACCAACGCGTTTATCTTCGCGTTTCTCATAGGTTTGAAATCAATGTAGGCTTTTACGAATTTCATGTAATCTTTTTTCAAGTCCACGAGCTCTATCGCCCCTGATTCTATGCCTTTTTTAAACTCCATGGACTGCACGGGATTTTTGGCCAACAGCGTTTCCACCGACTTTGTTATGCCTTCATCGGCGGAACCTCCGTAAGGCGCTTTTATTTTCAGGCCGTTGTAATAAGGCGGATTATGGCTGGCTGTCACCATGAGCCCGCCGGATAATTTTTTATTTTTTATGGCGAAACTCACCAGAGGCGTCGGAACAGCTTTGTCTGAAAGCAAGACCTTTATCCCGTTGCCGGCTAGAACTTCCGCTGCGAGCTCGGCATATTTTTCGGATAAGAATCTCCAGTCATACCCGACTACAAAGACCGCGCCATTGCCTTTGAAATGATCCGCGACCGCCTGAGAAGCTATTCTTACGTTTTCAAATGTAAAATCCTGGGAGATTATCGCTCTCCAGCCATCTGTTCCGAATTTAATGCCCATTTTTCCACCCTTTCTTATCAATCCGTTCGCCGAACGGGATGGTTATCCCGTTCGGCGAACGGAAAAAGTTCTAACCGCGCAATTTTTTTACCGCTTCTTTTTTATCTTCTGCTCCGAAGAAATACGAACCCGCTACCAGTATGTTCGCGCCCGCGTCAACAACTGATTTAGCGTTCTTGTCGTCTATGCCGCCGTCTACTTCTATATCTCCGGAATAGATTTTCCTCAATGCCTTTATTTTCGGCAGCACGGTTTCTATAAAACCCTGCCCGCCAAATCCAGGATGAACCGACATGAATAAAACCATATCCGCATCTTTTAATACGCCTTCTATGCACAAAGGCGAATCAGGATTAAGGGATATCCCCGCCTTTTTCCCGTATGATTTTATCTCTTTAAGCACCTCTATTACTCTTTTCTCATCAATCTCTTCCGTAGTTTTTGATGCACCTTTTTTTAATACTTGTGCGCTTGTGCGCTTGTGCGCTTGTGCGCTTGTGTATGCCTCCGCATGAATAGTTATAATATCGCTCCCCGCTTCCGCAAAATCCCTGATAAATTTATGCGGCTCTTCAATCATGAGATGCACGTCCAGAATCATGTCCGTGCATTTTCTGGTTGCCGCGACTATTAAAGGACCTATAGTGATATTAGGGACAAAATGGCCGTCCATTACATCAAGATGTATCATGTCTGCGCCTGAATCTTCGACTTTTTTTATCTCGTCCCTAAGGATTGAAAAGTCTGCCGACAATAAACTAGGGGCTACCAGTATTTTTCTATCCATAAGCACCTCTTATAAAATCATGTTTTTTTCTATTTCTTTCCGCTCTCTATCCTCAAGAGAACCTATCATAGCCATATTCAGGCCCGAGCTATTAAATATGTTTTGGCTAACACGCCTTATATCATCTGCCGTAACAGCTTCTGCTTTTTTTATAGTTTCTTTTATATTCGGCAGTCTATTTAAAGAAGTCTCGTAATCTCCGAGCCATAACATGTGCTCAATCGTATCTTCCAGCGCCATCAATAGCTGGACTTTGAAAAATTCTTTCGCCCTTTTTAATTCGCCTGCCGTGACATAATTCTTTTTTATTTCCTTCAACTCCTCCAATATGCAACGGATAGCCTTTCCGGCTTTTTTGTGCTCTGTGCCGGCGTGTATCACGAACGCGCCTGTTTCATTGTATCTTTTGACCTCAGCGCCAATCTCATACGCAAGGCCTTTTTTCTCCCTTATGTTTTCAAATAACCTGGACGACATATTGGCGCCTAAAATAACGTGCAGTAATCCCAGCGCATACCTGTCTTTATGGGCTTTTCCGAAAGTATGCAATCCCATGCACAGATGAGTTTGTTTCGTATCTTTGTCCATAACCTTTATGCGGGGCTTTGACTGGTTATTGCGGAATGTCTCTGCAGGTTTGGTTTTTATTCCGGCGTGAACTGCGAATATTTTTTTAAGCCTGGATTCCATCGCATCATGATCCGCGTTGCCGCATAAAACAACAACTATGTTGCGGGGTATGTAATTCGAATTTTTATACTCAACTATGTCATTCCTCAAAATAGAATTAACCGAATCCATGGTGCCGGCAATAGAAAAGCCGAGCGAATTCCCGGGCCACATAATCCCGGCCAGTATGTCGTGCACGTAATGATTAGGGAGATCCTGGTACATCTTTATCTCTTCTATTATGACCCTGCGCTCCCGCTCTAACTCCTTTTGGTCGATACTCGCGTTCAATACCATATCAGACAAAACTTCCAGCGCTATGCGGCCGTGTTTAAAGCTGACTTTTGCGAGAAAACACGAAACCTCTTCCGCGGTAAACCCGTTCAAGGAACCTCCCCTGCCCTCAATCTCTTCTTTTAATTTCCTGCAGTTCCTTGACGGGGTGCCTTTAAAAAGCATGTGCTCCAGAAAATGCGATATCCCGGAGTTTTTCTCGTTTTCATTCCTGGAGCCCGTTCTTATCCATATGCCTATGGCCATGGATTCCATATTGGGCATGCGGTTCGTTACAAGAGTTAAACCGTTATCAAGTTTTGTTTTTTTGTACATGTAAATCCAAATAATTCTGCAATATTAATTGCGCTGCAATTTTATCTAAATTTTTCTTGCGCTTTCCCCTGGACAGGTCCGCTTCTAAAAAAATCCGCTCGCCCTGCGCGGTGGTAAGGCGTTCGTCTATCATCTCCACAGGTATGTTTATTTCTTTTTTTAATTCATTGACGAAATCTATGGCAAGTTTAGCGCTCTTACCCTCTCCGCCGTCCATATTCAAAGGAAGCCCTACAATAAGCCTCGCCGCGCTATACTCCTGCGCCAGATCACGTATCTTTTTTAAATCGTTTTTCATGCCTTTGCGTTCTATCGTTCCAATGGCTTGCGCTGTTATATTCAATGCGTCGCTCACGGCGACTCCTATGCGTTTCGTTCCGAAGTCAAGGCTAAGTATCCTCTGCATGCTATTCAAAAGCCCTGAAAGTCCTGACCAAGTCTTTGACTTCCTGCGCCCTGTTTTTATTGCAGACCAGCGTTCCTGATTTAGTCTGCACGATTATTATACCCTTAAGCCCTATAACCCCTATTTTATGGTCTTTGTCGCCGACTATAATAGAGTCCTTCACGTCTATCATGCTCGAATTAGAAAGTATAATATTCCCGTCCGAATCTTTGTCGTATATCTCCTCTATACTTGACCACGATCCTATATCCACCCAGTCAAAATTTGATTTTATGCAGAATATTTTATCGCGCTCGTTCTTTGAAACAGGCTCCATGATAGCGTAGTCTATAGAAATCGGATTAAAACCGGAATATTCTTTCTCGAGCATCATGGAATAGCCTGTTTTTGTATCAAACCTGGAAACGTCCTCCATGCCGTAATACATGTTCGGCATATATTTCTTCATCATGCTCAATATAGAGCTTGTTTTCCATATAAATATGCCGCTATTCCACAGGTATTTTTTATTTTTATATAACGCCTCCGCTTTTGCTTTTTTGGGTTTTTCGATGAATCTTTTTATACCGTAATATCCGTTTAATTTTTTACCGGTTTCCATATACCCATAACCAACGGACGGATATCTGGGCTTTACGCCTATTGTCAAAAGATTGGGCCCGGCCTCCGCAACCTTTCCGGCAAAAACCAGGTTTTTAAAAAATGCCTTCGTGTTTTTTATTATATGATCTGCCGGCAGAATTACCATTGTAGCGTCCCCGAATCTTTTTTCAAGTATGAGCGCGCTGAGACATATCGCCGGGGCAGTGTCTCTGCCAAAAGGCTCTGATATGATATTTTCTTTTTTAAGATTTGATATATAAGGCCTCAGGCTGGGAATTTGATTTTTGGTAGTTACAAGAAATATATTCTCCAGGGGCAGGTTTTCCCTTAACCTCTTAATGGTCTCCTGAATCAGCACATTTCTTGTCCCAAGAGATATCATGTGTTTTGCTTTGCCGCGTGTGCTCTTTGGCCAGAGCCTTTCGCCTTTGCCGCCAGCCATTATGACTGCGTACATAAATTAATCCCCCTTTAGAGTTCTCACAAAGTTTCCGACTTTTTTTACCAAATCTTTCTTCCTGATATTTTTTTCAATAACTTTTACTATCGCGCTTCCCACTATTACCCCATCGGCAATCTCTAAAACCGCTTTGACCTGTTCTCTTGTAGAAATACCAAAACCCGCGCATACGGGTTTCTTTGCGATCTTTTTTATTCTTCTCAGGTTTTCGGATAATCCTTCGGGTAATTTATTCCGCACGCCTGTTGTCCCTGTCAAAGAAACGTAATATATGAAGCCCGTGGATACCGCGGTTATGTTTTTTATTCTTTCCACGGAACTCGTGGGGGCCAAAAGATGTATTATAGAAAATTTATGTTTTTTCGCGATATCGCGCAGTTCTCCTGACTCTTCCGGCGGTAAATCAGGAACTATCACGCCGTCTACGCCTGAACGCGCGGCATTTTCAACAAATCTCTTTAATCCATAATGAAATACCAGATTGTAATAAAGCATCAGAACTATGGGCATCTGTGTTTCTAATCTGGCGTTTCTGACCAGGTTAAAAACGCCGGTTAAGGTTGTTTTGCTCTTCAGGCTGCGTTCGGACGCCTTTTGTATTGTCGGCCCGTCTGCCAATGGGTCTGAAAAGGGAACGCCAAGTTCAATGATATCCGCGCCCTTATTTTCCAGTTCAAGGATGAGCTTTTTTGTAACTGCGAGCGACGGATCCCCCGCCATTATGTAGGCGATGAAGGCCTTTTTGTTATTTTTGTGTAATTCGTTAAATTTTTTATCGATGCGGTTAATCATTGTTTTTGGTTATTCTCGGCCTTTACCTTTAAATAAATTTTTCACTATATCTATATCCTTATCGCCCCGGCCTGATAAACACACAATTATAATTTTATTTCTACCTATTTTCGGAGCCAATTTCTTTATTGCGTAATATATCGCGTGGCTCGGCTCCAAAGCGGGTATTATGCCTTCTAATTCCGAGAGCATCTTAAAGCCTTCAAGCGCCTCTTTATCGGTTATTGCCGCGTATTGCGCCCTATCGCTATCTTTAAAATAAGAATGTTCAGGCCCTACTCCCGGATAATCAAGGCCCGCTGATATTGAGTGGGCTATTCTTACCTGGCCGTCCTTATCCTGCAGGAGATAACTTTTTGTTCCGTGCAAGATTCCCAGTTCGCCTTTACATAAACTTGCTCCATGTCTATCTGTATTGATACCCAGACCGCCTGCTTCGACACCTATGAATTTTACTTTTGTTTTGCGAAATGGATAAAAGAGGCCTATTGAATTACTGCCTCCGCCAACGCATGCAACTAAATAATCAGGCAAGCGTTTCTCATATTTTAAAATCTGAGATTTTGTTTCTTTACCGATAACTGATTGAAAATCTCTTACCATCATTGGATACGGATGAGGGCCTATTGCAGAGCCTATTACGTAATATGTGGTCCTCACGTTCGTAACCCAGTCTCTTATGGCTTCGCTGGTGGCATCTTTCAAAGTGCGGCTGCCTGAACAAACAGGCATTACTCTTGCGCCAAGAAGTTTCATTTTAAATACATTTAGAGCCTGCCTGCGAATATCCTCTTCTCCCATATAAACGTCGCACGGAAGCCCGAATAACACAGCGCTGGTAGCGGTCGCTAACCCATGCTGTCCCGCGCCTGTCTCCGCGATGATGCGGGTTTTACCCATCTTGACAGCCAAAAGCACCTGGCCTAAAGTATTGTTTATTTTATGAGCGCCTGTATGGAGAAGGTCTTCTCTTTTTAAATATATTTTTCTGCCTATCTTTTTAGATATGTTTCCGGCAAGGTAAAGCGGCGTGGGCCTGCCTGCGTAAACCTCCAGCAGATTATTTAATTCTTTTTTGAATTTAGCGTCTTTTTGAGCTTTTTTATATTCTTTTTCAAGCTCTTCAAGAGCTATCATGAGCGTTTCAGGCACAAACTTTCCGCCAAATACGCCAAACTTCCCGGATTTATCAGGTAACATCTTCATATCTCCAATATAGAGTATAAATTATATATAAAAACTTAATATATGTCAATAAAACAAACAAGGTTTAATCTATGATTATCTCGCATTCAGGAACAGAGCGGAGGAACGCCTTGCCATAAAATTTATTTATTATGCGGCTGTCAAGAATGGCTATTATGCCGGTATCCTTCTTACTGCGGATTAATCTTCCGAATCCCTGTTTGAATTTGAGGATAGCTTCCGGCAGATTATACTCCAGAAAAGCGTCTCCGCCTCTTTTTTGTATATCCTCTATCCTCGCTTCAATGATAGGATGGTCAGGGACCGCGAAAGGCAGTTTAGTTATAATGACGTTGGAAAGGTTTTTGCCCTGGACATCAATACCCTGCCAGAACGTATCTACCCCGAAAAGCACGGATCCGGACTCTTTTTTGAAACTGGCAAGCATCTTATTTCTGCTCAAACCTTTGCCCTGCCTTAAAACATTAAAACCCTTCTGAATAAGATATTCCTCAAGCTCCTCATAGACAATATTCATCAGAGAATAGCTTGTAAAAAGCACGAACGCGCTTCCGTTGGTCAGCTCCAGGTATCTTTTTATCCTGTCCGCGGCTTTCATTGCGTAGTCAGTCATATTGTCAGGGTTAGGCATATTCTTCGCTATGTACATCCTGACCTGATTTTTGTAGTCAAACGGCGAGCCCAATTTCATCTCTATGGCTTTTTTCGCGCCCACCCTGTTCTTAAAATATTTAAACGAGCTATTGTCCACTGAAAGCGTCGCGCTTGTCAGGATGATCGGCTTTTCTTCATCGAAAAGTTCTTCCTTTAATATTTCGCCTATATTTACAGGTGCCATATTTATGGAAATCCTGTTTACTTTTTTATTTCTGGAAGACTCTATCCAGTACACATAATTACCCATTGCCTGGTTAAGAATAAGCTCCACGGAATCTTTTAACGCGCTTATTTTCCTGGCGAAACTGGCTATCTCCACCTCGTCTTCCCTGTCTTTTATGCCCTTTTTTGCGGCCAGAAGCGATTCTGTCAAATCTTTCAAGGGCAAAGATAAATTATTCTCTACAAAATTTTTCTGCCGGATCCTGAATGTGTCGGAGTCTTCTTTTTTTACATTCGCGTCAAAATATTCTTTTATATCTTTAAAGAATACGTCCAGCCGCCTCCTCGCCTGCTCCACGCATTCCATGCTGTCCTGGTCGCCCACGGTCAGCAAAAATCCTTTTTGCTTTTTCAGATTAAATAAAAGGTCCAATAAATACCTGGCGCCTGTATTTGTTATGCTTGCGCCGAGATGTTCCGTAGCGACGCCTTCAATGCTGTGCGCCTCGTCGAACACGAGGCCGTCCCATTCAGGAAATATGCTCTTTTGCTCTTTTGCCAGCGCCAGGTTTGAAAAAAATAAGTGATGATTAACTATCAATATCCTGGCTTCGTTTATTTTTTCTCTGGCTTTCTGAAAAAAACATTTTTTGTAATACTGGCAATTCTTGCCGAGGCACGTCTCCGAATCAGTTGAGACCATGCCCCAGACCTTTGAATCAGGCTCTTCCTCCAGGTCATAAAGCGTGCCGTCCTGCGTTTTGTATGACCATGCAAATATCTTTGTAAATTCCGTTAATTCATACTGGTCGGAAAACAGGTCTTTCTGCAGAAACTCAGACCTGTGCAGTCTTCTGAGGCAAAGATAATTGTTTCTGCCTTTTACAAGCACTGCTTTAAAATCTTTATCCAGGGCTTTTTCCAGAAAAGGTATGTCTTTATGAATAATCTGTTCCTGAAGGCTTATGGTATTTGTGGAAACTATGCCGAGGGCATTATTTTCAAGCGTGTACTCCGCGAGCGGCGCCAGATAAGCGAAACTTTTGCCTATGCCGGTACCGGCTTCTACAATCAGCTGCTCTGAATGGCTTATGGCGCTCTCAACAGCCTCTGCCATCTCTATCTGCTCATGCCTTACTTCATACCCGGGCATGGCCTTGGCTACAGGGCCGTCTTTGTCAAAAATTTTGGCAATGCGATTGTTCATAATGACGCTGGGCATTATTTCTTCTTAAAGAATGAGATTCTCTTTTCTTCGCCCCTGGCCAGGCGCCTGATGTTTGATTTGTGTTTATAGACTATTATCAGGCATAAGAGGCACATGAAGACAACTATTTCCGCGGGCTCTCCGAAAGCAAGCGTGAAAATCGGGACTGAGATAGCCGCTATGATAGATGCGAGAGACACAAATCCTGTTATGAAAAACGTGATCAGCCAGACTAAAAATCCAAGCCAGAATATCTTTGGTATAAGCCCTATCACGACGCCTGCGCTGGCAGCCACGCCCTTGCCGCCTTTAAATTTAAGGAACAGCGTCCAGTTGTGCCCTGCTATCGCGGAAAGTCCTACCAATATCCTGTAAAGCTCAGGCCTTGTGACAGGCGCCAGGTACAAGAACCCGGAAGCCAGATAAGTTGCGCATATAAGGCCTTTGATGATATCTATTATAAGGACTATTATACCCGGCACCTGGCCTATAACCCTGAATACGTTTGTAGCTCCGACGTTCCCGCTGCCGTATTCGCGTATATCTATACCTTTAAACACTCTGCCGAATATATACGCTGTAGGAATAGACCCTATTACATAAGCTGCTGCAAAACCCAGAAATAATATAAAATATCCCATTTATTAACCTCCTTAATTTAAAAGTCAAAATAAGTTTACAAACTGACATTGTCAGTTTGTAAACTTACCGGGGTTTAAATTCCTTTTTTCTAAATTTTATAATTACAGGAACCCCTTCCAGATTCAGTTTTTTTCTGAATATATTGACTAAATGGCTTTTCTCGGAATCGCTTATCGCTTCAGGACTTTTTACAATAATCTCAAACTCAGGCGGGGAATTTTTTACCTGCCTTACGGAATAAAGCCTTGTCGGATTAAACTCTATGGACTTCAATATGGCGTTCAAATCGCTGGTTGAAAAATTCTTTCCGGTTATTTCTGCCAGGGCATGCGCCAGATCAATCACTGCCATGAGATTTATTTTTTTTAACGCGGATATAAAAACAATGGGCGCGTTATACATAAACCTGATATTTTCGCGGATTACTTTCTCGTATCCAATTTGTTTTACGCCTTCTTTTTCCGCCAGGTCCCATTTATTTATAGCCAGGATAAACGGCTTAAAATTTTTCTGCACAAGGTCTATTATCTTGTGCTCCTCTTTCGTTATACCGAGCGGCGCATCCGCAATTATCACGGTCACGTCGCTCCTTTTGATGCTCTCTTCCGTCCGCAATATACTGAAATAAGTGACAGCGTCTTTTATCTTGCTCTTTGAACGGATACCTGCCGTATCAATTATAATAAAAGATTTTCTGTCTTTTTCAAAGTATGTGTCGATCGAATCTCTTGTAGTGCCTGGGATATCGCTGACAGTAATTCTGTCTTCTCCTAAAATGCTGTTAACAAAAGAGGAT
>Ga0315293_10001618_pt1 | contig 21853 bp, 23 predicted proteins | sample YL17G13_20_MG_FD_203071 | JGI IMG/M metagenome (GOLD analysis project Ga0315293, IMG submission 203071) | Sediment microbial communities from Yellowstone Lake, YNP, Wyoming, USA - YL17G13_20 | ecosystem: Environmental > Aquatic > Freshwater > Lake > Sediment | place: USA: Wyoming | collected... | reverse complement strand
TCGTCGCCCGGCGGATTCTCGGTCCGCGCCCGGATCAGGTCAAAAAGGGCGTTCTCCAACTCCTCCGCGTGCTTCTCGACGAAGGTGTGGACGTCGGCGGCGTCGGGGATTGGGCATCTATCTGACATCAATTGCTGCCGTGGGGAGGTTACGTGGATTCACCCAACTTGCCGAGCATCCGCCGATCCTCGGCAGAAGCCCCTTTCTCCAACCAAGAACACGGATCAACCTCCTCTACGGGGTTAATCCAAATCACCTTTCGGATCTCCCCCACAGTCTTCGAGGCACCTGAGAACAGCCCGCGCGCCGTGTCGTCGCGAGAAACGATAATGCTGTCCATAGCAAGCGCAAGCTCAATGAGATGCACATCTTTCATCATGGCATCGCGGTCTTTCCTGCTGGCGGCACATCCACTGATCTTATTCCTGAGACCCGTATGGGGAAGCAGTTCACCCGGTGCGATTTTATCTATTTTCTTCTTGGCATGCATGCTCCGGAGCCATTTCGTGGCAATAGGCATCGCATGGTTCCGCCAATCCCGCCGTGTCTCTTGCGTGAAAACGGCGCGATGGCAGATTCGCAACATTCCATCCAGGAAATGTCGACACTTGCCAGTTGGATGCACCGTGCTCGCAATGCTGGCATCAACAACAAGACGCATGGAGGCCTTTCTATCCATTCTGAACTTTCCCTTCTTCCTTCTCCACAGCGTCAAGATACCGGTTCTCGGCCTCTAATTCCGTGGTGGCGAAATCCTCAGGCCAGTCCCCAAACCTGCCCTTTTCGTCTGGGTCCACACTTGTCACCTTCGTGCAGCCTTGTTCATCCCGTTGGAACCAGTGTAGTTTCACCGCAGACGGAGCAATTTTGCCCTTAGCCAAGGCGGTTTGAATCGCAAGGAGCAAGAGGGCGCTGTGAGTCTCAGCAACAACCCGAACACCACGATTGGCCGCAGCCACTAGCAAATCCGCCATCGCGATCTGCGCCTTCGGATGCAAGTGAATCTCCGGCTGTTCGATATAGACCAATTGGTTTTTTAACGCAGCCCGAAGTGCCACGACCACAGGAAGGGCTTGTGATACGCCAAACCCGACGTGGGCAATATTCACTAGGTCTTTTGCCCCTCCCCGGACGCTATGGGACAACCTTCCAACACGAAGTTCGACGCGTGTGTCGAGGACCCGTTCTGCGTAAACTTTCCAAGTAAGATTGAGCCTGCTCAAATCCTCCTTGACTCCTTCCAAGTTCTTGGATCCAGCCTTCTGCCACTTATAAATCACGCTGGCAACATAGTCCTGAAATTGACCGGGGAATTCGCGACCCACGGCTCTAACAAGATAGGTCGTCGCCGGATTACCTCGTAATCCTGGCAGGTGGATTATCCTTTGCATGTTGACGACCGCGGACGCGGCGGGAGTCAATCCAAGGGCGTATGTTTCCTTTCCTGTGTCAACCAACAGTTCAAGGAAGCATCTTCTTCGCGCGACCCTCCATTTCCCCTTCTTCGAAAAATCTGTGGGAAAGGACTGGAATTCCTTGGGAACGTGTGGCGCGATATCATCATGGCTCATGCCTTCCCGCCAAGAAATTTCCTGCTCCCCTGGTTCTTGATAACGCATTTCGCGGATTCGGAAGCCTCCGTTAGACTTAACGTAGTACGTTGTCACTTTTGTTAGCGCTTTTCGTTCGTGCCCGAATTCAAGGGTCACCCAGAAGCCGTTCTTGCAATTTGGGTCCGGATGTTTCGGAAGCAAATCGTCAACTGAAGTACACTTGACGTTATCCCCCTCAAGTAGTATGGCCCCGGGGTCCGAAGACTCGGCGAGCGTCTGCTTCATAAGAAGGAGGGGTTGCATGATGCTGGACTTTCCCGAACTGTTCGCACCGGCAAGTATCGTGAGCGGCCGAATCTCCACAGTTTGTGCGGAAACCAGAGACTTGTAGCCGCACACAGTAACTGCGGTTATCGGAGGCAGAGTTTGAGAACCTTTCTTGGTTTTTCCCATAAGTCACCTCATTCAGGACCTATAACCTGCCACCTAGAAGGGTTTCAATGGATAGGCAAGCAAAAAACCTACGGACTCTTCAGTCTTCATCGCTCGGCCTCATGGACCCCCGCGGGAAGCGACTTCAGGCGTCGCCTTCGCCCCGGCTCGAATCCACTTCCTCCAGGTACGCCAGCGTACGCTCCAGTTCGTTTTGCAGGTGGCGGACCTTCAGCAGGCTCCGCACGCGCGTCACCAGTTCCCAACGGTTGACCGGTTTCGACAGAAAATCGTCCGTCCCCGCCTCCACCGCCCGCTCGATGTCCCCCACCTCCGTCAGCGCCGTCACCATGCAGATCGGGATCCCCGACGTCGCCGGATCCTTCTTCAATTTTCGGCAAATCTCGAACCCGCTCATCTTGGGCATCATGATATCCAGAAGTATCAGGTCCGGCTTCTCCGAGGCCACCTGCTTCAGCGTCTCCTGCCCGTCCGCCGCCGACACCACCCGGCACCCCAGTTCCTCCAGGTACGCCTGCAGGAGTTCCACGTTCTGCGGGTTGTCGTCGGCGATGAGGACCGTCGAGTTCCGCAGTTCTTCCTCGAATTCGCCCGCCATGCCCCGACCCCCTATCTCGTCTGCCGCAGATCCCCTGCGGGTGCCGCCGGTCCTCCCGGCACACCGGGCGTCGCCTCGGCGTCCCGGCGGGATGCCCTGGCGGAGCCGGGACCGGGATCCGCCGGTGCCGCCCCTCGCTCCCTTGCGCCCTTTCCCCGCCACGCGCCCTACTCCGTTTGCCTCAACCGTCCCAGCAGCGTCGCCGTCCGCTTCGGCAGCCCCTCGCTTCCCGCCACGCCCAGCGCCCTCAGGTGGCTCTCCAGCCGCTCCAGGCCCGCCGCGTCCGCCACGTCGTACCAGTGCGGCACCAGGCCCAGGACGAGACCGAACGCCTCCGCACGGTCCACCAGGGCGTCGAACACCCCCTCGCCGTCCCAGTCGAAGCCGAGAAAAAGTTCCGGCCTCTCCAGACTGAGGCCCACCAGGTACACCCCGCCCTCTGTCGTCGGGCCAAGCACCACGTCGTCCACGAGCAGCCGGTCGAACGCCTCGATGACGAACGAGTCCGGAACCGTCGGGCAATCCGTCACCAACACCACCACCCGCTGATGCCCCGACCGGAAGGCGTACTCGCACAGGCTCGCCAGCACCTGGCCCCGCGTCGAACCTTGCTGCTGCATCAGCCGCCAGTGCCGCGACGCCAGCAACTCCACCGACTTCCGCGCGCCGCGCGGGGCGTAGGCCAGCACCCGGCTCCGGACCGACAGGCCCGAGAACCGCTCGCACAGGTCCATCACGAAACTACGGTAAACCCTTGCGGCCGCGGGCGCACCGAGGACCGCCGCCAAGCCGGGTTTCACCCGGCTCTGCCGGGGCGAAGCCCCACTCCGCCGGGGCGAAGCCCGGCCGATTGTCGGTTCCCTTACCAGGAATGCGAACAGGGTGGACATCCGCCCCGCCTTTCCCCAGACGGCCGCTTAATCTGGTCCACATTGCCGCCTCGTGCTATCCTGCCTTCGTAGTCCCGACAAGTCGGGACTGCTTCCGCCCTCCGTAGCAGTAGCACGGATACTGCGGAGGACGGGTCGGCGGAGTAGGCTCGCGCCGAACCTCGCCGAAATTGCCGCTCTAACCGCCGCGATTATAAGCCTTTTCCGTTTAAACTGTCCATTAAAAAAGGTGTTTGCCTTTGTCGTTAACTCTGCACTCTGCACTCTACACTCTGCACTGATTTTAGTTGCCCTTCCGCCCAAAACTGTCCACCAAAAAAGCCCCCTCGCCCGCCATCTTGTCCGCCATAGCCCGTAGGGCGACGGCGGAAGCCTCGGCGACGGCGGGCCCCGCTTGCCACGGCGTCTCGTCACGGCGTAGTTCCGGCACGCCGGAACGAAGCCGGAAGTCCGCAAGGCGAAGCCGGGCCGCTTGCCACGGCATAGTCCCGGCGCGCCGGGACGAAGACGGGTTTACTCCGCACTCCACACTCCGCACTCCGCACTGAAATCGTTCCGCGTTGGAACGCCCCCTTTCCCCTTGCCCCTCCGCACGCCGTTGACTTGCACAGCCGCGCGCTATAACCTGTACCCATGCCTACGCTGGATTGGATCGGGAAAAAGGCCGTAATCAATCACCATCGGGAGGTCCCGTATCATCTTCTGCGGTGCGACGCGAAACTCTCCGTCGGCGATCCCGGCAGCGGCAACCTCCTGGTCGAAGGCGACAACCTCCTGGCCCTCAAGGCCCTCCTTCCCTACTACGCCGGCCAGGTGAAGTGCATCTACATTGACCCGCCCTACAACACCGGCAACGACTTCATCTACCCCGACGACTTTCGCGACCCGCTTCAAACCTACTTGAAACTCACCGGCCAGAAGGATTCCGAAGGCAACCTCCTGAACAGCAACCCCGAGACTTCCGGCCGCTACCACTCCGCGTGGCTGTCCATGATGTACCCGCGCTTGTTCGTCGCGAGGCAACTTCTCTCGGAAGACGGAATACTCTTTGTGAGCATGAGCGATGATGAGGTGCACAATCTGCGTTTGGCGCTAGACGAAGTTTTCGGTGCCGAGAACTTCATAGGAACCATCGTCTGGAACTCAACGAAATCCGTAACAAACACGGCACTCATATCCGTTTCGCATACGTATAATCTCGTATATGCACACTCACGGGAATACTTTGTTAAGAACCGGAACCATTTCCGCCTGCCGGAGACAGGAGAGGGTTTTGCAAATCCAGACAACGATCCGCGAGGACCATGGAAAGCGGACCCTTTTCAAGTTGGCGGATGGAGACCAAACCAGCAGTATGTTATTGTCAACCCGAAGACTGCGGAGGAGTATAGACCCAATCCAGGCTCCAGTTGGAAGAATGAGGAGGCGGTATTCAAACGACTTCTTGCCGACAACCGCATAGTTTTCGGAGTTTCTGGCGAGGCCGGTCCGCAACGCAAACGATTTCAATCCGAGGCTGAAGAACGTGGCAGAGTGACGACAACGCTGTGGGATGATTTGGACACAACCACAAATGCAACTAGGGATCTGAGGCAGTTATTTGGAACCGAGCAATGTCCGTTCGATAATCCCAAGCCAGTGGATCTCATCCAGCGGATGGTACAACTGGGCGCTCACGACCCACACAACTCGATCGTTCTTGATTTCTTCGCAGGAGCCTGTGTTACCGCCGAGGCCGTTCTTCGGCAAAATATAGAGGATGGCGGCACTCGCACATTCATCTGCGTTCAATTGCCAGAGCCAACATCAGAAGATTCGCCAGCACGAAAGGCTGGCTATGCGACGATTGCTGACGTCGGCAAGGAGCGGGTTCGCCTCGTCATCAAGAGCATTAAAGACGAATTTAGGGGCAACTTGGATCTTAAGGACCGCGAGACGCCGGAAGAGCCGGGCTTCCGGGTCTTCAAACTGGCCGAGAGCAATTATCGACCATGGAAGGGTGTCGAGAAAAAGGACGGCGAGGCGTACGCCGACACGATGGAGATGTTCGCCGATCCGCTCTTGCCCGGCTGGAAGCCGACGAACGTCCTCCATGAAGTCGCCCTGAAAGAAGGTTATAGCCTGACCTCGAAGATCGAGAAGGTGGCGGGCATCAAGGATAACACGGTCTGGTGTGTCACCGACTCGGACAAGGGCCAGTCCTTCCGCATCTGTCTGGACGACCGGCTGAAGCCCGCAACGCTCAAGGCCCTGGCCCTCAAAAAGGACGACCTCTTTATCTGCCGCGATTCGGCCCTTACCGACGAGCAGGCGGCAAACCTGGCGCTTCAGTGCAACCTGAAGACGATTTGAGAAGGGGGAGAGGCACATGGATAAGGAAATCGTCGTTCGCCTCCATACCAGTTTCGAGGATATGGTCCGCAAGCACCCCGAAAGCGGCGTGGAGTTCTGGTGCGCCCGCGACCTCCAGATGCTCCTGGGTTACAACCAGTGGCGGACGTTCGCGGCGGTCATCGACAAGGCCATAACCGCTTGCGAAAACTCGGGTTACGACCCCAAGGACCATTTTGCGCGCGCGCGCAAAATGGTCGATCTCGGCTCAGGGGCCAAACGCGAGATTGAGGACATCGCCCTCACCCGCTACGCCTGCTACCTCATCGCCCAGAACGGCGACCCCGCCAAGGAAGAGATCGCCTTCGCCCAGACCTATTTCGCCGTCCAGACCCGCAAGCAGGAGATCGTCGAGAAGCGACTGGCCGAGGCCGAACGCGTCAGCGCCCGCCGAAGGCTCACGCAGTCGGAGAAGGAACTCTCCGGCATCATCTTCGACCGCCTGCGCGAGAACGAAAGTTTCGCCCGCATCCGAAGCAAAGGCGACACGGCCCTCTTCGGCGGCCGGACCACCCAGGACATGAAGGGCAAACTCCGCATCCCGAAAGGACGCCCCCTGGCCGACTTCCTGCCTACCATCACCATCAAGGCCAAGGACTTCGCCAACGAAATCACCAACTTCAATATCAAACGCAACGGCCTGCACACGGAGTTCGGCATCACCGACGAGCATGTCAGGAACAACCGCGAAGTCCGCCAACTCCTGGTGGATCGCGGCATCGTGCCCGAAGCCTTGCCCCCGGCCGAGGACGTCAAAAAGGTCGAGCGGCGATTGATCTCCGAACAAAAGCGACTCCCGAAACAGATCGAGGGGTTGGAAGGGCCGGCGGAGACCTCAGGCTGATGGAATTCAAGTTCGACCCCAACCAGGAGTTCCAGGTCAAGGCCATCGAGGCCGTGGTGGACCTCTTTGACGGCCAGCCCCGGCTCGGACCCGCCATGCACTTTGCGGCCGGGCCGCTCTTCGGCGTCTCGGCCATCCCCAACCGCCTCGACCTGGATGAGCGAGCCCTTCTCGCGAACCTCGGAGAAGTTCAGACACGCAACGGCATCAGGCCCGACGCAGCCCTTCAGTGCATCGAGCAAGGCATCGAAACCCTTACCGGCCCAAAGACCGCCCGATTCCCCAATTTCTCCGTCGAAATGGAGACGGGCACGGGAAAGACCTACGTTTACCTGCGCACGATCCTCGAACTCAACAAGCGATATGGGATGCTCAAGTTCATCATTGTGGTTCCTTCGGTCGCCATCCGCGAGGGCGTCCAGAAGACCCTTCAAATCACCAAGAAGCACCTCAATGCCCTGTACGGCAACCCCGTGTACCGCCCCAACGTGTACGATTCCTCGAACCTCTCGCAAGTCAGGCAGTTCGCCCAGACAAGCAGCGTCGAAATCCTGGTGATGACCATTGACTCGTTCAACAAGGCGTCCAACGTCATCCGCCAATCCACCGACCGACTTCAGGGCGAAACGCCCATCCACTTGATCCAGGCCGCGCGGCCCATCCTCATCCTCGACGAGCCGCAAAACATGGAAAGCGAAAAGAGCATCACGGCCCTGGCCGCGCTCGATCCCCTCTTCGCCCTGCGCTATAGCGCCACCCACCGTGTGCCGTATAACATCGTGTATCGCCTTTCCCCCGCAGATGCCTATCGCCAGGGCCTTGTCAAAAAGATCGAGGTGGATTCGGTCATAACCGAGGGCCAGGAAAACCTGCCCTACCTCGTTCTCGAAGACATCCAGGCCAGGAAAACGCGCCTCACGGCCCGGCTGCGCGTCCGCAGACTTACAAAAAAGGGCACCGTCGCTCAAGCCAGGATAACCGTAAAGCCCGGAGATTCCCTCCAGGCCAAGACCAACCGGGCCGAGTACGCGCCCTTTGTCGTGGACGAGATCAACCGGGGCGCGGGCTTCGTACGGTTCGCCAATAATATCGAGTTGACGGGTCGGCGGAGTAGGCTCGCGCCGAACCCAGCCGCAATTGGCACTATACTCGCGGCAATTATATCCCCTTCCGCCCAAAACTGTCCATCAAAAAAGCCCCCCGCGTGCCATCACATTTAGCCGGCGGGCTTGCCCGCCGCGTATTGTGCCGTTCAACCGCACCCGCGCGCCGCTTGCCCGCCGCGTGCTGTCATCCCGACCAAGCGCAGCGAGCGGAGGCTTGCCCGCCCGTGGCGGGGATCTCGCCTCGGTCCCGGAGCCTGCCCCGAGCCTGTCGAAGGGGCGAAGGCGGAAGGGCGAAGTCGGAAGGAGGGCCGCGCTGGTCCGTCAACCAAAGTTTACAAACTGGCCTTAAGCCTGGCTAGCCACTTGGGATTCTTGAGGCGAAGATCATGCTCCCAAATGCGCAGCACCCGCCACCCCTTCCGCCGCAGTTCCCGATTGACCTGCCTGTCCCGGGCATGGTTGGCATCCAACTTTCGTTTCCAGAAGGCACGATTGTTTTTCGGCTTGGTGTAGTGCTTTGGGCAACCATGCCAGAAACACCCATCTACAAAGAGCGCCACACGAGACGCCGGGAACACAAAATCCGGCCGTCCCATGAGCGGCCACCTGCGCCGCCGACAGCTGTTTCTTTAGTAATTGCAAAAGTCAATAAGCAAGGGCGGACTCCCACTCGACCAAGTGGGCGCAGCTATCTTCAATCCAATCGAATCTTCCCCACTTCCTTCTTGCCGCCCCCAACTGTTTCACGATTTCATCCGGTGTTGCGGCGGCTATCCGGTCTCGCTCGCGCAAACGACTCAGAAGAAAATGGAACCTGCACCGCTTCGCGGCCGCTGGGGTCTGTGCGAGGCGTTTTGACTTTGGAGTCGAATAGTGCATGTCCCCGAACGCCTCGAAATCATCCAGGTCTTTATTTACAACACCTTTGCAAATCGTGCAGTTGCACACACCATCGTAAAATTCTTGAGCCGTAGTAATACCAAGGGGTTGGAAGCAGCGTATGACTTCGGCGACACCGACTCGCTTGTGTATCCCTGGAAGATGATATCTTACGGTTGGTGTCGACTGTCCTATAACCGGCATGACGTCTTTCTGCTCTCCGTAGCCGACGCCGTGGCTTGTGCCCATAAGGCCGGATTTTGAAAGAGCCAAACTGAAATACCCACCGTGCATAGTGAAAACGGACAACCCGGCCTCCGAAATGTTCCTGACTAGTGAGCGCAACGCGATCAAGGAGGACGCGCTTGCCCGGTGCTCATCGAATCTGCTGAACCAGAACCAAACGCCTTGCACACCTGTTTTCGGAAGCTCTTTCGCCAACGAGCGCATTGTATCGGCGTCTTCCAAAGACTCCTTGTCTGCAACAACGACCGCATGCACAGGAATCTCCGACCCCAATTCTGCGGTAAGCCCAGCAAGCCTGAGATTAAGCCGTGTCCAGTCTTCTTGGTCGCTAGGCACAATATAGAAATACGGAGCAAATACCGCGCTCGGCACCGGGAGCTCGGCAGCGAAATTCTTGTATTCAGGATCCTGCTGAAAAACTCTTGCCAGCCGCTCCACTTGGTAATCAACAACGGATTTGCAGAAGGCTGCCGCCTTGGCCCGACTCGTGAAATCGGAAGGCGTTATCGCGGCCCCATTAGCCAAAGCATCCACGAAGGCTCCGCCAAGACTTTCGGCGAGATTCCTGTAGGAACGCTTAAAAAGTCGGCGGATACCTTTCTTTGTCTTTTGCTCGGACTTGATCCAGTCCAAATCCGACCTAAGACGCCCATCTGGGTCAACATACATCCCATAAGCGTATGTCATGGGGTCCAAATAAAATGGCACGCCGAGCCGCTTGCCACCAAACTTGATTAGGAGGCTCGCGGTTGCGCCGGGAGTGGCTTCGACGAGGTTCGCACCAAGGATGAGACCGTCAAAGAACTTAATGGTTTTCTCGAGGTATTCTTTCTCTGCGTGACTTCCCATGCGGATGACAACTTGGGGTTTCGCCATCACTGTGCCCCTTTGACGAGACGTATATACTTACGCCGATACCTCGGACGCATTACGTTAGAAGCCCGTGCGGGGACAACCTGGTGGCAGCGCATATTGGCGTCAACTGAAACAAGGCCGACACCGTGTTCGGCCAGCATGGCTCTGTGCACGGACTTTACGCGCGCGGCTGGCAATGCGATATAGACGAGGTCGGAACACAACTGGTACAGCAGGGCCTGTTTGAGAGCATAACGCCAGCGGTGAAGTTTCAATTCTACGGCGAGTGTAAGATCATAAACCTGAGAAAAGGCATACAGGTCAATACGACGCTCGTAGAATTGCATTTCTGGTACCTGCCAACGAAACCCCTTCCGCCTGAAATAGGCGGCGACGGGACGCCTTAGCAGGTATTCCCACCTAAGGTGCGTCATATTGCAACCGTACCTTTTGCAGTGTGTCGTGTCGCCGAAGGCAGAAGGCCGCAGCCACCAAGCAAGCGGCCACCATCATGGCGGTTGGCGCCCCCGCCCACTCCAACACCCAGTCTGGAATCGGTATGGAGCAAATCCGGTCCAGCAAGCCAGACGACCCGGCGACGATCGCTTCCCACACGATCAGCACAAAGATACACCAACTGAGACCCTTCGCCCAGAAGCACCATGACCCCCGGGCCATGAATGCCGAACGGTACTCGACCAAAGCCTCGTTGCTTGCTTCTACAAAATCCCTGACACATTCCTTGTAGCGTTCTCCTCCTACCGGATTCGTACATTGTTCAATGTAGGTTCCTCCGTCCGCTCGAAGAATGGGCGACGGCACGGTTTCATTATCGCGGAAGACTTCCTCAAGCCGCTCGCCAAGATCGGTCACTAACTGTTGCCGCATACGCCTAAGGAGTTCATCCGCTCCTTCCAAGGACCGCTTGAAAACTTCTGTCCTGTCACCATACCTTAAGTACGCCAGGAAGGCACCACCCAACAAGGCGCCATGAATAGCCACAATGACGTTCACGAGGTCTGTATGCGTCATCGCGTGTGGTGCCGGCGTAGAACCTTGTCCTTTATCTCTGACTCAAGCGCCATATCAGGATATTTTGTATACACGTAGTATAGAAGGTCTGAAAGCGAGTAACGGCCGAATCGCGATTTAACGGCACGAATGGCGTCAACTGCTGGCTTAAACTCCCTGTTCTCAACAAGTTCTTCAACCTTGGCCAGCCCCCTCGGTGTTAGCGCAAATCTGTGTTCTTCGTATGCATCTGCGGCCTTCATGTTCTCTTCCGGAACCGACTGGCCATCTGATACAAGGTCATCAAAGGTCATTTCCTCCACCTCAGCGGCCTCTGGCTCTGTTGCTTCGGATACGATTTCGCTTTCTACAAGGCCGAGGTTTTCAAGAAACTCAAGGTCGTCGTAGAGCCGTGATGAATAGGGCCCCGCCTTGTAAGCTGTGAACTGGAATGTGTTCCCGGCAGGTATGATCTGTTCCTCTCGTTCCAACAGGAAGAGAAGTTTTTGCAGCCGTGTTATGCCTCCCAGGCCTTCGGTGGTAGTGCCACCTGGAGACAACCCCAGTAGCAACAACACAATATCCCGGCTCGAAATCTCAGCCATGTTGCCACCCTGCCCAAACACCGGCACTCGTTGATGGTACCACCACATAGCAAACCAACACCGGACAAGGCTGTCAAGGGATTCCTTGGCCTGACGCTACCGTTTTCCGCCCTTGGACTTGCGCTCGGCCGCGCCGAGCCCGGCCATCTGGAGCGCAATGCCTCGGATATCCTCGGCAACCGGGCCGTCCTTGGCCGTCCTTCAAAACGGCCCATCATCATGGCCGAAGATGTTTTCCCTGTGCCATGCAATCGCCTTGGGGTCCGGGGCAAACCGCCTCGGTTTCGCGAGGCGTGATCCCTCAATATCCAGCAACCCCACGCGATGAAGTGGCGGCGGTCGGTCGCAGTGTACTGCGTCGGTTACCATCACCCGCATCGACTCGTCCACACCGATCAACCCTGCATCAAAAGCCCTGTCGTGCAGTGCACACAGCGCGAGACCATTCGTGGGGTCAGCCCGGCGCTCGCGGCTGACGTGCCACGGAATGATGTGACCTGCCATCAGGAGCCGCGGCACGGCCAACGCACAGATAGCACAACGACCCACGTAACTTGCCAGTACCGCCTGCCTGAAGAAAGCCTGGACGAGGCGCACGCGCACCGCCCGGACGGTTTCGGAGGGCCCTCTGGGCATAACCAGACCGGCCTCGGCCAGAAGCCGCCCAGGCCCGCATATTCGCGCCATGGCCTCCTGGCTTTCGAGGCCTAACCGGGTCCAATCGGCACGAAATTCGTCCCAGATGGCCCGGTCCTGGTGGCTAGCACCGGACAGACCCCGCACCTTCCGCTCCTCAAGTGCCGGGTCGAAGTGGGCGAAGTTGCACAACTTCATTGCCACGGCCCCCGGCGTGCGGCCCAAGTGCTCTGCAATTTCAATGACCCGCGGGTTCCTCTGATGCATCCGCCCGAACGATGTGCGGCAATAGAAATTGTAGACGATCAGCAGTTCATCTCGGGTCCAGTCGCGATGGCGCTTCGCAGTCATGTTTTCAGTAGAATCAGGTAATCACATCATGCCAAGCAATTGAGAATGCACAGGCCACCCCGCGATTGCCGCGTGTATCGGTCACGGAAGCAGGTCTTGTCATAGGGAAATTCAAAGACAACGCCGCGCATCATGGCCTGCTTGGAGTTTTCACCCTCACGCAACCGGTCAAAGTCCCGCAAGTCCCTCTCACTGTGCAGGCGGGCACAATGTGCGGTAAGGGCCTGCGCCCTGTTGACCTCCAGAACGCCATGGAGGAAACGGCGACCGCGTCGGGCCAGGTGCTGCGCGCGTCGTTTCAGTTCGTACAAGGCCGGGTCCGTCCCCTGGCCGGCCCGCAGCGGCGGAAGGTCCCCGATAGCCTCGCCAAGTGTCACAGGATGGTCCGTGTGTGTCGGCCGCAACAGTCCCGGCCGGAAGCAGGGCAGTTCCGCCCGCGTGCCGATGATCAGTTGCCGCACGCGTTTCTGTGGTGCGCCGTAGTCCGCCGCCCTGACGGTCTGGGCATGAATGCGGTAATCCATCGCCCGTGCCCCGGACTGAACCGCCGCAAAATAACGCCCGCCATCGGCGGAACGGATGCCCGGCACGTTTTCCATGACAAAGACGGAGGGACGGAAGAAAGCGACGTAATCCAGAAAATGCCGGTACAGTTCACGGCGTTCGTCCTGCACGAGGCGCGGGCCGTGGTTCGCCCCGTCCCGCCGGCGCACATTGCTGAATCCCTGGCAGGGCGGCCCCCCGACGATGAGGTCAATGCAGTCAGTCCCCATCAGGGCCGCCAACCTTTCCGGCCGCAGCGCCCTCAAGTCCTCCTGCAGGACGTTTGGAATCTCAGGAAAGTTCGCCCGGAACACGGCGATGGCATCGGCAGAAACGTCTATCGCCGCCAGCGTCCTGAACCCGGCCTGTTTGACCCCGAGAGCAAAACCGCCGCAGCCACAGAAAAGGTCAATGCTGGTAGGCGCCTGGCCCATAAACCAACTACATGCCCTCACGCCACGTTCCTGTCAAGAGAATACTGGGCTATCCGGGGACGCACCACGCCGCGCGGACCTTGGCGGCGAAGATGGCGTTTGATGCGGGAGTGGGAGTTCCGGGAGTTCCGGGAGTTCCGGTGACATAGAACTTAATTGCGTTTGCCAAGGCCCGGATATTCCGGGGGACACGCACCTATTTTCGGCATTTCCGTCCACCCGATCCTGCAGCCTGTCCCGACCCCTCGGGATTCCCCCCGCCGCATAACCGCAGTCCAATGTCCAAAGTTTACCCGCCGAAGCCTCCGGCGAAGGCGGGTCCAAAGTCCAAAGTCTTGGGACGGCAGTCCAGAGTCTAAGGTCCAAGGTCCAAAGTCCACGGCATGCGGTTTGTCTTCCAGTCGTCATTCGGATTTCGGAGTTGATTCGTCATTCGGCCCTCGGATTTCGTCATTCCCCCCAATCCCCCTCTGCGTTCTCAGCGTGCTCTGCGTTGAAACCACACTCCCAACTGCAAACGGTATGCCAAAGACGCGGAAAAAAAGTTATTAACATAAAGGTATGCACATGGCATGGATGGAAAAAGTGCAAAATTGGGCCTAAAAACCGGTAAAAACCGCACCAAAAACGCGAAAAAACCCCTAAAAAAGTCAAAATTTGCGCTAGCCCATCTTACCAAAGGCACCCCGTCCGCCGAAAAATCTGCCCTGGCGCTAGCGCCAGGGCCGGTGGGTTCCCAAAAATCGCCCAAAAATACCCCCCAAAACTCGCGCAAAAAAGTTATCCACAATCGCCGGTTGACGTAAGTCGGGGTATGTTTGAACCGCAAAGACCGCCCGCCGCGCGCATCCAGGCCGCCTGGCCCGTTGCCGCCGAGACGATTCACCGACTGGAGGTCTGGAAGGAGTCTCAGAAGGAGCATCCTGCCGCCGTCCCGCCCGCCCCCGATGCGGGCCTGCGGGCCTTCGAGCGGATGGCGGCCGTGCTGGTCGATCAGTACATCGCTTCGCACCCGACGCCGCCCCCGGAGATCGTTCTGGATTTCGACGCCACGGACGACCCGATCCACGGCGGACAGGAAGGCCGGTTCTTCCACGGTTACTACGACGCGTATTGCTTCCTGCCCCTCTACGTCTTCGCCGGAGATCAACTCCTTGTGGCGTACCTGCGGCCGTCGAACATCGACGGCGCCAAGCACAGCCGCGCGATCCTCAAACTCCTGGTGACGCGGTTGCGACAGACTTGGCCCGCGGTGAAGATCGTCTTCCGTGGCGACAGCGGGTTCTGCCGGTGGCGGCTCTTGCGGTGGTTGTGACAGGCACGGCGTGGATTATGTGGTAGGCCTGGCCACGCCGTTCCCGCTGCAAGACCTCTTCCGAACGATCCTCGCCCGCCTGACGCAAAGGAGGTACGCGACAACCCTCGGCCCCTGAGACGCGCACAACCCGTGCGGTTCATGGGGGTAAGGGGGTGTTGCGCGCCCAGGCCGGAATCTCAGCCTCCGCAGCCACCCTCTCCGCCCACCGTACCCCGTGCCGGGCCGCCGCGTAGCACTCATGAAATATGCGGGCTAGTCGAGTCGCCTGTGGCGACCAGCCGGAACTCCGCCAAGAACAGATGGCTGACGGCGCTCAAGACGAGGTGCCGCTGGATCGTGCGGTACTGGCGGACCTCGGCGGTCGGGTTGCTCTTGGCCTTCAGGCGGGGATAGCGGGGCGGCCGGCCCATAGCCCGCTCGCGGGGATGGCGTCGGTAGCGGACCGCCGGCCGCCGGGTCCAGACCCGAAACGTGGTGGGCAGTTCCGCCACGTAGTTCTGGCCCAGAGCGTCCAAACCCCGCAAAAACGGGGGCTTACCGCCGTAGCCTTCGTCGAACGTCAGCCAGGCGAAGCGGACGCCGTTGGCGAGGGCCCGGCGTACCTGGCCCAGGGCCATCTGGTACTTGGTCCGGTAGATCACCTCGTCGAGGATGCCGGCGGCGTCGGCGATCGGCTAGACGTTCTTGCGTCGAAGGTCCGACAGTTGGCCCTCGACGTAGGTGTCCAGGTGCCGGCGGGTCGAATGAGTCATCAGAGCCTTTGTAGCGTAGTACCCCTAGCCGCGGTACAGAGCGTGACGAGCGATATAGTCGGCCACGCTGGCGGGAACGAGACCGGCAATGGACTGACCTGTGCGGACCCGTTGCCGGATGTCCGTACCGCAGATGTCCAAAAGAGGGGAGGGAACGCGGCTTGCGAGAATTCGCCCGAGGGCTTCTTCGCCTATCGCCTCGCAGAGGGGACCAAGGTCGCTCGCTTTCGGACCGGGTCGGGGTAGAATAGCTAGGGTCGCCAGGGCGACAATATCCGCGATGCGGTGCCAGGTGTGGAGGAGCGGCAAGTTGTCCTCGCCGATGAGAAGGAAAAGGGTGGCGTGGGGGCACGCGGTCCGGGCAAAATGCTCGAGGGTAAAGGCGGTGTACGACGGCTCGGTGCGGCGAATCTCGCAGTCGGAGACGGCAAACGGCGGGATAGGCTCGGCAGCCAGTTCGCACATCCGTAGCCGATGCTCCGGCGAGGCCGGCGCGTGGCGCGGACGATGAACCGGCGCCGCCGAGGGAACGAGATACAGCCGGTCCAGCCGCAGATGCCCGCAGGCGTACTCGGCGGGGACGAGGTGCCCGAGGTGGATCGGGTCGAACGTGCCGCCCAGGATGCCGATGCGCGGTGGGGCCATGCGCGGCAGTATGGGATGGGTGAATGCGGGTGTCAAGCGCAGCAATCAGGGTCAGCGCGTGGCGGCGAGCCATAAGTGGGGGTATAGTTAGCCGCCCCGCTTCCGCCGTCGCCCTTCGGGCTATGGCGGACAGGTGCGGGGCGCGCATGTTTAGGCGCCGGGCTTGCCCGGCGCGTGAAAGAGCGGGGCTTGAGGCCATGAAACGGTGGGGTTGGTTGTTGGGAGGCGTGTTCAGCCTCGCCGGCCTTGTTTGGGCCGCCGAGACGGAGCCGGCGCCCTCGGCCGGCGCTACGCCGGACATCACGTTTGTCCAGGAAAGCGAGGGGGCGGGGGAGGCCGAGAACCCCGCGAACCCGTTTGCCGCCGGCGAGGAAAGCGGGGTCCGAAAGGATGCCGTGCCGGGATACGTGGAACTTTCGTCCGGCGCCAAAGTCCCCGGACGAATCTTTACGACTCGCGCGGAGCGCGTGAAGATTTTCAACCTGGAGAAGGAGGTGTACGAGTACGTGCCCGTGCCGGCCGTCCGGAAGATTGAGACGGTGATCGAGTGGGAGCGGATGGAGAAGGAGTGGCGTTTCAAGGAGGCCGGCAGCCCGGAGAAGGTCTATACCGGCCGGTCGTACCCGGCCCGGAAGTTCGCCTACAGGCTGACGCTCGTCAACGGCCACACGATCACGGGGCACATCCTCGGCCAGCCGCTCTACCTCGCCCGCGACGGCAAAGCGGACCGCTTCATCCTCCACGATCGCCAGAAAGGTCCGCTGGACTCGACGCTGGAGGACCTCGTGTACCTGAAACGGGTGGTGCTGCATGAAGCAGGGCAACAGGCAATAGGCAACGGGCAACAGGGTTAACGCCCGCAGATGAGTCCCGGTCTTTCGGGACGAATCTGCGGGATCTCTTCGGCAATGCGGAACGCGGCCCCTCGACCATGCCCTTCGACGGGCTCAGGGCCGTGAGCATGGTCGAACGGCTCGGGCCGCCCTGAGCGAGGTCGAAGGGCGGAATGAGGCGGCAGTTTAGCCGCCGCGTGGCGCCGTTCGAGCCGCGATCCCGGCGCGCCGGGATCATGTGCCCAATCGCCGAGGTTCAACTTACGGGCGGCGGCGATTGTGGATAACTTTTTTGAGGAGGTTTTGGGGGGAATTTTGGGGCGGTTTTTTGGAACCCACCGGCCCTGGCGCTAGCGTCCGGGGGTTTTTTTCGGCGGACGGGGTGCTTTTGGTAAGATGGGCTAGCGGAAATTTTGACTTTTTTAGGGGTTTTTTCACGTTTTTGGTGCGGTTTTTACCGGTTTTTGTGCCCAATTTCGCACTTTTTCCATCCATGCCATGTGCATACCTTTATGTTAATAACTATTTTTCCGTGTCTTTGGCACGGGATTTGCGAAGCATTCACCGCAGCCCAGACGAAGGTCCCTGCGGGAAGGGCCCCTTTCTTACATGGGGAGACCGCCGAGAACGCCCGCCCCCAAGGGGGTTCAAAGGGAACAGGGACACGGCGGGTAAACTGCGAACGGCGGAGATGGGGGGAACAGCGAAACGGCACAGCCTTCACCGCAGCCCAGAGGGCCCCTTTCTGGAGGGGCTTTCGGCTCAGGAAAACACTTGCGGTTGGGGCGTGGGCACCTTAGGGTGGCCGGCCGGACGAGGGGTCGACGGGGGGCTCTGACGCAGTTAGGGACAACAACCTTGACTTTCGCGGATTGTGATGTATACTGTAGTAGTTCGGCCCGTGGAAGCGACGCACGCGGGTGCCGTTCAGCGTGCCTGGCGCCAGGGCGCGACAACATCAGGGGTGGTCAACCGGCACTCAGCGCCGGTCCCGAATTTTCTAAAGAATGGTGGGTTCCTCTTCCGATGCGTCCGTCGGGCACGCGCTCGGTCGGGTTGTGCATGGGGGCACGAGGGTCTCACCGCAAGAGGTCAGGGGAACTCAAGTGAACATGCACAAAGCACAAGTCAAGTACATCGAACTGCACTATGGGGCAGACATCGCCCGGCAGGTAGACGAGGAGTGTCGGCAGGCCCAGCCGTCGGGGTATGTCGAACCCCTGGCGATCCTTCTTCGACTCCAGCGAAAGAAGGATGCCGAGCGATATCAACCACTCGATGTAGACGACGACATGCGAACCAATACGGACTGACCCCTCCGCGCTTCTTGGAGAGGTGTGTCCTTTCCGGCCCTTCCGCCCGGAAGTGTGTAACGCTCCATCAATCCAAAGCCCCACCATCCCATGCCCGCTCCGGTGTCAAAGGATGGACTGAAGATCAGTAACTGATTTCGTAACGAAGGTCATCTCGGCACATGCTTCTAGCTCAACAGCTACATGCTTCTCTCTGCCGGTGGCAAGTTCGGCAAGGTCTGCCGCCGAAGCCTGCTTTACGAACTGGAGGCAATCCCTGAAGTACCCCAGGGGATGAACCACCCCGAGCCGAAGATCCCCGAGGTGCCCCCGACCATGATCTGACACGTGCGCGTGAATCACCCGGCGCCACACGCTCGGATCGAGACCCCCGATACGGGACCAGATGTCGCCGGCCAGGGCCCAGTGGGCCACATCAACGTTGATGGAAAGGTACGGCGAGAGTTTAGGATAGTCCTTCACAACACTGCAAAAACGGTTCAGGGTCTTGAGGCTGCCCAGCGTATAGAGCGGGCCGGGTTCCAACTCGACGGCGACGTGAACGCCAGCCTCCACGATATCCTCGACCATGGACTGCAGCGACGCCAGCAGCCGGGCGAAGATTCTTTCCGGCGCAAAACGGTTGGCGACGAACGTCGGTGACTCCCTTCCATCGGCCTCGGACTGGCGTTGGGTCCTGCCCGGCCACACGCCGTGGATAACGCTCCCGGCCACGATCTCAACGACCGAGACCGGGTGGTCGTGCTTCTCTCTCAGTCGCCCGGCCAGATTAAACAGAAACCTGAGAGCGGCATCGGCCGCGTCGGCTGTCCGATGCGAGGTGCCCACAACTTCCGGCAGGAACGTCGCGATCGCCACGATGCGGATGCCGCTGCTCTTGAACTCATCCGCCAGCGACTGGGCAACCCTGCCCAGAGCGTCCTTGTCACCCGCCAGCGAGGCCATCATCTCCAGTGCCGTCGAGGTGGGCCAGCGGGCGCTCGGACGCCGACGCCACCGCCTCAGACCTCGCCAGCGTTTGCCCGTCCCCGAGGCCTTGCCGAACGGCCAGAGCCGCAGCAGATCAAAAAAACGTGCCATGAAACCATAACTGCAATAATTCTTCAGTTCGCGCCATCGCAGTTCCCAAGATTTCTTCAGATAGCGCTCTGCATCGGGCCGCATGAAGACATACAACTCGCACCCGACCTCCTTGTCCGGCCAGTCGCGCAAGGCGGCGGGCAGGCCTCCCTCCGTGGCAAAGGACGAGATCAAGGCCGGCCTGAGAGTGTCGCCGGCCGGGGTACCCGACGGCGGAGGCGCCGGAGCCGCAGGGGATGATGTCTTGACCCGGGCCTTCGCAAGGGCTGGATGGACCCAGAGACTCTCCCATCCATTCCTGCCGTTCGCAAAGACAGCCAGGCAGTAGTCCGTCGCCTCCTCCCGGCGAGGGAGGGTGTCGGGGGGAGCACGGGTGGCATCCCAGAGCCACACCGACGTGATCGGCTGGTCGGTTGCCGTCACCGCCTCAATGCACTGAACCCAACACCACAGGTCCTCCTCGTCGGGCAGAGCCTCCAACCATGCCTCGGCAACGGGTCGTGCCCCGTCGGGCACCACGGCTCCAAGGCGCGACAAAGGCACCAGTTTCATCCCGCCGGGATCGCAGGGCACTCTCACCTCCAGGGGCCTATCGGGCGGGAACCAACCCGTCTGCAGCAACTGCGCGATCTGAAGCAGACCCGGATGCCGGTCATCCGGGTTCGCGCATACCCCATCCCTATACCATTCCTGCAGAGGCATGCGTACGCAAGCCGGCGTCACCGGCAGGAAAATCGGCACTGCCGGTTCTGTGCAGGCGTCGTCCCGATAGAGGCGGGCCTCATACAGCTGGCCGGCGCTGGCCTCCAGGAACGGGAAGGTCGCGGCGTCATTGAGAAGGAACCGGTCCCCTTCGTCACACCCGATCACAAGAACCGCGTGATGAAGCTTGCCCACCCGCTCAGGACGTCTCAACTTGAAACCAACCTCATTCCACGGATAGATCGCCGGGTTTACCAGGGCCGGCCTTCGATTCGGCAAGCCGGCCAGACGGCCGCAGTCCACCAGGAAAACAACCGGCATCCCCGAGCGAATGTAGGCCTGTAAGGCCCCCTGCAGCCAACCGCTCTCGTCCCGTTCCCGGCCCATACTCGCAGGGAATTGCCAATCGGCGTTCAGACCGACTCGCTCGTCGCGAAAGTACCGGAACATCTCAGGAGGACTGAGGCCCGCCAGAGGCAACTCCTCGTCCATCCCGCCTCCCGCCAAAGCGGTTATGTCGGCCACCCCGTGCACCCCATTGGCGTCGTCATGCATGAGAAGGGTGGCCATAAAACAGACCGCCTGCGCACACATGCCCCCGCCCAGCCGCATGTGCTTCAAGAAGGGCACGCCCCGGACATCCTCGCGGATCGGCGCTTCAACGGGCCCGGTATCAATCTCTCCGTAGACCCGCCCAAGAGGGGCCGTCAAAACATGGTATCCCGTCGGCGCCGCTGTCGGTGGCAGGACGCAGTCCGCGATGCAGGAACTCTCCCTCAGATACCATGCTGGCCGACAAGGCTGCGGATGTAGATGCTTGATCTGACAGTGCTTGGCGTAGGCCTGGCGCTGCCCCCACCCCGGGACATTGGCACAGAAGGTCAGCATTCGCCGAGCGTTGATGAAGTAAGCGTTGGCGTCCTCCGGAGGGTACAGATCCGGTGCGTCCAGGTAGACGCGGGCGGCAAACCGCGGATCGCTGATCCCGAACAGTTCTGCCTCGCTCCGTGTCACAATCGAAGGGGCCAGTCGAAACCGCCACCCATCCTTGGGCGTCCCGTCGCCGCCAGGGTGCCCCGTAAGCAGCCTGGACCTCAACTCTTTGATCTGCCAGGTGCCGCGGGGCCCCACCTCCGGGATCGGTTTTCCTCTCCGGACAAAGCAGTCGTTCAGACGTGTCATGAGTCCCCCATCATGAGTCCGTGGTTTCGGTACGGCAACTCCCTCTGCCCGAGCCCATCGCGGCCACTATATGCTGGATGTCTCGCAGTACAAGTGTTTTCTGTGTTCTTCTGTCGTCGCGTTGGTTTCGGCTTCCACACAAGCCACGGCGCAGCAAGTCCGCTCCTTAGGCAGATGTAGCGGGCGAGATCCCCGTTCGGCTGCGCTCAGGACAAGTTTTCGATTGAACGGCGGACGGCAACCCGGCGTCGTCCCGGCGCGCCGGGACTACGCCGGGACGAGTCGCCGTGACAAGGCGTGCGTTTTCGGTTGATGGGGGCGGGGAGGCAACGCGGAACCCTCCTTCGCCCGCTACGGCGGGCTTCGGCGGGCAGGCTGCGGAACGCGGAACGATGAACGGAGAGACCGGAAACCGGAGCCCGGAGACCGGAGAGAGGCAGCGGGTCGACGTTTTCCGTTGCCGTGTGCGGGTGGCTGTTTATAATTGGCCGTGGTCACGGCGAACGGCAGGCAACGCACGGCGAGATCCCCGCCACGGCGGGCAAGCCTCGGCTTCCCCGGCGCGCCGGGACTCGGGATGACCCTCCTTCGCCAAGGCTTCGGAGGGCAGGCAGCGCGCGGGGGGAAGGGCGT
>Ga0315293_10001614_pt1 | contig 21890 bp, 23 predicted proteins | sample YL17G13_20_MG_FD_203071 | JGI IMG/M metagenome (GOLD analysis project Ga0315293, IMG submission 203071) | Sediment microbial communities from Yellowstone Lake, YNP, Wyoming, USA - YL17G13_20 | ecosystem: Environmental > Aquatic > Freshwater > Lake > Sediment | place: USA: Wyoming | collected... | reverse complement strand
GCGTCGGCAAAAAGGCGAAACAGGCGCGTGCCAATCCTTCGCGCCCCTCGCGCACCAGCATGGCCTCAAGTTTCTCCCTTAGCGCGTGCAGATGCAACACGTCGCTTGCGGCATAATTGAGCTGTTCGGGGGTTAGCCGATCGGCGCCCCAATCGGAGGATTGCTGCTGTTTGGAGAGATCGATCCCCAACAGCTCCCTGCACAAATCCTTGAGGCCGTGCCGGTCGGTGAAGGTCCGGGCAAGCTTGGAGGCCACCTTGGTGCAATAGACCGGGCGCGGCATCACCCCGAAGGCATGCTTGAGCACGGCCATATCGAAGCGGCCGAAGTGGAAAACTTTGAGCACGCTCTCATCGGCGAGGAGCCGTTTCAGCTCGGGCGCCTCGTGGCTCCTGCCGATTTGCACGAGATCGGCGTTGCCGTCGCCCTTGGACAGCTGCACGAGGCAGAGCCGATCGCGATGGGGGTTGAGGCCGAGCGTTTCGGTGTCGATGGCCACGGCGTCGCCCCAGACGCGGCCAGGCGGCAGGTCGCCTTTATGCAGTTCGACCGTCATCCCGCTCGCTTCATGAGGTTAGATCCAACGGCAGCAGCGCTTTCGCGCGAGCGCCGATTTGCAAAAATAACGTGGTGCCCAGGAGAAGACTCGAACTTCCACACCCTTTCGGGTACTAGCACCTGAAGCTAGCGCGTCTACCATTCCGCCACCTGGGCTAGGGCTCCTGAGGTACGATCGGGGGTCCGCAAAGTCAATCCGCGGAACCCCGTTGCCGGGGAGGATCATGCAGGACAACCCGTGGGTATTTCCTTAAGCAGCTCGACCCTCATCACGATTTATGGCGGCTCGGGCTTTATCGGCCGCCATGTCGTCCGCGCGCTGGCCCGCACGGGTGCGCGGATGCGGATCGCCGTGCGCAGGCCCGATCTTGCCGGCCATTTGCAGCCCCTTGGCGGCGTCGGCCAGATCATCCCAGTCCAGGCCAATGTGCGCTTTCCGGACTCGCTCGCCGCGCCGGCGGAGGGAGCCGATGCGGTGATCAATCTCGTCGGCATTCTGGTGCCAACAGGCCGGCAGACCTTCGCGAGCGTCCAGGACGAGGGCGCGCGCCACGTCGCCCTGGCCGCGCGTGCAGCCGGCGCACGGGCCTTCGTGCAGATGTCGGCGATCGGCGCCGATCCACGATCGCCGGCCGCCTATGCCCGCACCAAAGCCGCGGGCGAGACCGCCGTAACCGCCGTGTTTCCCGGAGCCGTGATCTTACGCCCCTCGATCGTGTTCGGGCCGGAGGACGAGTTTTTCAACCGCTTCGCCGCCTTGGCGCGCATCGCGCCGGCGCTGCCCTTGATCGGCGGCGGCAAGACGCGGTTTGAGCCGGTGTTCGTGGGGGACGTGGCCAAGGCGGTGGTGGCGGGCCTGACCGGCAAAGCGGAAGCGGGCGCCCCTTACGAGCTTGGCGGGCCCGAAATCCTGACCATGAAAGAGGTGATGGAGCGCGTGCTCGACTACACCATGCGGCGGCGGCTGCTGGTGCCGCTGCCGTTCTGGCTGGCGAAGATCCAGGCGGTCTTCCTGCAATTGCTGCCCAACCCGCCGCTCACCTTGGATCAGGTGCGCATGCTCGAAACCGACAATGTGGTGAGCGAGGCCGCCAAGCGAGCCGGCCGCACCGTGCAAGGTCTGGGCATCGAGCCAGTCGCCGTCGAGGCGGTGGTCCCGGATTATCTCGAGCGGTTCCGGCCGCGCGGCCAGTTCTCGATCTACCGGCCTTAGAGCATGACCCCGAAAAGTTGCAGGCTTTTCGGATAGGATCATGCGTCAAGACAAAGGCTCAGCCGTAGAGCAACACAAGCAAGAAGGCGCCGAGCATCATCCGGTAGAGCACGAAGGGGAGGAAGCTGATGCGCTTAAGCAGGTTCATCAGAAAGGCGATCGCCAGAATCCCCGTGATGAAGGTGAGCCCCGCCGCCAGCAACTCGTCGGAGCCGATATGACCGCCGCTTGCCAGCGCGTCGCCGATGGTGAAGGCAATCGCGCCCGCCGTGGCCGGAATGCCGAGCAGGAAGGAGAAGCGGGCACAGTCGGGCCGCTCGAAGCCCAGGAAGCGGGCGGCCGTCATGGTGATCCCCGACCGGCTCGTGCCAGGAATGAGCGCCAGCGCTTGCGCCACGCCGATGATCAGCGCGCTTGGGAGCGTCACATCGGCGATGGTCTTGATTTGCTTGCCGAAGGTGTCGGCGATGAGCATCAGGAGGCCAAATATGATGGTGTTCCAGGCGACGATGGCGACGTTCCGATCGAGATCCGTAACCCCGAACTTCTTGAGCGCGATGCCGAACAGCACGGCCGGAATGGTGGCGATGAGGATGTAGAGGGCCAGCCGCCCATCGTCGGTGAGCTTGCCGCGCAGCAGCAGCAGCCCGCCCTCAATCAGGCGCCACACATCGCGCCAAAAATAGATGAGGATGGCGAGCAAGGTGCCGAGATGCACCATGACGTCGGTGATCAGGCCTTGATCTTTCCAGCCGGTCAGCGCCGGGATGAGAATGAGATGTCCGGAAGACGAAATCGGGAGGAATTCTGTGATACCCTGCACCACGGCAAGCACGATGATCTGTTCTAGCGACATGGACCCCCTCGCTACCCGCTTGTCCGGCGCGCGAGCAGGTTCTATACCGAGGCTCAATCCCGCGCGATTCTTTTCGCGGTCGTAAACCGCCGAACGGGTCGATGGCGACGCTCCTGCACTACCCGCTTTGTCCGTTCTCCCGCTCCATTCGGCTGGCGTTGGCCGAATGCGGCATCGAGGCGACGCTCACCGAGGAGCGGCCATGGGAGTGGCGCGCAGGGCTGCTCGAGCTGAACCCCTCGGGCTCGCTCCCCGTCCTGATTGCCGATGCCGGCCGCCCGATCTCCGGCTCCTACCCGATCTCCGAATATCTCGACGAGACCGCGAGCGGGGACGGCGAGGCGCGCGGCTTCAAGCTCTTTCCAGGTGACGCCGTGGCCCGGGCCGAAGCAAGGCGGCTGGTCGATTGGTTCCACCGGAAGTTCCACGACGAGGTGACGACCTATCTGGTCGAGGAGAAGGTCTACCGGCGGCATGGCCCGAGCGGCGGCTCACCCAATATCGAGGCGATGCGGGCCGGCCACGAGAATCTGCGCTATCATCTCGCCTATATCGGCTATTTGGCCGAGACCCGGCCCTGGCTCGCCGGCGAGGCCCTGAGCTTCGCCGACCTCGCCGCCGCGGCGCATCTCTCGGCGCTCGACTATCTCGGCGAGGTGCCCTGGGAAGACTATGATGCCGCCAAGAGCTGGTACGCGCTTCTGAAGTCGCGGCCATCGTTCCGGCCTTTGCTTGCCGACCGGGTCGCTGGCTTCATCCCGTCAGGGACCTATGCCGACCTCGATTTCTGAACTGCCGAGCGTCGCGGCGCTCACGCTGAAGGACCGGATCGCGAAAGCCGCGACGGAGCTGGGCTTCGATGCCGTGCGGTTTACGAGCGCCGATGCGCCGCAAGGCTCAGGCGCGGCGCTCGACGCCTTTCTGGCCAAGGGCCGCCACGGCGACATGGCTTGGCTTGCCGCCACCCCCGAGCGCCGCAAGGCCCCACGCGCCATCTGGCCGCAGGCGAAGAGCATCATCATGTTGGGCTTGAGCTACGCGCCTGAACGCGACCCGCTGGCCGTGCTCAAGAAACGATCGCGCGGCGCCATCTCGGTCTATGCGCAAGGCCTCGACTACCACGACATCATCAAGGCCATGCTCAAGGCGCTCGCTTCGCGGGTCCAGGAGATTGGGTGCTGTGAGGTCAAGATCTTTGTCGACACCGCGCCGGTGATGGAGAAACCGATCGCGGCCAAAGCCGGTCTCGGCTGGCAAGGCAAGCACACCAATCTCATTTCCCGCGAGCTCGGCTCCTGGCTCTTCTTGGGCTCGATCTTCACTAGCGCCGAGATCCAGGCCGATAAGCCGGAAGAGGACCATTGCGGGGCCTGCCGGCGCTGCCTCGATATCTGTCCGACGCAGGCTTTCGTCGCGCCCTACCAGCTCGATGCGCGGGCCTGCATCTCCTACCTCACCATCGAGCATAAGGGGCATATCGGGATCGAGTTCCGCGAGCCGATGGGGAACCGCATCTTCGGCTGCGACGACTGCCTCACCGTGTGTCCCTGGAACAAATTTTCCAAGGCCGCGCGCGAGGCGAAACTCAGCGTGCGGGCGGAGAGCGACAATCCTCCGCTTGCCGAGCTGCTTGCGCTCGACGATGCCTCCTTTCGCGCGCGGTTCCGCGGCACGGCCGTCAAGCGGACGGGTCGCGACCGATTTTTACGCAATGTGCTAATCGCCGCCGGCAATTCCGGCGACGCGACATTGTTGCCGCAAGTGGAAGGGCATCTCGGCGACCCCTCGCCGCTGGTCAGGGCCATGGTGGTGTGGGCGCTCTCTCGTCTCGCGCCGGCCAAGTTCCGGGAGTTGCGCGCCACCCAAGCGAGCGCGGAACCAGACCCCGAGGTCGCCAGCGAATGGACGAGGACGCAGGGATGAGCCGGCTGTTCTGTTTCGGCCTTGGCTATTCGGCTGACACGCTAGCCACGCGGCTGAAGAGGAAGGGATGGAGCGTTGCCGGCACGGCGCGTGATCCCGCCAATGTCGCGCGGCTTCGCGCGAAGGGCTACGCGGTCTGCCGCTACGCGGGGGAGCCGGACAACCCGGAAATCCCTCGGCTGCTCGCCGGCACCACGCATCTTCTGTTGTCGATCCCGCCTGGACCGGACGGCGATCCCGTCTTGCGGCATTACCGCGACGAGATCGCGGCCCTCTCGACGCTCGACTGGATCGGCTATCTCTCGACTGTCGGCGTTTATGGCAACCATTCCGGCGCTACCGTCGATGAGACCACCACGCCGCTTCCCAACAGCGAACGGACGAAAGCGCGGGTCGCCGCCGAGCGCGACTGGCTGGCGCTTGGCGAGGATATCCAGTGCCCCGTGCAGTTGTTTCGGCTTGCCGGCATCTATGGACCTGGGCGAAGCGCGCTGGACAAGATCATCGCGGGGACGGCACGGCGCGTGGTTAAGCCCGGCCAGGTGTTCAACCGCATCCATGTCGAGGACATCGCCAGTGTGCTTGAGGCTTCGATCGCGCGGCCGCGCGCGGGCGGCATCTACAACGTCGCCGATGACGAGCCGGCGCCACCCGAAGAGGTGATCGCTTACGCCGCCGAGCTGTTGGGGGTCGAGCCGCCGCCCGCGGTACCTTTCGAGGAGGCCGAGCTCACGCCCATGGCGCGCAGCTTCTATGGCGACAGCCGGCGGGTCTCCAACGCGCTGATCAAATCCGAGCTGGGCGTACACCTCGCTTTTCCGACCTATTGGGAGGGGCTACAGGCGCTGTTGTCCATGCATCGTCCCGGGGCAGCGTGAAGAACCGCTGTCATGCCCGCCTGGATCGCCGGGTCAAGCCCGGCGATGACATTGGGGAGCAGATGAGGGGCCACAATCTATCCCCGCGCGCCAAATCGCTTTTATGCTTCCCTCACCTCGTCCGCTGAAGGGGCGTTCTCATGAGGCGTCGTGAGGCGGGACGAACACACTTCGTGTGCGGGCTTTCGGTCCCCACCTGAAGTGTGTGGCGGGCATTGGGTAATTCCTAGTGCTTGCCGGTGCGGTGCCCGCGGGCCGGCATGCAAAGCCGCAACTTTAGATCTCAGCCGAAAGCGCGGCCCGGTAAGCCGAACAAACGCCGCTCTGGCGCGCCGAGAGGCGCCCGCGCGTCCAGCAATGGACGCGAGCTCATTGATTGCGCTTTTCGGCGCGCCACCCCCTTCGGGGGACGATTTAAGCAAACTCCGGACGCATTCACGCGTCGCGGTAAGGAGAGCGCACGTGTGCGCCACTGGCGTCACCCCGGCGAAAGCCGGGGTCCAGTTTTTTCGTCTCGCGCTTCACGCGGCTGGATACCGGCTTGCGCCGGTATGACGAAAGTCGGCGAGGCGGTTCAGCTCGCGTGCTCGACCAGCGCGGCGATGGTGGCCTCAAGGCGCCGCAGATCTTCGGGCCGCGACTGACGATGATCACCATGTTTGATCAGAGTTAGCTCGACATCGGAGGCTTGCAAGAGATCGACCAAGGCAAGTGCGTGACGCCAAGGCACATCGGGATCGAGTATGCCCTGGAGGATGCGCACTTTGCACCCTGGATCGAACGGATGACCCTCGATCAGGTGGAGGCGCCCCTCCTCGATCAGGCGCTTGGTGATCGGGTAAGCGTCGCCATAGGCCGAAGGCAAATAGGTCACGCCGTTCCGTTCGATCTCCTCCCGGCTCGGGGGCGGAAGCTCCCGCCACATCAGAGCTTCGGTCATGTCCCAGGCGGGCGCAATCAGCACCAGACCGGCGAGCAGCCCACTTTGGCCCTGGCTCGCCACATGGCGCGCAAGCAGCAGCGCGAGCCAACCGCCCATGGAGGAACCGATGACGATGCGGGGGCCGTCGCCCATGCGGTTCCACACCGCGATCGCCTCTTCGAGCCAATCGCCGATGGAGGCGTCGAGCATGGCACCCTCCGAGAGCCCGTGGCCGGAATAATCGAAGCGCATCATGGGGAGACCATGGGTGTCTGCCCACTCCGCCACAACACTCGCCTTCGTGCTCGCCATGTTGGAGAGGAAGCCCGGGAGCCAAAGGAGCGCGGGCGCTTCGCTCGGCCCCTCGCCCCGCCGCTTGCTCCAGCGATAGGCGATACGCCGGCGCTTAGGCTCGGCACCGAGCTCCAGGAATTGCGGTTCAGACACGTCCATCCTAAGAGTCTCACGTCCATCCTAAGAGCCTAATGACCTTTCGCGGCAATAGCGGGAAGCAAAGCCCTCATTCATGGTGACCATACTTCAGGTCGTGCCGCGCCTCGATGCCGGGGGCAGCGAATTGGCGACCATCGAGATCGCCCAAGCGCTGGTCAAGGCCGGTGCGACCGCGCTGGTGGCCACCGAAGGGGGTCGCATGGCGCCGGAGCTCGCCGCCGCCGGCGGCGAGATCGTGACGCTCCCCGCCGCGAGCAAGAACCCGCTCACCATGCTCGCCAATGCGCGCCGGCTCACTCGCCTGGTCAAAGAGCGCGGCGTCGACCTCCTGCATGCCCGCAGCCGGGCGCCGGCCTGGAGCGCGCTGTTAGCGGCGCGCCGCACGGGCCGGCCTTTTGTCACCACCTATCACGGCGCCTATGGCGAGGCGGGGCCGTTCAAGACCCTCTATAACAGCGTCATGGCGCGGGGCGACCGGGTCATCGCCAATTCCCGCTATACCGCTCAAGTGATCGCCGAGCGGGAGCATCTCGCGCGGGAGCGCATCCGCATCATCTATCGCGGCGTCGACGGAGACGCCTTCGACCCCACCGCCATTCCGCCAGAGGCGGTGGAGCGGCTGAGATCAACCTGGGGCGTGCCTCAAGGCGCCAAGATCGTGCTGCACGCGGCGCGGCTCACCAGCCTCAAGGGACAGCGCGATTTGATCGCGGCAGCGGCGCGGCTCGAGCGCGACGGCGTATTCGGCGATGCGGTGTTCGTTCTTGCCGGCGACGCGCCGGGACACGACGCCTACCGCGACGAGTTGATCGGTCTCATCGAACGTCATGGCCTAGGCGGCAAGGTGCGGCTCGTTGGTCATTGCGGTGAGATGCCGGCCGCATTCCTCGCCGCCCATGTCGCGGTGACGACATCGACGGTGCCGGAGACCTTCGGGCGCACCAGCGTTGAGGCACAAGCCATGGGCTGCCCAGTCATCGTGCCCGATCTCGGCGCGCTGCCGGAGACCATCGTCGCTGCCGGGCAGAGTCAGGCGGGATTCACAGGATGGCTCGTGCCGCCACGGGACGTGACCGCGCTCGCCGATCGCCTCGCCCAAGCGCTCGCGCTCATCCCCGCCGAACGGGCCGAGATCAGCGCCCGCGCGCGGGCCCATGTAGCGGCGAACTTTACGCTCGCGCGGATGCAAGGACTGACGCTTGCCATCTATGACGAGTTGCTCGGCACCGATTTGGCGGAGAGGTTCAGGCGATCGCCGTGCTAGCCCCGCATACCCTACCAGCAGACCTTGGTGCCGGAGGTGCAAACCACAGGCGACACCACGCCCTTCCAGCAGATGGTGTAGGCCGAATCGGTGACCACGTCTGGGGTGTAGAACAAATCCGGCGAGACCGCGCTTCGCCAATAGGGATGGGGTTCCGGCTTCTGCGCCGTTTCGGTGACCGGGCCGGTCACGCCATTGGCGGCCTTCCACTTGTCGATGGCCTCGCGCAAGGACGCTACCGAGCCCTCGACCGCCTTGGCCCTGACGAGTGCGTCGGCGGTGCCCGCGACGAACAGACATCGAGCTGTGGCCGCCGTAGCAGGCGTGAGCAGCCCGCAACCAGCGAAAACGACCATGGTAAGCAAACAGCTTCGGCGCATGTATCCCCCCCCGCAACGATCCGTCGACACCATGCCAAATCTGCCGGGAAAGCACAAAGCCTTGCCCCGCGACGTAACGGCGCTCAAGGATTCGCTTGCGCTACAGCGTGATCAGCTTGACTTGTCAGCCCGGTTGCCGATCCTATAGAAACCTGAGGTTCGCGTTATTCGGAAGGTGCATAAGCGCTCTTCCGAAAGCGGGTTCAGAGCGTGTCACGGAAGAGGAGAACGACACATCGCAAGACGGCCGATGAAACTCACCCCCAATCGGGAAGGCCCCCGTATCAACGAGGGCATCGACACTTCGAACATCCAGCTCATCGACGCCACTGGCATCAACGTCGGCGTGGTCGCCATCGGTGACGCGTTGGCGCGCGCGGCCGAGGCGGGCCTCGATCTTGTCGAGATCTCGCCCAACTCCGAGCCGCCGGTGTGCAAGATCCTGGATTTCGGCAAGTACAAATACCAGGCGCAGAAAAAGGCCTCAGAGGCGCGCAAGAAGCAGCGCACCGTCGAGATCAAGGAAATCAAGATGCGGCCGAACATCGACATTCACGACTATGAGGTGAAGATGCGGTCGATCGTCCGGTTCTTCGAGGAGGGCGACAAGGTGAAGGTCACCTTGCGCTTCCGGGGCCGCGAGATGGCGCACATGGAGCTCGGCATCAAGCTGCTCGATCGCGTGAAGCAGGACACCGTGACCATCGCCAAGGTCGAGTCCGAGCCGAGGCTCGAAGGGCGGCAGATGGTGATGGTGCTGTCGCCGCGCTAGGAGGCGCGGTGCGGCCTTGCAATCCGGCCTCAATCCACTCTATAAGGCGCGTTCGTTAGGAGCCGCCCGGCGGGGCATGCCGTGGCGGCTTCAATGCTTCAATCCAGTAAACTCGAAGGTCCGGTGCCTACCCGCCAGGGCCTCGCAAAGGAAGCCAAATGCCCAAGATGAAGACCAAGAGCGGTGCCAAAAAGCGCTTCAAGGTCACTGCGGGAGGCAAGGTCAAGTGCCAGGCCTCGCGCAAGCGTCACGGCATGATCAATCGTAGCACCAAATTCATCCGCAACGCGCGGGGTACGATGGTCCTGTCCGACGAAGACGCCAAGATCGTGAAGCAGAATTTCCTGCCCTACAGCCGTTAGGCCGAAGCGCGAGAACCTCAGGAGGCACCCAATGTCCCGTGTGAAACGCGGCGTCGCCGCCCATGCCCGCCACCGCAAGGTGCTGAAAGCGGCCAAGGGCTATTACGGCCGCCGCAAGAATACCATTCGCGTCGCCAAGCAGGCCGTCGAGAAGGCTGGGCAATACGCCTATCGCGACCGCAAGGTGAGGAAACGCACCTTCAGGGCGCTATGGATCCAGCGCATCAACGCCGCCACGCGCCTGCATGGGCTCACTTACGGCCGCTTCATCGACGGCTTGAACAAGGCCGGCATCGAGCTCGACCGCAAGGTTCTCGCCGATATAGCCGTGCACGAGCCGCAAACCTTCCAAAGCTTGGTCGAGGCCGCATCGGCAGCGGTCAGGGCGTAAGCCCGCGGGCTTGTCTTTGGAGGGGCAAGGAGCCGGAGCCATGACCGCGCCCGAGCTCGAAAGCCTGCAGACCGAGCTTCTGCGCGCGATCGCCAATGCCTCCGACCTCGGCAAGCTTGAGGAGGTGCGGGTCGCCGCCCTTGGCCGCAAGGGCCGCGTCTCGGAGTTGATGCAGAGGCTTGGGACGCTTCCGCCGGAAGCGCGCAAAGACTTCGGCCAAGCCGTCAACAGCCTCAAGGATCGCGTCGGGGAGGCGCTGGAAGCCCGGCGCGAGGCGCTTGGCCGTGCTGCTCTCAGTTCGAAGCTTGCCGCGGAGCGGGCCGACGTCACGCTGCCGGTGCGCACCGGGCCGCTGCAAGAAGGCCGCATCCATCCCGTGAGCCAAGTCGCCGACGAGATCATCGAGATCTTCGCCGATATGGGCTTCTCGATCGCCGAAGGCCCCGACATCGAGACCGACTTCAACAATTTCACCGCGCTCAACATTCCGCCCGAGCACCCGGCGCGGCAAGACCACGACACCTTTTATTTCGCGGAAACGCCCGACGGCACGCGACCCGTGTTGCGCACCCATACGAGCCCGGTGCAGATCCGGACCTTGCTCGCCAATAAGCCGCCTCTCCGCATCATCGCGCCGGGCCGCGTCTATCGCAGCGACAGCGACCAGACCCACACGCCGATGTTTCATCAAGTCGAGGGGCTGGTCATCGACGAGGAGGCACACCTTGGGCACCTGAAATGGGTGCTGGAGGAATTCTGCAAGGCCTTCTTCGAGGTGCGCGAGGTGAAGATGCGCTTCCGCGCTAGCCACTTCCCCTTCACCGAGCCCTCCATGGAGGTCGATATCGGTTACGCCAAAGTGGGTGACGAGATCCGCATCGGCGAGGGCGACAAGTGGCTTGAGATCTTAGGCTGCGGCATGGTGCATCCAAACGTGCTCAAGAATGTCGGATTCGATCCCGCGCGCTACCAGGGCTTCGCCTTCGGCATGGGCATCGACCGCATCGCCATGCTGAAATACGGCATGCCCGATTTGCGCGCCTTCTTCTCCGCCGATTTGCGCTGGCTCAAGCACTACGGCTTCCCGTCCTTCGCCGTGCCGACGTTGGCCGGCGGCCTTGGCATGTAAGCGATGAAATTCACGCTTGGCTGGCTGAAGGAGCATCTCGACACCGAGGCGTCTGTGGCCGAGATCGCCGAGACGCTCACCCGCATCGGACTCGAGGTCGAGGGGATCTTCGATCCCGCCGCAACGCTTGCGCCGTTCACGGTGGCGCAAGTGATCCGGTGCGAAAAGCACCCGAACGCCGACAAGCTCCAGGTCTGCGAGGTCGATACCGGCACCGAGCGGCTCCAGGTCGTCTGCGGCGCGCCTAATGCGCGCGCCGGGCTCAAGGGCGTGTTTGCGCCAATCGGTAGCCACATCCAAGGTCTCGGCCTCACCCTAACCAAGGCCAAGATCAGGGGCGTGGAATCGAATGGCATGCTGTTGTCGGAGCGAGAGCTGCAGCTTTCCGATAAGCATGGCGGCATCATCGAGCTTGCCCCCGATGCCGAGATCGGCGGCCCGGCTTCCGTTGCGCTCGGTCTCGGCGATGCGGTGATTGACGTCGCCATCACGCCGAACCGGGCGGACTGTCTCGGCGTGCGCGGCATTGCCCGCGACCTCGCCGCGGCCGGGCTGGGCACGCTCAAGCCCGACACGATAAAACCGGTCAACGGCATCTTCGTCAATCCGGTCCCGATCAAGCTTGAGTTCGACAAGGGCAACGCCGACGCCTGTCCCGTCTTCGCCGGCCGCGTAATCAAGGGCGTGAAGAACGGACCGAGCCCGGACTGGCTGCAAGGCCGGCTGAAGGCGATCGGGCTTCGGCCGATCAACGCGCTGGTTGATATCACCAATTACATCGCTTACGACCGCGGCCGCCCCTTACATGTCTATGACGCGGATAGACTCAGCGGCGCGATCCGCGCGCGGCTCGGCAAGCGTGACGAGTCGTTCAAGGCGCTGGACGGCAAGACCTACGAAGTCGATGCCGATTGTTGCGTCATCGCCGACGATCGGGCCGTGCTCGGGCTTGGCGGCGTGATCGGAGGCGAGGCGACCGGCTCCACGGACGCGACGACCAACGTCTTCATCGAATCCGCCTATTTCAACCCGAAGCGCATAGCGAGGACGGGGCGCAAGCTCAATATTCAATCCGACGCGCGTTATCGCTTCGAGCGCGGCGTCGATCCTGACTTCCTGCTGCCTGGGCTCGAGCTTGCCACTGAGCTGGTGCTTGATCTGTGCGGCGGGGTCCCGAGCGAGGTCGAGATCGCAGGCCAACCGCCAAGGCCGAATGCCCCGTTCAAATTCGACATCGGACTGGTCAAGCGCTTGAGCGGGCTCGATCTTCCTGCGCCCAAGATCAAGCGGCTGCTCGCCGCGCTAGGGGTGAACCTGATCGACGCTGGTCAGGCGCTCGATGCGGCACCGCCCTCATGGCGCCCTGACATTTCAGTGCCGGTCGACCTCGTCGAGGAGGTGGTGCGGCTTGTGGGCGTCGATAAGGTGCCCGCGACGCCGATGCCGCGAAGCGCTGGCGTCGCGCGCCCGGTGTTGACGGAGGCGCAATCGAGGCAAAGGCGGGTGCGGCGCGTGCTCGCCGCCCGCGGCTTCGTCGAAGCCGTGACCTGGTCGTTCATTCCGCCAGATCAGGCGACGCTGTTCGGCGGGGGTGCGCTTGAGCTTCTCTTGACCAACCCGATCTCGACGGAGCTTGCGCAGATGCGGCCTAGCCTTCTGCCGGGTCTGGTGACCGCGGCACAGCGGAACCGCGATCGCGGCTTTGCCGATGGCGCCCTGTTCGAGCTTGGCCAGGCCTATCGGGGCGCCAAGCCCGAGGATCAATTCTTGGCCGCCGCCGGACTCCGCTTCGGCCATTCGGCCCTTGCAGGCAGCGGACGCCATTGGTCGGGGAACGCGCCTGCCGCCGATGGGTTCACCGCGAAGGCCGATGCGGTCGCGGCGCTTGCCAGCCTCGGCCTCGATCAGGGCAGCCTCACCGTGACGCGCGAGACGCCAGCCTGGTTCCATCCCGGACGCTCGGGCGCGCTCAAGCTCGGGCCGAAACTCACGCTCGGCGTGTTTGGCGAGCTGCACCCTGACGTCTTGGCGAAGCTTGGGCTTGATGCCCCGCTCGCCTGCTTCGAGCTCTATCTCGACGCGATCCCCGCAGCCAAGCGCAAGACGCTGATTAAGCCCGCGCTCGATGCTTCGGACCTGCAAGCCGTGAAGCGCGATTTCGCCTTCCTGCTCAACGCCGATGTGGCGGCGGCCGATGTAGTGCGCGCGGCGTTAAGCGCCGACCGCGCGCTCATCAGTGAGGTTGGCGTGTTCGACGTATTCGTGGGCAAGGGCGTGCCGGACGGCAAGAAATCCCTCGCCATCGAGGTGACGCTGCAGCCGCGCGACAAGACGCTCACCGATGCCGAGATCGAGGCGATCGCGGCCAAGATCGAGGCGGCCGTCGTTAAGGCGACCGGAGGCGAGTTGCGCGGCTAGCGGCTGCTGGTCTCTGCCGCATCCTTGCGCGGAGCGACATCGAAGCCGAGATTGTGATCGCGGGCGAAATGCATCATGGCGCGCTCGGTGAGCGCGGTGATGGTCAGCAGCGGATTGACGCCGATCGAGCGCGGGATTACGGCGCCGTCGCAGACATAGAGACCCGTATGGACGCCGCCTTTGCCGTCGAAGACCTGGCATTTGTGGTTTACCACGCCGCTCAAAGCGTCGGCTCCCATGCCGCAGCCGCCTAAAGGATGCGCCGTGGCGGGCTTCGTTCCCATCGTGGTCGCGGCGAGCGGGCTTTTGATGTAACGCGCGCCGACGGCCTCGGCCGCCTTAGTCAAGGCCGCATCGACGCGGGCGTAGACCGGCTGCTCGGCCGCGTTCGGCCAATCGATTTGGGCCCTGCCATCGTCGAGCCGGATACGGCCTTTCGCCTCGTCGTGGGAGACCACGAAGAAGGTGTGGAGGTTCTGCAGCGGCCCTTGATACACGCCTTTGATGAGGCTCTGCGCGGCGCCGAGCAGCCTGCCGCCGGCGATGAAGAACACCGGCAAGAGCGGCGCGAGTGCCGCAGGCAGCACGCCTTCCTGGATGAACATGCTGTGGTCGAGGCGGCCATCGTCGGTAAGCTCGATCTCTCCGGTCACGCAGGCGCCGATCGCATCGCCCACGAATTTGGGCGGGTGACCAACCCCGATCGCATTCACCCGTCCTTTGCCGCCAAGGGCAAAGGCAATGATGTCGCCATTGGCCGAGAAGCGATCGCCTAAGCAATCGGAGACGGCAAGTCCGTGCTCACGCGAGCGGAGCAGGATCTCGGTCGAGCCGAGCGTGCCGGCGGCGAGCACCACGGTCTTGGCGCCGACGAAGCGTGGGCTTGCATCCTCCTCCTCGGTCGGCGCGAAATGGACGCGCCAATGGCCTCCCTCTTTGACGACGGAAGTGACGGTGAGTTCGGTGAAGATCTCCGCGCCATGAGCCTTGGCGTCGGGGAGATAGGTAAGCGCGATCGTATTCTTGGCGCCCACATTGCACCCCGAACAGCAATCGCCGCAAAGCGTGCACGCAGGTTGCTCGACGCCTGCGGGATTGAGCGTCGCCTCAAAGCTGACCACGACGGGTGCTGCGACCGGCGGCTTGCCGAAGCAGGCACTCGCGGCTTCAAGGGCGCGATATTTGATAAGCTCAGAGGCGCGCGCGTAACGGTTCGGCCGCAACATCGCCGCCCCTCTGGCGAAGCCCTGCTCCAGCAGCCCGTCGTCCCTTACCTCCTCAGGCCAGGCCGCGTCGGCGAAGACACGCGGGTCGGGCCTGAGCCCCACGGCCGCATTGATGAGGGAGCCGCCGCCGAGGCCGCAGCCGATCAGCACATGGATGTCCGAGCCCAAATGGAAGTCGAACAGCCCGGTGCGGCGGCCGCTCCGCATCTTGCCGCCATTGATCTGAAGCTCGCGGCGGAGATCCGGCAAGCGGCTCGGAAACTCTCCGGTCAGGAACTCGCGGCCGCGCTCGATGACGCAGACGCTCATCCCTGCGCGCGCTAACCGCGACGCGGCGACGCCGCCGCCATAGCCTGAGCCGACCACGACCACGTCATAGGCTGGCTTTATCGCGTCCGATGGTGAAGAGAGCCGCTGTTGCATGGCCTTTCCATAGCGGAAAATGCCTGGGCTCCACAAACGAGGTGCCGGCTCGGCTGGCATCACTTCGCTTCACGGTCGCGCGAGAGCCTGTTGCGGCCAAAGCGTCTGTCCGTATGCTGAACTGAACATTTCTGGAGAGCCCCCATGATGGTGAGATGGATCGGCGCGATCGCCGCCGGCGCCCTGCTTGTGGCTTTGGCGATGAGCGGCGGCGGGCAAGGACACGCCGCGGTCGAGGAAACCAAGACCGCGATCTTCGCCGGCGGCTGCTTCTGGTGCATGGAGACCGCCTTCGACGAGGTTCCGGGCGTAACCGACACAATTTCGGGCTATGCCGGCGGTTCGATCCCGAACCCGAATTACGGGCAGCATGAGGGCTACCAGGAAGCGGTCAAGGTCACCTACGACCCGGCCAAGGTGGCCTATGCCAAGCTGCTCGACCAGTACTGGCACAATATCGATCCGTTCGACGCGCGAGGGCAGTTCTGCGACAAGGGTAATGCCTATCGCAGCGTCATCTTCGTCGGCGACGACGAGGAGAAGCGCTTGGCCGAGACGACGAGCCAAGAGATCGCCGATCGCTTCAAGCAGAAGGTGGCAACGGAGATCAAGCCGGTCACGACCTTCACGGCGGCCGAGGACTACCACCAGAACTATCACACGACGAATTCCGTCAGCTATAAGTTCTACAAATGGAATTGCGGCCGGGCGCAGCGGCTCGAGGAGATCTGGGGACCGCCGCCGGCTTGACCGTTCCGTTGGAGCTTTGCATGGAAGCCGCCGAAGCCGCTGACGTAGGATCCCAGGCGCCACCCCGCCGCGAGACTATCTACCGCCATACGGGCGCGGTGCGCCTAACCCATTGGGTGAATGTGGTCTGCCTGCTCGTGCTGCTGATGAGCGGCCTGCAAATCTTCAATGCGCATCCCGCGCTCTATCTCGGATCGACATCGACCTTCGATGACCCCGTGTTCGCCATGCGGCCCATGACGCATGGTGGCGAGATGATGGGCATCACGACGCTGTTCGGCTGGAACTTCGACACGACCGGCGTGTTCGGGCTCGCGATTGCGCCCGACGGCGGCTACGAGATCAGGGGCTTCCCGTGGGCCGTGACGCTGCCGGGCTTCCGCGACCTCGCCCTGGGTCGGCGCTGGCATTTCTTCTTCGCCTGGGCTTTCGTCATCAACGGGCTCATCTATCTCATCTACAGCCTCGCCAGCGGGCATATCGCACGGGACCTCGCGCCGAGGGCCCGCGAGCTGAAAGCTATCGGCAGCTCGATCCGGGAGCATTTGCGGCTCAAATTCCCGGAAGGCGAGGAGGCCAAGCGCTACAACGTGCTGCAGAAGCTCGCCTACCTTTTCGTGGCGCTCCTGCTGCTGCCGCTGATGCTGGCGACGGGGCTTGCCATGTCGCCCGGCATGGATGCGGGCTTTCCCTTTCTCCTTGATATTTTCGGCGGCCGGCAGTCGGCGCGCACCATCCATTTCATCGCTGCAAGCGGAATCGTCCTGTTTGTGGTGGTGCATCTCGTCATGGTCCTGATCTCCGGCGTCTGGAACAATCTCCGCTCCATGATCACCGGCCGCTACGTCATCAAGCTTCCGGAGGGTCAGTCATGAGCGCGAAGCCGGCGCTTAACCGGCGCGGCTTCCTCAGCCGTGGGCTTGCCGTCGCGGGCGCGACGCTGCTGGGCGGCTGCGAGGAGCTCTCGGAGCAGCCTTGGGTGCGGCGCGTTCTCGACAAGGCCGAGATCCTCACCCGCGTCACCCAGAGGGCGCTTATCCCGCCTGCCGCGCTCGCCCGCGAATATGGCGAGGCCGACATCTCGACCGAGTTCAAGGCGAACGGCTCGACCAATCCGGACGACGCCGCCTATGTGGCACAGGCCGCCAAGGGCTTTGCCGATTGGAAGCTGAAAGTCGACGGCCTGGTCGAGCAGCCTTTGGAGCTATCGCTCACCGACTTGCGCGCGATGCCCTCGCGAACGCAAATCACGCGCCATGACTGCGTGGAAGGCTGGAGCTGCATCGGCAAATGGACCGGCGTGCCATTGAGGCTGCTGCTTGATAAGGCACGGCTGAAACCATCCGCGCGCTACATCGTGTTCTACTGCGCCGACGATCTTGGCGAGACCGGCACCGACAACGGCAAATATTACGAGTCGATCGGGCTTACGGACGCTTTCCATCCCCAGACCATCCTCGCCTACGCGATGAACGGCGCGGCCCTCCCCATCCCACATGGCGCACCCTTGCGGCTCAGGGTGGAGCGCCAGCTCGGCTACAAGATGCCGAAATATGTGATGCGCATCGAGGCCGTCGAGGAGATCGCCACAATTCGCGGCGGCCATGGCGGCTTCTGGGAAGATCTCGGCTATGAGTGGTATGGCGGGATCTGATCCCGGCCCCTGACGCGCCGGCCCGCGGCCCAAAGAAGAAGGGGACCCGCTTGGCGGATCCCCTTCCCTCAAACAAGCAAATCTATGCCTAGGCGATGGCCCAGTTAGGCGGCCTTCTTGGCACCCTTGGTGGCCGTCCTGTAGGCCTTGTAGTGAGCCTTGCATTCCTTCCGGTACGCATGGCGAGACTTGTAGTCGCTCGCGAACTTCGCCTTGGCGGCCTTAAAGCATCCGCTCGCGGCGTCTGCCGCCGTGGCGTGCAGCGGAAGGGTTGCGCCGGCCACAAGACCCGTGATGGCAGCGGCGAAAAGCATTTTCTTGATCATTGAATCACTCCGTTTTTGATTGTGGTGAATTCGCTGTCGCCGTCGAAGCAAGCGTTCAACGGCTCCTCGGCAGCGCGGTTCCGCCGATCCGGATCAGACAAAGCGGCGAAATCCGTTTTTTTTGGGGCAAGCGCAGACGTGGTTTCGCTCACGGGCGCCTTTGCCGCGGCCCGAAAAAGAAAGGGACCCGCGGGGCCCCGCGGATCCGTTCCATATAGAGAGGGTCAGTCGCGCCCTACTTGGCGTGCTTGGCGGCCTTCGCATGGGTCCGGCAGGCCTTACGATATGCCTTCCGCTCCTTCATGTTGGGAAGATGGGCGGCCTTGGCGGCCTTCCAGCAGCCATGGCAAGCCAGCGCCGGAGTCGAACTCACGGGAGCCGTTACAGCGGCAAGCATCAGGGTTGCGGCGGCAGCGAGAAACACTTTCTTAAGCATAAGCTTACTCCGTTCGGTTGTGACGCAACGTTACGCAGCTGCAATAGGCCTTACATTGAGCCGGCCCGTCAACAGCCTTGTTCCGTGTGCTGTCTGCTTGGCTAAGGCAATTCTCACCAAGCGGTGGCCAACTCTGCGAGCCCCGCCTCGGTCTTCCTTTGCTCGCAAGCAAATACGGGAGCGGATGCGGCCCATGGCCGCTTGACCCTTAACCCCCCGCTCTCTACCAAGCCGCATATGAGTCATTCCGAGACGACGCCGCTTTCCCATATCCGCAACTTCTCCATCATCGCCCATATCGATCACGGCAAATCCACGCTTGCCGACCGGCTGATCCAGCTTTGCGGCGGCCTGAGCGCACGGGAGATGAAGGAGCAGGTGCTCGACTCGATGGATATCGAGCGGGAGCGCGGCATCACCATCAAGGCGCAGACCGTGCGGCTCGACTATCGCGCCCGCGACGGCGTGACCTACGAGCTGAACTTGATCGACACGCCGGGGCATGTCGATTTCGCGTATGAGGTGAACCGCAGCCTCGCGGCCTGCGAAGGTTCGCTGCTGGTCGTCGATGCCAGCCAAGGCGTCGAGGCGCAGACGCTCGCCAATGTCTATCAGGCGCTCGACAACCACCATGAGGTGGTCCCGGTCCTGAACAAGATCGACCTGCCGGCGGCCGAGCCGGAGCAAGTGCGCCGGCAGATCGAGGACGTGATCGGGCTCGACGCCCATGATGCGATCGAGATCTCGGCCAAGACCGGGCTCGGCGTCGAGGAGGTGCTGGAGGCGATCGTGCACCGCCTGCCCCCGCCCAAGGGCGACGCCAACAAGCCGCTGAAAGCCTTGCTGGTGGATAGCTGGTACGACCCCTATCTCGGCGTCGTCGTGCTCGTGCGCATCATCGACGGCAAGCTCACCAAGGGTCAGCGCATCAAACTGATGCTGACCGGCGGCTCCTACATGATCGACCGCGTCGGCATCTTCCGCCCGAAGCAGGAGATGCGCGCCTCGCTCGGCCCCGGCGAGATCGGCTTCTTCACCGCCTCGATCCGCCAGGTGGCCGATACCCGCGTCGGCGACACCGTCACCGACGAGAAGAAGCCGGCCGACGCACCGCTTGCCGGTTTCAAACCGGCCCAGCCGGTCGTGTTCTGCGGACTTTTCCCGGTCGACGCCAACGAGTTCGAGGGCTTGCGCGAGGCCGTCGGCAAGCTCCGCCTCAACGACGCAAGCTTCTCCTACGAGATGGAGACCTCCGCCGCGCTCGGCTTCGGCTTCCGCTGCGGCTTTCTCGGGCTGTTGCATCTGGAGATTATCCGCGAGCGGCTAGAGCGCGAGTTCAATATCGACCTGATCGCCACCGCTCCCTCAGTCATCTATCGGGCGCATCTGACCAATGGCACCGTCATGGAGCTGCACAATCCGGCCGACATGCCCGAGCCGCAGAAGATCGCCAAGATCGAGGAGCCCTGGATCGAGGCCACCATCCTCGTCCCCGACGAGCATCTCGGCTCCGTGCTCAAGCTCTGCGAGGACCGGCGCGGGCGGCAAAAAAACCTGACCTATGCGGGCTCCCGCGCCATGCTGGTCTATGAGCTGCCGCTGAACGAGGTGGTGTTCGATTTCCATGACCGGCTGAAGTCGGTGTCGCGTGGCTACGCCTCCTTCGATTATCACATCATCGGCTATGAGGAGGGCGAGCTCGTCAAGATGGCGCTGCTGGTCAATGACGAGCCGGTGGATGCGCTGTCGATCATCGTGCATCGCGGCCGCGCCGAGACGCGGGGCCGCGCCATGGTCGAGAAGCTGAAGGATCTGATCCCGCGGCATCTGTTCAAGATCCCGATCCAGGCCGCGATAGGCGGCAAGGTCATCGCGCGCGAGACCATCAGCGCGATGCGGAAAGACGTGACTGCCAAATGCTATGGCGGCGACATCACGCGCAAGCGCAAGCTGCTCGACAAGCAAAAGGCAGGGAAGAAGAAGATGCGGAGCTTCGGCCGCGTCGACATCCCGCAAGAGGCCTTCATCGCCGCACTGAAGATGGACGGGAATTAGGGCTCAGCGCCACGTCCCATGCTCCTCGTGATGCCCGGCCTTGTGCCGGGCATCCACGAATTTCGAGCAACGCACTAGCAAAGCGTGGATGGCCGGGACAAGCCCGGCCATGACGGATCGTATACCCCTCAGCTCTCGCGGATACGCCAGGCGAGATATGTGAGCGCCGCGCCCTCGCAGAGCAGCTGAATCCCGAGCAGGAAGCCGAGCACCCATTCGGACATGGTCGTCAGGTTGGCCCAGAGATACACCGCAAGAGCGATGCCGACGAGGCCGCTTCCGAGCACCCAACCCCAATTCGGGAAGGGCTTGATGGTGAGCGCGAAGATCACTTTCGCCATGCCTTCCACCAGGAAATAGACCAGCAGCAGCACGGTGAAGAGCAAGAGTCCGCCATCCGGCTGCCGCAACAGCAACATGCCAACGATGATGGAGAGCACCACGGAGATGAGCTGCAGCCAGAAATGCGGGACTTGGCGGGCGCCGATCAGGCCGATGCCCTGCAACAGGCCGCTGAAGATGAGGATCCAGCCGAGCAGCAGGACGATCGCAACGGACGCGATGAGCGGATAGACCAGGGCGAGGACGCCGGCGACCACCATCAGAACGCCCTGGAGCAGATACCAGAGCGAATAGCGCTTCACCGTCTCACGCATCGCTTCACGCATGGCCGCTGCGGCGGCCTCGAGCGGAATGGCCATTGGACAATCTCCTACAAACGAATCGCTGTAGGAGAGTATGCGAGCAGGGGGACCGACATTCAATCAGCGCGGGCGCGTTCCGCACCGGAAATCGGGGAGGTCCATAAACGAGGATCACGACGCTAGCGCTGTCCGCAAAGCGAGCCTCCGCCTCCTTCCGTTTCTCGGCCTTTGCTATGCGGTGAATTTCCTCGACCGCGTGAATGTCGGCTTCGCCGCGCTCTCCATGAATGCCGATCTCGGCTTCACGCCGGGCCGCTCGTCCTCGTGATGCTCGCGTTCTCCATCGCCACGCTCGGCGTCTATGCCGCCATCGGCACGTTCTGGTCGCTGCCGACCTCGATCCTTACCGGCACCGGCGCTGTGGCGGGGCTCGCACTGGTGAACTCCATCGGCAATTGCGGAGGCTTCGTCGGGCCGCTCGTCGTCGGACGGCTGAAGGGCGCCACGGGAGACTTCACGGCTGCGTTTCTCTTCCTCGCCGGCTCGCTCGCCTTGGCCGGAGCGCTGACGCTGTATTTCGGTCTTATCGAGCGCGGTCGCCTGCGCAACGAGCGCGGGGCCTAGACCCGGACTCTTCGCGCTGCATCAAGCGTTTGCAAGGATGCGCCCGCCTCACATCGTCACCGCGCTAATCCCTGTAATTGCTTGCATTTGCTTAATAATGCACTCTAACTCAATCTGATCTGGTCAATTTTGAGGTAATAAAAGCAACTTTATGGCAAATTTGTGTTTTTTCTATGGAATTAACAAGAAGAGCTTGACAGTGTGGTTAATATCACGCTTCATTGCTGTCTTGT
>Ga0315293_10001612_pt1 | contig 21892 bp, 17 predicted proteins | sample YL17G13_20_MG_FD_203071 | JGI IMG/M metagenome (GOLD analysis project Ga0315293, IMG submission 203071) | Sediment microbial communities from Yellowstone Lake, YNP, Wyoming, USA - YL17G13_20 | ecosystem: Environmental > Aquatic > Freshwater > Lake > Sediment | place: USA: Wyoming | collected... | reverse complement strand
CATGAGGCGCTCGGATACCTAACGCCGGATGAATACCTGAATAAACTGCAATGCACTAATTTACCGACTAAAGACGTTATTATTTTACAGACCTAAGGGTGACGGATATCTATCTGAACCTGGACACCCCGTTAGAAATCTGCCAATATATTCACTTGCTGGAAAAGGTAAAAACCTTTTTCAGCAAGCATTTAACAAATTCAAATTAAAAATAGAGTTTTAGCAAGTTAAACCTCCGCAGATTTCTAATGGGGTCAACAAAAATACCCAATTTTTTGGGTATTCTAATATCAAATTTATGAATTGTTTTCCCTTATTTCCCGCAACATCCCAGTAGTAGAGCCTCGTCAAGCTCGGCTCACTACGGGACTCCCCACAGGAGAACAAGTTCCCTACGGGGCAAGTCGCTTCGCTCGTTTTTTACTTGCCGTGACAATGTTTGTATTTGATTGGGCGACCATCCGGATGCTTCGTACCGCAAGGACAAGGATCGTTTCTTCCTACTTCTTTTTTAGAACTACCAGAAGAAACCACCTGGCTAAATGTCGGCTTTTCTTTTTTAACTCCAACTTTTAAAATATTTTGAGCAATGTTTGATTCAACGTCAGAAAGTAATTTCTGGAACATTTTATGGCCCTCATTTTTATACTCAACTAAAGGATCCAACTGGCCATAAGCTCTGAGTTTTACCGAATCTCTCAAATACTCCATATTCTCCAAATGATCAATCCAAAACATATCCATAATCCTAAGATATAAAAATTTAACAATATTTAAAAAATCATTCTCCCCTATTTCCTTTTCTTTTTTATCAAATTCCTCTTTTTTGAATCCTGATTTTTTTATGATTTCTAAAGCTTTTTCTTTCATCTGGCTGGAATTAAATTCAAGAATTTCTTTTCTCTTTTTGTAAAAAACTTCCCTGTGTTTATTCATCACATCGTCATATTCTACCAAGTGAGACCTGGAATCAAAATTAAAGCCTTCAATTTTTGACTGGGCATCTTCAATAGCTCTGGAAATTAATTTCGTTTCAATAGCCTGGTCTTCGGGAATCTTTAACATTTCCATTACTGACCTTATTTTGTCTCCCCCAAAAATCCTCATCAAATCATCTTCCAAAGAAACAAAAAACTGGCTTGAGCCTGGATCTCCCTGTCTTCCGCCTCTTCCCCTTAACTGATTGTCTATTCTCCTGGCTTCGTGCCTTTCAGTTCCTATAACGTGGAAACCGCCAACTGTAATGATTTTTTCTGCCTCTCCTTTATCTTGAGGATTACCTCCTAAAATGATATCAACTCCACGACCAGCCATATTGGTTGCTACGGTTACCTGTCCTAATTTTCCTGCCTGGGCAATAATCTGACCTTCTTTTTCATGATGTTTGGCATTCAAAATTTGAAGAGGAACTCCTTCTTTTTCCAATAATTTTCCCAAATACTCATTTTTTTCAATTGAGCGGGTTCCTACCAAAACCGGCTGGCCATTTTGGTGCCTCTCTTTAATTTCTTTTACTATCGCTTCAAATTTTCCTTTCTCGGTTTTATAAATCTGATCTTCCAAATCAGTTCTTATCATAGGTTTATTTGTCGGAACTGATATTACTTCTAATTTGTAAACTTTATCAAATTCTTCAGCTGAAGTTGAGGCGGTACCTGTCATGCCGGCTAATTTTTTATACATCCTGAAATAGTTTTGAAAGGTTATGGTGGCAAAAGTAAGAGATTCAGGCTGTATATTAACTCCTTCTTTAGCTTCAATTGCCTGATGAAGTCCTCCTGACCATCTGCGCCCCGGCATTATCCTGCCGGTGAACTCGTCAATAATAATAACTTGGCCATCTTTTACAACGTATTCCCGATCTTTAGAAAAGAAAGGTTTTCCATCAGCTGGGTTTATAGCTTGAGCCCTTAGAGCCTGTTCTAAATGATGCACGTATCTCATTCCTTTTTCCTCGTAAATATTTTGGATTCCTAAAATTTTTTCAATTTTACCAATACCGCTCTCGGTCGGAGTAACGGCCCTCATTTTTTCATCAAATTGATAATCAGTTTCTTGATTTAGTTTTGGAATAATTCTGGCAAACTCAGAATACCATTTTGAAGATTCAGTATCAGGGCTAGAAATAATCAAAGGAGTCCTGGCTTCATCAATTAAAATTGAATCCACTTCGTCCACTATGGCATAATTTCCGCCAAAGGCGGATCCGCCTCCGGCGGAAAACTCCCGCTGGACGCGATTTTTTAAATCGTAAACCATATTGTCTCTCAAATAATCAAAACCGAACTCGTTATTTGTGCCATAGGTAATATCGGCTAAATAAGCTTCTTTCCTGGAACAAGGCCTCAAATAGTCTTCCACAATATAAAAACCTCCCAATTCGTCTCTCTTTTTTTCTTTTTCCTCCCGCCCAACTTCGTTGGGCGAGGCTCGCTCATCCGGAGCGGCAACCAGTTTTTTGTAATTGGGATCGTATAAAAAAGATTGTTCGTGATTTAAACATCCGGTGCTTAACCCAAGAAAGTTGAAAATCTGGCCCATCCAAACCGTATCTCTCCGGGCCAAATAATCATTAACTGTAACCAAGTGGCATCCTTTCCCTTCTAAAGCATTTAAATATAAAGATAAGGTGGCGGTCAGAGTTTTTCCTTCCCCAGTTTTCATTTCAGCTATTTTGCCTTGATGCAAAACAATGCCCCCGATTAACTGAACATCAAAATGACGCTGTTTTAGAGTTCTTTTGGCTGCTTCCCGGACCAAGGCAAAAGCTTCGGGCAAAATATTATCCAATACTTCTCCTCCTTCCAATCTTTTCCTGAATTCATTTGTTTTTTCGGTTAATTTTAAATCCGGCAATTGAGAGAAGTCTTTTTCTAAACCATTAATTTTCTCAATCAAAACTTGAGTGCTTTTTAGATACTTTTCATTATCATTACCAAAAATTTTACTTAAAAATGACATAGATGTCTAAATTTTACCTAAAAAATAGGCTTTTTTCAACCCCCACACCAAATAAGGATTTCCGCTAAACTTTAGTTTAGCCGTGGGCGAACTCGCGGAGCGAGTTCGCATATCCTTGTTATGGTGTGGGGGTCAATGAAAGGCAGTCCCATTTTAATGGGACTGCCAGCTTGTCTTATGACACTATTCTAACAACAACATCTACATCCCTTGCTCTTTGCTCTCTTTTTTGCTTTTTTCGCTTTTTTCTTAGCTGTTTTCTTTGCCATTTTTAATAAATTTTTAAGAATTTAAATATGGTCGACCCTTATTTTAAAATCCTGAATCCCATTAGAAAATTAATTTCTAACGGGGCAAGTACTGAATCTCTTCTTTTAAATTTATTCCAAATTTTTCTTTTACCTTTTTTTTGGCCAGATTTATTAATTTTTTGACATCTGCTGCTTTTCCGTTTCCTAAGTTAATAATAAAATTAGCGTGCTTTTCAGAAATTTTTACATTACCTATTTTTTTTCCTTTCAAACCGCATTTTTCAATTAGCTCGCCGGCGGAAAAACCCCTGCCCGCCATAAATTTCTTTGAAATTTGGGCGGGTGAAGGGTTCTTAAATATAGAACCAATAGAAGGAAAATTTAAGGGCTGGTTTCTCTTTCTATAATCTAAGTATTCTTTCATCTTATCTTTTATTTCTTTTTTATTTCCTTTTCTCAATTTAATTTCAGCTGAAAGAATAATCAAATTATTTTTCTTTTTGAAGATACTATCTCTATAGCCGAATTTACATTTTCTTAAATCATAAATCTTAAATCTTAAATCTCTTATATCCAGAACTTCAACTTCTTTAATATTATCCCCCATTGATTTCCCGAAAGCTCCGGCATTTCCATAAATTGCACCTCCTAAAGTTCCAGGGATTCCTGCCGCCCACTCTAAACCAGACAGATTATTCTCTAAAGCAAGACTTACTAATCGATTTAAAAATACTCCGGCTTCAGCGTAAATTGCATTCATCTTTAACCTGAAACCTGTAACCTGTAATCTTATAACTAGGCCATTAAAACCTTTGTCGGATATCAATAAATTACTGCCGTTTCCTAAAATAAAAAGTGGCAATTTTAATTTCTTAGCTATCAAAATTGCAGAGACTAATTCATCCTTACTTTTTGCTATAAAAAAATATTCGGCTTTTCCGCCAATTCTAAAAGTACTGTAGTTCTTTAAGGAAACATTTTCTTTAACTCCCGACAACAATTTCTTAATATTTTTATTCATTTATTTTATTCTAACAAAATCTGTGATAAAATGTAATTGGCCGAGAGGTAGCACTCACTAAACACTTAGAATTGGAGTTCACTCTCTCGGCCAAATCAAAATCCCGCCTTAGGCGGGATTTTGATTTTTAAAAAGCAAAAATCCTCGCTCGAGGGAGGATTTTCGCCCACTTTAGATTGGAGACCTTTCGGTCCACTCACTATATAATATTAGCAAATTAGCTTAATCTTGTCAAGTATTTCTTCTATTTTTTGATAAAATATAGATTCAAAAATTACTTGACAAATTTAATAAAAAGTCTAATATATTATTTAGCTCAAGGAGGAACTATGATTGCACATTAAAAATATAATAGCGATCACGCCCGTATGGAATGAAACGTTAGGTATGATACAAAGATTCCTAAATGATATCAACGAGGTTCGCAGAATATTATCTGAACAGAATATAGGATTTCGCCACTTTTTCTTAGATGATGCCGCAGTTAACCTTCCTGATGAGTATCCGATTCTAGTAAGACATCAAAAGAATAAAGGCCTTGACCAAATACTTCTCAAGGGCTACCAGGCAATATTTTCTCTGAAATCTAAAACAGATCTCATAATACGCATTGATTGCCAAGAGCACGATCCGTTGAAAATCCCCTTCATATTAGACCACTTCTTGCATTCCTCGACAAAAGTCATTTTTCTACCGGTCTGTTATTGGATCGAAGGTAACAATCGTCCCCTTATGAAAGAAATAACAAAAATAATGCTTGAATTCAACTCCGCACTGTCGCCTATCGATAGAAAAATAATACTCGCTATATATAACCAGAAATTCCCAATGGGTTATCAAGCTTTCACCACTGATGCGCTCGCAATAATTTTGCCTCAACTAAAGAAAGGGGTCGCAATTTTCAAAGAAAAATTCAAGGAACAACCCAGATGGGGACTTGATCTTCTTGTTATGCTGGTCGCAGCTAACCAATATCCCAAATCTGTCGACTTTGTTTTCGGCGGTTGGTCAAAGCCTTGGCTCGAAAATCGCGGTCGTGAAAAAATAGAAGCACAACGCAAACAAGCTGCAAAAATTATCGAAGTCGCCGTTGAACTCGGATGCAAAACAATTTAGATAAAAGCTGAAAGGCATACTGCTAAGTAAGCTTTTTTTATTTATCTTAATCTTGAAAGGAAATTCGCTAATCAAAAAATTGAAAAATGTATCTGTTAAAAATAAAAGCTGCTCTCGAAATTTCAAAGAGCAACTATCTACAAAAAAATTTTTACTTTAGCCAACTATTTATAATTCTGACTAATTATTATATTAAGTGATTATAGTATTTTTTATCTTCCACATCACCAAAACGTCCTTCTTTTATAGCCTTACTAACCTCAATAATTCCATCTTTAACCGTCTTTTTAGCCCTGAAGTTTAGAATTTTTTCTATTTTAGAAAAACCAACACGATAACTTCTTTGATCTATAAGATTATTAATTTTTTCTATTTTTGTTCCAGGAATACATTCTCTTACCAATTCTCCTAATTCAGAAATCAAATAGCATTCCTTATTATCTCCGACATTAATAATTTGATTACCTGTTTCAGAAATAGGGACCTCCAAGCAAAGAGATATAGCCCGAGATACGTCTGCAACATGAATTAATGGTCTCCATTGTTCTCCCCCAAAAATGACAATTTTCCCTTCTTTTAAGGCCTTCTTAGTAAGCGTATTGACTATTAAATCGAACCTCATTCTTGGCGATAGACCATAGACAGTGGAAAAACGTAAAATTGTCGGCGAGAAATTTTTATCCATTAATTTTACAAGCTCCCGTTCGGCATAAATTTTTGTTTCTCCATAAAAATCAACTGGTCTAGAATGAGATTCTTCTTCTACAATTTCTTCCTCTGTTTTGCCGTAAGTACTACAAGTAGAAGCAAAAATAAATCTTTTGATGCCGTAAGCCTTACAAAGACGAGCCAAATAAACCGTCCCGGAGTAATTGGTCTGGATAGCCAACTCTTTATCTGAAGCACAGGCCGCTTCTCCAACAATAGCGGCTAAATGGATTACCGCTTCGACATCAAAAAGATTTTTTTCTATTTCATTAGTGTTTAAAATATCTTCTTGAATTAATTGAAAATTAGGATTGATTTTTAATTCATTAATTGATCTGTTCCCAAATAATAATTTATCAATAACTTTAACTTTATATCCGGCGTTTAATAATTGCCTGCACAAAACCGAACCCACGTATCCCGCCCCACCAGTGACTAAAATTGTTCTAAGTCTAGGTTTTTCAGGTGGTTTAATTTCGGTTGAAGAAATAATTTCTTCTTGACCACCCGATATTTTTGATCGAATTAACTGCCAATAAATTCTTTTCGAGAAACGAAGCCCTCCTACAAATAAAAATAACAAAATAGTGTAAATAAAAATTATTGAACGGGGAAATCCTACAAAAAACGGGTTTCCTCGGAAAATGAAAAGAGCTGTCCCTAGAGCAAAAGACGATATGATCACTCCCCCTATAATATTTGGCAGGTCAGTAAGACTGACATATAACCAAGAAGTCTTATAGGTGTCTCGGAAAAGAAATATCGGAATAGTCAAAAAAACAGCTAAAACTGTAAAAGCCCAGAGATTATTCAATTTTTCGGCCGGTATCTTTCCATCAAATCTTAAAAGAAAAGCTGCCAAGACCGAGAAAAAAATCAGAAAAACATCACAAACCACAAAAATAATGGTTGGATGATTTCTAATTTTATCAATTTTGTCAGCAAAAAATTTCATAACTAGTTTTTAGAAAAAAATTTCCTAACCTCTTGCACCATAAAATCCATTTCTTTCTTTGATAAAGTTGGATACATGGGCAAGGTTAAAACTTGTTCGGATATTTTTTCTGTTATTGGTAAAAATGGCTTATATTTTAACTTATTTTTATAAAAATAAGTTAAGTGCGCCGGATAATAATAAACTTTCGCCATGATACCATTTTTATTAAGATGACTTTTTAACGCATCCCTTCTTTTAATACCACTTTTTATTCTAATTGTATACATTTGATATAAATGAAAATAATCTTGGGGTGGAATAGGTAATAATATTTCTTTAATATCTTTCAATTTTTTTGTTAAATAAGATGCTTTTTGTCTTCTTAGTTTTATAATCTTTTCAATTTTTTGGAGTTGAGTTATCCCTAAAGCAGCAGTAATATTTGACATCCTAAAATTGTATCCCAAGGCTAAATAGTTCATATAACAAGTTGAGGAAAAATAATTTTCGGTTTCAGCTCTTCCGTGAGACCTAATTAATTTTAATTTTTCGTAAACATCTTTTGAGTTTGTCACTACTACTCCACCTTCGCCAGTAGTAATTACTTTTGGAGCGCAAAAACTAAACATCGCTGCTTGTCCAAATGTTCCGACTTTTTTATTTCCGATTCTCGCCCCCAAAGATTCGGCGGCATCTTCAATTAAAATCAAATTGTGTTTTTTTGCTATCTTTTTTATCTCTCTAATCTTACAAGCCGAACCTCCATAATGGATTGGCATAATGGCTCTAGTTTTTTTAGTAATTCTTTTTTCAATATCTTTTGGATCTAAGCCAAAAGTTTCTTCTTCTATATCGGCGAAAACTGGCTTAGCGCCAACAAAAAAAGGAGTATTAGCGGTGGCTATAAAAGTAAAAGAAGGAACGATGATCTCATCACCTGGACTGAAACCATAAGCGATCATTAAAGAATGGAGGGCCGAAGTGCCGGAATTAAACGTAAGCGCATATTTTACGCCCGCGTATCTCGCCAGATCTTTCTCAAATTTCTCAATATTCTCTCCTATGGCCCAATTCGCCCCGCTTTTAATCACGTCTGTAACCGCCTTGACATCATCTTCGTCCCAATAGATTTTAAAAAGAGGTGTTTCTTTATTCATTTATTTCGAAATCAGGGAAGGTTATTGTTTTATTTTTGTGAATTATAGGACTTCGTAATTTGGTCTTCCCTTTTTTTAGATATTTTAACTTGTCGGGGAAATCTTTTTTTATTAAACCCTCAATATAAGTATACAAGTTTAATGTTTTTATTGATTTTTCATAAAGTTTTTCCGCCTTTATATCATTTCCTTCTATAAATTCTTTGCAAATATCCGATATGTTCCTCGTCGTAATTATGCGTATTTTTACATTATCAACTCGTGTTATGCGATTACTGATTATATTTTTTATTATAAATTTAATTACTCCATTATAATTATTATTTATAACTTCTGGAAATTCAAGAATAATTACGTTTAAACCGAGCTTTTTGTATTCACTGGCGATTTTTTCTTGTAATAATTTCGAATATTGATAATCCCCTACCACAAACATCCAGCTCCAAGTCATGGGGATTATAACTGTTTTGATTTTGTGTTTTGATGCATAAAATAAAATTTTTTTTGTTAATCCTGCATTAGCCTGGATGTATTTTCTTAAAGAAAACTCTTTGCTTTTTTTTGGAGTTAACGAAGCAAGGTGTATTATCGCATCAACCTTTTTTAAAAAAATGCCCGAAATCTTATCTTTTTTTTCAAATTCAATAATTTTATAATCCCGACTTAAAAATTCTTTTAAATCCCTACCTATCCTCCCTTTGCTTCCGGTTATTAGTATTTTTTTCATTTTAAAAAATCTTATTAAATTCTGATCTTGAATTTTTAATAGAATGATATTTTTTAACTTTTTCAATCTCTTTTTTGGGGATAAATAGTTCGTTAAAATACCTCAAAATAACACCTTTCTTATATTTTAATTCTTGAATCTTTTCTTTCAAAACAACATGTCTTATTGTGGCTTCGACCGTATTAAATCCTACCTCGGCACAAAATGGCGTTGTCCCTGAAAATCTGCAATTAATTTCAAAAACTAAAGGTTTTTTATTAAACAATCTGGATTGAAAATTACAGGGCCCAAATGCATTTAAAGTTTCTGCTACTTTCTTGATTTCGTTATTAACCTGGGGGAAATCGTCTATTATTGCCTTTGTAGTATGGCCGCCAAATCGCATTTCTCTGTTCATCGAAAGAACGCCGTAGCATTTTTTATCAAATGTTAAAGAAGTAGAAGTGTATTCTTTTTTATCATCTGGAAGATATTTTTGTATTATCGGTTCCGATTTTTTAAAAAGATATTTATTATCATTTTCCTTTTTCAATAGAAATTTCAATTTTTCCTCTAATTCTTTTTTGTTTCTAACAACATAAGTGTCTTTTGACGAATCGCCAATCCGGGGTTTTATAATTAAGGGGAAACCTTCATTTTTTATTAATTCATCCACATTTTCCTTCAGTGAAGAAGGTATAAAGGGAAGATTATTATTCAATAAAAATTTATAAGTCAGCCATTTATCGTGGGTTATATTAATAGTATGAGAGGGACTTACGATAACTTTTGCTCCTGTTTCTTTTTCTATTTTTTCTTTATTTTCGGCGAATCGTAATAATTCATAATCGGTTCCTACAAATATGCAATGGATTTTTTCTTTCTTGCATATTTTTATTATTTTGCCAATAAAATTTTCAGATTTTGCCAAAGGAACAATGTAACCTTTTTTTCCTCTGTACAATCCGACCGCATATGGAGTCGCATCAGTGGTAATTATTTCACAATCTAAATTGGCGATCTTTATAGATTTTATTATTCCTTGAGCTATTGTGCTTCCTGACGCTGTGACAAGAATGTTTAATTTCATTTTTTTATTCCTTTCTTTAAATTATCAAATCCCTTATTAAGCTCTTTTATATGATGAGCATCTGATCCTAATGACACATAAGGATTAATCTCTTTAAATAGCCTTAAGAGAAATTTCATTTCCAAAAGATATTTAGTATTGATCTCTATGGCTATATTTCTTTTTATTGATTCGATAAATATTTTTTTTAAATAATATTCGGGAAATTCATTGAAAAAACGTGAATAAACGCCGAAGGGATGCCCTAAAATATCTATATTTTTATTTCCTAATAATCCCGAAGTTGCCTTAAATTCTATTTGAGCTGCCTTTTTGAAATTAAGATTTTTTATAGCATTAAAAGACGTTAATCCTCCTCTGCCATCAGGATATCTATGAACGACGCCGATAACAATATCGGTATCCTCTATCATTTTTTTTGTAGCATCCAAGGTGCCTTTAAAATCAATGGCTTTTGACTCTATGCCAAAAAAAATTTTAATCCTATTATTTTTTTTACAAACATCTATTCTTTTTTTGAAAGAATTAAACCACTCACTTTTCTTATTAACATGCTCGGTAAAGGCAATGGCTTTAAGTTTTAAATTAATGGCTTCTTTAATAAATTCTTCGGGTGTTGATAAGCCATCTGTTTGGATAGTATGAATATGAAAATTAAAATTAATATCTTCGGGTTTTAGATCATTGAATCTTTTAAATTTCGGTTTTGTTTTTAATCTATTTACCATAAAATCCTTTTCCAGATAATAGTAACCATAGAGTTTTTATAAAAATCTCAGCGTCCAACCAAAAATTCTGTTTTTCAATATATTCCAAGTCGTATCTCAAAATATCTTTTTCTGACGAACAAAAACCCCCTTTGATAACGACCAAAGATGTTAAACCAGGTTTAGCTGCCGTTCTTTTTTTTAATAAATCATTCGTCTCCATCCTAACTAAACAATAAGGTCTTGGTCCCACAAAGCTCATATCTCCTTTCAAAATATTAATTAATTGGGGTAATTCATCAAGAGCAAGCCGTCGCAGAAAATGACCTATTTTGGTTACTCGCGGATCTTGATCAGTTATCTCCAACTTTCGGATTTCCATGGCAGATAGGGGGAATTTTTCTGCTTTTTCTACCATTGTTCTGAATTTTAGTATTTCGAAAATCTTCTCATTTTTCCCGATTCTTGTCTGTCGAAAAAAAACCGGGCCCTTAGAGTCTAATTTAATCAGAATCGATATAATTATAAAAAGAAAGCTAGATAAAATTAAACCAAGCAGAGCTAATAAAAAATCAAGGGTTCTTTTAATAATTTGATAGAGTTGGTTCATAATATCTTTTCTTTATCTAGGACAAGTTTACTATATTTTTCAAAAAAAAGCTTTTAAAAGGACTTAAAAAAACCTTTTTATCTATTATTGATGAATCTCAATAATAGGCTCCACCTCACTCTTATTGACTAAACGAGTAATCATAATTTTCCTCCAACAAGTCTCAGGTATTCTTTTTTTATTCTATCAAAAATTAATCTTTCATCAAATTCTTTGTTGGCCTTTTTTATTCCCTTAAACCCCATTTTTTTCCCTTTTTCTGAATTTTCAAGCAAATTAATTAGGGTTTCGGCTAATTTTTCGGGGTTTTTAAGTGAGACTAAAATCCCAGTTCTTCCATCTTCTACTACTTCTCGACAGCCTCTAATATTAGTTGTTATAACTGGTTTTCCCATTGCCGAGGCCTCTATCACGCTGTGGGGAAGACCTTCACGATAAGAGGGCAAAACAAATATATCCATTAATGGATATATCTCATCAACATCTGTACGCTCCCCTAAAAACAAAGTGCTTTTTTCTATATCAAAATTTTTAATAATCTTAGGATCAATTCTGTCTTTTTTCTCTGGCTCGAGAGGACCTACTACTAAAAGTATAGCATTGGGAAATTCTTTAAGGACCTTTTTAAAAGCTTCAAAAAGGTCTAAATATCCTTTTTCTTTAACTAATCTTCCAACAATTCCAATAACTTTTTTTTTCGGATCGATTCCGAGTATTTCTTTTTTGTGTTTAATAAAATCTTCGGAAAATCTTTCCGGATTGAATCGAGAAATATCAATTCCATCGCTCACATATCGTATCAAATCAGCTCTGCCAATTTTTTCCTTAAGTGCGGTTTCGAAATCTTCTTTGTTTATAAAAAAAATAAGATCAGAAGACCTAGCCGCTATTTTTTCAATTAAGATAAAAAATTTCCTTTTTAAATACGAATTCCTCTCGTGAAAATAAAAACCGAGAATAGTATTTAAGATAATTGGCGCACCAGCTAATTTGGCGGCAAGCTGTCCTAAAAGTCCTGGCTTCGGAGTAAAAGTATGAATAATATCAAATTTTTCTTTTTTAAAATAGAAATATAATTTGAAGAAAGTAATTAAATCAGAAATTGGACTAATTTCTCTTTTAAAAACTATGATTTTTACCTTTATTCCTTCCTTTTCAATATCTTTTATCCATTTTCCAGGAGAGCAAACAACATAAATTTCATAACCTTCATTTTTAAAAAATTTTAACTGGTCAAGTAATAAAAACTTCACCGCCATATCAGTGTTAGCAACATAACAAACCTTGATTCTATTTTTAACGTTTTGATTATGCGCCATATAAACTCATGCTAATAAAATTTTCTTTTTAAGTAAGAATAAACAAGCAATCCCAATGAAATAAGCTATGCCTAGAGAAACAATTGCGCCATAGAGGGCAAAAATCGGAATAAAGTAAAAACTGATAAAAATATTAATAGAGGCTGTTATTATGGCTGAAAATGTGACCAACTTTATACCCCGCATGCCTTCCGAAAGGAAAAGCCAACTGTAAATACTATAAATTGCTATAAAAATACTACTAAAAGAAAAAAGCCACATTAGAAAATAATTTATTGGATACTTGGCACCATAAAGATTTAAAAATATCCATTCGATTGTAAAAATTATAAAAATTCCTCCAACAATTAAATAAGGCATCAGCTGCCTAATTTTCCTCAATATTGACTCTTTATTCTGATATTTTGAGACGGTTGGGAAAAAAACTGTTATGAAGGTCTCAGAAAGAAAGATTATAATACCTACAGAAGAAAAATAATAAGCGTTATATATTCCAACATCGAAAGTCGATAGATACTTATTTACCAGTAATTTGCTAAAAATTGGCAAAAAGACAAAGCAAATAGTGCTTACTACGGTGAAGATACCATATCTAAAAAATTTATATGCCCAAAATTTATCCAAATGGAATGAAAGGTATTTTCGAATATCCAGGGTGATAAGAATAAAAATTAAGAAATATGCAAAACAAATTGAAGATACGGCAGCCAGAAAAGAAATACTCTTATTTAACATGAAAATTCCTAAAGCCACTATAATTAAAAGACCAAATCCGGCACGATAAATTGCCAACTTCTTTATTTTATGAAGACTCCGAAGAACATCAGTAGATAAAATATAAACGGTATAAAGTAAAGCGAAAATAATGGAAAATCTGAAAATTAAAGAGGAAACGAAAAAAAAACGTGATATTCTATTAGAAAAAATATTAAAAAACAAAGTAAAAATCAAAGAAAAAAAGCAAACTATTAAATAAGAAGTTGATATAATCTTTTTTTGCGTTTCGTAATCATTTCTTTCAGCGCCATATTTTACCATTGCCGTACTGATACCTAAAATCATTGAAATTTGCAAACATATCGCTATTGAATCAACTAATACGTATTTCCCGTATTCCTCAGGGCCAAGAAATCTGCCAACGGTTATCTGAAAACCAAACATACATAAGGCCGCTATTCCGTAACCAAAAACTGCATAACCAAGATTCTGAATAAAATTCTGAATGCCAAAAGATATTTTCTCTCGAAAAATTATCTCATAAATACGGCTTGTAATCTTAGATATAGATTTTTCCAATTTGATAATTTTAAAAATCTAATTTACCTTTAGTTTTTATAAAACCACTCAATAGTCATTTTTAATCCCTTTTCGAAACGAATCTTAGGAGTATAATTTAACATTTTCTTCGCCTTGGAAATATCAGCTTTTGAGCAAAAAATATCGTTTGGTTGGGATTTTAAATATCTTGGCTTGATTTCTTCTACGCCAATGATTTTCTGAAGTGATTGAAGTAATTGATTAATGCTGATTTCTTTTCCATAGGCAATGTTAAAAATTTCCCCAAATCCTTTTTTGCTTTTAGCTGCTAATAAATTTGCCTCAACCACATTATCTACAAAAACAAAGTCTCTGCTTTGTTCACCGGTTCCATAAATAATAGGTTCTCCTTTTTTCAATAAAGAAGTAATAAATTTGGGAATCACAGCAACATATTGAGAATGAGGGTCTTGTTTAGGACCAAAAACATTAAAATAACGTAAAGATAATGTTGGTAGTTTATAAATTTGCCAAAAAAACTGGGCATATTTTTCTCCAGTATATTTAGTCAGAGCATAGGGAGAAAGAGGGTTAACCGGAGAGTCTTCTTTTTGAGTTGGTCTCGAATTATTCCCATAGACAGCACACGAAGAAGCATAGACAAATTTTTTAACTTTCTCTTCTCGGCTAGCGATTAGTAAATTCAACGTAGCAACGATATTGGAATTATTTGACTTTAAAGGATTTGATATTGAAGAAGAAACTGAAGGAATTGCCGCTTGATGTAAAACAAAATCCATGCCTTTTACGGCCTTACGAGCAATACCTAAATTTATCAGATCTCCTTCAATTAATTCAAAATTAGGATTTCCCAAAAATTCTTTAATATTTTCTCTTTTCCCGGTTGAAAAGTTATCAATAACCCGAACAGACTCTCCTAATTCCAGGAGTCTTTTCACAATATTTGAACCGATAAAACCGGCTCCCCCGGCAACTAAATATTTTTTCATGTAACTTTAGATAAGATTTTTCTGCGGATATTAAAATATTTATTTTTAAGGGAAGAGTAATTAAAATTAGGAGGTGCCGCGCATAAGAGAGAAATAAATGCCGGTATACGAATCCTGGTGATTATCCCGAAATTCGGAGTAAAGAGAGCTAAAACCGCTAAAACGCCAAAACCAAACAAAATTAAGGGTAGAGTTTTTCGGTAATTTTGAATGGATTTTTTTATTTCTTTAACAGAAAAGAAAACTAAAACATACCATGGAATGGTCTCAATTAAAGCGAGATATTGTCTTTCGTACTTTATTTGCCAAGGAAAGGGACCTAATAAAACAAAAATGAAAGATTTTAAATAATTGCCTAAAAAGGCAATTGGTTTATTGAATTCTGTTTTGGTTACTATTGTAGATTGGGCGCCCGGAGGAGGAGTGGTTGAAGGCGGAGGAGGAGTGGTTGAACACGGAGTAGGAAGAGTGGTTGAAGGCGGAGTAGGAGTGGTTGAAGGCGGAGTAGGAGTGGTTGAAGGCGGAGTAGGAGTGGTTGAAGGCGGAGTAGGAGTGGTTGAAGGCGGAGTAGGAGTGGTTGAACACGGAGGAGGAGTTTCGGAGATAGGAGTCTCTGAATTAAGAACCGACGGAACTGGATATGGAGCTGGGTTGTAAGCTATATTGATGGGAGTATAATTAGATTCTCGATAAGCTGTAATCGTCTCCGGATTTAAATAAGCCTTAAAAGTGAGCCTCCCAAAATAACCATAACCTGAAATCTGGGGCAGAAATCCTAAAAAAAAGACCATAACGATACCATAAGTAATTCTTTTACTTAAATTTATTTGTGAAAGGAACAACCAACAAAAAATAAAAGTAAAAATAACGGCATAGCCAATATAAAAACGAAAGTGGATTAAAGATGCTAAAACTATATAAAAAATTAGGAAATTCTCCCAAGAAAGATTTTTGATCAGTTTAATTACCAAAAATAGTACCCCTAAAGCTAAGGGGGTAACCAATACGTCTTTTAATAATAGACTTCCATAAAAAAGATAGCTCGGGTAGACACTTATAATTAAGCCAATATTAAAAGCTTGTTTTTCCGAACCGCCAATTTCTAAAACAATTAGATAAACTAAAATGGCAGAAATGGCTGCTAACCAAACACCAAATAATTGGCCGACGATCATTTCTGGTAACGTAAGGGCATAGATATATCCAATAATCACTGGGTAATAATGGAAAATCTCTGTTCCCTTTAATGAAAAATTACCATTTGAAACTCTCCCTGCTATTTCTTTAGCTTGACGTTGATATAATATATAATCTCCTCCACCACCGCTAAAGGGTTGGAAATTAGCATAGTGAATAAATAGCACTGCTCCGAGATGAATCAAAAGAGTGATTATAAAAAGCAGATAAAATTTCTTGTTTTTTATTCCGAGTTTAGAGAATAATAAAAAGATGATTGTCGTAAGAAAAAATAAGAAAGTGATTCCTAACGCCAATCCCCGATCAAATAAAATCAGGAGTACCTCAGAAATTATGATCAAGGATATTATAATAAAAAAAAATAGGTTTTTTTTATTTTTATCTGAATAGATCGCCAATTTTTTGTTTTAGTAATTTAATTGATTTAAAACGGTCTCTTATTTTTTGGCCGCTGCTTTATAGATCTTTAACAATTTAGGGGCTATTGCTTGAAGAGCAAACTCCTGTTCGAAACATTTTCTCCCCGCCTCTCCTAATTTTTTGCGTAAATCTGGATTTCGCAAGAGAAGCTTCAAATATTTATACCATTCTTCTTCATTATTAGCAAGAAATCCATTGATATTGTTTTTAACAAGATTTCTATTCCAACCGATAGGAGAAGCAACCACCGGTATGCCGGCAGCAAAATATTGAATAATTTTTAAACCACTTTTTCCCCAGCTGAACGGTTCATCAGTTAAGGGCATTATACCGACATCAAAACTTCTGACTAGGGCCGGCTCTTTTTTTTCTTCCCATGGAATATTTTCTACTTTTACGCCTTGAACTTCAAAGTTTTCGCTTCCAATACATCGAAGAATCAATGGTATTTCTTGAGATAACTTTTGAAGACTACTTATGATAATTTTTAAAAAATAAGCTGTCACAGGAGTACCGGTCCAACCTATAACATAGGGTGGGTTAAGATTGGGTTCTGTCTTGGGAATATATTGCTGAATATCAAGAGAGTCTGGAATTAAATACGTATTCGGGTTATATTTTTTGGAATACTGAAACAGAATTTCATTACCAACGGTGACGACTTTGGCTAGTTTGATTATCTCCGGGATTTTATTTTTCAGCCACCAGTTTTTTTGATAAGGTACGTATACCGCATCATCATAATCAAGAATGCAATTTTTATTAAGATGGTAAAATATTTTTTCGAATATTGACGGCAAACTAGGAAAGATTTCTTTTTCAATTACTATTAAATCATAAAATATTATCCTAAAAATAGCTGTAGCTCTTCTTAAATATTGTTTTGCTAAATAAAATAATGAAACTTTCTGATTATGGTATTTTTTCGCCAAATACTCCTCAGTAAAAAAGGGGGACCAGGAAGTTTTAATATTGTGTTCTTTAAACAAATCGAAAAATTGTAAAAACCTATATCTGCTGCTACCGACATTCCAAGGAAATCTTGTTAAGAAAAGGATTTTCATGAATTTTCTCTTAATCACCATTAGAGATTATTCATATTTTAGCGATATTTATTTTTTTCATCAATCTCCTTAACGCAAAACAGTTGAAAGGCTAACTTAGGACAGTAATAGACTATTAATCGCGTTAGATCTGAAATTATTTTCCAGAAAAAATTTGGCTCATATCTGATTGAGCCCTTATATCCTCTAAGTTTTTTCCAACCACTAATACCTTTAACTCTAAAACCTAATTTTTCCAACTCTTCCACGCTCCAACCAGATTTGTGTTCTTGCAGGGGATTATTATCATAGCCGTTTTGCCAGATATAGCCGTTTGGGGTCGAGATAATAATTTTTTTCCTTGCCCACTTTTCCATTTTTCTTATTAATTCGTATCCTTCTTCTTTCGTCAAGTGTTCTATAACCTCTAAAGCGATTATGGCATCGAAAGATTTTTTTCCGAAATCTATTTTTCTTATATCTGCCTTGATGTATTCGTTATGTATCTTCTTCTCTTTGCTCTTTTCTAAATAAGGTTCAAAGGATTCAACTCCGACTGAGAATAATTTATTGCAATACTGAAGCAAAGAATTAAATCCGCATCCAAGATCTAACACCGAAGCAAAACCAGAAAGTTCTTTTTTAAGTAGTTCCGATTCGCCTTTGAAAACTTTTTTTAAAAATGATTCAAATTTTTTAATTTTTCCTGCCATTTTTTAATTTTTTCTATTGTTTTTTATTTTCTCTAATATTTCTAAAAAGCGTTTGTTGGGGTTATAAGAGGTTTCTATATAGTTTTTGTTGAACTTTGATTTAAATTCGTTAAGGTCGGCTGCCTTTGCCAATTTTTCGAGATACTCTTTCAGATCTTCTATTTTTATAAAAGATTTACTGCAAATACCTAATTTTTCGAAATCATCCGCATTGATGGTTTTTGGATAGTTTATTAATTGCAAACAGACTTTTGATCTCATGGCTGCTTCTACCAAAGCAGTGGAATTACAACTTACAAAGATATCTCCTTTGCTAAAAGTTTCTGCAATTTCCTCATTTTTAGGCGTAAAAGGAACTTCCGGAAGTTTGCTTTTTAGCATTTTCCTGTCATCTCCGGGATGAGGCCTGTAAATAAATTTTATATTAATGTTATTACAGATTTTATATAAATTTTTTATAGCTTCTAATTTGATACTCAGATACTCTTTTTTGAAATTTTCAACGTCCTCCCCTAAACAATAAGCAACATAGTGTTTATTTTCCGTATAACTTTTTTCTTTTTTTTCAATTAAATAAGGGTAACCTAATATATAAATTTCTTCTGGTTTCCGGAGACCGCTTTTTACATATAAATCTCTAAAATATTCTCCCCAAACAAGGATAAAATCGGCGATCCTCCCGTCAGTCAGGATAGAATTTGATTGATATATACCGTGCTGAATGACTAAGGTGCAGATCCTCAAGTTTTTACTTACCGCCACTATTGCCCTTTCAATTGGAAGTGAATCGTTCGACAAAATTATGTAATTCGGGTTTATTTTTTGTAACTTTTCTTTCGTTTTTTCTATCAAATCATTAAGGTATTTACTATTTTTTTCCACAAGGTAGCCATAAATGAACTCGTATAAATCCGCCATATTTATATAGCGGAGAAAGTTTTTGAAAGAAAAAAGGCGATCTCTTTTTTCGGTCACAATGACGTCTACTGGATAATATTTTTTAAGTTGTGAAATTAGCGAAAAGCATCTTTTGTTTTTAAATAAAATTCTTTCATTTTTTTTGATATCTCTTACGCCCATCTTAACCAAGAAGTTATTATATATTCTATCTACTAGCTCGACGATGAATTCATATTTTTTATATTTTTTAAGAGAACTTTTTATGTTTCTTATTAATAAATTTTCAGTATCGCCCCACTTCATGTCATCCAAATAGTCAAAAATTAAAAATTGAGAGAGATCTTTCTCGCTCCAGGAAAACAAATTATCAAAACCCAGTTTCTCATAATAGGCCAAGTTTCGATTATAAGTAATTTTTTGTTTCATACTGTTAATACCTGATTTTATAAAAACGAACTGTTGTGGTAAAATTCAAATATTAATTATGTCTTATCAAAAATTTACAAAAAATATGGGGATCATTGCTCTGACTGAATTAATAATGGCTCTGAAGGGACTTATAATTTTGCCCATTATTACCAAACTTTTAGGCGCTGAGGCTTATGGCATCTGGGTTCAGATAACAGTTACTATCGCTTTGGTCACCCTGATAGCAATCCTTGCCTTACCATATACTTTAGTCAGGTTTTTGGCAGCGGAGAAAAATAAAGAAGAAATCCAAGATGGTATTTATTCTGTTCTAACCATAATACTTGTAATTACTTTATTATTTGCTTTATTTTTCTTTTTCTTTTCCGGCTTTATTTCAAATTTTATCGGTGGCGACAGGATTTTAATCAAGATTCTAGCTTTTATAATAATATTTAATTGTTTAAATGTAGTGTTATTGAACACTTTTCGCGCCTTTCTTGAAATGGGCAAGTATTCACTTTTTATGGCTTTCCAGACAATCGGAGAATTAGGATTGATTACCTTGGCAACGTTCCTTGGTTACGGCTTACTAGGAGCAGTCTTGGCGCTTTTAATTATTAAAATAATAACTTTTTTAATGCTCTTTTGGTCTATGGCTAAAAAAGTGGGGATAAAAACGCCGAGATTCTTGAGGACAAAAGAATATTTAAAATTCGGCTTGCCAGCCCTCGCCAGCAGCATTGCTTGTTGGATTATACAATCGAATGACAGATATTTAATCAGTTATTTTTTGCAAGTATTGTCAGTAGGAATTTATTCCACAGGATATGCCGTAGCCATAAGCTTTCCCTTTGCGCTCGATCTAATATTCGGCTTTGTCTTACCACCTACTTTGTCAAAATTTTATGATGAGGGAAATATCGATGAGGTAAAAATTTATTTAAGATATTCATTAAAATATTTCTTAGCCTTATGCATCCCCTTTGTTTTTGGAGGATTAATGCTTTCCAAACAGATACTAAAAATATTTTCCACACCCGAAATAGCTTCTCAAGGATACCTGGTTGTGCCAATAGTCGCCTTGGGCGCTTTATTTTTTGGCGCCACCGACATAATAGGCCAGATTCTTATCTTAGTAAAAAAAACAAATATCATTGCAATGCTTTGGATAATTACAGCTTTTATTAGCTTTTCACTTAATATTTTGTTTATCCCTCGCTTTGGTATTTTAGGGGCGGCCATAGCCGCTTTATTGTCTTATTCAGCTGCAATGATTATCACAATTTATTATTCTTTTAAAGAATTAAAAATGCATATTGAATGGTTTTTTATACTAAAAAGTTTATTATCTTCACTGATTATGTCATTAATTATCTGGAAAATTGCTCCTGCGGGAACCATCGCCACAATTTTAGCAATAATAACCGGGGTGATAATCTATCTAATTTCTTTAATCCTGTTGAAAGGGTTTAGTTTAACTGAAATAAAATTTTTTACAGGATTCTTGAAAAATTTCAAAGAGCAGACCTGATTTTTTCGTTATCCTATAATAACTTACCTAAATTCTTTTTCGCTATTCAACACACACAATGCGTTGTCTTTTTAATTTAAATCTTATTTTTAAAAAAATTAATATTCTTTGCATCATTTTCTAAGTTATCTTTACCTTTAGGCGTTTCAATAACTATACTTATATCTTTAGTTTTTGATAATTTATTTAAAATATTTTTTATCCATTTTAAATCAAAATCGCCTTTACCCAAGCTTAAGTGTTCGTCCTCTTCGCCAATTAATAATCCGTCAGAAACATGAAAGTAATCTGGTTCTAAAGTTTTAATTAGTGTCTCTAAATATTTTTTATAATCCTTCTTTTGAGACAGGGCGCTTTTTATAGCATGACTTATATCTAAACATATACTCAACTTGCATTTCTTTTTAATAAACCTGAGCTGAGAAAGAGAATAACCAAAACAAATCCGATTATCCAGACCGATTTTGGGCTTGTTTTCTACTAATATTCTCTTATCAGAAATTTTTTTAATATTTCTTTTAAAAATTTTGAGGTCACTCCCTACGCCGGAATGAAGAATAATATGTTGTGAATCAAAAAAATCGGCTGCTTCAACAACCTGATTTTTAAATAAATCTATTTTTTCTTTGTCCAGCCCAAAAACATTAAAACTATGAAGAGAATGTGGTGCGTGAATTTGAACAGGAATATTTTTCAGGATAGCCGCCTCTCTTTTCCGAAAAGTATTTGGAACTATATATAATTCTGCAAAATCAATTAAACCAGTGTGATAAAAGTCAATCACATCCAAAAAATATTTTTTATTAACTGACCATAATTTAAGACCA
>Ga0315293_10001611_pt1 | contig 21906 bp, 21 predicted proteins | sample YL17G13_20_MG_FD_203071 | JGI IMG/M metagenome (GOLD analysis project Ga0315293, IMG submission 203071) | Sediment microbial communities from Yellowstone Lake, YNP, Wyoming, USA - YL17G13_20 | ecosystem: Environmental > Aquatic > Freshwater > Lake > Sediment | place: USA: Wyoming | collected... | reverse complement strand
TAGACTCGGCGGCATTGGCATCAGTATTTTTGAAAACATGTTGGCCGGAAGGTGACGGAAATTTGATATATGGCTTCACAAGCAAGATAATAATTGCAACCAACAATATTGCAACTAAACATACTAATGACATAATGATCCTATTGGGCCAGTTAGTAGAGCGTTGAGGGGATTGGGTTCTTTCTTGGGATTTGCCATAACCCAGTCCAGCAAGTTTAAGTAAACTCGGGTGGGATGCAACTGGTTCAATAGTTAGAACTTTTTCCTCTTTTTCAACTGGAGAGATTGTTTTTACTGCCGGACCTTCTGGCTTCTTAGCATTTACTACAGGTTTCGGCTCAATCACTTTGCCTTGTCTTGCAGATTGGACATAAGGATTATCTTCAGGAGCAGGTAGAACTCCGGTAATATCGATTACCGTTGCCGTCGGGTGACGTGCAATTTCTTTAACAGCAGAAGAATTGGCCAAAACACCACGCCAATTATAAAAACAGCCTGCCGGCAATGCTGTATAGTAAGTAGAAAAATTGACCTGCCACTTGAGATTGTTCGGAAGTAAGTCAAGACATTCTTTAAAAAGTGCGAGCACATCCTGACCGGGTTTAAAAATCAAATAACAGGGAACTTTTCTTTTTTCGTAAAACGCTTGGACAAATTTACCAGCCCAACCGGCATCCCCAGCAATATGTTTCCAATGTTCACAATTAATATTTCTCTCCTGCTGGTTATCAATCAAGCTGTTCAGATGGCGTTCGGGCAATTCCTTTGGCTCTCCTTGCCAGTTAGTATAAAACACGGATTTATTTTCAAGCCGAGTCAACAAATGGGCAGGCCCGATATCTAACTGTTCCGCAGGATCTAACAGCAGATGGTGTGCAATCTTATTAGTTCGGCTTGTATGGTCAGCACCTGAAAATGCTATGCGTGACAATACACTCCTATTTTCTGAACCGATTGCAATTGTGGTATGAGCATAATTAACAGGATTTAAATGAGCCTTATTGCTAGAGACATTGTATAAGAATTCATACCCACTAAGCATTTCCAGTTTAGAAATTATCATCTTGGACAGACCTGCGGTAACCGCAACTGTGCAAAATCCACTATTACCAGGTTTTAGACCGGTAGGAGCAGATGTGTAGACAAGCTCAAAACTCATTTATTCCTCATGTACTTGCTCGCTCTTACCATTTAACGCTGAAAGCCATTTGAATAAGCTGTAAACCAACGGAACCGTTACCCATTTCGGTTTTATTTGGCTCGGTTTTATGCCATAGAACTGTCTGTCTTGCTTTTGCAAAAGCTCAGGCTGGGTTCCAAGACTGCTTACTGGAATAAACCTTACCGTGCTAGTGAGGTTCTCTGCAGTGGCAACCAATTCCGGACAAATCTCATTAAACAATGTTCTCAACTGTTCACTTTTATGCTCTACGGCTGGCATGTCTATAACCAGTTCATTGTCGGAATTAATATAAGGCTCGCGATCAATTGAAATACCCACTGCATCGCCCCAAATGTCGCATTTGGCAACCAAAATGATGAGAGGCTTGTGCAACCGCTTCCCTTCTGAAATTTGCATGTATCTCCGTATACGAACTGCCATTTCTCTCAACAAAGTTTCTTGTCTGATTAGAAATGGCTCTGTGGCGGTATTACTGTTATAAATCGTCTTGCTTTCATTTATTTTGCAATGGTTTCGGAAACGGCTATCCTGAGTTGGATCAAACAGCATGAAGATTAATTTTGATCGCGCGAGGTGTTGAACTACTTGTGATGTACTGTCGAGTATTTTAGGAAGAAAGTGTTCGCCAGCATTATCATACATGACTATTACACGTCCAATCTCCTGTGCTTTTTGAGAATGTTTGCTAGTCGCTGTTGGCCGTAATAAAAACTGTAATGGTATTGGAACATGTACTGCCGCTCCATCCAAAAGCACTTGTTTGTGTAGCTTAGGATCATCGGTTTGCGTTTTTCTAATTTCGGTCGGCGTATCAGGATCAGCACTTAAAAACAGAGTATGTTCATATTCTTGGATATGGCTGTTGGCGGATGGATCAGCGTCTGTAAAAGTTAGCCCCATTTTTGGCATCAGTTTTCTTAATTCCCATGACATTGTTGCTAAAAAATAAGACTTGCCGCTTGCAGGTGCACCGACAAATGAAATAAAAAACGGCGGTATTTCGAGCATTAATTCGGGTATTTGCAGATGGCACTTGGGACATGCAAGTTCGGAAGTGGAAAATCCTTTGGGATCTACTGCATTACCATGCACATCAAAGCGTTCGGGTTCGAATCGCAGGAATTCATTAGAACCGACAATAGCATCACCTACTAAATCAGGATGCTTAGCAACGAACAGGATATCGGAAGAAGAAAACCTGAGCCAACAGTTTGGACAGGTAATTTTCCTTAGAAGTTGTTTGCCCTGCGATCCCAGAGAAGCTGTTTCCATTGTTTTCCTCGCAAAATGGAGATATTATGGTCAAAATATACCACTTTCGATTAAAAAAAATGAATTTTTAATCAGAAAGCGTCTTAATATCTGATAAGTTCTTATGAGTACTATATATACGAGATTGTACTTTGTCAAAAGGAAAAATAGCTGAACTGGAAAAACTTCATCGTTCCTTGCGTGATAAACGTTAGGCCGATCACGTCAAAACGGTCATTGCTCATATTGACAAGCTATATTGGGTACGTTATTCTTACCACTTGAAACTCAATCGCAAGCAGTATATAATGATAATGTTTCGAATTTACAAGTTTCCTAATCGAATTTAATCAAAATTGCTGTAGAATACCTAAAAGTATCTATAATGTTCTGAAGGAGATCGGACATGGAATTTAACTGTGAGTCTTGTGGGCACAGTATTTCTGTCCCAGAATCAGCAATCAGTAAGCGAGCCAAATGTCCTAAATGCAATAAGATAAACACTGTCAAAGAACCTGTCCTAGAAGCGGTTATGCTTGGTGATGCCGAAAATGAAATGTTAGCCGAGGAAATAAGAGTACTGCCACTTGAGCCAGCTTTAGGTGATCCTCAAAAAGTCTGCCCATATTGTAGAGAACACATACTCGCAAGTGCGATAAAATGCAAACATTGCGATGAATTTCTGGACGGGCTTGTCAGGTCGCCAATCACTCCACCACCTGTTCATATTAATGCAAATAGTCAAGAGGCGATACCGTGGCCAACTAATATGTTCATCTTGTATATAATACTCACGGCTCTAATACCACCGGCAGGACTGATTTTAGGAATTTATGGTTTAACACAGAATCCCAAGCGACCCCATGGTGTTGCGTTAATAGTTATCGCCATAATCTTAAGTTTAGTTTATCTGGGTTTATTACTTGAAACAAATTATATAAGATAGTTCAAGGAATTCGCATGGGCGTCAAAAATCTATTCATCGTCATAATTATCTTCACACTAAACAGCTCGGTTTTTTCTGTCGATCCTAATGATCCGTTAATACCATTTAACAAAGCACTTGCGGTCGATATACTACCAAAATCCATCATAAGAAATAATATAATAGATATATTCCAAACCAAAACGCAGCTAGATAATATAGCAGATCAGATTTTTAGCTTGTTCTCCAGGCTAAGTAAACTGTATTCTGAAGATACTGACGAAGAGATTCATATTAGCTCGTCTGACAGTAGTTCCGAAATACTGGAAAAAATAGTTTACCAGTTGCCCAGCCTAGAAAGAATCAAAAATTCATCTCTGCTGAATAGTACGGAGACAAAGAATAGCGGGACTGCGAGTACGGAGACTGAAATCCGTGCCCAGATTAAGACACTTTATGAGCAGTTTGAAACAAAGTCATTGCAACTTTTGCAGTCGTTGACTACACTACCCCAAGATGAATTGATCAAACTTAGAAAAAAAACTGAATCAGAAAGAACTATTTCGCAAACCAGAATAGAAAAAATTTGGGAGACGGTTAAAGAGAACATACAAAATATCAAAACCCTTACTTCACATTCTTTCTCGGCAGATGAACAAGAATCAAAAACGAAGGCCCTTGCCTTGAAAGCTGCCCAAGAAAAGTTGCGTTCGTCTATGGGACGGCTGAAACAATATTATAAAGAATTACAGCGTCAGAAATTTATGATTTCAATGATAGAACAAGCAATAGAAAGCACGTCGAATGTAGATGGTTATACCAACGACCCTTTTAGTTCCGCAAATCCTCAAGTCGCAGCGGAACAAGTTGGAAATAAATTGGTTGAAAAACGGCTACTACGGTCACCACAATTCAAGGGTTTTGAAGACAGTTCGGGTATGAGCATCAGTTCTGATGCAACTTTAAAAACGGGGCAGCAAATATATGCCAAATATTCAGTGGAATACATCCCTGCATCTGGCCTAACTAAAAAAGGCATTTTGAAAGTTCTTCTAAAAAGCCAAGATGGAGCCACAAAAATGTGGCGGTGCAGTACGGTCTTTCTTGATGGCGATAAGATCATTGAGTTTGAGTAGGAGTTACTTTTTCCTGATTTATTGAATATTATCAACCCACTCTCACAATCGCCTTGTCCTACTCAAAAATTCGAACTTGTTTAATTTCAACGACTTATGTAAACTCCCTGAGTCGTTGTTAAGATTCGATATTACAGCAATATTCGGGAGAAAACAACTTGAAAATACTTTGCAAGCTCCTCGGGAACCTATTTGCTGCCCTGTTCAAGAGCCGGCAGAACTTGATCTTGGAAAACCTGGCTCTTCGCCAGCAACTGACCGTCCAGCAACGCAGCATCAAACGGCTCAAAATAACAAAGATCGACCGCATCTTCTGGGTCTGGCTGTCAAGGAGTCCGTGTCCGAAATGCTTTAAGGCAAAGGCTGCGAGGTGAGCCTATTAGCTTCCGACTCTTTCTGTCGTCAATATATGCTTGCCACAGTGCCTGCAATGCCTATATCTGCGTATAACTTTGCCCTGCCGCGATGTGTGGTCAACAGGCAAATGCCTGCACCCGCATTGAGGACATTGCGGCCCCTCTGTTTTTTCTATTATCTTGTCATCTTCCATAATTTTGCATACCATCCCGTCTCTGTTTCTGTAATTCCGAGAGTGTTATCTGTTTCCGCTCATTTGTTTTCAAAGCCTGACCATCAACCTTGCACCCACACATCGCCGCTGCGCACGCGCAACCAACCAAGCAGTCAAACCAATGATTGTCCGGCCTGCCAACCTTAGCAGTCCATTCGTGTACGGTTCTGCCGTGACCCTGCGTTCGAACCCAGAACTCTGAATTTGCGATATGGTCTGCAAACTGATTATGCATTGACCCCATATTGCCGAAGATTGTCATCCCACCTTTATCACCCATCGCCATCTTGAGCCGTTCCTGCACAAACGTCTTCCAGAAATTCACATCTATTGCAACATACGGAAATTCGTTTGTTTTATTGACGTTAGGAACGTACCAGTGGAATCCGTACCGCTCACCCGGCTTCTTGATATAACTACTCATCGGCCTACTGGCCGCCTTTAGTCCGACACCGCGGGATGACATAATAATATTGCCAACCTTGCGCCGAACATTCTCAACAATGCCGGGCTTATAGCCGCTGTCAATGAATCCTCGGTCAATTCGCATCGTTGCACCACCTGTACGATGCCAGTCACGCGAAAGATAATCAGTAATCAGATTATTGAGCCCTGACTGTATGGCGGCATCAATACCAGCGCCTTTGATTTCACCCGATAGCTTCCGAGTCGCTGTTTTGAGCGTAAATATCAGCCGTTTCTGCTCCGGGTATGTGCCGTAATCAACGATGTATCCGGTGAAGTCATCCTCCCAAGCGCAGACACAATAGTAAATTAACGCATCGTGGACATCGCTGAACATGGTTAAATATTGACACTTGAGCGGGATTTCACCCCTTTTGCGGTCGTTTATCTTGGCCATTACATCGTCTACGGTCAGCAATATATCGTCCTTGTCACCCGTTGTTGGCTCGTTTTGATATTCGGCCATGAACGCAGCCGTATTGCGGTAGTATAAATTCATCGCATGCTGCAGCGCCGACAGTTCATTATCCTGCTTTCGTTGCGGCCATGCAACCTCAGCGCCCTCGTCCATCGCCTCTCGATGCTCTGCATACCACACCGTACCCTCGCTGGCGGTGCCACCGGTCTGGAAACTCTCCGCCCGAATCTGTGAGTATTCATCCCACAACTTAATGTTCGTTGGGAACTTATACAGCAGCTTTGTGCATTCACCCTGCCAGTATGGATTCTTCTTCTTATCCAGAATCTGGTCGGCAAGGTCGTTGTCGTAAATCTTCGTGCAGGTAAGCAGACCGGAGATTTTCTCTCCCGGCCCTGCCAGACCGAGAACATCGCCATTAAGTATCTCAAGTCGCTTGCTGGACTGCGATGGCGACATCGCAGACTCTCGTGTCTGCGGGTCGTCAACAAGCACCAAATCGGGCCGCAAAATATCACCGTCAATCGTCGTGTGGGTCTGGCCGCGGATATTAGAATCAAGGCTCGTGACGGTTATGACGTGGCCACTGGCTACGCAGCCGGGAATGGTTGGGAATACAATCTTGTGTGTACCCCACACCTGATGTGTCAGTTCGCCCTTATACCTCTGGCCCCGCTGACGGTGAGCATTGTTCTCAAGCGCCCGCACCGGGAACACGATCTCTGGGAAGTCATCAAGCAGGAGCTGATTGCCAAGCAGCATCGATTGAACACTCTGGAACAGGGCCATCGACTGGCTCACCGCTGAACCTATCAGGCAAACGTAACTGCTAACACCTGTGAAAATAGCCCATATCGCAGCCGCCATTGTAAGCGTGGTCTTGCCGGAACCTCGCGGCATTGCAAATGCAAACAGACCGCCGGACGTAACGGCAGCCTCAATTTTATCAATTACCCTCAGATGGTCCTTTGACCATTCGAGATAGAACGCCGCCGGGAAGTACGTCTCGCAAAACACTTTAAGTGATTTTAACGCCGCCTCTTTCCGAGCCGAATCGACGACTGCAGGCAACTCCCCGATGTCCTGAGCAGCCCGGCGTGCCCGATTCTTCTTTCCCAGGTCGCGGGCCTGAGAATCCAACAAAGATTGTTTCTGCACCGGATTCTCGTACCGGTTAAGTTCTCCGGCCTCACGAGCAGTGAGCGTTAGCCCGGACCTGACTTTTTCTAACAGGAAAACATGTCGCCGCTTCTGAACGACACTGAATAGCGTGTTATTATTTTCTGCCATTTATGCCCTTATTTTACCACAATCAAAAGTAAAGCAATGTCGGTTTTTGGCTTTTAGAATAATTTTCATTTTTCACACGTTTTGTGAATGGTTCACACGTTTTGTAGAACGTTTAAGCTTTTTATGCTGACCACACCAAAAAACAGAACTGACAGTAGGACATACAGTTACTTCATCATAAAGCTCTTGTTCTTTTGATTTTGAATACGAATTCGGCAGAGGCGCATTTCTGTGACACCAACCAAGATATTTATGGTTTGCGAACTTCACAAAAAACCGACAACTATTGCACTTCAATAAATGGGCGGTATCTTCTATTTTCATTTATTACCTTTCGAACTATATTGCAACCCGTTTAGTATCAATTACTTAACATACGTACACACACTCCGAACGAATGAGTCGATACACACGACTATTCCGCCTTGGGCTTTTTCGATTATCGCTGGCGAAGGAACCAATTCGTTTCCCATAAACCGCACACGTGCCCTCACGTTGGGCGGCATTTGTAAATTGCGACACATCATCGCATTTCTTTTTCTCTCGCAACGTGTGCGAACGTGGCGCACCGTGTCCGCTCTTGGGCTGTGGTTTAACAGGTTTAACATCGTTTGATTCGGTCATAAAAAAATCTCACATATTTTAAAAAATAATCATCTAATTGACTTGCTATGCTTTCGCCAAAATGGATGTATGTAACCAACATAGAACATAAATTTTGAAAGGATAAAAAAATGGCAAACGCAGAAAACAAAAAAGAACCAACCGCAAAGGAAGCATACGCAACGGCCAGATACGACATCGCCAACCTGCTGGGATGGTTCGAATGCGAATTAGCAAAAGACAGCGAAAAGACCTGGGGCCAGGTTGGTAACCTCCAAAAGGTACGCAGGGATCTGATTGAAACGCTTTCGTTTTTATCCGGCAACAAAACAAAAATGATTGAAGACTCACTCGGCGAGTTAAACAACGATAATGTCGACGAGGTTTTCGAGAAATTGAGAAATGCTCCACAGCCGGATTGGGATGCGGTTAAAAAAGATTTGAGAAGGCACGCTGCAAAAAACGAAAACGAATAAACATTTTTTAGAAAGGAAAACGAACCATGAAAATCAAAATCGTAAAAGGAAAATCGAAAGGTACACGCGGTAAGGTTGTCGGAGTCTATATGGATGGCCGATACGACATCAACGTCACCAACAGAAAACCAAACCAACCAAAACAAATGGTCGTCAAAATGACCTATTGCCAAGAAGTCAGATAAGAAAACATTTTTTTTGAAAGGAAACGTACCATGAAGAAAACAGAAATCAAACGCACCACGGCGGCACGTGGCAAAAAGAATCCTGCCAAGCCAAGCAAGGACGCAGCCGCCAAGAAAGAAAGCACCACAAAGCAAACTGGCGGTTTGAGTGCGGCGGTAAAGGTTCTTCAAGAAGCAAACGAGCCGCTCAATTGTCAGGAGATGATTAAGCGGATACTGGAGAAAGGCTATTGGAAGACCGATGGCAAGACCCCTGCCGCCACCATCTACAGCGCGATTATCCGCGAGATCAAAGAAAAAGGAGCCGATGCCCGGTTCCGCAAGACCGCACGAGGCAAGTTTGAATTGGCCAAATGATTTGACCATTATTTCGTTGCCTCCTCAACCCCGGCACCAGTCGGGGTTGTGTCGTTACATGTTACCCTCTCCGCCTTCTTACCAGTGAACTCCTCCCAACGCTTGACTATCACATCGCAGTAGATAGGGTCGAGTTCCATGCCGTAACTTATACGGTTGTTCTTATGGCACGCAATGAGTGTGGTTCCCGAACCCATGAACAAATCGAGGACCAAATCCCCTGCTTTCGAACTATTCACCAAAGCCCGCTCCACGATTTCAACTGGCTTCATCGTTGGATGCAGTCGATTGGCAGATGGTTTCTTTTCTTCCCATACTGTGTTCTGTGTCTTGTCACCATACCAATTGTCTGGCTTATCCTTAATGTGTGCGTAAAAGATGGGTTCGTGCCTAAACTTATACCGACCAAAACCCCATGCAAATGTATTCTTGACCCATACGATTTGACACCTGACCTCTATACCTGCAGCCAACATCGCAGATTCTGTTTCGCGCTGCCATGCCGAGGCATGACAGATATACACAGCCGCATTGTCGGAGACGCTCTCTTTGTATTGCGTAAAAAACGCACCCATGAATGCGATATACTGAGCTTCAGTCATGGCATCGTTTTTGATTGTCATTTGCTCTTCGGTGCCGCCCATGTAGGCGACATTGTATGGTGGATCGGTAAAAATCATGTCAGCCTTCTTGCCATCCATCAGCCGCTCGACATCCTTTGCCTTTGTGCTGTCGCCGCATAACAACCGATGCCCACCGAGCAGATACAAGTCACCCGGCTTAGTTACCGCGACTTTCGGCGGCTCAGGAATTGCGTCCTCATCGGTCAATCCCTCGACGGCATCAATTTCACCTCTGAGCTTAATAATCGCCAGGTCGAGGTAGTCTTGTTCGGGGATTTCGCCTCTGAGTTGTTCGATATACTCAGATAAGGTATCTATGAAATCACCTTGGATGTGCGGATTGTTGAGAGTTACGTTGAGCGTTTTTTCCTCGGATACGCTCAAGTCGACCATGACGCACGTGCATTCATAATCACCACCATGCAGTTCTGTGAGCGCCTTGTGCCGCTGGTGTCCACCAACTATCACGTTCCGATCGTCACGGACATTAACGATAATCGGTTCAACACAACCGAATCGCTTTAGCGACTTTGTAAGGCCAGCCAAAGCATCATCAGAAATGGTCCGGGGATTATATTCCGCAGGATTCAAATCTTTCAGACGGATTTTCTTGAATAACGGTTCCGTTAAATTTGTCTTCTTGGTTTTCATGTCAATGTTTCCTTTATATTCCATTTGTGGGTTCTTTAATGCCCGCTCGCACCAATATGTTATTGGCCTCTTCAATTGACCGCTGACGAGCCTTGTCTGTAGGACGACGATGTTTTTGGGGCCAGTGAACATCACCGGATAATTGCTTGGCCTTATCAGCATCAGCAAGCAATACGAAGAATCTGTTCAATGCCTCGGAGCTGGTTGCAATCTTTTGGCCAACGCGGACATATTCGAGGTTACATCCTCGAAGCCCTCTCTTACACCACCGCCATAGAGTCGAAACATTTATCCGTTTGCCACCTGCTCGTGGCAGAATTTTGGTTGCTTCGACCAAGGTTATTAGTTGTTCGTCCGGCGATATTGACATTACTTTTCTTTCTTTTCAGGCAATTTCCTTGCCCTGTTTTGATATTTACCTACGGATAGGCCACTAATAACTCTAATAAGCCCCCCAAGGCATACCTTGTTAGTGTTTTTAGTAGCCTCTTGTAGGGTATAGATTTAAAAATTAGGATTAACATAGTAGTTTTCCACCGGGCGTCCTTGCGTCTTTTGAGTCTTGACCTTGAGATACTGATGCCCCATAAGCCTTGATAGTGCAGCCCTGAAAATGTCCATAGTGCTTGCCCGACTGGTTCTTAATGCCAAGTAAACATCGCTCAGGGAAAATTCTTTTAGTTCGTTACGCTTAATCCACTTCAGGACACGGTGGGCAAGGTGTAATTCGGCGTCAAAATCCATTGTTTCAAAGACCGCTTGGGCGTGAGGTATCAGATAATTACCAATGGAAATGGCGTTATTTATGGTTTCTATTTCAACCGCTGAAGATGTACCTTTTATCAGCTGCATAATGCCTGCAATGCGCAAAACTGCCCCCCTGAGTTTACCAGCCCAAAAAGCTATTGAGTATAAATCGCCATGAAGCCTGCTCTCAAAAGTTTCATAATATTCAGCAAAGACATCTTGCGCTTCCGGGGTAAGAGTCAAGACAGTGTTTTGTATGGTCAATAATCGATTTATCAATCGTGCATAATAATCTTTTGCGAGTCCAGATATGGGTATAGTCTTGAAAGACGGTTTGTCCTGTAGATATTCTGGCATTGCATAGAGAAATCTTGCAAGTAAACCGCATTCCTGCATAAATGATTTATGCTTTAAGTTCTCCAAAATGGTCGGCTGGATAGCCAACCCGATTGTTAGGGCTGGTTTTTCGATGTATTCCATAGGACGGCCTATCCGGTTGACCCTTAAATTGTCCCCTATATGCCCCTGTAAATACACGTCAAGTGTCGGCACACCATTGCTATACCGGCCCGCCATCGTTCCAAAAATACCACCCTCGGCGGAGAATAAACCAAGTCTTCCATTATTCTCAAAGAGCAATCTTGCAACCGCTTCAGGTGTCGCATCTGTCGTCAAGACTGTCGGGCTGTATAAATCGACAAATTCAGCAATCTGGCGATTCACATTGTCTAACTGTCCCTTTAATTCATCGTTATTTTCGTCTCTGGCTAAATTAGTTTCAAGTTTTTGCTGAGTTTTTTCCAATACTCGCCGTTTGCTCTGGTTTTCCTGAACAGATTGCTTGGCAGCTTCAAGAAGATGTTTGCCATATTGTTCCAGCGGCTCAGTCATAATCGAAAAAACAGCGGTTTTCTTTGAAGCTGGCGGCATTAAAACGGCAACATATAAGTTCAATGGCTCTATCCAGTCGGGTTTTGCCTGAATGAAGTTTGTGCCGCTGACGCAATATGAGCAATTAACCAACGCAAGCAGTGCTGGCATATCAACTGCGACCTGTAAACTGCCGGCAACTTCGTTTATAAAGGCTTCCGTTTCTATCGGAAAACATTCAACTGGAAATTTCGGCAGGTTCAACTCAGTAAAAGGCACAATCTTTTCCCATATATTACTGATAACCGTGTCCCGTACCTTCTCTGGCAATCTAAAACTTGGATTATCTTGCCTTGCCCATTCGATAAGGCTTGCAACTGTCAAGCCATTCCCATTGTTTTTAAAGGTCTGCCATTTCCCCTGGCATAGTCCATCTTGATATTTGCCGCTTGTCTTGCTCCAATCGTCCCAGTCCGAAACATTACAGCCTGCGGAATGTAAGGCCATCCCAACTTCAAGCCAAGACTGGTATTCATCGGCTCTTGACGATTTTAAACTTTTTAGGCAGTACCTTGCGGTTTCATTATCAGAAGAATGCCCCCAATAACCCTCAAAAGGTTTTTCGTGTTTTTGTATCTTTTCGCTTCCACCGCATACTTTTGCCTCAAATGTCTCTAAATTTGTTATCATTAACGTGTCCTTTAAAAAATAAAACAGTCAACAGGTTTGCCTTTTAGATTTTTAAATCCCGGTGCTCGCATAATTCGCTCCGGATTCTTTATTGAGGGGTCGCTGCCCAGTTTTTGGCTGAGACCGGCCTGTATATTACGCCAGCGATTCAGGTCAAGCAGCGGCTCAGGAAGTTTCCAATAGCAATGGATGCCGTGTCCTGAGAAAACTTTTAAATCCGGCTGGTCGATACCCGCCTGATAAATGATGTCGCTGACGAATTCCCACCGTCCACAGTCTTCCGGTTCAATATGGTCGAAGTCTGCAAACAAATACCTTGCCATTACGACATTATCATCGCCGCTTTTATTAAATTCTTTTCGGGGATTAACCCCGATATAAATGTTGAATCCCTCTGCATTGTATTTTTGCAAGACGGCTTCAAGTTCCGCTAAATCCTTTGCACACTGCCAAAGTTTTTTTACAGGTTTATCTTTTCCAATCAGGCGCAATTCAACTATGTCGTTAGGCTCGAAAACGTAATCAATGTGTTGCTGAAAACTCATAGCCCGGCCTTTGCCTTAGAGATAAATGCGTCCAAGTCATTAATTGCCAGATACTTCGCCGCATCGTTTGCAGACATAAGCCACTGAAGTATGTCGTTGTTCATTTTTTCACCACATGCTGTTCCATCCGCTGCTTAATATCTCGGAGGACGCCCGGCAGAATGTCGCCGATGTGCACAGGCTCGTCTTTATTCTGCCCCCCATGAGACCTGTATGAACGATGGAGCAACACCCGGGACGCACGGTCAATGTCCTGCTGTGTCCAAAGAAAGCCCCCTGATGGTGATTTTTCTGGTGGTTCGACCCTGCCGTCCCATACGGCCTTAGTCAAAAGGCTTGTTGATAACCCCAAAATCCGTGCGACGTCTCGTGTACTTAAATAAACCATAACCTTGCCTCAGAATACTTTAATCAGCAGCGGATTACGTCATCCGCCATTAAAGTACCCTGCGTAAGTTATGGCCTTACGTTCGTAAGGTTTGGCCTTACAAATTGAAAAATTCCCATTTCACTGGTGGGATGGGATTGTAGTAGCATTCACTCGCCACTTTTAGTTCACGCTCGAAATGGTCGTAAAGTTTTTTATGGTCTTCCTGCAGTATTTCTCTAACTTTTTGAGTTTTCTGAAGAACCCTTACACGTGCCTTTTCATACAGGTCACCTGTTGTAGGTCTTGCTTTTCCAAATCTGTTGGTCTTTTTGGCAAGTTCTTTTCCCAAGATATCAATCTGATTCTGCAAATATTTCTCCGTCTCCTCGCTTTCTGTTTCATCCCGCTGTTTCTCTAACTTGGCAATTGCCGCCTTCAGTACATCATTATCTGCCTTTGCAAGAGCACGGCCATCGATAGTTCCGCCGGTAGTGGTCATAGTCAGCCCCACCGTGCCGTTTTCATCGTCTTTTAAGTCTTCAGATAAATCATCTGTTTCCCGTCTGTCCACAGGAAGCTTTTTTACTGCCTGCTCAAGGTCTAAAGCTGAAAATGTCTTCGGGGAATGCTGCAGCAGATGTGCAATCAGCGGCATTCCTGCCAATTTAGGAATATGCACTTTTTCCCCCTCAAAACAAATCTCCCATACTTTCCCTTTTTTGATATAGTTTTCTGTTGGATTGATTGCCGTCCACGCCTTAGCGATATTTTGCTCTGCGGTCGTCTCTTTGTTCTTGTTGTTCGCGTTAGCCCTGCCCGCATTGTAGATGGCTGCCTCTGTATTTGCTTCATCAACAAGTTTTGAGCAAGATTTATACACCATCGATAACCATTTTTCCGGGTCTTCCACAAATTTATCACTTGCATATTTGCGATAATGCCAATATGGGTCATCAAACGTAAAATTTTCAACGCCCCAAGGCCATTTTTCAAATTTTGTAATTCCTAAATTAGCCTTTTCAGCATCTGGGTCAGTAAGCAGCCAAGTAATAAGAATGATACGCTTTGTAACTTCATTACTCAAAAAAGATGCATCTGTTTTTAATAATTCTGCTTGTGCTTTTTGCAAACCTTCACACCCTTCTGGTTTGGTTATTTTTAGAAGAACCTTCATTTGAAACGTTGGGTTTTCGGGTGGAATGTGATTATTACTGTTCTGTCGTATTTTCTCGACACATTTGTCAAATTCTTCCTTGCCTAATATTTTTCTCAATTGTTCAAATCCAGAACCATCGTACTTGTCCTTTTCCTCCCAAAAATTGTCTTGAGTATAATATTTATCTAACCATTTGCCAGCACTTGAATACTTTTGTGGATTCTTCTTAATATCGTTTTCTATCGCACTAAATAGATATTGGTCATCTACGCTGATTTGTTTTTTTGCCATTTTTCCCCTTTTTAATTTCTCACCGTTGTTTTGCTCTGTATCGGTCAAATCAGCCCCCGCATTCCCGCTGGTTTCTGTAGTTCCATCAAGTGCGGCAGCCATTGACTTCGCTTCAACTTGTGCTTTTGAAGAAATCATAACTAAATCTTTAGCAAAAATAGACAATCGTTCAAAAGCGTCAACAATTGCTCGAGCGCCTGAATTTTTATAATAAGTACAGCATTCTTCAGTGTCCAGTACTCCTAAGCTTGGAAACATATGGCCTTTGTATCTTATACAGCTTAGTATCGGTGTAATTAGTAAGGTATGTATTTGCAAGAAAATCAATTGTGCCTCTTTTGCAAGCGGACAATCATATTCTTTTATACCGCGCTCAATTACTTTAAGGGACTCATCATATTGCTCTTTTAAAAAAACAAAATCCTCGCCTGTATCCGTATTTTTTATATCGTCGAGTCTCACAAGGTTTTTGCTTGACGAAAGTACGAGGTACCAAAAATCTGATCCCTTGGCTAAACTACAAAGATACTTGTATTTGGGAGGTAAATTTTCAACCCCCACCTTGCCGCCGCTGGCGTTATTATTTGACTTTTGAAAACGTTCAGCCTTTATACACCATTCTTGAATTGATTGGAGACCAAAAATGGGGTCTGATTCTTTATCTGGTAATGGGGGTAATATCGGGTTCTGCGATATAAATTCAACAACGTGGGTTCTTGCTGCTATATAGATCCTTAAGGCGCGTTGAGGAGCGTAAGTCCTGCCGCCGGCATTAAGATTGATTTTTCCTCTCAGGTGATGTTTGGGTGGATACGCTTCGTCTATTAGAACGGGTAAACAAATTTCAATAGTATCATACAAGTCTTTAGGGGTTTTATATTGTAGTGTTTTATTTGCCATTTTTCACCTGTCATTTTCGGGTCGGTCTACTGTCTCGGTAAATCAATTCCTTATTACCAACCGTAGTTTATTTGCCTGCATAAGTTTCCGAATGCCCCTCATGCTTCTTCCAATTTTCAGTGTATTTTGCCGCCAAGTCCGTACTCCGGATAATCAGTAAGTTTTCGGCATTACCTTCCTCGGCTGCTTTGGTGAAATTGAATGAGCCGGTTATTACAGTTTCGGAGTCAATTATCATTACTTTGTTGTGAGCTATTTTGTGCTTGGCATCTATTGAAACAGGCACTCCAGCGTGGGCAAGAAAGTCGGCAGAAGAATATTTCTCAGTTCGCTGGCTCTTGTCAAGGACTACCTTAACTTGGACACCCCGCTTGCGAGCATCCACAACCGCCTTTGCGATGGGAGCCGAGGTGAAACTGTATGCCTGAACCAGAACGCTGGTTTTTGCCTGGTCTAAAGCGTTTACGATAGCATCGGTGCATCCGCCGTTGGGGGAGAAGTAAACTTGGATTTGGGGCGACGCGGGGACCGTCTTGGCGGCGTGTCCGGCCTCAAAGCTAAGCAGCATAATTACTGTCAGTAGTACCAATGATTTTTTGAGCATAATCCGTCCTTCAGTAGTTCCCGATACGTTTTATTTCCACTAATATGGGAAATGCGGGATCAAATACCCAAACTCGATTTTTTATGGTTTTAAACATGGCTATAATATACCACATTTCCTTTTTAATGCCGCACTTTCTTATTTATGTCCGCGGCGATGGCTGGTGGAAGAGGCGAGAAAAGGGCACTGGTTTGGACACAAGACCAAATAAAGATTTGGAAATAGCACATTTTGCGAATTTTTACTGAGAAGACTCTCGCCAAATTGAAAACACTGTGTATAGTAGATGCTCAGCGAGTGATTTATGACGTATAAAGACTTGAAAATTAAAAGACAAAACAACGTGGAATACTGGGAAGTCCCAACTGCCTCGGACACTTCCTATGGGCCGCATGGCTACTTTAGGTATATAGGCAAGTTCCCCCCTCAAATTGCCCGAAAGTTGATTGTGGACTATTCCGCAGATGACGACACTGTGCTCGACCCCATGTGTGGTGGTGGAACAGTTCTAACTGAAGCGATTTTAGCTGGCAGGAACAAGGTAATTGGTTACGATATTAATAAAGTTGCTTTAACTGTTTCTACTGCTGTCAGTACAGTTTATGATACACAATGCCTTGCTGAAATGGCCGAGAAAATACTGAGCAAATTTACAGAATACATTTCTGACGATCAGAGCCTTTTCGCGAATAAAAAGTGTAAGTCTGCGAAGGCGGCAGATTTGCTCGGAAATGAAAAGTTTTTCAATACGAAAGCATTGTTAGAACTTTCGTCCCTCTATAATATTATTGCTGAAATAAAAAATGAGAATGTAAAATCATTTTTCTTGACTTGTTTTTTCAGCATATTACGTCGCACATCTCTATGCAACGTAAAAAAAATGAATATTGAGCTGGACCTTGACAAGAAAAAGATTTGGCCCGTTTTAGAAGCTTTCAATAAGAGCGTTCAACTCAATCTAGCACTTGCTGCTGATTTTCCAAAACTCATAAAAAGTCAATCTAGAACCATTGTTGTTTTGAGAGAACACGATGCTCGCATTTTCGATGAACATGATGAGCAAATTGGTCTAGTGCTCGCTCACCCGCCGTACATGTCAAATACCGCTTTTAGTGAATCCACGCAGCTTCAGTTAGCATTTTTGGGTATTGGCCACAAAGATGTCTGGAAACGTGAACTACGTAATCGAGGAAGCTATCTGCATGAACCCAATGGAGTTCGCAAATATTTGGTGGATTGGTGCAAGATTATTCGAGAAGCAACCAAATCCCTTAAGAAAGGCGGTCACTTTGCTGCTGTAATTGGTGATGGGCAAGTGGATACGGTCAGAATTCCAATGGGTGTAATTACGCGAGAATTTATGGCTGATTCAGGTCTTGAGATTATCAAACAAGCAGAGCATATTTTAAATAATAACACTGGCCGAACTCTAAATCGCAAAATGAAAACGCAACATATTGTTGTAGGACGTAAAAATGGTAGTATCTGAAATAGCAGTACCTCTTGTTGACATCAATCCTAACAAAGCTCAGCGGTACTCGACGCATGGCATTTTTAGGTATTTTGGGAAATATCCGCCAACCTCTACGAGGATGTTACTCGAAGTATTGTGGGAAAGACAAGCACGCGGGCCAGTAGTAGATATCATGTGTGGCAGCGGAACGACTCTACTAGAAGCATTATTATGCGGAAGACCTGCGATAGGAGTTGACGTAAATCCTATTTCTGTGCTCATCAGCAAAGTCAAAACCGAAAAAAGTAGCCACAAAAAGATTTCTGAGCTCTTGACCAGGTTTGATTCTGCTGCTAAAAAAAGCCTAAACATTAGCATACTGGACGATTTTTCGCTATTCAGATCAACTATTACTCGCGGATTCGACTTCGATGTTGACGGTATTCAACATGTTAGTGAAACTGTAATGTCTAGAGTTGGTAGATGGTTTAGTGTTGAAACCGCATTCCAGCATTCATTAATTTACTGTTTTCTGCGTTCTTTAAAGGACTCTCCTGAAAAAAGAGTCGTTCAGCTTGCATGGCTTAAAACCATAAGATCGAGTAGTTATGCTAGCAATCGTACTGGACGGCTTTTTTTCGATAAACAAAAAGAACCTACCCCACCGTTATGCAAGTTCGTAAAAAGAGTTTTAGAGATTCACGAATTGCAGTCCTCCTTGCCGGAAAACCTGCCGCACTGCTCTGTTCTACAGGGCAGTGCTTTACGACTTCCAAAAGCAATTGGCCTACTTGAGACCATATTTTGGCATCCACCGTATTTTGCACTATATAAGTACAGCAGCGACGTCCTCCGATTAGAACTGGAGTGGTCCCAAATTGATCGTAAGCAAATAGTTGCAGAAGAAATTAGAGATGGATTCAAAACAAGCAATCCAGACGATGCTGAAAAATATATAGCAGATTGCGACAGCGTGTGGCAGGAACTCTTTAACAAGAGTGCGCCTGGCGCTTGGGGAGTGGCCATAAATTCCGATGCAACCTTAGCAAAGAAAAAACTTGATATTATAAATAAATTTGCAGATGGCGCAACTCGATCAGGCTTTATGATAGAACAAATTTTCAGACGACCGACGATGCACACCCAAGCAACTTATCATAAGTCCAGCGAGGATATTCGAACTAAGGAAGATTATATTGTTGTTTTCAGAAAAGCTTACTAAGTCGCCCTTTGGCTTCCAAATTGATTGAGGTCCCTATTTCAAGAGTGATGTTTCCATGAGATCCTGTCGTTAAAAAGACAAAGTCATGAGGACATTGCACCCCACCAATCGCAGCACCTATTACTGGTACTATGAAGTTGATATTATCCCAGTCAACTGTTTCTAAACAAGAGCGTTTTCGTATAAGTTTAATAAGTTCTAAACGTGTATACTCATTCACAATTGCTCGAAGCTTAATAATATCATCGGCTGATTCACCTGTTGACCCCTTGATTTCAGTAAGGCACAACACTCCTTCGCTTTCGAATATTACATCGATATGATAACGCCCCGAATTTCTATTTTTGGCGGGTAATCGGATTAAATCCGTATCATAAGCTTTGCCGCTTGGTGGATGGGCGCTTATAATGTTAATCAACTTCGCTTTAAGATGCGATATTATGAAATTAAATGCTATATCTTCTAACGACATAATTATTTACGTAAGTGGTTACCTAATAAAACTGCATCAGCTAAAAAAATGAAATCACAATATTGTCGGAAAATTCTCGCTTGCTTAGTTGATTCAGTCCACTGTGTAATGTGGCCTGAAGTCCTGCGGATGAAACTTCTTGAAATGGAACCTGCAGGATCGGAGCCATATCGCCTCTCAAACATTGAGTAGAACTCACTTCCCGCATCAGATGCTTTTGTGATCTCCGCTGTTAATTTAATAACATTGCCAGATTTACTATTAAGATAAACTCGAGGATAAAAAAGAATTAGCGCCCGCTTCCTTTTTTCAGGAGTTGTCTCGCCCGGGCCTCTCGCCAACAAATAATCCAAATTCACAAGAACTCCACAATGTGGATCGCTTCGCCACTTGTATCCAGTATAATAGAAACAGCAATCATCATTAATAGTCGGCTTATATTTATACAAATAATTGAAAATATCAGTATCTCCAACTGCGTCAATTGAATTTTTACCCTCAATCCACTTGATCTCAGTATGTTTTATGCACAACCATGATAATAGTCGCTCTGGTTTATCATGTAAAAAATATGCCGCTGGCGTGATCACATCTAAAATTGATGAAGGATTTCGAACGAATTTGACCACATTAGCTTTACTTAAACATAACTTTGTTTGGCTACCGCGTACATTCGAAGTTGCGAAAGTTTGTTTAAGTTCTTCTTCAATCTGACACAGCTGGGGTAATAACTCACTTGAATCAATATTATTCAACTTAAAGACGGAGTAGGTTACAAGCGTTAATATTTTACTGACAAGGGGAGCGAAAATCCGCTTACAAGTATCTACATTGCTTACAGCAGAAAACTTAAGAGGTTTACCATTTTGTCCCGTAACCCACTCTGCTACCGCCATAGGAACTTTAAATAGTTTCGATAAACAATGCATGCCTCTAAATAAGTCTGTGTTAACTCGTCGTCTACTCAGTGTACTTGGATCATCAACGAGATCAAGCTCGTCATCACGAACGCGTGCAAACGGACCAAAATAAATAGCCGGGACGCGGTTTTCAGCAGCAGCGGCCAATCGTGTAAACCGTTGTAACGGGTTATCACCGGTATATCCATGTTCCGTTAATTCCAAAACTAATAGGGGATGCTGGTTATATAAAAAAACAAAATCAGGACGATCATTATTCACAAGTCTAAAAAGACGTTCGTTAACTGATTCCGTTATGCGAGGGTAAACTTTGATATTATCTTTAGGAATTCTTGCTAATTCGGGAAAATGTGTGCGCAACCGCAAAAATAACTGTTTATCGGCTTCTTCGTCACAGAGTACAGTCACATCTGAGTAAAAAGTGTTATCCATGTAAGAAGATTATCAAAATGGCTATCTTCTGTCCACATGAAACATATCAAAACATATCGAGTGTGATACGACTATACAACAAATCAGTATGGCGGGTCATCACTAACAAGGCTTAAGTCTTTATTTGAAAGCACTTAAAGACCGGTGTCGATCAGTCACTAAACCACACGGTATTTATTCTTCAGCAAAATAGTCCAAGTCAATTTTCTTCAGCTCGTAGGCTGCGATGGTCGACATACCAACATTATGTTCAATCATTAGGTCAGCAAGCATTTCACCGTCTATTAAAACTATTTTTGTGTCTATCCGTGACACAAACTCTTTTGCCTCCGCCGAAAAATCAGCAGTGGTGATAAATAGCCCTTTTTTTGCCCGTTGGCCGGTCAATGCGCCGACAAATTTTTGTATTTCTGGCCTGCCCACTATATTCTCCCACCGCTTGGCTTGTATATAAATGGTATCGAGGCCGAGCTTATCTTCTTTAATAATACCATCAATCCCGCCATCGCCGGCTTTCCCTATTGCCTTCCCTGCATCCTGCCGCGTTCCGCCATACCCCATTTTCACAATAACTTCTACAACAAGTCGTTCAAAAAATGCAGGAGAACATATCTTGAGGCGTTCCAATAGACTATCTGCGAGTTCGGTTCTGATTTTCTGATATGCCGACTCAAGCACCTCTTGCGGCGTCTTATTATTAGATTCAATTTCGGTTTCATCCGTTTTCTCATGGCGTAATGCTTTGAATTCCCTAAACTCATCAAACTGAGACAAGTAGGATACATCAATTTTCTCAGGCTTTTGCTTCAATACATCCAGTCCCCGTGCCGTAATTCTGTTATATGCTCTACGCGGGGCTTCAATCAAACCTGCTTTTTTAAGATAAGTTCTTGCCCAGCCGACACGATTATTAAATATGGCCTGCTGTCCACTTGGCAACAATTCATTTCTTTCTTGGTCAGAGAGATTAAACAGATTTGCTACAAGGCATTTCATAACCTAAAATCTTGTTTATTTTAAACTTGCGCCCGGCAAGGACTTATGTAAACTTGGCCATTGAAAGGAGTTTTTTCTATGGCCAAACAAAGATGGAAATTAAC
>Ga0315293_10001609_pt1 | contig 21929 bp, 41 predicted proteins | sample YL17G13_20_MG_FD_203071 | JGI IMG/M metagenome (GOLD analysis project Ga0315293, IMG submission 203071) | Sediment microbial communities from Yellowstone Lake, YNP, Wyoming, USA - YL17G13_20 | ecosystem: Environmental > Aquatic > Freshwater > Lake > Sediment | place: USA: Wyoming | collected... | reverse complement strand
CGCTAAAAACTGTGTTAATTTCTCACAATCACTTTATTGATACCGGAGCGGCGATACAGATAGGTCCTGTCTATGGCGAAATCTGTAATAACGTAATGAGTGGAATCGGTGGAGCTACCATTCTTGGAAATCCGATATCAGCCATCCATGTTGGAACATCCCAATATAATGAATCAATAAGATGTTCCATTCACAACAATCAGATGGATTTGAATGCAACCTACGATGGCATTGAATCTACTGGAATAAGGATCACAGACGAAGGTTCTTATACTACTGATAGTTATGTAAAGTACGTCTCAATAAAGAACAATCTTATCAAGGGTGGATTCTCATCGGGGATACAAGTTACGACTCCTCCCTCTCCAACCGGAAGTATTGTCATTTCGGAAAATATGATCGTAAGAAGTTCGACAGTCGGAACGCAGCAAGCCATAAAAATTTCTTATGAGACGGATGGTTATGGTGGGAATGAATGGACGGAAGTTTATAACAATGAAATTATTCATTTAGATGGAAACGATCAACAATCAATTGATGTTTCTGGGATAGGATTAACGGCAGCACCAAGGACCAAGGTAATAGGAAATAAAATAACTACTATGGCAACATTAACCGCCGAATCAGCAAGTTATCAAAAAGCTGGTGGAGTTATTTATCTTCCATGGAATCAACCAGGAAAAGCCATCGTAAGAAATAACTACAAAAATGGTGCGAGAATAGGAAAAAGGCAAGTTCTGGGAGTTACGGGTGCAGGTGTGGCAGATGGTACAACCGCAGGAAAGGCAAAAACGACCAATTCAGTTAAAATCTCATATGATGATTTCGTAGTAACAAAGGCGGGAACCGATGATCTATTTGATTTAACTGGAGTAAGCACAACAGGAGTGCAATATTGTAAAGTCCTTCTTTGTATTGATTCAGATGGGGCAGGAAATATAGTTGTTGGAATTAAAGTAGCGGCTCAGATCGATGCGAGAATCCCACAGATCGGAATAGACAGTGATTGGGTGCCAGTGGGAGTTGTCGAGATAGGAATTAACTATGCCGGTGGAGATTTAGCTGGATTTGTTTTCTATGACATCATCGGAGAATGGGATTATTGATCCATGATTGCACAGCATAGGAGAAAATCACGGAGATAGCAGCATAATGCCTGAATGGTTAATTTCAATATTGGTCGGAGGAGTGATTATGGGATTAATAGCGGTAATCTACCAAGGAGTTCTTACCAAGTCTGAACATGCTGAACTCTGTAAAAAAAACATGGGTGAAAGTCAAGAAAGTATGAAGAAATTTATTAAGGATGAATTCAAAGATGTAAAGGAATATTTCGATCTCAAGATTGAGAATGTCGTATTGAAGGAAATCAGGAAAGCTAATGGAATGAAAAATGAATGATAAAGAATTCCTAACGGCCTCACAAGAGAAATTGTGTGATCTCTGTTTTAGAGTAGCAGCACTTTACAACAGAAGAGAGAATCTTATTAAAGATGACATGGCATCTCTTGGGATGAGACTGGATATTCCAATTAAGGTACTACTTGACGATTTGAAGCAGTGGATACTGAAGAATGAATAGGATAGAATTTTCTCACAAAATTGCCCTTCTTCTTTGTAGAATGGTTGTGGCAGGAGAAGCTCCTATCGGAGACGGGTGGAAGAGATCAAGAGAAGAACAAAAACGGTATTTTGATCTTGGTCTATCTCAGTGTGATGGGACTATTAAGATTAGCGATCACCAGATAGGAAGAGCATTGGATATCTTCTTTCAAGATGTTGGAGACATTGACAAGGATGGGATTACAGCCGAGCTCATACCACCTTTGCGCGGCTGGGACTATTGGCATAATGAGTGGTTTAAGATGGGGGGAAAGCCATTGGTCATCTTTTCTAACGGGAATAAGGATTATCCGCATTTTGCGGGATGAAAGGAAAGATATGACTAAAAAAGAACTCATTGGATGTATTGCTGGAATAATTGCACTAATCTCTGTTTGTTTTGGGGTTTATTTTTGGTTTGAGGGACATTATTGCCTTGCGGAAGATTTTCAACGTTTTGCTCAAAGTACAAAATATGAACTCAAATCAAATCAATTAGAGAAATTAAATGAACGGAGTTGGCAGTTACAAAAAAGAATTGAACAGAACCCAAAAGATGAAACAGCCAAAGAGGATTTGGACAAGATTAAAGAAACTAAAAAACAATATGAAAAACAATTAGACGAGTTGGGAAAGGTAAAATGAAAGATCATCTTGGTTTAGAGAAATACCGAAAGGCTGACTATATAGTGAAGGTTGTTAAACTCTGCCCTAACTGCCTCTGTCCCATAGAGGCAATCATTGGGGGCAAGAAAAAGAAAAAGGGGGTGAAGAAATGAATGAGATTCAAATAGGAAGATACACGCTGCCGATTATCCTGATGGTGTTTCTGGCATTGATCTACAAACCCTTTGATAAGCCGGATGGGAGCTCCAAGATACCAGATTGGGGGAAGATCTATATCGCGGTGCTTGTCGGGATAGGGTTAGGAATCCTGGCTCTATTTATGGCCGGAGTCCCTGCGACACTGATTAATATTGTTGGTTATATTCTTGATGGCTTCTATATCGGAGCTGGAGCTGTGGGGATTTTTAATATGGCTAAGATCACCCCGGGGGTGCCTATCTCTCCACCTAAATAGGAGAAGGGGCGGTCACTGGACCGCCCTATTCTTTTCTCCTAAAATCAAATACTTCTTGCCTTAGACGTTTAACACTTATTTCACAATATTTAGGGTTAATTTCTATCCCGATAGATTTACGGTTTAGGTTCTTAGCTGCAACACAGGTTGTGCCAGAACCGAGGAAGGGATCGAAAATAAGTTGCATCTCAGTAGAGAGGAGTAAAATCAATCTTTGTATTAACTCTATTGGCTTTTGATTTGGATGGAATTTAAGGAAACTATTGGCCCCATTTTGTGGAACTGCGATTTTCCAAAGGTCTGTGCATCTTCTCCCATTCGGATTTGGTTCCCATGTTCCTTTATTTAACCGTTTCGCAAGGGGATTTGCACGACCTAACTTCTGAATCTTGCCATAATCTGATTCTTTATATTGGTATGGTTCTCTGAAATTATCCATTTTAAACTGTCTAATTGATTGCCCAAGTATTAAAATATCTTGATGTATTCTTGTTAAACCTTGAGATACCATCGGCTGGTTATATTTAAACCATATAATGTATCCGATTATTTTTTTATTCGGAAATGACATGAACCATTCAAATAATTTACTTGGATATGCAATTATAGCAATCGGATTGTGATCAGATATTCTTTTTATTTCTTGCCAAACTTTCTTGTCTGGATTAACATCATGGTCATTAAGATTTGTTCCAAATGGCGGGTCAGTTACCACCAAATCCACACTCTCAGGCTCCATCAGGGGCATGATTTCAAGGCAATCGCCACAATATATCGTTGCCCAATCGTCTTGGTAAAAGAGATAATCTTTAAGTTGGCTCATATTAATCCAAAAAAGGGCGGCCATTCGGTGAATATGGTCGCCCTTTCTCTTGTTTTAAGGCCATTCTGGCTATGCCCAGGGGATTAAACTCTCCTGTGCCGCATTAATTCTCGCCTTATATTCTTCCTTGGTCTGTTCTGGAAGGTTCATATTCGCGATGCCCTCTGCGATGATAGGACCCAACTTCAAGGCAGTCTCAACGAGTAGGACAAAAAGGCCAGCCATTTCCGCTGTAAATACAATAGCTTTGGGTTGTTCTTCGGGCATGGTTAAATACCTCCTTTTTTAAAGATTCCAAGATCATACCCCACATTGATGAATTCAAGTAGGATCGTGGTGTAACTGTTGATAAGTTCGTTATATTTCTCCTTCCATGAATTCTGCTGAATGGCATCATCCGTCTCAATAGCGGCATCCAAGGCACTTCCGGCCAGAATATAGGGTTTCCGGGCCTTATTGTAGGAATCCTTCAACTTCTGGCAATTCTCAGGGGTAATGAGTTTGGTATCGCAAGCCGTCATTGCCTGAGCCTTGTATAAGTTGAGTGTCTTTGCCCCAGTCTCATAGTTAGCAACCGCCGCCCCCCTCCACCCCGCGCAACTTATAGCAAACAAAACCACCATAGCCAATACTGCCAAAAACTTGAACTTTCTCATAGATTACCTCCTTTTGATTGAGTTTGTAAATAAGTGGGATGCTTCACCAGTTATTTCCCCCCACGGTTATTGCCCACCGTGTACCGGACAAGGTGGTTTAAAGGCTATATCTCCCGCCCATGGAACTTGACAGGTACATTGCATGGCATCACCTCCTTTCAATTGTTAAATTAAATCTCCTTTCTCTTTTGATAGAGTTCTTCATCCTCTAATGCCACAACTTTCTCGTGAGTCCTTTTAAATATCTCATGCCGATCAATCGCCTCTTCCAATTTCTCTACCCTTTTTGCCCATTTAGCATTCACATCCATGAGATCACTGACCATCTCTTGTAATTGTATCTGCCCATTTTTGTAGCCGTCTCGTTCTTCTTGTAACTCCTTTACCTTTTCTTCAAGACTGTGAATATGAGAGAGGAGAGTTTTCATATACTCTATCGCCTTAAAAGGATTGATATAGGTGTATTGAGCATTAACTTCTTTTTCAATCTCCTCAATCTCACTCATCCTTCAACCTCCTTCTGGTTCATCTTCAATTTTTGCATTAATCATTCCTCTCTTACATTTTCCACAAGTAATATCTGATAACATTCCAGTTGCATCCCAAGACATCAGAAAAGAATTTCCGCATTGACAAGTAACTCGTTTGACGGATGGACATTCTTTTGAACTATGCCATGTTCCACATTTGAGACATATTCCCATCTTCCTCCTCCTTCCCAGAATGCTTCACTTCTTTCTAATAATCCACCACCACAATAGAGTTAATTTAACTCTGACTTTCAATTTCAATCTTCCCCACCAACTATATTCTTCCTTGAGATAATCTTGAAAAGTTTTCATCTAAATCCTTCAGGCAGGTCGGGCAGGATTACCTGCTGCATACCACCATCGAGACTTTCATTTTATCCTGCTTTCTTGGTGTGAGTAATTGGCTCTCTCGCATAGCGAGCAGCCACCGACCCGCCTCATTCTCTAAATTAAAGTGGGCAACAACCAGCAGCCATGAATCTTGTGTGGGGTGGGCAGGAGCTGCTAAAGGTGTGCACCTTCTCCTGTTTTCAGACTCAAAGTAGCACAATCATCGTCCACCATCCCTAGCTGGTCCTTATTTGCATGGCTTAGATCGGACTTAATCCGCATAGTTGCCCACCTTATCTTCCCGTTGGCCTACTCTTTGTTTCTGATACTGATTTTACTCCCGGAATTCTCATTTCTTTTTTTAGATGCGTAGCTTGAGAATTTAAGGCTGGCATATTTGGATCTCCATAAGCCAATGGACATCTTCCCTGTCCTATGGCGAGAAAAAGTTCCTTCGGATTTACCACCTCAGCATGCCAGGTTGTGACCATTGCCATCCCATCCAATTCCACTTTCTGGGTTTCCGGTGGGGGGATGTAGATTTCAATCGGCTTCTCCTCAATCGTCTCATCTAAAATTGCCATTGCTTCGTCATGAGCTCCTGCCTTTTCCAGTTCGGTAGCTTGATCGATTCTTTCTTCGACCTCTTTTTTGCGTCTCTCCATCTCCGCAATGATTGCTTCTTGCCGTAGTCTTTCTTGTTCTTCTTCACGCTTTTTATCTTGCTCTCGCTTGTAGTCTACAATCTGAATATCGAGATATGCACGAGCACGGACAAGAGGTTCCTCGGCCTTCTCCCATTTCCTAAGACTTAGAGCTCGGCCTTCATCTGCACTTTTTTTAGTTTCCTTCCATTTCTCTACAATCGGACCGAAATAATCTTTGATCTCTTTACGAGCAGCATCAATCAGAAGGAAGGCTTGGTTAGCCTTAATCAGAGTAGTCTGATCTCTGACAATAATGCCCATGGCTTCGGTTGCGATAGGTAGTGCCTTGGCTTTTACTTCCTCTTCAGGATTCATCACTTCTTTTTTCACAATTTCCACTTGATTGAGTTCGTTCATGGGGTCTCCTTTTTTAATGGATCCAAAACAAAACAGGCTATCCATCGGCCCGTTCCAACTCCTGGATAATGATTCCCAAACATATTCCTTTCGGTACTAAGCCATCTAATGTCACCCAAATTCCGTATTTCTGCGCCAACTTCTATCATCCGATGTATCCATTTATCAATTGGAAAAACGAAAATAACTCTTTTACCTTTTTGATATTCAAGAATTGCTTTATTTACCCATTTGGTAGGACCATTGAACGGAGGGTTAACATAATTGGAATTCCCCCAATCAATTATCAATCCATCAAAATAGTCTGGTTTTGGATAAGGGCAAGGATCAAAATCAAAATGAAATTCATCATCTAACTTCTTATAAACTTCTTTGGGAGTTAACCAGTAATGCTTACCATCTTTTGCTCCATTATAAGACATACTAAAGATTCTCCTTCCATCTCGCACAGGTCAAGGCCGCCAGAAACACGGGTAAGAGATGACGTGGTATTTGTTTTACTGGCTCCAAATTGTAATTTCCGTTCTTGTGTAAATAGAGATCAAATAATTTTTTCACAGGGATATTATTTATTCTTGCCAATTCCCAATAAGCCACTTCTTGAAGTTCATCAATCTTAGATTTTGCTCCAGACTTCCTGTCAATCAAATCCAAATTATCATTTAAAATACCAATGACGTCAGGTTTACCCGCATACAGATAATGGGGATGATAAAGTATAATTTGGCCCTCCCCTGCCTTAGGGTAGACGACTTTAAATTTAGTTTCGATGATAAATTTCTTGTATGCTTCAATATAACCCTCAATCTGTGGATCAACTGAATTCTCATCCAATTCACCCATGTCATAAAGTTCGCAGGCAAGGTCGATGATCCGTCCCCTCTCCAGATAGAACGGGTCAACCTTCCATCGGTCGTCAAGGATATTAAGGGCCTGAGTGACCGACAGAAGGCGACGGCCATCTAAAGTATAGGTATGTGTAGATTCATCGAGTTCAAGTTTGGGCATCAATTTTCCTTTTCGTACATTTCAGCAATTGTTAGGGCGAGTGTCGCAACCTGAACGGCCTCAGAAACGATTTTTTCTTTTGTGCCATTACGATATTCATATTCTCCAATCGCCTTGGCGACTGAACCTAATTCTTCTGCCGTATAGGTAAGCCATTCAAAGGCGGAATGAGTTTGTATTCCCCATTTTGCAAGCTGTCTGGATTTTTCATTAATTATTTTTTTGATAATCCAAGTATCATTTCTTAAACATTGATCAGTATATTCCTTCATTGAGCATTCTCCCCATCCCCTGGCGGCTGATCGACATAACTTAGCCCATCCTCAATGATCGTGTTGCCGTATGGGCCTTTCTCAAATTCAACCAGAAGCGCCATACCCATTCCCTTTTCCTTATTGGCGATCTTCATAAGCGATTCAGAAAAAGTCCGGTATTCAATCCCAGTATCGCTCGTGATGATGTAAAGGGGAGACTTCATAACTGTGCCATCCTTTTTCTTGGTCTGTGTGGTGACGTTCTTGACGATGATCATGGCACTTTCTGGTTTGGGTTTGTCCTTTCCCTCGGGCTGCGGGGAAGTCTTCTTTTGAGGTTCTTTTATCGGTTGCTTCCCATTGGCCCCTAATTCCATGCCATCCGGTAGATCTTCGAGATCCTGGTCAAAAATGTCTGACGCCGAGAGTACCGTGAGGGTCATATCCACAAGACTTCTCTTTTTTGCCATCTTCAAAATAGTATTGGCAATGTCGATAGGATTCATCCTGACCTGCTTCTGTTGGTATGCCTTCCCTTCCGCCTTCTTCCATACTATCCTTTTGCGGTCGCTCACCGTTTCATCAAATTCCTCATCACAAACAGGCTTCCTCCATTTGTATTTTTCCTCGTTAGATGAGCATTCACCCAGACCGGTTCCCAGGGGATCTCCTGTCATTTGACGATATCCTTGAACCAAAACTCGGTAACGGATCTCATCCTCGGTCGAAAGATCAGTGATTCTGCCTTCCGGGTCCACTCCGATATGAAAGGTAGACAAAAGTTTCTCTGCTCCTGGCTTATAAAGTGTCGGTTTTGCCGTTCCTGGAATCTTTCCATAATGAACATCTTTCACCATGACGGCTTCCATGACTTCCTGAATAAGTTTGACTTGAGCCACGATTTCTGCCGCCGTCAAAGGCTTTCGTTCTTTTCTAACCATCAATTCGTTTTCCATTACCATATCATTCCCTCCTTTCATCTTTCCGTATATTCTGTTGTTATACACATTTAATGTTTAGTTTTTTCAAAAGTGAGTTAGCATTCCGAAGTTCCTTGTCAATCACAGCATCTCCACAATGACCATATTTCTCCTTCTCGCCAACTATTTCTCTTAACGCCTCTTCTATGTCCTCTGTCGCATTCATGTGTTTTTCTGCCAATGCAAGAAGTCCCACTATTTGTAAATATTCTTTTTTAGTGATTTTCGTTTTCATCATTTCCTCCCTTTCCCAATAATTTCGTGACAAGCCAGGCATTCTTTAGTATGGACAGAAGTAGGGTAATTATGATCACAATCTTCTATTACTGCTTTTCTCCACCATCCTGAAATATACACGCATGCCACACCCTTCTTTAGCCATTCGCAATTTCTCTTACCGCAATGTAGGCGGCAAAGGTCTTTTAAGGTTGGAAGGGTTAGGGCTCCGATCATGTTATGCATCCATCCTAAAAATCCAGAAGAGTAGTCGGAAGATCCAGTAAAATATGTATCCCACGACACAAGCGCCAAGGAAGATGAGGATGATTATAAAAATGGATTCAGGCATTCCTAAGACGGCTTGAAGGCCTTGCTCGGGTTGCCAGGGAATATTCATCTTACACCTCCCCTTCGGATATATTCAACCACTCTAAATCTGTTTTTAGTCCAACAATCTGATCCGGTTCGGAAAAGAAATCTTTGTATTTCCCTTTTGATTTTATGGGCATCATAGTAATTGGTATATGCAAATTGTTTCTGTGCAAAATCGCAGTTAGCCCATTCATCATCACCAAATTGACATTCTATTACCCATAATCTTTTCATCTCACACCTCCGCCGGCTCGATAAACTTTTCCTTCCTCACCGGATCACCGTGGACATGCGATCCTTTAGGTAGCAGTTTTCTTATCAGCCACAGCCTCCATCCAATCTTTTTCTTCGGCTTTCTTCTCATTTTGTCCCCCATTGTTCAGCCATTGCTTGAGCAATTCCAGTATAGGTTCTACTTCTGTTCTTCCATCTATCTGGAGATGGAGATTCTTTCCACACCCTGCTTTCTCTACCATTAACAATTTTTGTAGGTTTTAATTTAGGAAGATTTTTTAACCATAAACAAGTCGCCTTAGTTTCACCGTGTCCAAACATCCAAGGTTGGATTATCTGATCTGGTTTCCTGATCTTTGTTGAAATTATCCCTATTGGATTTTCTATACAAATTTTAGGAATAGGAGAATCCATAAGGGCTTTTACAAAAGCCAATGCCCACAATTGTTCATCACTCTTATCTTTAAACCACCTTGCCCCGCTTACTGCCAGATGGGTACAGGGAGGAAAGGCAATCATCATATCCCAAATTGTATCATCAGATATATTAAGAACATTATCCTGAATATGATTTCCATTCGTTTCTGATAGCAATAAATCGCAACTCCAAGCATCATGCCCCCTTGCAGTAAAAGCATCCCTTACTATTCCAGAAAATTCACAGGCTATCAGAACTTTCATTTCCCGTTCTCTCTTTTCCTCTTAATCACCTTCCAAACATATTTGACCTGTGCAGTACATTTGAGATCAACCAAGTATGGACATTTCTTTAGGGTACAGACTTCATCGCTGAGTTTGAATTTTTGACTTGATTTCTCGCAGAGGAAATATGGCATGAGATTACCCCTTTCTAACCCCCTCATCCCTTATGGGCTTGGCCTTCCCTTGTGCCAATTGGCTCAGGAGTTACTGACCGGTAGAGGATGGTCACAGACATTGCTCCCCTTTATAACGCGCCCTGCTGTCTCTGTGGTGAGGCACCGGCCATTTTCAAAGAACTACTACCTACCCCGAGTCTATCGCTAACTCTCCGTCACGGACCGCCTGCGGGTTTCCCGATTAACGGGAATGACCGACCTATGGAGTCTCAGGAAAGATGGGATTCATTTCCGTTTTCTGCACCAGTCTATTAAACACCCAATGCAACAAAATATTTGCATCGCTACTTGAAATGGGTAAATCGAAGATTCCCCCCAAACCATTTCGTGATAAGATATTTTCCAAAACATCCCATGACCTTTATTTGTAGTTGGAGGATCGTAAGTAATTTCCTGTTGACATTGATGACATCTCATTCAAGTTTCTCCTAATTGGGCAGAAGATCATTTATCTCCTTTATCGCATCATCCATCCGGCCTGAGGCCTCCGGGAAGCCGCCATAACAAGTGGTATGGCCCTGATATACAATATACCAGAGCCAGTCAATTTGATCATAAACGCATTCAACCCGATTATGATTGAGTTCATAAGACATGACTGAGATCTTGGGATTCGATTTCATGGTTTTCATCTTAAATAACTTTTTCGGAAATGTCAAGAAGTATTTTCTTGTTTAACCTGTTTTTCTTTTCACAATAGGTTCTCCACCTAAAAAACACTTGACAAAAAGAAAATACTTCTATAATCTGTTTCTCAATGGAAAAGAAACTTAAATCCGTTGGTATAGAATCGCCCAAAGAACTTTCCAGAATTATAGGTGGTCATCCCGATCTTGCCTACAAGATATGGCGAGGGGACGCCAAGCTTTCTAAGAAGAGGGCGATTTTAATCAAACAGCATACCGGGGCCTCACTGGACTACCTGTTGGGGTAGATCCCGGATAAGGATACCCATTGGGTAAAGCTCCTGCATTCCAACTTTATGCTTCTGACTTTTATATGGATACGGCTGGCTGGACAGTAGCACAGGTAGGCGCTTATGCGAGGCTCTTAATGTATGAATGGGTAAATGGTCCGATACCTTGTGACATGGCTTCTCTTTCAAGAATAGCGGGAATTTCCGATACACGAACGATGTATAAAATGTGGTCAGGGACCGTGGGAAAAAAGTTCATATCGAACGGTGGAAATTTACTATTTAATAAAAGGTTGGAAGAGGAAAGGGAAAAACAAGCTAAATATGCAGAATTACAATCACAAAAAGGGATATATGGTAATAGAAAAAGGTGGAAAGATCATATCGCCGGTGCGATCCCTGTGCGATTGCCGGAAGATCGCTCTTCATCTTCTTCTTCATCTTCTAATAAAGAAAAGAAATATATAAAGAAAAGAAAATTATCCGATGAAGAATGGATTGAGGAAATTAAAAAGCTCAATTCCTGGATAGATTGGGATCAATTAAATAAAGAAATGGATACTTGGCTTTTAAATAATCCAAAAAGACAAAAGACAAGGCGATTCATAACGAATTGGATTCTTAATAAGCAAAAAGACAAACCCATTCAAATTCCAAAATCCATTAAACCAATCGAACCCGTCAAGTATCTTGATAGGGATGGGACTATAGGAGAGTGGAATGCCAAACAACCGCGCTAAAGGTTTAATCTTCTGTCGCGAGGTAAAGAAGATCCTTGAGGGTATCGGTCATCAAGTAGAGGGTCCGGGTTATACGACGGCCTTTTTTGGAGGTAAAACCAATGCGATACATAAGGATTACTTTTCTGTCTTTGATCTTATTTCTTTCTTTGAAGGCGGATATTTTTTCCACCAAGTTAGCGATCTGGGCCATAAGTCTGAGAAAATCAAGACTATCCAAGCCAAAGGAATGCCGGGCTGGGTCTGGTCCCGGGTATCCAATGGTCGGGTATTCTATCGCGTATTTATTGTCAAGAACTCGGGCGCCGTCGAAGAAGCGGAGATCAGATGGAAAGCCTAAAGACCCTTGGTGGTGGGATAAGGGCTGGAGGATACAATAAAGTCTTGTTTAAGGGGCATCCAGTAAGCTCACAGGCTTATATTTGGAGGTTAGATGAATAAGAAATGCCTCTGGTGTAATGGTACAATTGGGAATGAAAGGCGCTGTCTGCATTGCGGAAGAAGCGATGACTTCGAGTATGAGTCAAAGGTTAAGGCCAAACAGGACCAGCATAATATCCTTGAGCCTGAACATGGTCCACTCTGGAAAGGCAAAGGACATGAGGCTGGATACCAAAGGAAGAAAAGAGTACATAAAGGAGCGAATAGGAGAAGGATTAAATCCGGCTCAAAAGCCAAAGCCAAATAGCCATATAGCCTAAGATAAAAAATGCCTGTTTCATAGTTTCTCCTTCATTTCAGGATGTCCACAACAAGGGCAAGGATATCCTTGGCGATGATAGGTTGAATGATAATTACATTTAGGACAATACCAAACTTGCTTTTTCATTTCAAATCCTTTCTCCCCGTCATGCCGATAGGTCAGCGACTAATTAAGGTTGGATATCTATTCTTGAGATAATTTTTACACGATATCGCCACACCAAACCAGCATAGGCTATAACTTCTAAGTTACTCCAGGACGATTTACAGGATATGATATGTTTTGTTCCGTCTATCGCCTCTACTTCAGCTATTTGATCCCACATCTTCATTCTCCTTTCAAAAAAAGGGCATCCAATAGATTTGAGGCCCTAATTATATGAATTATTTAGATCCTGGATTGCTTCTTCCAATTCAATTAATAAATTATTTGGGGATTCTAAATATAACTGGTCCCACCATTCTTTAAGATGCAACTTGCTATGTTCTGAATTGGTTAATGGCTTGAGATTAGAAATGTCATTGTCAAAAGGATTGCCGTTGATATGATGGACACAAATATTATTTGGTAATTCATAACCCAAAGCCTTCTCTAATTTGACTCTGGCAATTTGCCTTGACCTACAGGCACTAATAAACCCATCTTTAGGCTTTCTTCCCATCTTCCGTATCCTTAATCCAATTTCTTAATAATTTTTCTATTAAATTTTTAATAGATATTCCCTTTAATGCGGCCTTACCTTTAACTGCCCTCCAGAGTGCATCATCCTCAATTTTTAACGTGTAGGCTTTCATCGAATCACCCCCTTTCAAAACTAACATAACAAAAGTAATTCAGGTTGTCAAGGTTTATTTTGTTGTTTTAGATGTTTATCTTTTCACAAACCATTCTTAAATGAATCACGCACACACCTGAATGTATAAATATACAACTTACAATCCACCAATATCATTATCCTCTGCTGATTTATCTTGACATCTTTTCCAATCTGTGTATATATTCCTATTTATTGATTCGCAAGCAGCTAAAAAAAGAACGAGCTCCAGGGATGAAATAAAGGATCCATTCCCGAAGTGACTTACAATACACTCAATAAGGACTGAATGGATAAACAAACTCAAGCCGTAATAAAAATAGATCAATCAATCACATCTCCGCAATTAAAACGCATAACCAAACCAAATAAACTGAACCCACAAAAAGTTAAAGCCCTCGCAATGGCTGGTGTCTCAAATGCAGATATCGCCCAACACCAAGACGTTAACCCCTCAACAATATGGAGATTCCTTAAAAGAAGTAATATAGAAGCTAAAGATATAAATTACTACACAGCTCATAGATCAGAGATATTAAAAATTATCCAATGTAATGACTTAGAACTTCATAATAGATTGGTTAAGAGCTATTTGGATAGGAATAAAGAGTCAATCAATGCAATGGGTGACCAAGCAAAAATTGGCCTTATCAATGTTCTGAATAACTCTTTTGGCACTAAATATGATAAAGAACGCTTGGAAGAGGGCAAATCAACATCGATAGTCTTCTACGCTGACCTGATTAAGGCAAAGCAGATAGTAGATCAAGAGATCCAGGAGGCAGAAGTAGTTGACAATATGTCCAGTAATGAGGGTAAAACAGGGATTTGACTTATTGTTATAGCTGATTCACAAGGTTTGTAATGACTAACCTATTGAATTCATTAGCACCTACGAGCGTTATGTCTGATAATATATGTTACGTAAACCTTAAGATTCACAATGTAGGGAGGGTAAAATGATTCCCGGGACCCCCCCGGGCCCCCCTCGACCGGGATTCTGGGATATCGATGTATATGGCTCCTGGGTACGAAAATATAAAGGGGTTTTATGGGTATTGAATTAGCAAGGGCGATAACAACTGGTTGTATTTGGATTGCAGCGGCGATATCGTGTAAGTGGCTTGGGGGTTTAGGACTATTCGCCTTTCTATTTGCTGCATTTGGAACAATTATGATTTGGGGAAGGTGGTAGGTTATGACTCCTGGCAACTGTCGTACTTGTAGATATTGGGTACAGCCTGACGAGAAGGTGGATGAGGGGTTCTGCCATAAGGACCCTCCTCGGGTGTTTCCCTATATGGCTCCTGGGCCATTGGCGGGGCAAGGACAGATGAGGCTTCAGAGCTTCTTCCCTCCGGTGAGCGGGGGGACTTCGTGTTGGAAGTGGAGTGTGGATGAGAAAACCCAGAAAAACTGAGGTTGTTCCCGATACCAAGAATCCCCGCCTTGCGGAACTTTATAAGAAGAGGGCGGAATACGACAGGCAGTTGTCCGGGGTGGATGTGCCAAAGTATATTGAGGAAAATAGGATTCATTTTTTCAAGCCGATCAGGAGTATTTTATGTAAGAAATGCGGAATCGAGATGGTTTATGATTGGGCAAAGTTTTATAAAGGCAACAACTTTGCATGGGAATGTCCCAAATGTGGGTGGACAGATGATGAAAAACCTCCTCACCAAAGTAAAATTTTGGAATATCTTCATGCTGGAAAGAAAACCATAACGCTTCAGGGAGCGAATCAAATTGGAAAGACCGTCTTGGGAAGTGTGATTGTCGGGAGTTTTTGTTTAGGGATCCAGCCTTGGGACAAGAAAGAAACAGTATTCGGAAGAAAGTCGGTAAGGGGCAGGATTCTATGTTCGGATTGGGAGAAACACGCGGCTACGGTCATTGTTCCTGAATTGCAAACGTGGATACCCAAAGGCCAATATAAGACCTCTAAGAACAATGTGGGGGTAGAGTATTTTTGGGAATTTAAGAACGGATCCAGTCTGGAATTGATAACGAATAAGCAGGATACGAGAGACCATGAGGGTTGGAAGGGAGACTTTATATGGGCGGATGAGCCCCCGGAGAGAGATAAGTATGTAGCAAATAAAAGAGGACTCATCGCTTCAAACGGCATTTTTATTCTCACCATGACAGCAGTGAAAGAATCATGGATTTTAGATGAAATTGTTCTTAATCGCGATCCTTCATTTGCGAGCGTTACCGAAATTCCGATTAGAGCCAATCCATACTTGACCGAAGAAGGGATACATTCTTTTGAGGTATCTTTAAGTAAATCCGAGATAGTAGCCCGAATCCAAGGGGGATGGCTAAACCTGGAAGGGCGTGTTTGGCCTTCGTTCAATCCCGACATCCACATCATTGACCCCTTCGACATCCCTACCGACTGGCCTGTGGTTCCCATGATTGATCACCATCCTTCACGTCCCAATGCCATATCCTACTATGCCGTCGATCCTTTTGACAGGATCTACGCCATTGACGAAACCTGGGGGCATATGTCACCGGAACAGGAGGCGGACGATATCATCCGCCATCAGACCCGCAATGCCTGGAGGATAAAAGAAGTTTTCATTGATCCTTTGTCGAAGGGGGACATGGCCTATATCAAGAACAGGGGCCTCGATATTCCCGATACCTTCACGGTCCTAAAGGAAAGACTTTGGAGACATGGAATAGACCTCTTCGTTGCGAGTAAGGATAAAGACTCCGGGATCAGGAACGTCGAGAAGATGCTGGAGGGACCCAACAAAACCCCGACCCTTTTCTTCTTTCGAAGTTTGGACAAGATCGAGAAGGAGGGCCATATCTGGGAGATCCAGCGCTGGACTTATGATGACAATAACAAACCCCGGGACGAGAACGATCACTTTATGGAGAATCTTTACCGAGTTACTTTAACCGGAGTGAAATACAGCAAACCCAGAAGGGATGGTGAGAATCTAAAATCTGAGACGGAGTTTAACGTATTTCAACCCGGGTACGGGATAAGGGAAAGCGAGACGGAGTTTAATGTCTGGAGGTAGGAATGTATTATATAGTTATTGATATTGGTTGTCTTGAATGTGGAGAATCTTCTATGGTTATAGGAATTTTTACTGGAATCGAGAAAGCTAAAGAAGCTAAATTAAATCACAAATCAAAGGCACATAATGTTGTTGAGATTTATAGTATTCCCAGGTTGGATGAAATAGTAAATATTGAGGAAGAAATTTGAGGTAGAATATGCCACTTACAAAAAAAGGTAAGAAGATAAAAAAATCCATGAGAGCCAGTTATGGAAAGAAAAAAGGGGAGCAAGTATTCTGGGCCTCGAAGAATAAAGGAACCATCAAAGGTGTGGATTGGGGCGATTAGTTTTAATCGTATTCTTAATGATTTTCATAGCGGGGTGCTCAATGGGTAAAGTAACAGCTAAAATAATGCGTGACGCAAAGGAGGCGAGGACGATGGGAGATGCTGGGGTTGATGGTGGAAGTGAAAGTGGAGGAATGTTTAATGTTGATGAAAGTTATCCTGGGGGTGCACCTGCTGCTGAATTTAATCCAGAAGTAGGAAGGTTTGAAACAAATCTTCCGGCCGATAAGGTGCCCGGTACTCCAGCTCCCGAAGGAACTGTCTCTCCTGCTGGCGGTGCCGCAGCCGTAGAGCTTCCCACGCCCCGGGCCTGGGAAGCGACCATAGAGAGTGCAACCGTGAAAGGCAAAGAGGAACCTGCGATCAGTAGGAAGAAAAGGAGACGTAGCCTTCTCACCGAGGAAGAGGGTGGAGTTCTTGGGACTGCACCTATTTACCGAAGAAGCATTTTGGGCCGGTGAATTAATGTTAACTGACGAAGAAATCAAGTTTCACATTGACCGAAATGAAGATTTGAAATCCATCCGTCTTCTTTATGAACCCCTTTGGGAAGAGATAGCGGAATATCAATTTACTCGTAGAGTCGGTATTGGATACACACTTACTCCCGGACAGAAACAGACTACATACCAATACGATTCTACCGCTGAACATTGCATCAATCTTCTTGCGGCTTCAATGCACGGAACACTCACTCCTTCTTCTTCTATCTGGTCTTCCTTCAAACTTAGAGACGATAGACTTAATCGGATGAAGGAGGTCATGGATTGGGTTGAGGCATGTGCGAATATTATGAGTGTCGCACGACACCAATCCAATTTCAACTCTGAAATCCATGAAGGATATCTTGACATGGTAGGATTTGGACAATGTTGTGTTTTTGTCGAAGAAAAACAGATTTTTTATCCTGGATTCAATGGTCTTCAGTACAAATCTCTTTCAAATTCCGAATACTGCACTTCCGAAAATGCAGAAGGAAAGGTTGATACTCTTTATAGGGAATTTGAACTTTCGGCAAGGGCGGCAGTCAAAAAATGGGGAGAGAAAAAACTCGGAGAGAAAATAACTAAACAGGTTGACAAGAAACCATTTGACAAATTTAAATTTATCCATTGTGTGTATCCGAAGGAAATGGAATTTCAAAGAATGGATGGAACAAAACAATTTGTCTCTTACTATATCGGTGTCGATGACAAGAATGTAGTCTCTGAGGCCGGTTATTATGAGTTCCCTTTCATTGTTCCACGTTGGTCAAAACGCTCAGATGAAGATTACGGTAGGGGACGGGGACATACGGCTTCGCCCGATGTTAAGAGTTTAAACAAACTTAAAGAACTGGGTCTAAAGTCATTGGCGAAAGATGTCGATCCAGCCACGTTTGAGAAAGATGGCGGAGTCATTGGGTCTCTGAAGTTATGGCCGGGTGGCCGGAATATTGCCCGTGATAAAGATTCGATCTGGACACTCGATCGTAAGGCTCGGCACGATCTTACTCAATTAAATGTAGTTGACTTACGCCAATCTATTAAAGAGATTTTTAGTTGCGATCAATTAAGTCTACCTGAAAAATCTGACATGAGGGAAATGGAAGTGGCCGTGAGATATGAGCTCATGCAGAGAATTTTGGGACCCACTCTTGGAAGATTTGAGGGGGAAGGGTTGAATCCTCTTATCGAAAGAGAATTTGGGATTATGATGAGGGCAACTTCCGGGAAGTATCAGGTTCTTCCTCCTCCCCCTCCGATTCTTGCACGCATGGGCGTGAGAGACATAGATATTGAATATGAGGGACCCCTGGCGAAGTCCCAGAGACAGGCAGAAGTAACGAGGATGCAGAAGGTGATTCAAGTTGCCGCTCAGATTGCCCCTGCTTATCCAGAAATTTTCGATAACTTTGACGGCGATGAAGTAATGAGGCACACCGCAGAAGTGGAAGGGATGCCTTCTAAGACAATGAGATCAGTAGAAGAGAGGGATGTAATCAGGAAAGACAGGGCAAAGGCACAGGCGGAAGAAAAGAAGAAACAAGACCTCGAACGACTTGCCGCAGGAATTAAGGACGTGGCGCCGGCCGGGAGAATGTTGATGGAGCAAATGGCAGGTGGAGAGAAAACCGCTCAAGGTTAATCAGGCCCAACTGGAGATGATCCATGATTATGCGATCACCTTTACCTCTTCTTCCGGGGAAAGAGTGTTGGAGGATCTTGAGGCAGAATACGGCGGAGAGTGTTATGTGAGGGGGGATTTATATGAAACTCTTCATCGAAGTTCGAATAGAGATTTACTTGAAAGAATCAAAGAAATGTTGAGAAGGGCAGAAAGTGGTCTTGAAGTAGAAGAAGAACAAAAGGAGGAATGAAATGCTTAGATCAGAACTTGTTGAGGCGATTAATATTTTAAGAAGTACGATTAGACCCTTGGTTTCCCAAATGCCAAGGGCTCCCTTTCAAGGGGATGCCGCAGGACTACATGGTCTTGGGTATAATTATGCAGATGGGCAACAGATTGCTACAATTATGGGCTTAAAAGCCACCCGTCTTGCTGCACTCGGTGATACTGAATATATATATCATGGGGTTAGGGCTGTAATGGCTGGGGGGACAACTAACGGCAATAAGATCATTGCTGGGTTGCCATCTACCGTTGGATTGGTCGTTGGTATGGCAATCACTGGAACAGGGGTGGGAGCCGGTTCTGTTATTGCCACCATTGATAGTTCAGTCCAGGTTACTGGCACGGTCAACTCCACTGCTACGGCGACTGTCACTATCACGTTTGCAATATAAGGAGGTTTTATGTATATGACTTTCAGAGAAGTCGTACTGTTGGGGAAAAAACTAAAAAAACTTTCAAACCTTGAACTTATTCAACTAAAGGACGATCCAAAATTAACAATAAAGGAATATGAAATAGTTCAAGATGAAATTTTAAGAAGAATAAAATAAAGGAGGTAATTTTATGGGAGAAGAAGTTGTAACGGCAGGGAGTCAGGGAACCCTTCCTTTGGGAGAGGGAACCGGATCTGCGGGTATTGATTGGTCGAAGGGGGGAGCCGAACATTTTCAGGGGTTCAAAGAATCCTTGGGAGATCTCGGCAAAGACAAATCCCTTGAACCGATCAAGGATTTTCACGGACTGACAAAGAGTTTCATTAATAGTCAGAAAATGATTGGGGGTTCAATCCAACTTCCAGCGAAGGATGCGAAACCAGAGGATAGGGATAGGGCGGTCAAGGATATTCTCGGAAAACTCAGGGCGAATGGGGTTCTTGAGAATGTTCCAGAATCCCCAGATAAGTATGATATCAAGATGCCGACGATTGAGGGGTTCAAGGCTAATGAGCCACTTGTGAATTCTTTTAAACAAACTGCTCACAAGTTAGGGGTTGCTCCCTCGGTTGCACAGGGACTTTTTGACTGGTATCTGAATTTTCAAGAAGAATCTGACAGACAGGAACAAACTGCATTTGAAACGATGAAACAGGGAATGAAGAAGGAATTTGGTGGTCTTTATACCCGGAAGATGGAAGCCGCAAGGAGAGCGGCGGCAAAGTATCTCGGTGTGGACGGGGATGAGATTATGAGTCAACTTCCTCCAGCGATCGGGAAAAGATTGGTCATGGCCTTTGCTGAGATAGGAGATCCTCTTCTTGAAGATGATTTGATAACTGGAGGGATCCCGGGAGTGATCACCAAAGAGCAGGTGAAGGGCAAGATTGATGCCATGATGAATGATCCGAAACATCCCATTAACGACATCAGCCATCGGCAGCACAAAGAGGCCGTTGAGGAATATACCCAATTACAACAGCAATTCATTCGCTTAGGAGGTAAATAAACCATGCAAACCGAAGCGATGAGCAAGAAAGACTGGGACAGAGCGGAGAAGGGATTGCCACCCCTAAAGGTTGAGAAAATTAAGAGATCTGAACCTGAAAGGCCAAAGATCGAAAATGAAATAAAGCTTGATGATATTCCAATCAACGATTTTGTAGAGTTGGAATATGCCCGAAGAAAAACAATCCAAAATACAGAAGGTGTCAGGTTCATTGGATACGAAGTTAGTATGGTTCTCGGCTTTAAAAGAAAACAAGGTAGGCCTAAAGAATCAGAAAAAGAACAGATTTCAGGTGAACCTAAAATTCTATCAGGATGGATGGGTGAAGGAGATTTTCTTTCCTTGGTTAGAACGTGCAGAAAGAAGATAAACCAACAAGTTATTAATTGGTAAATTATAAAAGAGTCCGGGAGCCCGAAAGGGTCGGCTGACAGCCCGAAAGAAGGCGGTTGGGGCCACCTCAAGGCCAAGGAGAATCCGAAAAGGTCGGGCAGTTCTTCGATAAATCTCAAACTAAAAATTTGGGTTTAAAAGGAGAACTGTCATGGCTGAAACAATCACCGAACTTTACGTTCAACAGTACCAGAACACAATGCGCTTGCTATGCCAGCAAGCGGATTCCCGCCTCGAAGGAACCACAATCCCTCCTATAAAAATGGAAGGTGAATACCTTTATTGGGAAAGTCTTGCTGCAACTGAAGCTATTCCCATGGGTGCCCGCCACGGAAATACACCTAATATCGAACCAGAACATGCAAGAAGGAGATGCCCCTCGGAAGGTTATGTCTGGGCTACATTGCTTGACAGAATAGATGCGGCCAGGATGCTTGTTGATCCCAAGGGGCAATATCAGCAAGCCGCCAAAAATGCAATGAATAGGAGAAAAGATAGGCTTATTCTTGCGGCACTTGGGGGAAATACGTTTGTAGGAGCTGCGGGTACAGCTTTGGCTCTTCCCCCCGCTCAACATATTATTGCGGGTGGAGTTGGGATGACCGTTGCTAAACTCTTGAACGCCAAACAGCTTCTTGATGAAGCGGAAGCTCCGATAGAAAATAGGTACTTTGTTCATACGTCTGAAGACCTTATTGATCTGTTGGGAACCGTCGAAGCGACAAGCGCAGATTATAACACCGTAAGAACACTTGTTTCCGGTCAGATTGATACCTTCCTGGGATTCAAGTTCATCCAGACGGAATTGATCTATCAGGAAAACGGTTCTGTTCCGGCAGCCTGGTTTTCTTATGCCTACTGCAAAGGAGCAATTGGGTACGGGAATATCCAAGATATTACGGTAAGGTTGACAGAAGAATCAACCAAGAATTTTTCTTGGCAGCCATATGTGTCCATGGATATGGGCGCGATTCGTGTAGAAGATGCAATGGTTGTTGAAATTGCATGCGTGTAGAAGTGTAAAGGTAGTTAGACTATAACCCTCCCGGGTAATCCCTCGGAACATGGAGGGAACCCCGGGACCTAAGTTCTCCGGGTGAGTTGAGAACAAAAAAAGGAGAAAAAC
>Ga0315293_10001608_pt1 | contig 21929 bp, 19 predicted proteins | sample YL17G13_20_MG_FD_203071 | JGI IMG/M metagenome (GOLD analysis project Ga0315293, IMG submission 203071) | Sediment microbial communities from Yellowstone Lake, YNP, Wyoming, USA - YL17G13_20 | ecosystem: Environmental > Aquatic > Freshwater > Lake > Sediment | place: USA: Wyoming | collected... | reverse complement strand
CGTAGAGACTCTGAGTGGTAAGGTCCGTGTCAATGAAGGACATCACAGACTTGCGGCAATTGAAAAAGCTGGGGGTAATAAGGTTAAGATTTGGGTTTCAGTTACCAGAGAACAAGAAGGGCACCCCAGGGGAGTTAAGCCAGAAAACGCAGAAATACTCAAGCAAACCCCCGAAGGAGTCATAGAGAAAGTAGCACCACAGGAAGGGGTAGAAAAAACCAAAGAACCAGCAATGCTCCGTACTTTAAGGGAAAGGGCGAAAAATTTTAATACCTATGACGAATTTAGGCAATGGTTTGTTTTGGAAGGGAAGAACCTGTTTAAAGGTGACACAAGAATATCAAAGTTGACCCGTGAATTAGAGACCAATCAAGCGACACGGGCACAGAGTCCAGTTGATATTTTTAATAAACACTTGAGACAATCAACGGAATTCTCCAATTTAAAGGAACTTTATGAAGATGTTAAGGCAAAAGAAGGAAAAGCTTCCATCTCAGACTTCGGGAAGAAAATCGGAGGAGCAGGTACCATTCCACCCTGGGAGATGACTCCCGGACAATATAAAGCCAGTGGATTAGGCCCAGCGAATGATGTCGAAGTTCTGAAAGCAGCGAAACGTGGTGAACGTGTCAACGCACTTGCGGTGGCCGAATATAATCTGAAAGATTCACTCCCAGTTGGATTTACAAAAGAAGGGGATTTTTATGTGCCACCACCAGGGGAGAATGATAGAAAAACTGAATTGCTCAAAATAAAGAGGTCGCTTGAAATGGAGTTGCTTCCATTTGGGAAAGAATACGCTTCGCTACCTCCTGCTGATAGAAGCAAGGTTGATAGAGATAGGGCTACAAGTAAGAGATATCTTGAAAATGTGAACAAAGAACTTAAAGCGATAGAGAAGACCCTCTCTACTGCAAAGGAGAAGAAAGAACCAGAATCTTACGCTGACGAGATGAAACGAAGGGCAGACGAACAGTATGCCGGATGGAAGGGAAAACCACCGAAGGAGTATCCCAATCTGACCGTTACTGGCCAAGAATCCCCTGTCCCTAATCGTACGGGGGCATCATATGTTGTCCACCGAGGAAAACCTGTTCTCGGAGATACCAGAACATATCGAGTCATAATGACGAAGTCTGAGGGTGGATACGCCACTGTTGACGGGAAGGGAGAAACTCCAGAGGAAGCCTACGATGGAGCCTTACGGAATTATGACGAGATGATGGCGAAAAGGGTGAAACCGATTACTCCTCCCGGAACGGTATCACCGCTCGAACAGGCCCCTCCTGGAGGATGGACCGAGGCGGACAAGGTGTCTGCACCTCCTGGAATGGTAAGGGCTGAAGAAAAACCCCCCAAGATTTCCGAGATTTTGTCCCCTGACCTTGAATATGAGAGATTCATAAGTGAACTATCTGACGCAGACAAAAAAACGGCAGAATCATTTATTATAAAGAATCCGAGAAATCCACTTAATCAAATCCGGGCGATAAAGGATGCGATCGCAAGGGCAGCAAAAACTGAAGAGAAGCCGACCAATGTGGTCCTCGGCAAGCCCCCCACCACTGGCAACCGATGGTTCATCAACGATCAGACCGGAAAGCTCCAACTCCACTTTTCCAAGGCCGATTTCGACAATCTGCCCGATGGTATAAAGAAGGACATCCGGGGCCGTTTCCTCTGGGCACCTTCGAAGAAAGCCTGGGTATCGAAGGCATACAAAGACCTTTATTGGCCACGCCAGATCGTGGGGAGGCTGGAAAAGGAAGGAGTGTTTCAGGCAGCGGTCGAAGAGAAAACCCCTACTGAAAAGATGATGGAGACTTCCCTAAAGTTAAGGGAAGGTGAGATGCCGGGGCAGCCAGAAGAACGCTTTAAAATTACTGGCGACGAATCTGACAAGGCCTATTTCGATCTTGGGGCAAAACATGCGCAGACCGGCCAGAGGTACGCCCCTCCGATGGTAGGAGAGGAACAGTACAGAAAGGGATACGAGAGTGCAAAGATCATCCCACAGATGGAGGACACGGGAAAGAAGGAAGGGAAATATCGAATTTCCATTCCCGGAGAAGGGCGTGTTCCCGTAGAAGCTGAACCGATAAAACTAACGGGATTAGATAAATATGAGTTTTTTGTCCACAAAAGCTATTCGGATCCAAAAAAATGGAACGTGACAGAATCTCGTAGCGGAATGGCGATGTCGGGAGGGGACAGTAAGCAGGCGGCCATAGACGGAGCTGAATCTATCCCAAAGGATAGGGCTAAGAATGTTCTTGAACAGACTTATGAGGGGATTTCCATCTTCAAACGTGCCGCAGAACTTACGGATGAAGAATTAAAAAAGGTCATGGCCCCTTCTCCGACACCAATGGAGAAAAGAAATACCGAACTTGGAGCATTTGTAAGTGATCCGAGGTTTCTTGTTAGTCTAAAACCAGGAGAGGTCGGATATCAAAAGAGCATGTCTCCTGAGAATCAACCCGTAAGAACTGACTTTGAGTCGGTGAGGGAATATCTAAAGACTGGCAAACTTTCTCCGGAAGCGAAGGTTATTGGCGATATCGCGAACCGCCTGAGAGAAATAGATCCAGCATATATCTCTGTTATCGCATCTGTTAAGACCTCTTCCCAGATCCTTAATGCTGCGAAGACAGGGAACTATAATAGTTCTCTTCATCCAGATAACAAGGCAGCGAGAAAACTATTTGAGGAATTAATTGGTCGTGCGTTACCCCGGGGCGTAAAAGCGACCCAGGAGATGTTTGTCGGGACTCCGTTCGAGATTCATCCGATAGAGATGGCGCCCGGCGTGAAGTACGAACTCACTATGCCTGAAGGTGCGGGCAAACCTCTAACTGAGGGGCAACTTCAGACAGAATATTCAAAGCGCGGTTATTTTGTAGCCGTTCAACCTGCCGGAAAATATATCATAAGTGACAAAAGCGATCCGCTTCGTGGGAATCTAAAGATATTCGCCAAGGCAAGGCTTGAGAATATTGATCAAACAATTAAGGACTACGAGGAAATGGCCGGGTCTGTTGTTCCAAAACCTACCATGCCCCCAGGAGTGGGGGTTACACCTTCACCGAAAGCGGAACAACCCACGAAGTTTGCTCCTCCAGGGATGGCACCGGCAGAGATCCCCGCCGAGAAACCCTCATGGGCCAGAACTGTTTACGGCCAAAACTACAATAAGCTGGCCAAACTCTTTGACAAGTGGGGTCTCGGTAGACCAGGGGACTTCCGTGGATACCAGAAGTTGAAGGCCAAAGAATTTATGGACTTCAATGTTGAGTACATCAGGGACGACGGAGAAGGCAATCCGATCCTGGCCCTGTCCCATTACTATGAGCAGCAAGGGGATCTCATCCCAGATCCTGACATGGAGGTCCGTATCTTAAAGGATGGAGCGATCGAGGCTTTGACCTTTCAGGATAACCGAAGCCACACTGAAGTCTATCCAGAACCCGGAAAGGTTGACCTACGGGCAAAGAAAGATCTGAATAGTTTCCTTGGGACGTGGCTAAAGAACATATCCGAACAGGGTCATGCGGTAGAAGTGCCGGAGAAAGTGGGAAAGACCGTTGAGGAAATGCCTACCGTTGCCTATCCTCCGGGAGCGGTAAAATATGTTTCTTCACTCAATAGAACATTACCTAAAGCAGTTGAATATGCGGAGGAATATTTGAGATGGCTTTCGCAGGGTCGCTTAGAAGGGAAAGAACCATCTATAGGTGAATTATCAGCCAATGGAGCCATGGCAGTTAGGACGGAACTTGATCAGTTTTATCCAGAAGTTGAAATAATTGAGGTCCCCCAGAAAGGTTTTGCTGCCGAGACGCTTGCGGAAAACAAGTGGGGGAAGAATGCTCTCGTCTTTGCGACCGAAGAGGAAGCCGCCAATTATGGAACCGACTTGATGAGTCGATGGATGGGGGCTAAGGAGACAAGACCAGTCCCGGTCGATCAGGCCCCGAACCATACCTTCAAGGATTGGAAACTTGAAAGGATTGAGAAACCAACCGAGGCTGTTGAACCCCTCATCAGAACGACCAAGGAGACCTCCGGTGTTTGGAAGGGAGGATATCGGGTTACGGTGACTGAAGGACCGCATGAGGGACTCCTTGGATTTGCACATACACCTGAAGGTGCCAAGAGAGAGGTTCTAAAAGTAATTGCAGAAAGGGAGGGAACTGTTGGAACGAAAGAGACTGAGCTCGAGACGAAAGAGGCTCCAACAGAAGTACCTGGTCCTTTTTACACGACCTCTGGGGGTATGCCATGGTCTGAGATGGTCGAAACTGAGGTCGTGGATCGTGGAAATTATTCGGAAGAAGAGGTTGAGTCTTGGAGGAAGAAATATGGGATTAGATCAACCGATCAAGTGATCTGGGTATCTCCGTCCAAGGCCACCGCCGCCTCATACCAGGCGAGTGCCGAAGAACGTGATGCTATAATTGGATTACCCGACGATCAGGTTAACGCAGAGTTGGTCGATAAACCCGGCTTTATTATTCCAGAATCGGATGATGGTAGCGACGGGTTCCTTTATGTGATTAAAAAAACAGAGACGACGGGAATTCCCGTAGACGTTCAGGAGGCCATAGATAAAAACGCCAAAGATGGTTGGGTTGGAAATCTCATTAAGGAAAGGGAAGTAAGGGGCATTATCAAGGGGCTTGTTTCTGATCCAAATGAAGTTGAGCGTATTTTCGAACTGGCAAAACAGGAAAAAATTGAAGGAATAGAATTTAAACCACAGACAACGAGAGTAGCCTTTGGCAACAAACTCCGAGATAGGGGTGTTGCCGATGCAGTAGTGGACAACAAACCCACCACCTTCAAGGTCATGTCCGATGACCAGGGGTTTTACCTACGCACCGAAAGCGAGGGGGAAAGGTTTGACTTCCCTGAACGTTTTGACGACAGGGCGGATGTCATTAGAGAAGGCCTCGAAGTTGCGTGGGGGGAACCTGCAAAGCCAACCGAAGAAAACAACATCGATTGGGATGCGGTAATGGATGTTAGAGATACCATATCCTTGAAAGACCCGAAAATAAGAGCTTCCGGTACTGCTGCACGGGGAAACCTTACGAAAGCTCTTGAAATGGCAGGAAAGGGCCAAGACAAACTGGCATTAGATTCTTTGGAAGAGGGATATGATCGGTTATCAAAAACTCATCCTGAATTAGCAGTTGCCTTGAGGAATATCATCGACAAAGGGACCGAACCGACAAAACCCTTGACAAGTGCCGAAAAAGAGAGTATAGCAAAATTAAAAGGAAAGGAAGGTGAGGGCGATGCCAGCAAGATTAGCAAGCCCAGTGCAGACACCACAAAGGCACAAGATGATCGAATACGCGCTGGAGGAGAAGGCGCCGATAATGTTCCGGCACCTAAAAAGGACTGGACAACTGAAGACCTTCGTACAGGACACGGACCGGAATCTTCTGGACAGCTTCGAGGAAGCGGAAATAAAGGCGCATCAAGCTTTACCAAAACCGAAGGATTACCTGGAGAACCTACAGAACCGAAACCAAGCCACAAGCAAGGCGTGGGAAGAGGCCATGGCGACGTGGCTGGAGTTCAGCGACCAAGACGAGGCCTCGACCACTGGATCAACCCCACAGATTTAGTCAGAGAAGGATCCTGGCGTAACCAAGCCAAAACCAACCTTGATATTATTGAACTTGTAAAGAAACTTGAAGCAGAGAAGCGTCAAGCCACTCCAGAGGAACAGAAACTTCTCGCCAAATACACCGGTTGGGGTGCTTCCGAGCTTGCCAATAAGATGTTTCCGGGATACTCGAGCAGAGGTGAAGTTTCCCCCTCCTGGGCGGATGAAGACTGGAAACCACTCGCTGAACGTCTCGTTAACCTTTTAACTCCCGAAGAGATTAAGACGGCCGCAAACAGTACCCAGTTTGCTCATTATACGAGTGCTCCCGTTATCCGATCAATCTATCGAGCCTTAGAAAAATTCGGTTTCGCTGGCGGGAAGATCCTTGAACCAGGGATGGGTATTGGTCATTTCTTCGGTTTGTTGCCAGATTCAATGAGGGGACCATCGGTTTACACCGGAATCGAATATGATCAATCCACGGCATCGATCGCAAAATATCTATATCCCAATCAAAACGTTCTTTATGCGGATTATACGAAGCAGAAGCTTCCCAATGATTTTTTCGACCTTGCGATAGGGAACCCTCCATTTTCGAGCACTAAGATTTTGGTGGATCCGGATTATAAGAAATATCGCTTCAACCTTCATGAGTATTTCTTTGCCAAGTCATTAGATAAGGTGAGGCCAGGGGGAATATTGACCTTTATAACCAGTCGTTACACCATGGATAAAATCGATGACAAGGCGAGGGCATATCTTATGGATCGTGCGGATCTTATCGGGGCAATCCGGTTGCCTCAGACCGCCTTCAAAGAAAACGCGGGCACCGAGGTTGTTACGGACGTTCTCTTCTTTCGGAAGAAGATTTCTGGAGAAGAAACGATAGGAAAGAGATGGTCTGAATTGAGAGAGGTTAAGACACCGGAGGGGCCATTCCACATTAATGAATATTTTGCGGACCATCCCGAGATGATTTTGGGTAAAAGTTCGGGTCAGGGATCGATGTATGGTGGTGGCATTGAATATACCGTTCTGCCTCTCGAGGGTAATATTGAGGACCACTTCGCCGATGCGGTAGAAAACCTTCCGGAAAATATTTACAGCGTTGCCAGACAAGCCCCAGAGGTCCAGAAAAGGGCGATCGTGGAAAGGGACTTTAACCCCACCAACAAGAAAGAGGGGGGCATTTACCTCTCAGACCGGGACGAGCTTATGATCGTGGAAAGTGGCACGGGAATACCCCTACAACCCACGAAGGATATCGGAGAACACGGCAAGTCATGGCTTAAGGGGTATGTTGGCATCCGGGATGCTGTAAAAAAGTCCCATTATGACCAACTCAACGATGGTCCATGGGAAACGTCCCTGGAAGATCTCCAGAAGAAATACAAGGAATTTGTTAAAACCCATGGCCGGATTAACCAATACACCACCTATGAAGGTAAGGAAACGGATGAAGACGGTAACGAAATTAAGGTGGAGCGCCGACGTTATAAATATGGTCAACTCTTTAAGAATGATATCGAATTTCCATTGGTAACTTCTCTGGAACTTGAAACGGAAACCGGAGATATCATTGATGGTCCAGCCTTGTCTGGAAGGACGTTAAAGAAACCTACGCCTCGTGAGATTCGAACCGCTCCAGATGCTCTTGCGGTTAGTTTAGATATCATCGGCAGACTCGATCTTGACCACATCGGAGGATTTTTAAATAAACCGACTGGCGTAGTTGTTGAACAGCTCGGGGACCTTATCTATAAGGATCCTTCAAGGGATGCTCATATCTTGGCCGACGAATATCTATCCGGCGATGTTGTGACGAAACTTGAAGAGGCCCGGGTTGCTGCCGAGACGGACCCGCAGTATCAACGCAATGTCGAGGCTCTGATTAAGGCTCAACCTCTTCCCTTAACTCCGATGCAGGTAACGGTAAATTTAGGAGCTCCATGGGTGCCTCCGGCTATAGTCACGGATTTTACCCATGAAGTCCTTGGGTTGCCTTCGCAAACAGAGGCCACCTACAACCCGGCAGACAATTCATGGGAAATAGGGACAAAAGCGGAGGAAGTATCTGGCTACTCCTATAGACGGAGGAGAAGGGGTGGTCCGCAAGCCCTAAGAAAACAGGAACTACGTGGAGCAACGAGCGAATGGGGAACTCCCCAAAGGGGAGCTAACGAAATTTTGGACTCCATCCTCAACAACAAGACCATCAAGATTACCTATACGGACGAAGACAAAAAAACCCATGTGGATGTTACTGCCACTGCGGCTGCCAACGATATTGCCAAGAAAATGAAGGCACATTTTAAAAACTGGGTATGGGAGGATGTTGACCGCACCAAAGAACTTCTTGATATCTGGAATTCTACGAAGAATAACATTGCTTCAAGACGGTTTGACGGTTCACATCTTACTACCCCTGGGGTAACGCTTTCGTGGAAATGGCATGACCATCAGAAAAGAGTGATATGGAGAATAATTCAGGCGGGGAATACTTACATCGACCATGCCGTTGGAGCTGGGAAGACTGCGGCGTACATTGCCGCCGGGATGGAAATGAAGCGAATGGGCCTCATAAACAAACCGATCTATTCTGTGCCGAGATCGGTTCTCCAGCAGTTCGCCAACGAATTTCAGGAACTTTACCCCATGGCCAATATTATGGTGGCCGATGAGGAAAATTTCCATATGGATAACCGACGTCGCTTCATAGCTCAAGCCACACTTAATAATCCAGATGCAATAGTGATTACCCATTCAGTTATGGGACTTTTGAGAATGAGGGAAGAAAACATTGCTCCGGTTCGGGATGCCGTGCTTAAGGAGTTGAGAGATTCTTTGGCAGACCTTGAAGAATCAGATGTGGGTCGGATTAGAATTAAACAGATGGAGAAACGAATCGATAAGGCGCAACAAAGGTTCGACAGCATGATTCAGAGAGGCGATAACGTCGTTACTTTCGAAGATATGGGAGTTGACTTTATATTTATCGATGAGGCTCATCTTTTCCGTAAGTTGGATTTTACCACAAATAGGCAGGCCAAGGGGATCGATCCAGTGGGTTCGCAGAGGGCCATGGATCTTTATATCAAAACGAAGTGGTTGGAAAGCCAGAAGCCTGGTCGATCCCACGTTTTTGGGTCTGGGACACCGGTAACCAATACGATAGGCGAACTTTATACCGTTATGCGGTATTTCATGGAACCGGAGATGGAAATGGAGGGAATCCGTCATTTTGACGCATGGGCCAATATATTTGCAGATGCGAGGACGGACCCAGAAATGAATGCTGCGGGTCGTTACGAGATGGTGGAAAGATTCTCGAAGTTTGTCAACGTCCCGGAAATGATGGCGAGGGTTCGGACCTTTATGGACGTAGTAACGATGTCTCAACTTGCGGGGCTTGTGAGCCGTCCACCAATCAAGGGAGGAGTTCCAGAGATCGTTATTACACCCCCTTCAGAGGCTCTAAGAAAGTACCAAAGAGAAGAACTCCAGCCTCGGATTAATATAAGCAGGGAATGGAAGCCGAGTAAGGACGAGCCCGGAAATCCTGATCCATTGATTAATATTATCACCGATGGTCGTCTTGCCTCAATTGATATGCGGTTTGTAAGGAGTGTCCCGAATGATCCCAACAGTAAATTGAATAAATGGATCGATGGGATAATTGAGGGCTACAGGGAAACGAGTGCCAATACTTACCTCGATGAAAATGGGAAGCCTTCGGGTGTGAAGGGGGCAGGCCAGATATGCTTTTATAACCTTGGCTTTGGTTCTTCGGTTGCACAGCGTAGAGGTTTTGACGCAAGGGCCTGGGTGATGAAAAGGTTAAAGGAGGCAGGTATCCCCTCGAGGGAAGTGGTTTGGTTCGGTGATTATAACCAACCTGGGAAGAAAGATGCTAAGAATGCCATGATCAAAGAATTAAGGAATGGCACAAAAAGGATTCTAATCGGATCGGCCAAAACCATGGGTGTGGGACTGAATGTGCAACGTCGTATGGCACAGGAGCATTATCTTGATCCGCCGTGGTATCCCGCCGACGTGGAACAGCCCGATGGTAGGATTCTCCGACAAGGAAATCAGAACAAAGAAGTGACGATGAAGCGTTATGCCACAAAGGGGAGTTATGACGGGACGCAGTGGCAGATGGTGGCGAGAAAAAGCAAGGCGATCGAGGATGCCTTTCTGGGAGAAAATGTCAGGGAGCTGGAAGATATCTCGGAATCCTCTCAATACGAAATGGCATCGGCCCTTGCCTCTGGAGATGAAAGAGCAATCCGGGTAGCGGGCCTGAGAGGAGATATTGAAAACCTGAGAAATTTACAGTCGGCACATTACAGTGGCCAAAGGACGTTGGAACATAATAAATCGTCGAACGAATCGGGAATGAAGTATCAACGGAGGCGGATAAAGGAATTGGAAGAAGCCGAGGCTAAAGTACCCGAATATGTCAGCGATATAACCGGAAAGGTGGGAAGCAAGACATATACCGATAAAAAAGAGTTCGGGGAGGCGATAATTAGGGCCTATCGAGATCAAATGGCAAAAGGTGATGGAGGGAATAGGTCAGAAAAGATTGGAGAGATCAACGGTCTCCCCCTGTTCTTTAGGGTATGGGGTGAAGGGAAAATCGGGTCGTATGGCTACCACGAAGGCTTAAATTTACGCATTACACCAGATGTTCATTATGATATTGAGGAAGACAGATTATGGGTTGCAGACCCTGCTTTATCTCCTGGTGGACTCGTGAGGAAACTGGTCAACAAACTGAACGGTCTCTCGTCCGAGACATCGAAGCACGAATCCAATCTAAGGGAATACGAGGATAATCAGAAGAAAGTGCTGGCTCGCTTGGGGATTCCATTCCCGATGGCACAGGAAATGAACCAAAAGGTTGCTGAGTTGGCACAACTGGAAGGAGAACTTCTGTCCGAAAGTGCGGCAGCCACGGCAGCCGATGAGGCCCAACGCAAGGCTGAGGGGAAACAGACACATGCGGATGTGGTGAGAGAGGCCCGGGAAGCAGCACAGAAAGAAAAGGATAGAAAGGCCGCGGGGGGAAAGGACCCAGGCGAAAGCGAGGCAGAAGAAGAAGCACCAAAAACGGGAAAGGGTTCCCCTCTTTATTCTGCTATCCCCTTAGCTATCCCTTTTTTGATGGGTAAAGGCGAAGAAGATAAAAAGAGGACTTATCCTTTGAGGCCAGAAACGCCGTCGTATCTTCCCCCTGGATTGGGGAGGTAATAGAGGAAAATCGATGAATCGCAAACAAATCGGGAGGGGATTGAAAATCATTTACCTGAAGATCACCCTTCCAATTAAGTTCTATCGTTCGGTTCGATTGATTCGTGAGTGTGTAATGACCATAAGGGAAGCTTCTACGGCCATGGAGTATTCCTTCAAAACAATTAACACCAAGTTATCTTTTAAGAGAGCGGTCGAAACAATTACAGAGCTTTCGCATTTCCATAAAAAAATTGAGAGGGCATTAGCCTTTCTCAAGGGAATAGGTTTGCAATGACGGACCTTGCAGAACATATCGGTGCGGTTCTTTGGATAGTTTCGGGCTTATTTTTTATTTGTGGAGTTTTAATTGCTATGGCTTGGAACGATCAGAGAAAGACCGTGGCCCAACTTAAAACGGAGGCAGGAAAATTTCCACGGTGGCTTATAGATCAGGGGCAGAAGGGCGGAGTAGTGAACCGAGACGACTTTTCTTGTTTTTGTGGGGAGGTCCGGGATAAATGTCCGATCACAAGTGTGCTTGATTGGAGAAATGATATCTTAGAAAAAGGAGGTCTAATTTCAATGACAGATTATTTAAATATGACCAAGGAGTTATCTAAAATTGCTCAACTGGAAGAAAAGACAAGATGGAATCAATTGGCATCTTCCGTGGCGGAAAAAAGCGACCACCAACGCGACATGCTCATGAAGGAGTTGCAAGTCATACAACTTCAAATTGAAAAAGATGTAGTTTTCGAGATGCGTAAACTTAGAGAAGAGATTAGACACAATGGGAGGTAAACCCATGGTTCTAAATAATTGAAATTACATGGAATCTTCTGGCTCCTCACGTCGGTAATGCGGGTGGTGCAAAAACAATTGAAATTTACCAATAATTTCAACCGTATGCGAAACCTGGTACGCCTGTAGTAAAAACTATCACCTTCCAGGCAATCCTCTAAAAAGTTTTAAGTTTAATAAAATCATATATTTATCATATACCCCCGAAAATAATATTTGACAGGAATATAATAATGATATATATTTTCTATCAAAAAGGAGAACCGTAATGAAGATAGGGATTTTTACCAGAATAGACCAAAAGAATATTAGGCGACTCAAGAAGGAGGCGAAGCGACTCAATCTTTCGATGTCCGATCTCATCGATATGGCCATCCGCGAAACTCTGCCTTACATTGAGGAATCAAAAGGACTTCATCTCGGAAGGGGGAAAAATGGTAGAAGATAAAAGGCATGAACACAGTTGGATCTTTGGTGGGCAGTCATACTGCTATCGTTTGGTTTGTTCTATCCCGGGTTGCGAAAGGCAAATAAGAGCTTACCACGTGAAAGGCGATATGCCAAGGATCGGTGAACCGGTGCGAATATTGGATGACGGAGATACTATGGAGCGCATTGGGAGTGTCATATAATCCTGGTCAATGGATTGCAATTAAATTGCAACTAAACACAGGGAAGGAGAGGCTCGATAGGAGGGATGAGAGATGAGGGGCCACACGAAACAGGTAGCGGAGTTGTTGGAGTTCTGGGAAGAGTTCAAGGCGCTGGGGTTCCCGTCCGAGGAGTGGGAGAAGTTTTATTTGGAGAAAATGGCGGGCCGAAGTGAATAGACTAAACGACAGCCCCAATGAGGGGAGAAAGGATGAAGTAAGTGGGTAGATTCTTAAATTTAACGGGACAGAGATTTGGGAGGTTGGTGGCCTTAAAACAAGTCGGGAAAAATAAGCAGCAGAATGCAAACTGGCTTTGTATTTGTGATTGCGGAAATACTGTAACTATAAGTCAAAGCAATCTCCACCGAGCCAGCAAGGGATATAATACGAGTTGTGGTTGCCTCAGAAGGGAAAATTCACGTAAGCAACTTACTACCCACGGATTATCAGAAACCAGATTATATGAAATTTGGTGTGGGATGAAAAAACGTTGCTTCTCTCCCACTGATCAAGCCTATAGCAATTACGGCGGGCGCGGAATCACCATCTGTGATGAATGGCTTGTCTTTGAAAGGTTTTATGAATGGGCGATGGCGAATGGATATCAAGATCATCTAACCATCGAGAGAAAGGATAACAACAAAGGCTATTCGCCCGGTAATTGTAAATGGGCAACTATGAAGGAGCAGGCAAATAACACGAGGAGGAGTCATCTTATTACTCATAATGGACAGACCATGACAGTGACCGCTTGGGCCAAATCGGTCGGAATTAAAGTGAATACGCTTTGGGCGAGGATAAAAAAAGGATGGCCCGTTGAAAGGGCACTCGAAAGGAGGAATGTTGTATGAGGCAGGTAAAATTATCAAAGCTTGTACTGAATGAGTTCCAAGGCGGGAATTTTACCCTCTCGGCCAACGGGGAAGATACCTTTATTTTTGGAGAGAACGCTTCGGGTAAGACGCGCCTCGTAAGCGCATTCACTTGGTTACTTTTTGGAAAAGATGCTTTGGGGAGAAGCGATTTCCAAATCAAAAACCTCGATGCTCAGGGAGAACCGGAACATAATCTTCAGCACTCGGTTGAGGCAGTGCTTCAAATTGACGGAGAAGCCATTACCTTAAAGAAGACGCTCTCTGAGGTGTGGCAAAAAAAACGCGGGTCAACAAAGGCCACGTTTACGGGGCACACAAATGAATTTTACATCGATGGAGTCCCGACGCAAAAGAAGCTCTTTGATGAGAAAGTGGCAGAAATAGCGGGATCTGAAGAAACATTCAAATTGCTCACAAGCCCAACGGTATTTCCTAATCTTCCCTGGCAGAAGGCAAGAACTATTTTGTTGGAGGTCTGCGGGGATATTTCAGATGCCGATGTCATTGCATCAGACGAAAAATTGGCTCCGCTACCCAATATCCTCGGCAAAAAAACAATTGATGACTTGAGAAAAATTATTACGGTCAGACGCACTGAGATCAATAAAGAGCTTTCCATGATTCCCGTTCGGATTGATGAGAATCGCCTTTCCCTCCCAGATGTGACAGGGATCGATCGAGGGGAAGCCGAGAAGGAGATCCAACATTTTGAAACCTCCCTGAACGATGCAAAACTGAGGCTCCAAGGAGTCGATAGCGGTGGGGCAATAGCAGACCTATCCAAGAAACTCCAAGGTCTCAATGCGGACCTTCGGAAGACGGAAGATGCCCACAGGTCTGAATCACTCTCAATCTTGAATCGGCTGAATCAACAGATATCGGAAACCGAAACCTGGGTGAACGTCTCAAGGCGGCGCACAAATGCAATTGAGGGGGAACTGAAGGGTAAGAATGGCAGCCTTGAAAGCACAGAGGCAACCCTTGTCCGGGCCCGTGAAAAGTGGATATCAATAGACGAAGAGACTCTCAGGGACACCGTTGTCGATACCTGCCCCGCCTGTGGTCAATCGCTTCCAACAGAAAGGGTCCAGGATGCCAGAGAGAAAGCCCTCGCCTCATTCAATTCAAGCAAGGCAGAGCGACTAAAAGAAACCAACGACAAGGGAATGAGCCTAAAAGAACAAAAGGAACGCCTCACGGGAGAGATAGATGCCCTTAAAATGGAAAAAAAGATCCTTGATGAGAATATCACCGTCACTGAATCAGAATTGAAGCGAGTCATAGAAGACCGCAATACCCTAAAACACTCCTCCGAGGACTTCTCCGGGGTCCAGAATAGGACCGAACTTCTGGATGAAATTGAAGATATGGAGTCTCAAATCAAGACTGAGAGAGAAGGCAAGACGCAGGACATTGAGAAGATCAAAGGAGAGATATCGACCTTACAAACTGTACTTTTTGCTGCAAAGGACAAAGTTGATATGTTCACCCGCCGGGAGCAGGGAGAGAGGCGAATTGAGGAATTGAAAATAATTGAAAAACAGTTGTCCGCTGAATTTGAAAAACTTGAACAGGAATTATTTTTAACTGAACTTTTTATCAGAACAAAAGTTTCTATGCTCTCAGAACGTATAAATTCAAAGTTTGAGATTGTGAAATGGAAACTCTATGACGTACAAGTAAACGGAGCATTAAGTGAATGTTGTGTGGCTACGGTGAACGGAATTCCATTTGATGCGGGACTTAATTCTGGGGGAAGGACTCAGGCAGGGATGGATATTATCAGAACTTTGCAGAGGCACTTTCAAATGAAAGCTGTGACATGGGTGGACAATAGGGAGGGTTGCACGGAAATCCCATCCATGGAGTGTCAGGTTATTTCTCTCTATGTCTCTCCCGATGATAAAAAACTTCGGGTGGAGACGGTTGGAAAGGGGTAATTATGAGAAGACTCGACTTAACGGGCCAAAGCTTTGGACGTTTGTGTTGCATGGAACATATTGGCCAGAAAAACGGCCATGTTGTTTGGCGTTGTCTATGTAATTGTGGAAATATGATAGAGGTTAGATCAAATGACCTTCGAACAGGAAAAGTCCGAAGTTGTGGTTGCTTCCATGATGAAGGCAATCATACAACGCACGGGTTATCGAGAAAATCTATCGGGCTTTACCGAGTGTGGGAGAGGATGAAGAGCAGATGCTACAATCCCCGGTCCTCGGACTTCAAATATTATGGAGGCCGAGGTATTTGTGTATGCGATGAGTGGAAAAACTTTGAGAATTTTCACGCATGGGCCTTGTGTAACGGGTATGAAGATGGTTTGACCATTGAGAGAAAAGACAACAATGGCAATTATAAACCCAATAACTGCAAATGGGCCACCATGAAAGAACAGGGTAACAATAAACGAAATAATATCAAGATCACTCTCAATGGACAGACAAAAACCCTGGGGCAATGGGCTGACGATGTGGGAATAAGCGCACAGTGCCTACGAAGTCGCCTTAGACGCGGATGGCCCGAGGATAAGACCCTGCGGGTGGAGGTTCGGGGATGAGTACTCATACCAACGGCAATCCAACCCACGGCCTATCCAGGGTAGGGAAAGGCAAGGTTCACCCATTGCATAAGATATGGTGTGAGATGAGACAGAGATGTTTCAACCCTAACAGCACGTCATTCAAAAACTATGGGGAAAGGGGCATCACGATCTATCCAGAGTGGGATGATTTCTCCGTTTTCTATCAATGGGCCATGGAGAACGGATATCATTCCGGTCTTACCATTGAAAGAAAAAACAACGATGGGAATTACGAACCGTCAAACTGCACTTGGATTCCCAACGGACAACAGAGGAGAAATAACCGAAGGGTCATAAAAATCACTTATCAGGGGAGAACCCAAATTCTCTCCGATTGGGCAAAAGAACTCGGAATAAAGGTTATTACACTATACGCCCGGATCAAGAAGGGATACCCGATTGAGACGGCATTCCAAAAGGAGGCAATAACATGGAACCGAAAGTGGAACAGGGAAACAAGAAAGACGAGAAAAAATTACCCCAGCCGCAAGAACGGCCAATTTCAGAAAGGTTTACCAATGCCGTCATGAAGGAATTTAACAGCATTACGGGAAGCAATCTGGAATTGACCCCGATGCAGAAGCGTTTGGCCCAGCATCTTTTCCTTCGCATAGATGCTGCTCTCGGAGAACTTGAGCGTAAGCGACTTGATAAGGGGACGGATGGCACTCCGATCGTCTGGGCCAATATCAATATGCCGAAACTCGCAGTAGATGCCATGAACAGAGTCGAACTCGGCCTTGACGCCCTAATACCCAATCACATTTCACCCATCCCCTATTTTAATAAACGGGCCGGGAAATATGACCTTGACCTACGTATCGGATATGTCGGAAAGGATTTCTACCGACGTGCAATGGCTATTGAGCAACCTATGGATATTCGGTATGAACTTGTTCATGAAAATGATGTATTCGAACCTATCAAAAAGTCTCATGGAAACGCTGTCGAATCCTACAAATTCCAGATCGAAAAACCTTTCAACCGTGGGAAAATCGTAGGAGGATTCGCCTATATTATTTTTAAGGACGAGAGCAAAAATACACTCATACTCGTCACAGAGGACGACTTCAAAAAGTCAGAATCCAAAGCACAAAGCAAGGAGTTTTGGGGGGGTTATCCTACGGAGATGAGGTACAAGACACTCGTAACCAGGGCAACAAGCAAACTCCAGATCGATTCTGAAAAGGTAAATGCAGCATTTTTGGCTGTTGAAAAAGAAGAAGATATAATCGATGCTGCGGTTGTCCAATCCGCGATAGAAGAGAAGGCGAATAGTGGGGTCACTGTGGCAATATCTGGGGATCCCGAGAAGGTGGCTAAGGAAGCACCGGCGAAAACAAAGGAACCTAAAAATACACAGATGGAACCGGGAGATGAGGCGGGGATAGAAGAGAAACCGAAAGGAAGGGGACCTGGATTCTGAGATGAAGTTTACTTCCTTGGCTTCGTCAAGTCGCGGTAACGCATATTTGCTGGAATCTGATGGGGCCTCTCCCCTTCTTTTGGAAGCAGGCCTGCCCATCAAGCAGCTCCGGGATAAACTAAGGGACCAGGAGGTTTTACTTTCGGACCTTGAGGCCTGTCTTATCTCTCACGAGCACGGGGATCATTCAAAGGCTGTTAAGGACTTACTCAGGGCGGGTGTAGACTGCTACATGAGCATTGGTACGGCCAACAAGCTTGGGGTGGGGGGACATCACAGGCTACACCCTCTCTTTACGGAAGTCACCATTGGGATTCCTGGCGATTGGCTTATTCTTTCTTTCCCTCTCGAACATGATGCCACCGAACCATTTGGGTTCTTTATCGGCCATGGGGATGAGCGCCTTTTGTTTGTTGCCGACACGGAACTAATCAAGAATCGATTCGAGGCTCCCACAATCATTGCGGTTGAGACAAACTATCAGGAGGAGATACTACACGAAAATATTTCCAAGGGCTATCTTCCCTCCATAGTTGGCAAAAGAACTCGAAGAAATCATATGTCTCTCAAGACGGTCAAGGATTTTCTTCTGGCCAATGATTTGAGCCGATGCCGTGAAATTCATCTACTTCATCTTTCGTCAGGAAATTCAGACGAAGAGGCAATGAGAAAAGAAATCCAGGAAATTACGGGAATCCCTGTCTACATCGCGCAGGAGCAATGAACATGCCGAAATCTTTATTTATAGACCGAACCGGCCAGCAATAACAAAAGGAGGTAAATTAAATGCCAAGTATTAATAGAATCACCCTATTGGGTCATCTCGGAAAAGATCCAGAACTGAAGTACACTCAAAACGGAAAACCAGTTTGTAACGCTTCTATCGCAACCGAGAAGTCCTGGAAACAAGACGATGAATGGAAAAAGAAAACCACTTGGCACAAGATCGTTGCATGGGGAAAGATGGCTGAAGCGTTAGGGCTGGCCACTAAAGGAGATTTGGTCCTCGTAGAGGGTGAACTCACCCAGAGATCATGGGAGAACAAGGAAGGGGTAAAACAATACGTTACGGAAGTGCTTGCCGGGGTTGTAGTGGTAATTGGAAAGGAGCATAAGAAACCCACAGAAGGCGACGGAAACGAGAATCCCCCGCCTGGCATAGATGATGACGTCCCCTTTTAGGTAAGGAATGATATATGGATAAAAGATGTTTCAAATGCAACATGGTGAAGCCTATCAATGATTTTTACACTCACCCACGGATGAAAGACGGTCGTCTTGGAAAGTGTAAGGAATGTACGAAGAAAGATGTAGCTACGTTGCGGGAAAAGGACTCCGAACAAAGCCGCGAGAAAGATAGAAGTAGATACCAAATAAAAAAGAAGAACAAAGTATATATGGCCAATGGAGTTAAACGTAACAGATTATGGAGAACACCCGAAAAAGTAATGGCTCATAATGCGGTTCACAGAAAATTAAAAAATCCTGGAGTATGTTCCGAATGCGGATCTACCAAATTCGTGCAAGGACACCATGAGGATTATTCAAAACCACTGGAAGCGATCTGGTATTGTTCTGTATGCCATCACAAATTTACGAGACCAACGGTACAACAAAAAAGGGGTAACAATAGCCATGATTGAGTGTTATTTTGATGGAGCGATGGAGCCAAGGAATCCTGGAGGCACAGGAGCATATGGAGCCATTATTTTTAAAGATGGCCAAGAGATTTTCAGGGCCTCCAAAATGTTCGAACCAAAACCTAACCTAAGCAATAATTATGCTGAATACTCAGGTCTACTGTGTATCCTCGATTATCTGATTGCCAACGATTTAACAAAGTCACAGATCATTGTCCGGGGTGACTCAAGACTTGTCCTCTGCCAGATGTTTGTTACCTGTGGATATCGAAGGAAATGGAAAATGAATGGAGGGTTTTACCTACCGATTGCCTTGAAATGCAAGGATCTCCTTAAACAGTTCCCCAATATTGCGGGAGAGTGGATCCGACGAGAAGAGAATAACCTGGCCGATGAACTTTCAAAGGCAGCGCTGAAAAAGGCAGGAGTAAAATTCAGGATACAACCGGAATGAATTTTGATGAGATGCAAACGTTGTGGCGGAGCGATTATTCACGATCTTGGGGATTCATTGAATGGACCGAGGGACTATTGTCATGCGTGTGGGAGAGAGCCGAAACAGGTTGAGACTAAAGAAAGAGATGATAAGGAGCTCATGAGCTACCATCTTGATTCCAAAAAAGAAGAAGAGGTTAAGGTACTTTTGAGAACAGACTCTATCAGGGAGATCGTTACTAAAACTGGAGTGGCGAGTGAAACAATTAGGCGGATCAGAAATAAGAACTTTACGGAGGGAGAAAAGGCGGAGTTGAAGAAGCGGGCCACCGTGAAGGGTAGGAATAAAAGAGAATTGAAAAAGAGGGAGCCGGATTTGCAAAACGATGGTCAAAATATTCCATTAAATAATTCCGATGGAAGAGGAGGTCAAGAGATCATGACAGAAGAAACGAAGGTTTGTACGAATCCGAAATGTCCAAAGACGAATCCACAGCCGATTGATGAGTTCAACAAGAATGCCGCACGGCCTTCCGGTCGTGAAAGTCGATGCAGGACATGCACAGCGCAGACGCAGCGGGATCGTAAGGCATCAATAGAGAAATCGTCCGGTGGCACCGGTAGATCCAGAAAGGCTCCCGGAAATGGCCGAAAGAAAAGACAGCCTCGGGACCCCTGGCCTGGCCGGTCGCTGAGCGTCCCCACCATTCCATCAGAAGCCGTAACGTTAGATGCCCAGCTCCTCCGGGCAGTGAAGAAGAGTGCCATTCTCGATTTCATCAAAAATGAGTTGCCCCGGATGGTGGAGGAAGCCTTCGCCTAAATGGCCATTGTCGATTTCGATACCGATTGAAAGGGGAGATCCCATGAAAACAGAAAAGATGATCGAATATTTCCGGGAGAAAGGGTTTGAGGTCAAACACCGAATCGTTCATGCCGGAATCTACTTCACCATGGCCGAAGCACGGCTTGTCAAAGGTAATCCAGAAAAGTTCATTCTTTACGCCGAGGGAATCGCACGGCGCTCTCATACTCAGGAGCCAGACAGCACGATTGGCCGCGACCTCGCAACGAACCGAGCCGTCGCTTCCATATTAAAGAAGTTCCACCGGCATGGAAAAAATAAAACTGTCCACCATTGGGCAATGGCATAGTTTTTTCTTGACTTCCGCGTAATAAAAGGATGGGTCTATGAAAAGGGGACCGTACAATGTCAGTCTTGTAGGCCGGAGATTTGGAAGACTTATCGTTAAAGAATCGGCAGGCAAAGTTAAACATGAGGCTATTTGGTTATGCATGTGTGATTGTGGCAATAAAAAGATTGTAAGGGGAAGCCATCTTAAGTCTGGAGACACATCAAGCTGTGGGTGTCTAAAAAGGGAAAATATTCGCAAAAGTAAAATCGTTCACGGTGCGGCCATCGTTGGAAAAGTAACAAGAGAATATAGTGCTTGGCAACACATGAAGAAGCGGTGTCTAAACCCACAAAGCCCGGACTATAAAAATTATGGGGGAAGAGGAATAAGGGTGTGTAACCGTTGGGTTCATAATTTTAAAGATTTTTTCTCCGACATGGGGAGATGCCCACCTGGGTTGACGCTGGAAAGAATAGATAATAACGGGGATTATGAACCAAGTAATTGCAGGTGGGCTACTCGGAAAGAACAGGGTTTGAACACAAGAAACAATAGAAGAATCGAATTTAATGGGCAAATTAAGACTGTAAGCGAATGGGCGGAGATAATTGGCATTCCAGACAGTACACTACGTACCAGGCTCCGAAATGGCTGGATTCCCAAAACTATTGTAACGAAAGCCAGAGATACAAGGCACGATAGAAAGGGGAAGATAATCCCATGGCTAAAGGGGTATTATCAACGGGGGAAGGAAGTAGCAAGGCCATAGTTGGTATATGAGTTAAAACGAAGGAGGCCAATGGTGGCCGCAGCCTTCCCATACTTAATTGGGAACAGGGATGAGAATGTGATCCCCATGTTAGAGGGTAGTAAGCCCTGGCCATTGGCCTCAACTAAGGAGGAAAAAGAAATGAAAAAGTTGAGTGCAGGCGATGATTCTACATTAGGTTCTTATCGCAAGTTGGCTTCAGCCTTTTTCGGTGAAGATTCTAAAGCAGTAGAGTTTTTGGACAAGAAGATTACTGACCAAGGCGAGGATCAAGAAGTAATTCAGGACGAATCACAAATGGTATATCTACTTAGCCACATGGCGTTGAAGTAGAATAACCCATTGGCCGTCAATTAAAAGGAGGATACTATGGAAAGAATACCAGTGGAATCATCAAATGTCGCCTCGGTCGGGTACGACGAACCGACAAAAACCATGGAGATCAAATTTAAATCTGGTGGGGTTTACCAATATTCCGGGGTAGAGCCTCAAACTCATGCCGACCTAATGGGCGCTGAATCTATCGGGAAGTTTGTGAGCCAGAACATCGTGAATGCAGGGTTTAAGTCCCAGAAGATGGATCCCGAGCAGAAATAAATAAAAAAGCTTGACAAGATTATGAATTTGCGTAGAATTGTTTTTAGGGTGATTGAGTGGCTGCTGTAAATCAAATAAATAAAACCACAAAGATTAGGGTTCGGGATGGTTCACCCAACTCCAGAGATGGAGCAGCAGCCAGTCCTGAGCCCTTTTTT
>Ga0315293_10001606_pt1 | contig 21962 bp, 20 predicted proteins | sample YL17G13_20_MG_FD_203071 | JGI IMG/M metagenome (GOLD analysis project Ga0315293, IMG submission 203071) | Sediment microbial communities from Yellowstone Lake, YNP, Wyoming, USA - YL17G13_20 | ecosystem: Environmental > Aquatic > Freshwater > Lake > Sediment | place: USA: Wyoming | collected... | reverse complement strand
ACGCCGACGATACTTGCGACAGCATAGCCAATAGTATTTGAAAAAGCGGCAAGCCAACCAGGAAACATTGTGAGTAATAAATTTAGTAAACCGAAAATAAGAATCCATGGAATAATTGTTGCAACAGCTGCGGTTCCAACATTCGAAGGACTGTTACACAATTGTTTGGCTAAATATATGTTCAAAATAAATTGACTTATAAGTACTAAAATGAAATAAATAACAAATAAAGCGGTTGCCTTTTCTGGCATCATATACTTCATCGCGAAATACAGAACTGTTATTCCAATGTAAACAAAAATGGAGGTGGCCGGGTCAATGACTTCGGCAGTTGCCGCTTTTGAAGGTGCCGCCGGCTCTGTTGTTGTTGTTTGAGAAGACATTTTTTATTTATTTAGTAATATTAAAAAAAATGTGATATATTTGTATTATCAATATATTAAATTTTATATTAAATACTGTGTATAAAATTAATATGAAATCTCTCGTCTTTTACAAAAATAAAAAAAATAAAAAGATATAAAAGTAAAACGTAAAATACGATACACATATAAGACTTGATGAATTTTTTCAGAATGGGTCATGGTCATGGACCGGGTGAAGACGAGAAACCATTTTTAACTGAACCGGGTGTAAAATCATTTATTAGCGGCGTTTTGAAAGGTTGTCATCAAATAAAATCACACCACTATAATACCGTATTCAACGTATCAATGTTTGCATTATTTTCCATACTTTTAGGAGCGATTTTATATTTCAAGTACAAGGGGAAACTTACTCCTGAAGAAAAAGAAAGAAAGAAACAAGAAGAAAAACAATACATTTTAACAAAACTAAACAATGTGTCTGCAACAATAAAAATGGATAGACAAAAAGGTGGTGTAACTCATGCGAATTTAATTACAGATTTGCCTTCATGGTAAGGGACGTACCGTCCCTTATAATCCCTTGCCTGAGGGGCGGATTGTCCTTTATAGCCCGCTTTAATTTATTTGAACTTGTATAATATAATATTGTATAAAATTATATTATTATTTTGTATAATATGCTTCTTGAAGAACGTTGTTATGTTATTTACGGAAAGGGTTTTGACCCTTTTAAAATAAAAGGTTATTCCAATAAAAATAAACTAATAAATAAATTAAATTTAAAAGGATTTAATCCAAAAAGTTCTTTATTAAATTGTAATTCATATTCTGGTAAGAAATGTAAAACTACGCCTACTCTTTATTTACCATAGTACATAACCCTTGATTTATTTAATCTATATAATATAATATTGTGTAAAATTATATTATATTGTGTAAAATTATATTATATTGTGTAACTTGAATATGGCCAGTGAATCAGAAGAATCAAATGATGAAAAAATTTTAAATTACTTCAGACTTAAACAAGATTATTTTGAAGAAAGAAAAAAAATAATTAATAATTTATACAAAAAAACCAAATTTATAGACTCGACAAATGAAAAAAAAAGGCTTTCAATCAAGGAAGAAATTTTAGAATCAGCAACCATCAAGTCTATTTTATTAAAAATGCAAAAGATAAAAAAAAGTCGTGGATTTAAACTGGGAAACATGCACAACCTTCATGATTTGATAGAAACACAATTCAAAAAGGTGGAAGAAATGAAGGAAAAAATTATAAACTTGAAACTGGATTTATTATTTAATTATAAGTCTGAAGATGAAGCTATTGCCGAAATTACTGTGAAAATTCCCGAATTCAATAAGCAGCTTGAAATATACAAAAAATATGTTTCTGATTATGAAAATGTTGTAAATAATAAAGAACGACATGTGCAGCTAATTCGCATTCGCGATGATATTCAGACTATATTAGTAAACATTGAAAAACAACAAGAAATTATGAATCAAAATCCGGACCCTTCGAGAAAGCTCGAAATTATTCATAACATTCTTGAAACATACCAAACGTCTCTTCAATTCAATCCTGATTACCAAGAAGAAGGAGAAGGAGAAGAGGGAGAAGGAGAAGAGGGAGAAGGAGAAGAAGGGTCAAGGCGAAAAAAGGATACTGAAACTACAAAACAAATGAAAATAAAGTACGCAGACTGTTCATTGTACAAAATTTGCCCGGATGATGATGAAGTGTACCTTATACAAAGCCCATACACTATTTCGCAATTGGAAGTTGTTATAAAAAAATAATAATATAACCAAATTTTTCATGATTTCTTTAAATTAATTATTTATTTTTTATTCCAAATAGTAAACTTTGCATCTCACGGGCAAAATTTTTCGACAATCATAATCTTTGAACGACGTCTTGTCGAATTCAAAAATGCTGAATCCTGTTGACATTCCATTGAACCCTGCATCATATGGAGCACCATAGTCTATAATTTTACCCAGTTTAACTGGGTAGCCTGTTTTTGAATCAGTCCGATAAAATATTCTATCTTTAGAATGTTTTTTGAATAGATATTCGGGTCCAATCGTTGTTCCTGGTGTTTGTTTCACGCCGCGATAATAAATTGCGCTGTATGGACATTCGCGATTGAACCTGTAGTTTGAAAATTTACACTCTCCGTCTCCCCATCCGTTTATGCCGGCACTATAGGCATGTTGATTGAATTCAAATGTTCCCAACTCAAAACTGCCCCCATTTCCTAGAGACATGTCAGTATAATAAACTGTGGTTGGATCAGACTTGAAATCGTGGTCTTCGTGTATATATATTTTATCGGAGATTTCAGCGGTGGCGGCAGTCATGACGTTGATTGTTGATTGTTGACTTTTAAACATTAGTTTTTATATTTTAGATTTTCAATTTTATATAATTATTATTATTATATAATAAATTATTAATAATAATAATAATTATTTATTATAGTTACAAGAATAAACAATAAACAATAAACAATAAACAATAAACAATAAACAATAAACAATAAACAATAAACAATAAACAATGACAACAACTACTCCAAAAATAAATAATCCACAAAATTTTAGAAGTTCAAATACTTTAACGACTACGCGAAAGCCGCATTATGCAACAAAAGTTGAGACGGCATTCAACGTGATTCCGGGCATGCATCGTCCAAATGCAAATGGTGTTCCGTCCAATATAAATCAGGGCAATTTTATAGGACCAGATTTTAAAGCGCGCCCGCTGAAGCATTGGCGCAGACAGCTAGTTCCCACAAATTCGTCAACAGACAACTCTAGCCAAAAACGAATGGCAACAGTGCATTTGATGGATACGCCGGGTTCAAGCGTATATAAAACGAATGCAGAATCATGCGAGTGCATTGAGACAGGTGGGAATTCATTTCAAATAGCAGATACATATGCGGAAAACAGGTTTGATAATGGATATAAAATTCAAAATAATGGTGCAATATCTATTCCGACAGAATTTATTAGCATTCCAGTTATTATTGAAATCTTTCCTGACATTCCAGGAGCTCCAACAATTTACGACATTTTTTATGATGAGGACGAACCAACAGTCCCGGATATTTATTATGTTACCCCGATAACCCCGATTGCTCAAACTATTCCGGACCAAGAAGATCAAGTAAATGTCGATGAAAGTTATGAAATAATTACCAGCGTTTATGATACGGCGTGCATTGCCTGTAATCCCGAAAATAATCGAATTAAATCGGGTATTTGCACGTTGAAACAATCGTATTATGAAACCACGTCTGGCTATTTACAGTCTAGATGCAGAACAGCAGCTCAACGACTCTCAACAACCAAAAAGGCGGACGGCGTCTATTATCCAAGTGTAAATGATAATATTCCGTTTGAATTTTTGTATCCGACGAATGCGCCGAATGGTCCGCAAGTTTATCAATCGAAAAATTGTTCAAATCCTAAAACGTATAACAATAACGCGCTAAATAAACCCGCCAACAGCTATTGCAGCACGATATATAAGCCAAATAACCCGCAATTTGCGCAACAAGGTGCAGTATCGGGAAGCACGCGCCTTCAAAAATTGAAAGCAGACACAATAACAAGCAACGGGTTTTCATTATACTCGGCATATGGGGCAACAATGGCGAATGCTGGTAATTTTCAGGGAACAAATGTGTCGAGTAATTATTTTGTAAAAAATAGAAATTATCCGCTCGAAGGTTTTATACAACTGAATAAATATCGTGAAAATAAACGGCTGGCATGCTGTGATGTTTTTTAGAGGAACTCAAACACTTTGATTTTTTTATTATTTTCGAGAAAACTAAATTGAAGTTTATATGAAAAAAGATCATCTAAAAAGTTGCTCGAATTTCCGCTGTTGTTTATACTTTGCGCCTTTTCAACTGTACACCCGCCTAAAATAAAAGTGACATTCGAAATCGTTCCAACGGGTCCAGATGTTACAGGTGATACAGATCCCACACTGCCAATCAAAAGTGTAATATTCTCAATAGTTAAATAGTTCATGGATTGGTCATTATATGAGACACACAACATGTCAGTGCCATTACATTTTGTTGTTGTACTTGTACTTTTATCATTTCTAGTCAATGAAGTATTCAAAATAATTGTGTTATTCAACCTGCCATTAATAAATACATCTAAAGCACGATTACTATTGGCAAATCCAGTATTGGTGTTATATATTGGTATTTTAGTTCCATCTTTTGCTGTAAAAAACTGATTTTGGTCTTCGTCATAGTCATCGTCGCCATTATAATTTAAAATTATATTCATTGGTTCATTTATTGGTAACACAGACGTATTCGCAGAAAACGTTGGGGCAAAGGAAGAAATCATTGGAGTGGTACTTAGACCTCTATTAAATGCATTTTGTCCAAAGATAAGTTTACTGTCAAAGGATACGCTATTTTCAAGTACTCCACTAAACGTCATAATCAAATCTGTACCTGAAGGATTGGAGGTTTTATAACGAATACTGTAAAGATTTTGTGGTGTAATCTCTGTATAGAAATTAGGAGAAATGTTAGTTTCTGTCCATTTACCCGCCGCGTTCATAATTTTATTAAGCATATTTGCAAGAGTAACCGCATTATACGAACCACTAGGAATAGTATAGGTTAAAGGTTTCCCATTATTGAAATTTGTACCACTAACTTGAAACACATTGTTACCAGCAGCAACGTTCACATTGTTACCGTCGTTGCCCGTTATTCGATAAACATCTGTTTTGTTTAAATCATTTTTAAAAAAAGTTGAATCAATGCATAAATTGCAAGTTTTGTCAATGTATAATCTAAATATTGGGTTTGAATTGTTCATCGTTAATATGTTGAAAGTTGCATCATTTGTCGGAAGCACCCACGAAGATATATTTAACCAAAGTGATATTGCGAATGCGCCTCTCGTCAACATTTTGTTTTTCTCTACGGAAAATGCAACATTTGTTGTATCAATAATAGGCTGCGAAGATGTTGTTATCGCAATGCTTTGTTTTTGTTGCATGTAATATGAAATCAAAATATATATAACAAGAATTAAAATTACAAGCAAAATAATATAAAATATGTCTATTTCTTTTCCATAAAATAACATTACTAGTTTATTTTTTTGTATATAATATTATTATAATTATTATTAAATAATTATGATTATAATTAATAAACAATGTAGGGGGCGACAAGCACCCCCCTACGACCCCCCCCTTCTTAAAGGGAGAGGTTAAAGGAGAACCGTAGGTTCTCTTTGGTTCTCTTTCTAAATGTCAAGACGAGACAACTCCACGTTGTCTTTCACAAAGGCGAATCGAATTTTGTATTTACTAAAAAAGTCAGCAACTCCGCCTCCACCTCCAAATCCGCTAGAATAAACGGTCCAGGCTTCCTGCGGTCCAGTTGATTTGTTATCAAATGTTGTGGAGATATAACCGACAGAACTACCTGTACCTCCCACAGAAAAACTTCCAGCAGGCAAAGTATATGTAGCGGTTAACGCAATTGTTTTAACAAGCTTGCCGTTGATGTAAATATCCACCGAGTTTCCACTATTTACAGATACAATAATTGATACCCATGTCTGAAGTGGCACTAAACCTACTGTTGTAAAGGTGGAGGCTGTTCCTATGTTAAGATTTAATTGATTAATAGTAGTTCCTAATTTCAAAGTGAAGACATTAGCGGCTGCTGCATCTGGCGCTGTACTTATAATATTATTACCACCACCGCCCCAAGTATCTATAGCAATCCAAGTTGAAAATGTAAATGAATTAGTTGAGGTAGCAACGGCGAGCGGAGTTGAAATGGCTAATTTTGTTGTACCACTCGAAGTTTTTGAAGAAGAAGATACAGCGCTCCAAATAAAAAAACCAACTACAATTAAAAGTATTACTAGAATAACTGTTGTCCAAGAAATATCCATTAGTGTTCTGTATTTATATTATTAAATGAAATGACTTATATATAATGTGTATTATATATTAATATAATAATTATTTATTTTTTTATTAAATAATTATTATTATTGATTTTGATAAAAATCCTATTAATCCCTCTTTCTCTTCATTTTTATAACCATAAATAAATAAAATATATAAATTAATCAAGAGAAACAAGACATGAGATAGAGAATAGATATATTCCTAAAATCTTCAAAATAAAATAATAAAAATAATAAAAATAATAAAAAGAATAAAACGAATATTTTATTAAAAGATTGGAGATGTCGGCGGATTCAGGTGTTTATGTGTGTTGTATATCCACGATATTCCATCACTTCCTAAAACACTTCGATAATAGACAATATTGCATGCTTGTCCATATATTCCCTTATTTTTTCCTACAGTCAAACTTGTTAAAAGTGGGGGAAACACGTTTGGCACTGAAGTTTCCAATTTATTATTTAGAAACACATCCATCATGCCATCATTATTGAAGTTTATAAATATATGATTCCATCTTTGCAAAGGAATTTGGCTTGGTAAAATTATTTTAGGAATCTGTGGAACATATTTACTTACTACAAAATAAGGTGATAATAATTCAGGTGATGGTATTTGTGTTTGAGCTGGTAGTGTTCCGGTTATAGTAGTATCAGGATAACTACCAGCATCAAAACCAATCAAATCCCTAAAATTAGTTGCAGGAACATTAAACATGGGCATGATTGGAAAAACTGGACTTTCCCAAGTAGCACCATCAGGAATAGTCCATTTGTTCTCTTTAGCAAGTGCAATATGTGTAAAATCAGAATTAATTCTGTATTTATTTTGAGAAACTGAAATGTTAAGTAAAAAAATCTTTTGACTTGATAGTGTGTAGTAATGTTTATTTGATTCCATAACACGTTCTAAAAATGATTTCAAATCAGGTAGAGGTGGATCAATTCTATTCAATGGAATAATAACAGGATTTACACTTCCATCTATCCAGGTATAACTAAATCTAAATTCTAAAAAGTTAGTAATAATAATATGTAATACATTATCAATTGCATCATAGTTTATAGTTGGAGCTCCTGAAAAGTCAAGTATACTTACGCCACCAGATGTTGTATAACTTGAGTTTGTGTTTTTAGGTTGAGGGTGAATATAAAACCATGCAGATAATCCATAGTTATAAGTTGGCTTGTTTATTTTAACGTTGTCTGCCAATGACGGTGTCAAAGAATTTGTCTGGTTATTATTTGAATCGGTCGTAACTTCGTCTATCGTTTTTTTTTTATTAAGAGGCAACACGCTATCCAGTATTACTTCGCCATTGTGATTAATGACTGCATCAAACGCTTTTGGAAGAACAAACAGTAATGCAATCAGTATAATTTCAATAATAAGGATAATGAAATAAGTCCATTGTGTCGTCTGTGCTAATTTAAATTCGGTCTTGAAAAATTCAACGACGTCTAAAAACAGACAAGGTATATAAATGAGTGTTTCGAAAAGTAAACCAGACCAGGATGGCGGCCCGGTTATATAACCTGGTGCTTCTGCGCCAATGAATTTGACAATCATGGCAAAAATACCAACAAGTATTGCGATATTTATGGCAAATAATACCGTGTTTGCAATCATGGGAACATTGTTATAAACATGCAAAATTGCAAGAATGATTCCAAGAACAATTCCGATTAGTACCGCGTATTTCAAAAATGATATGATAAAAGGGACAAATGCTTCAAATCCCATGACAAGCAATGATAAAAGTGCAAATCCAATGAATAAGAATATGCACAAGAAAATTGATTTATTATCAGACACGATTTGGTACGGTTGTTTTGTATAAATGTAGACAACTAGAGCCAAATACACGAGGAAAATAATAAACATTGAGTTTGAAACAAGTTGCACCAAAAATCCCTTTACGAAATAATTGCATAAGAAGTTGGTGATTTTTGTTATAGAGTTCCACGCATCTGTTACAGACGACACTGACATGCTGCTGAAAAAGTTATCGACTGACTCGGTTACATTTACACCTTTTACGACCATAATGTATAGCAAATGAAGCAGTACCAATCCGATAATTATAGCCATGATAATTCCTGCAAACTTGAGGAGCGGGTTCTGGACAATCGTCGTGAGCGGACCGGCGACATTGCTGGCGACATCGCTGGCGACATCGCTGGCGACATCGCGGGTGACATCGCGGGTATCGCGGGCGACATTGCTGGCGAGATTGAGGCCATCGCGGGCGATGGCATAGGCGAAGTCTTTTAAAAAAAGAAAAAGCAAACCTAACACAGAGACTAATATGAATATGATTACATAAATAGTTGGTATATTTATTACAAAGCGCAAGGTGGCTGCAAATGCGAGTATTAAAATTACACAAATTGAAAAATACCATTCATTTCCAATGAAATTGTGAATAATACTATATGATATTCCAGAAGTTATTAAAATAATAATTAATAATATTATATATTTATTTTGTGAAATCTTTTGTTTTATTTGTAAATTTTTTGCATCAGTTCCTATTTTTGACCCTAAATTTATAAATGACTCCTTTACTTTTTCAACTGACTGAATAAATGGCATTATAATATATGAATTATGGAAAAAAAAGTATATACTTTAATATTATTATATATAATTATAATTATTATTATATATATAATAACTAAAGAACAATAAATAGTAGATGCACTTCGTCACCTGCCGGAGTTGCCTTTCCCTATGTCAATATGTCAATATTTTATTTTTATTAATTCCATATATAATAATCAATTTTTTATATGTTCCATACAAAACTCATAAAAATTTGATTGTTTAATTTTCATATACTTACCATAATAGGAGTATCAAATAAAAAATAAATAAACACAAAAATATTCCATCAAACAATAAAAAATCATAAAAATTAATCTTGCCAGTCCACCAGTATATAAATATAAAAGAAATAGATACTAAACATGTAGTTATGATTGATAAATGTAACAGTATTGTAGACAAGTGTTGATTAAATATATACATTATCTTATTTATGATATTTATGACTATATTTATGACTATGTTTATAAAATTTGTTATGAACGGCAGTGTTTCTTTGAAAATTAATAAAACAGACATGACTATTCCAATTATTGTAAATGTTGCATTTACAGTATCTCCGAAGAATCCATTGTCATGATATCGAAAAGATACAATGATGAATGAAATCCACGTTATTAAATAAGTAATGATTGAAAATATGCTGAGTGGCGATGTTGGATTGGTTATTAAAGTTCTCGGTAAAAATTGAATAAATTTTCCATATTTTCCCCAATCTTTTGTTGATAACCCAATAAAGATTCCGGTTATTATAATAAAACCTAGAAATGTTGCATTGGCAGCACACGTCCAACAAATAGAGTCTGAAATATTTTTTTCACAACCATCACACAATGTGTATATGTAATAACTATAGGAGCCAAGAACTAGCAAACCTATGCTAATTAAAATTGCCCAACCTGCACCTGGTTCACTATAAGTTGAATAATATGTGACTATTCCGGCTAAAACGGGAATGAATCCGGTCATAACGCCTGCAAAATTTCTGGAAAGTTGGCTATGATCTGGATTCTCTCTTAAATCAATTTCTGCTGTTATCAACCAATAAATTACACCAATCCATGCTATATATGTAAGTATTGGAAGAAAATATCTCTTTAATAGTGTTGTAAAACTATAATTTGTTATATTTAAATCAAACCCTCTGTTGTAAAAGTAAGTCAATACGTTTGCAAGTAACCATGCACCAGTAAATACACCACCAATCCACTTGTCTTCTATTAAATATAAAAAAATATTTATAACAATGCATGCCGTTACTAATAGAAATAACTTCATTGTTGTGGATGTTGTGGATGTTGTGGATGTTGTGGATGTTGTTGCTCCGACAGGGTTCATTGAATAAAATAAATTAAAATAAATACTATATATAATATATATTATTTATTATATATTAAAACTAACCACACACAAACAAACCAATGACACAGATGACAAATAATTCAATCAAAAATTTTCAAATGCTGTTTTTTTACCGTGACAGTCTCTGCACAATGCCACTAAATTATCTACTGCATTGGAACCGCCATTTTCAAGGCGAATCTTATGGTCTACTTCAAACCAACTAGGCAGTTGTCGTTTGCAGTCGCCGCATTTCCACGACTGTTGAGCAGCCACAAACTTTTTCTTTGATTCGCTTACACTTCGTTTTGTGGCTTTTATTCCGGGACCATTCGTCGTCGTCGCTCCTGAGCTCATCATTTTATTTATATTATATTGTTGTCGCTTAGATGTAGTTGCATTAGCATTAGACCAATCTTCCGCTTCATCGTCGTTTCCGTTGTTGCCGTTATTACCGTTGATGCCGCTGAAAAATGTGCGTTTATTTGTCATATCGAATAAGGGGGTCAGCATGTCTGCCGATTCTCTGCTGATTGGCATATATTTAATCAATTCATTCGCATGGTGCATAATTGTTTGAGAATTTGCTGGGTTCTTTTTTAAAAATAAATACATGGATAATCCGAAGAATCCAAATGTTGCCATTTTGATATACTTTCTCGCGTTTGCCGTCTCCACCATTTTGAAATACTTTCCGTCATAATAAGTATTCAAAATTAATGCGGCGGTTATAATAAAGATAATGAATTCGAATTTGAATTTCATAGTGTGATATATGATATATAATAAATACAATATTATTTATTTATTTACGTCTAGTCTTGTTTGTAATTTTTAGTGCAATCCACTTGTAAACGCCATTTTTGTCTACAGCTGATTTAAAAAACTTTCCATTGTTACCTTTTTTTGTTTTATTTTTACACTCATTTGCAGGAAAGGGTGGAGATGATCTTGTCGTGTATTTTTTCTGGGTTTGTTTTGTACACTTTGATAACTTGGAAGGCATTTATTTTTTGGAATTATATTTATATATTTAATTACTTATATAATAAAAATATATAAAAAATAAATTAGTATTTTATTATAATTGATTCCTAAATAAATAATGGATGAGTTTGAGTTTGATTACAATTTTTACTTGGAAATGTATAAAGATTTAAGACATTTGACAAAAGACCAGGCACTTCATCATTGGAAAATGCATGGAGAAAATGAGGGTAGAAGATGTAAACGTGAAATAGTAAATGATAAAAATAATATAACTATTATAATACACTTGTTTCATGAAGATTTATTGGATGAGTTTTTAGAATATATCAATGTAGTGGGTCAAGTATTTAGAAATGTGAATGTTATATTTACGTTGAGTGAAAATAGCACATTGGACAATAAACTGAAGGCTATCAATCCAAATTTTGTTATATTAAAATTTGAAAATAAAGGTGTTGATATCTATCCATTTTTAGAATGCATCAAATATATGCGACAACATTTTAAAACCGATTACGTGTTGAAACTTCATACAAAAATGTCACAAAATCCCACAGAAAATAATTTGGAATGGAGGAAAGAACTCATTACACCTTTAATTAATTATAATAATCTTTGCATTTTACAACATTATTTCAAAATAATAAATGATATTGGCTTTGTTGGCGCACAGTCATGTTGTTTTCCTAAAAATTATGATTTGGATTTTCCACAAAATATTCAAGGATTAGAAGAGCTTTGTTCCATGTTTCCACATTTAGAGAAAAACTGGACAGATTTTATTGGTGGTACAATGTTTTGGATAAGTAATAATGCATTAGAACAGTTAACAGATGATTTAATAACTTATATTATAAATAATGTTAATTATAAAGAGAATAATTTATCGAATCTGATAAATAAAGAAATTTATATTGAATATGTTTGCGAGAGACTATTCACAGGCGTTTTATGTTATAATAAAACAAATATACTTGTGAACGAATACGCGTGCACACATAGAAGTATTGTACGGGCAAACTGCATTACAAATGGTATAATTTTTTACAGTCCACGCTCCATTACTTTATATCATCCAAAAAAAATGAATAATTTATTAAATAACAGTGAATAAAATATAAAAATATAAAAGAATGATAGCTTGAAGACATAAAAAAAATGAATTAGTTTTTTATTTTTTTTATTTTATTTTACACGATGCGATAGAAATGTTATTGTAAAAGTATTTGACTAAATTCGGGGGATTGCATATTTGGTGTTGTGGGCAACAATGGAATGTATGCATGCGGCTCCACAATTTGAATGCAATTGGAAAATGGTTTTGTTTGGGTGGGTGGCACGTGCATACGACCGAATGCATCATTCGTGAATGAAATCAAATCATTTGCCAGATACTTGCCGAAGTCATCCGACACATTTTTTTGCGTGTTTTTGAATGTGTCCATGTGGTCAGTGTATGTGTCGCGTGTAACAATGCTGCATGCAAGCGCGTGGTCTGTGCGAATCAAGTATGCCAGCAGAATGAAGAGGTCGTCGTTCAACTTTAACCCCGATGGAGTTGTAATGAAAGTGATACCGGCTTGTTGAAGAATCTTGTTAACCTCTGGGGCATATGTCGGGTTTAGTTTGACGTTGGTGTGCGATGCGTGAATGACAACAAGCGGCGAATGCTCGCGCGCTTTCAACAAGTCAATCATTTTGCGCAAGTCGTTTGGATTTGGCTCGCCATTTCGCGAGTGTAAAACGCTTCCGCCGTCAACTATAATGTCGTAAGCGGCGAAATCTGTTTGCAGTTTTTTCACAATGCCAAGAGGAAGGTGACTTTTCTTTTTTTTCTTTTCATCTTCAGCAATGGCTTTCATGACGTTTCTCTCAACGACCTTCATGATTTTTTCAATGTAGTGAGCGCAATTTGGAAGCGAGTAGCGACGCAGAGTCGAACACTTGTCAAATTCGGATTTGGTGCCGCCTGCATCATGCAGAAATTTGCCGTCCAAGTGACGAAGCAAGAATGTCAGGCCGTTTTCAATCATGAACCGAACATCTTTTGGTTCCAACACGGCAACGTCAATGTGCATTTCAAATAATTGCGCGCTGTACACTGGGTCGCATTTGTAAACCATCAATTCGAAAAAGTCGCGCTTCATCGAAAGACGACCAAGTAATGATGCGATCAAAGCGTCGTCCTGCTGTTGAATTGCAAATCGCAACGTCATGGTGATGATGCCCTTTTCGCGCGTGGTTGCAATCAAAGCGGAGTTGCCGTACACCATTCGGCGCATTTCATCAGTGCGATTGTTGCTTAGTGCTTGATTCATGTCTCTTTGAAACAGTCCAAGCTGTTTTTTTGTCATTATTTCTTTTTCTCCTGATTGTGTTGCTGGTACTTTTGCTGCTGCTGCTGCTCCCGGCGTCGCATGAATGGCGGAAATCTCCATGATGTCTTGAATCTTGTAAACTACAAAAAATAAATATATACATTTTTTTTTCAATTTATATTTTTTTGAATACTTACAACACACTTTTTTACATTTCAAATGCTGATATTTTAATTTTGTTTAATTTAATTTTGAATAATAAATAGATTACGCATTATAAATTATATAATAATTACAATAATTATAATATAAGACATATAAGATATATAAGATATATAAGATATATAAGATATAATGATGATTGAAAATTTTATAAAACATATTGAAAACAAAAATGAAAAATTTATAATATTTGACATTGGTTCCCGTGATTGTGAACAGAGTATTGAATTTTATAATGCATTTCCTAATTCAAAAATTTATGCTTTTGAATGTAATCCAAATACATTAGATATATGTAAAAAAAATATCGAACCATATAGTGATAGAATTACACTGATAGAAGGTGCGGTATGTGATTATAATGGTAATATAACATTTTATCCTATAAATCAACAAAAAACAATAACTACATGGAAAGATGGTAATCCAGGCGCGTCATCTATTTTTAAAAGTAATGGTGAATATACAGCTGAAACATATGTCCAAGATGAAATTATTACATCATGTCATCGTTTAGATAGTATTATGGATAAATATGGTATTTCAAATGTTGATATAATGTGGATGGATTTGCAAGGGGCAGAATTATTAGCATTAAAGGGGTTGGGTAATTATTTACAGAATGTAAAATATATTCATACAGAAGCATGTCACCAACCAATATATACAAATCAAGCATTATTTGTAGAAATTAATGACTATTTGGTTAATTATTATTGCTTTAATTTATTGACCAACATAAATATAAAATCACATTTTGAAGATGTAATTTATGAAAATAAATTTCATAAAAATCCAATATTTACTCAAATTAATTTGACATACAATGAGCAAACATTTATAAGGGGAAAACCGAGAGAATATATACTACATGCAATAAACTTATTAAAAAAATACACGGATGAAAAAATAATTTTAGAAATTGGTTCAATTCGCTCAAAAATGGGACATGATATAGAAGAATTTAATCCAAATTGTTGTAATGACGGTCATTCAACATATTTTTGGAAAAAATATACAAATGCTGATATTTATACAGTAGATATTGATAGCAGATGCAAAAATATTATTGATACTGACAACCGATTAATTGGTGTAAATTCATTTATTGACGACGCTATACATTTTTCTAAAACATTTGATAAAAAAATAGATTTATTATTTTTAGATGCATGGGATGTTGATAATAATTCACCTTATGCAGAAAAACATTTAGAAATTTATAATATATTAAAAGATAATTTGGCTAAAAATTGTATAGTGTTAATTGATGATACTGATATAGGTTTTGGAGGAAAGGGTAAATTATTAATTCCAGTTTTAATCCAAAATGGGTTTAAATGTATTTTTAATAAAAGACAAACACTATTTATACGATGTGACAAATATCAATGTATAAAAGATTCAGATTCAAATCATTCTATAAATAATGATATATTTGATATCGTAATCCCAGTAGGACCAAACGATAAAGATAAAATATACACACAAATAGAATTTACAAAAAAAAATATTGTTGGATACAGAAACATTTATTTGATTTGTTATGACCCTAATATAGTTATTGATGGATGTATAACCATCAATGAGAACATTTTTCCGTTTTCATTAGAAAATGTCAGTGATATACACGGTAAATTACCACGAAATGGTTGGTATTTACAGCAATTAATCAAATTATACGCCCTGTTAATAATTCCAGATATTCTTGATAAATGCTTAGTACTTGACGCTGATACTTTCTTTTTGAGACCAACAGTATTTGTTGAAAATAATAAATGTTTATATAATTTTGGAACTGAATATCATGAACCTTATTTTACACACATGTTAAAATTAGACAAAGAACTAATTAAAGTATATAAAAATAAGTCTGGTATATGTCATCATATGATGTTTGAAAAAAAATATATAAATGAATTAATAAATAAAATAGAAGAAAAACATAATGATAAATTTTATAATATTTTTTTAAAAATGGTTACAGATTTTAACGAATCTGGTGCATCAGAATATGAGATATATTTTAATTATGTCTTTAAAAATTACATTAATAATGTTGAATTAAGGTATTTAAATTGGTCTAATTCCAAAACTTTAAATATAAATTCTGATTTTGATTATATTTCGTGTCATTGGTATATATAAAATATTACAATTTGCTTTCCCACATTTCGTAACTTGACGGTTATACGAAGCGACACTACGATTTTTTTGTTTATGCGTTTTCATATTTAATTTTATATAATATAATATAAAGTTAAAATTATAATAAAATAAATAAAGGATTTCTATAAGAATTAGAAAATTATAAATAATGAAAAAAGAGGATGATAAACTAAAAAAAGAAGAAAATAAATATTTATTTTACACTCAATATTATTTGACTGCGGGTGTTTATCATGTGGTAAATGTTGTAAATAGTATATTGAATTATTCTGCAACTTACTCGTCTGGTGTAAAAGAATATTTAGAGGAAAAAGTTTTACTTCAAAAAACAATAATCGATGACATAGTCGCAGATGCAAATAAAAAAAAATTTGAATTTGACGAGGATGACTATGTGATAATAAAAATGCGAAAGGCGGCGGTAGTGGTTCAATCAGTAGTTCCACTACCGGTTCCAAATAAAACGTTTGAAAATAATGAAAATATAAATAATATCAATGGGGGGATTGTGGATGAAATTGTCAATGACATTATAAACAATGCGGTTTTGAGTGATACTGTGAACACAATTGTCAATGACATTATAAACAATGCGGTTGATATTGTTGCTGCTAGAAATTTATATTGCGTTCCTTGTGTGGAATCACTCAATCATGATGATTATATGCCTCATCACAAAAGTTCTATTATCACCTCATCGTATTATGCACAATTTGTGTAAACTCATTCATTCATTCTAATGAAATGAATTAGTAAGAGACGTAACTAATTTGTTGACATTTATTTTTTTGTCACCATTTGCCATTATTATTGTGGTAAATATCGATAAAAGTCTTGTGAGAAAAATGAAATACTTTGTTTTATTAATATCTGCGAGCATTTCGGGTTCTTTTATAATTGAAAAAAAGACATTATAGCAACACATGGTTCCCCATATGTCGCAATTAAATATATAAACTTTAGTAAAATATTTTGCGTATTGAAATTTGCCGGTTCCAGCCTCCTGGTCAAAATCGGTAAAATGGAATAACACGTCTGTAATATATGCGGATGCGTATTTGTGGTATGTGTCTTCAATAATTTGGGCTTCATAAGCTTCTTCATCAATGTTCGGGTTCGGGTTCGGGTTCGGATCCATTAATTTTTTTTGAAAAGTGTGCGCGGCAATAAAAAATCGTTCAACATACGAGTAGTGCCCAATCTCTTTGAATTTTAAATATTGCGAAAGCGCAAATGAGGAAAGTTCTTGTTGAAATGAAGGAGATGACGGATTGTTGTGCGTTTGTAAAAACTCGCTATAACTCATCATAAAATCGGATGTGAAAATGATACTGCTAAATGGATTTGATATGGAAATATACCTATTCATAATTATTTCTGGAATGGGGTTGTGCGATGTAGATATTCCCGATATTCCCCAGTCAATGATGGTGGGGTTTGGGTTTGTTTTTGAGAGACTAATGAGAATATTGTCTTCTTTAATATCATTGTGAATTACACCCATTTTATTCATTGGGACAATTGCGTTTACAATAAGTTCTGACATTATCTTATTGAAAAGAATGATTCGCGCACTTGTGAGCCGTGTATTAGTATCAAATAGCCACTCGTTTACTGAGACACCGGCGTTCGGCATATTTATTAACCGCAAACTATCAATATTTGCATTTATATTTGATTCATTTACTTCGTGACTTGTGAAACTTGTGCACATGTTGTCGAATCCGTCCAGATCGCGCTTTGATATTTTTGCAGGCGAACAAAGTTTCGATTTTGTAAAAAGAAAATACTTGTGTGATTTTGGAATACTCTTTAAAGCATTATAAAATAAATGAATGTTGTCCATCTCCATTCTTGCGTGTTGTTTAAATAACAATTTTGATATACCCGTTTTATCGTAATTATTCCTTCGCGTGTTATTTTTTCTAATTTTATTTTTAGATTTACATTTCAATTGTGGTTTGAATACGCAACTGAATCCTCCTGGATATATTGGAATTCCTCCGGTCATATACATTTTTCTTTTTTTCGTTATTGACATTTGATTTGATTTTTATTTATTGTTATGGTGAATTTAATATTTGGTTTGCCTATATTTATATTAAATTAATATAAAAAATTGAAATTATAGAATATTATAAATAAATAATTATATATAATACACCAAAAAAACATGAATAACCAAATATCTGAATATACCAAAAACTACCTTTTGAAACATGGACAGTTGGAGGCTCAAATGCTCGACCAACCAACCTATCGTGACAAAGTATGTTGTTGGATACAGAAATATTTAAGTTGTCATGAAATTCATCTCCCTCCTTCAAAATTAATTTGATTTACTCATATTATATTTAATAAATCCCAAAAATAACATTACAATAATTACGAAGACAACTTTTTGCCAATGTTTATATTTTTCTCTCGCCACAACGTGTTTAGGTTTGTAGTTGTTGTAATAAATTTCTAAAGCACTATGAAGTGAGATTTCTTCTTTATTTAGAGAAACATTGATTCGATTGTGTATAAAGTGAACCCACTTGATAAATGAATCTCTGCCGTCGAGATACGGAGTAACTGGAAATGCGTCTAATAATTTACTAAAATTATTGCCGATTGCGCTGGATGGCATAAACAATGGTAAATTTTGAATAAATTCGTAGTATTTTTTTTTTGTAACATCATTTGGATGTTTAGGATAGGACGTTGCCATTGTAAGTAACACAAACCAATAGTGTGGCCCCCATACGTTGGAATCTAAACTGTTTGTTGTAGTTGTTTTAGTTGTCATTTTTTTCTAATTGGTGCGTTTTTTTATCTTTTTTATGTTGTGTGTTTGTATTCAAACAATATAAAAAGATTTCATCTTTTACATATAACTAATAACCAAGAACAGTTGAAACAGTCAAGATAAGATAAATATGCAAAAATTCGTTAATGACGGAAATGGCAACAGCAATAGCAACAGCAATAGCAACAGCAACAGCAATAGCAACAGCAACAGCAATAGCAACAGCAACAGCAATAACAACAGCAACAGCAATAGCAACAGCAACTATTGTAATAACTGTGGAAAAAATGGTCACATATATTCAAATTGCAGCGTTCCTATTACAAGTATAGGTGTCATTGCATTTCGAAACTCGAGTGAATATGAAAAAATAAAAGAGGAAAATAAAAAAGGTGATTGTGAATGCAAACCTGAAAATAAATATGAATACTTGATGATACAAAGAACTGATAGTTTTGGTTATGTTGAATTTATTCGCGGTAAATATTCACTGTATAATTGTCAGTATATTAAAAATATTATTGATGAAATGACAGTATATGAAAAAAATAACATATTAACGAAACCGTTTAATGAACTATGGTCATTATTATGGGGAGAGTATTCTGGAATACAATATAGAGGAGAAGAGCAGGTTTCAAAAAATAAATTTGTACAACTTAAAAATGGAATCGAGATGTCGTCGGGTGTAAAATATAATTTAGAATCTTTGATTTCTTCGTCTACAACCAAATGGGAAACAGCAGAATGGGGGTTTCCAAAAGGGCGCAGGAACCATCAAGAAAAAGATTTAGATTGCGGATTTAGAGAGTTTGAAGAAGAAACGGGATATGATAAATTTAGCTTGAAACAAATACATAATGTTATTCCATATGAAGAAATATTTATCGGGTCAAATATAAAATCATATAAAAATAAATATTATTTATCATACATGAGCAGAGACACAATTCAAAAAAATGAATATCAAACATCGGAAGTAAAAAATATGAAATGGTTATCGTACAAGGAATGCATGGAGATTATTCGACCATATAATGTTGAAAAAAAAAATATAATCACGAGTGTGAATAATACTTTGAATAAGTTTTTAATATGCGATATACTTTGAAGATGTTTTTATATAAAATACAATTATAATGGGTATAAATCTATAATATATTATTTGTTTATATTATATTATAGATTATTTTTAGTTATCAATCAATATTTTTAACATTTATTATGAAAAGTGAATTATCAAAAAAACAAATAGAACAACAAGAAGTTGTGGGAAGAGAGGGAGCATTTTGTAAATACAATGAAGCAACCGAAAGGTGTATTTACAATCCGGATGCGAATGCGAGCGCGAATGACGAGGAGTGTTATAAAACCGAAAAAAGTCGGTGTGCTTCAAAAAAAAAGAAAATGAGGAAAATTAAAATAAAGCCGAAAAAGGCGAAAGAAGTACAACAGCAACAGCAAGAGGAACTAGTGGATGAAGTACAAAGTCCAGTCGCTGCGACTGCTGAAGAAGCATTTTGTAAATACAATGAAGCAACCGAAAGGTGTGTTTATAATCCGGATGCGAATGCGAGCGCGAATGACGAGGAGTGTTATAAAACCGAAAAAAATCGGTGTGCTTCAAAAAATAAAATGAGGAAAATTAAAATAAATCCGAAAAAGGTAAAAGAAATACAGGAGGAAAAAGAAGTACAAGTACAAAGTCCGGTTGCTGCTGCTGCTGCTGCGACTGCTGAAGAAGCATTTTGTAAATACAATGAAGCAACTGAAAGGTGTGTTTACAATCCGGATCTAAATGCGAGCGCGAATGACGAGGAGTGTTATAAAACCGAAAAAAATCGGTGTGCTTCAAAAAAAAAGAAAATGAGGAAAATTAAAATAAACCCGAAAAAGATGAAAGAAAATACTGTTGAAGAAATAATAACTGATAAGATAGAAGAAGTATTACCGCCAGTAACAAGAAAAATAAAGATTGTTCCAAATAAAAAAATAAACAATGATTTTCTTTATCCGGATTTAAATGATGAAAATTTTAATATAAAAATATCAGAAAAAAAAGAATTCTATGATACAATGAATACTGAAAAAATATACAGAAATAAAGAACTTATAGAACATGCTGATAAAATGTGCAATGCAACATATGAATTGCAACAACATCAATATTTTGTAAAAAATTTCATGTCATTTCAAACACCGTATAATAGTTTACTATTGTATCATGGTCTAGGTTCTGGGAAAACATGTTCTGCCATTGGAATATCTGAAAATATGAGAGATTATTTGAATCAAATGGGAATAAAACAAGAAATAATTGTTATTTCAAGTATAAATGTGAAAAATAATTTTAAAAAAGAATTATTTGACGTTAGTAAATTGCATCGGAATGAATCAGGAAAATGGATGATAAGCGGGTGTACTGGAAATAAGTATTTGAAAGAAATTAATTTACAATTATTCGACATTGATAATGAAGTTGGTAATGCGCTAGAGGAAGAAAAGATTAAATTGAAAATAAAAAAACAGATTGACAAAATAATAAAAAAATCATATTTATTTTTTGGATATCAAAAGTTTTCATCGATTATAAAAATGTTAATTAGTGGAGAAGGAATTATACAAAAATCTAAACTCGTTGAAAAAGGGGTACAAGGCGAAATAAGCGAAGGCGAAGAAGAACAAGAACTAAGCGAAGACGAAGCGGAAGAAGATGAAGCTGAAGAAGACGAAGGAGAAGAAGAAGACGAAGGCGAAGGAGAAGAAGAGGAAGAGGAAGAGGAAGAAGAAGAGGAAGAAGAAGAGGAAGAAGAGGAAGGCGAAGAAGAAGGCGAAGAAGAAGAAGAAGAATTAAAAATGAAAATAAGTCGTGAAGGAATCAAAAGGCTCAGAAGATATTTTAACAACAGGTTAATAATTATTGACGAAGTTCATAATTTAAAATCTAATAATAAAGATGCAGCTTATCTAATCAATTTTGTAAAATATGCAGAAAATTTGCGGTTATTATTTTTATCAGCGACACCAATGTTCAACGACCCGAAAGAAATCGTCTGGCTTTTAAATTTAATGCGAATCAATGACAGACGCCCTCGCATTCATTCAAGTGACTTGTTTGATTCTGATAATAATCTTTTAATCGTTGAAGGGAAACAAGTGGGAAGAGAGTT
>Ga0315293_10001603_pt1 | contig 21970 bp, 17 predicted proteins | sample YL17G13_20_MG_FD_203071 | JGI IMG/M metagenome (GOLD analysis project Ga0315293, IMG submission 203071) | Sediment microbial communities from Yellowstone Lake, YNP, Wyoming, USA - YL17G13_20 | ecosystem: Environmental > Aquatic > Freshwater > Lake > Sediment | place: USA: Wyoming | collected... | reverse complement strand
AGGCGCGGATCTAGCAGCGGCGCCAGCCGGTAGCGTTCGGCGGGTGGGATGCGAAGCACCTCAGCCATTCCGGGCCGATTGTATCCCGTCCGAGGGACGCGGCAACCCACGATCTGACCGGTGGCGACGCCACCGGTCAGATCGGCACGCCGCCAGCGGGACAGCCGCGGCGGCTCGCGCCCGACCAGCCGTCCATCATTCCATAGGATGACCTTTGGAGCGTGGAGTGCGCAAGCGCCGTCGCGCTCTACCTCGACCTTGCCGGGGCCTCCGATTGTGACTATAGTAGCCGGCGTGTCGCGGCCGCTACGCTACGCACTCCTGATCGCAACCACGGCTGCCCTCCTGGCGGCATGCACATCGTCTCCCCCGAGCGCCGGTTCCTCCATCCCAACCGCCCCTGAGTTCGAGTCCTTCGTCGCCGCGCACGGCGGCATGCACGTATTCGGCCCTGCGATCGAGCAGCGTAAAGAGGACAGCGGACGCGTGCGCCAGGCGTTCGCCAATGCCGAGCTGGTGTTTGACCCGGCACTCCCGGCCGGGACCCAGGTGGCGCTCACACCCCTCGGCTACTCCCTGGGGTTGGCTTCGCCTGCCGTCCCGCGGCTGCCTGGTTCGAGCTACTTCGAGTCGACAGGCCACGCACTCGACCCCCGACTGCAGGCCGGATTCGACTCGGCTGGCGGATCCGCGGTCGTCGGAGCGCCGATCACCGAAGCCGTCGCGCGCGGCGCGCACCTCGTCCAGTACTTTGAGAACCTCGGGCTGCGATTGCCCTTGGAAGGGTCCTCCGGCGACTTCGAGTTCCTGGCTTACGGCTTCGCCGCGCATACCGAAATCCGACCCCCGGCCGGTGTCGTACTGCCACCGGATGCGCGCACCCGGCCCTTCGCCCTATTCCTCGATCCGTATGGAGGCGAAGCGGTCTTCGGCCGAGCGCTCAGCGAACCGTACGCCGCTCCGGACGGCGCCGTCGAACAGGTCTTTGCAAACGCCGTGCTCTACGCGCCAACCGAAGCCCCGGGTTCCGTTCGGCTTCGAGGTCTCGGCTCAGCGCTGGGGCCTCCCGACCCACCCGTGACCGGGGCAAGCGATACCGTCGGGTTGTACATTCCTGACTCGGGTCACTACGTCCTCTGGGCCTTTGCGACCTTCTACCGGGCGCACGGGGGCGAAGCGGTGCTCGGCTTGCCGCTCGAGGAAGGCAAGACCATCGACGGTGTGCTTCGCCAGCGCTTCGAGAACGTCGTCTTGGAGTACAGGCCTGAGCTGCCGCCGCACCTGGCCGTGCAGCTCTTACCTCTAGGGATCGCCTACGCGGCGGCTTCCGGCCAATCCGGGGGCGACGCATCGGTGACGCTTGCCGCCCCGGGGCCGGTGATCTCGGTGTGCAGCGGAGTCGCCAGTGTCACCACCCAGCCGCAACAGGCGATCCTGCCGTCTGCCGGGATCCAGCATATCCAGGTCGTGGTGCTGCGGCCGGATGGTCAGCCGTGGTCCGGGGTGACGCCGATGGTGGTCGTCCACACACCGTCCGGCGACCTGTACCCTCCGGTCCCGCCAGCCGACGGCGACGGGCGGACAGCGGCGGCCTTCTCAGTGGAGGGCCTTCGCCCCGGTGAGGTCGTCAACTACGAGGTGGTGGTGGCAGCGGAGCAGTGCACAGGCTACGCCATCGGCCAATTTGCCGCCGGCTTGTAGGCCCGCCTACGGCACTGCCAGCGCCTCGGCCAGCACGTCGACGCGTTCGATCTCCGGACCCAAGCTGTAGACGACGAGGTGAGCCTCGGTCGCCTCCCCGGGACGCAGGGCCGCGCCCGGCTCCCACTTGACGAACCCGATCGCCTGCCCTCGTGCGTCGAAAGCCAGCACTGCGACTGCCACGCGCGGCGAAACGCTCGCCGAAATCGGGATGCCAACCCGCACGTCGACCTCCCAACTTCGTCGGTCTGCTGCCGGCTGGCTGCGCGTGGCAGACCAGTCGAGGGACGGATAGCGCTTCTCGGGTTCCTGGACAGGCACCGCCATCGTGAGCGCGCCGGCGGCACGCGTGAAACCGGGAGCCGGTGGCGGCAGGTACGCCGCCAGGATCATTGCCTTCTCAGCCGGGAGCAGGTTCAGCGGCGGGTAGGCCGGGGCCGTCACCAGCGCCGAACCGCTCGCATCGACCAGCGTCACCCACCCGCTCAGTCCTTCGACGGCCTCGCCGGTCGTGTTGGTGACAGTCAACAGGCACCACAACCCGCCCGATGTACTCGGGAAGCAGCGCGGCTCAGCCACCCGCAGCGGGAGGGGCGTGGGCGTCGGGATCGGCGTGGCCGTGGCCTCGCCTCCTGGGGCCGGGATGAGCAGCTGCTGCCCGATGCTGAGCAGATCCGGGTTGAGTTCCGGGTTGGCCGCCAGCAGTTGCTCACGGCTCAGCCCGAAGGCGAGGGCGATCGCCAGGAACGTGTCGTTGGCACGGATTACATACACGCGGGGTGTGGGCGAGGGTCCCACCGTTGCCAGGGGCTCGATGGTCGAGGTGGGGGTGCCCTGCCGGGAAGTAGCCGCGACCGTGCGAAGTGGAAACAGGGTCACAGTGGGCGCGGCTGACGGCGCTGCCGGGCCGGCCTTGCATCCGGCCAGCGATGCCGCCATCGCAGTGGCCAGCAGGAGGCGCACCCAGCCGTCCATGGCGGCGGGATTATACCAAAGTGGGGTGGCGTTGTTCCAGCGGAGCGGCTATGCTAGACTCCAGCATCAGGTCAACATGGTCACACCAGCGCAGTCGATAATCACCGAGGCTATCGCAGCTGCCCGCGCCGGTGACCGGGCGCGGGCGCGCGACCTGTTCTCGCGCCTCCTGCGGACCGACTCGGCCAACGCCGAATACTGGGTTTGGATGAGCGCGGTGGTCGATACCGAGCGCGAGCGCATCTACTGCCTGGAATCGGCCCTCAAGCTGGATCCCACCCACCGCGCGGCGATGCGCGGACTGGTGATCCTGGGCGCCCGCAAACCGGCCGATGCCGAGTTGGCGGCCGCGCTGCGCATTCCCCGTCGCCAGGTGGCGGCCATCTCAGCCAACACCTCCATCCGCCGCGCGCCGCGCGTCAATTGGGGCTTCTTGGCGCTCAGCGTGCTGACCATCATCTCCGTCGCCGTCTTGTTCACCTACGGTGGCCCGGTCTTCTCGGCGCTGGGTATCTTCGGCCGGCGCATCCTGGCGCCCCCGCCGGAGCTAGCCCCGGTCAGCGCGACCCCAACCGCCACCGCCCTGCTCCCGACCCCCACGGAAACCCCCCTGCCAGCTTCGACCCGAGTCCTGCGGACCCCGGTACCAACGGAGTTCGCCGGCACCCCGTTGTCGCAGCTGGTCCCGTACACGATGACCCCTACGCCCATCGTTGGCGCGACACCGCACAGCGAGTACGAAGCCTACGGATCCGGCCTGGAAGCGCTGAATGCCGGACGGTATGAGGAGGCGCTGGGCTACTTCGACCAGGTGGCGAAGCTCTCGCCCCGGTTGCCCGACGTTCAGTACTTCCGGGGCGAAGCGCTGCGCCTGATGGGTCAGCCGCGCCAGTCCTTTGCAGCCTACGACAGCGCTATGTCGCTGAATAAGGACTATGCCCCTGCGTATCTGGGGCGCGGGCGTGCCTTCCTGGCGATCAATGATCCGCGCGCGCTGAAGGACCTCGAGGATGCCTACAAGCTCGACCCGTTGATGGAGCAGGCCTATCTCGAGCTGGCGCAGTACTACAACAGCAAGCGGCTCTACGACAAGGCCGAGGAGATCCTCCAGCGCGCGGTGGATCGCGGCGTTGGGACTCCGCTGGTGCTGATCCGGCTCAGCCAGGCGCAGTTCGGTCGGACGAACTTCGAGGACGCAGTCAAGAATGGGATCGAAGGCAGCGCCAACGACCCAACAATCGTCGACGGCTACCTAGCCATCGGCTCCGGCTACTACGAGCTGGGGCTCTACAACGACGCCGTCTGGCCTCTCTGGACCTACACGGTCTACGCGAGCGACGATCCGCTGGGGTGGAGCTACCTCGGACGCGCGTTGCTTCTCACCGGAGACACCGACGGGGCTCTATCGGCCGTCGATCGGGCCCTGACCCTCAACGATCGGCACTCGCCGGCCTACCTTGGCCGAGGGTACTACTACCTCCAGCAGAATGATGGCGAGGCGGCTCTTGAGCAGTTCAATCAGGCCCGCAAGTTCGGATCCGAGAATTATGAGCTATACCTCGGTTTCGGCAGAGCCTACTATATGCTCGGCAGGAACCGCGAAGCCATGCTCCAGTTCAACGAGGCGCTCAGAGTGGCGAATGGGGAAAAGAGGCTGGCCAACCGCGAGCGGCGCAAGGGCGACGTGTACGTCTACCTGGGGCTGGTTTTCGAAGCCACGAATCCGCCGTTGATCGACGATGCGATCGTTCAATGGAACTACATCCTCAGCATGGGCGGCGCCTCCCCCGAAGCACGGGCACTGGCGGAACAGCACCTGCAGGTGCTGACGGGCAAGGTGCCGACGCGCGCCGCGACCTGGACCGCCTCGCCAACGATCTTCGGTGCGCCCACATCGACGGCCACGCCCACGCGCACCGTCACACCGACTCGCACGCCTACTCCGGGGCCTTCGCCAACCCCCGGCCCGTCCCCCACCCCAACGGTCACCTAAGAGTCCAACCCGGGCTGACGACGAAAGCTTCTGTCGCGCAGGGAAAGGCAGCTGGCTCCCCGCACCGAGACGTCCGAGGGATCCCCCTGGGCAGCGTAGCCTCCTGGGGATCATGCCCTGCTGCGGTATGATTGCCGCATGTCGAGATTCGCCTTCTTCACGCGCGTAGGCCGCCAAACCGCACTCGTCGCTCTTGTCGGGCTCACCGCCGGATGCAGCCTGGGAAGGGCTCCTCAGACCCCGACGCCTGCCTCTCCATCCACGCCGACGAGGACGCTGCAGCCATCGGCCACACCTGTGCCGACGGCCACGCCCGTACGCACGCCTCCCGCACTTCCATCGCCGTTCTCCACCGATCTGCTGAACCCACGCGACACTCCGCGCACCTACCAGACCGACACCTGCCAGTACCTGCACGACCGCTGGGATCCGGCCAACAGCCCACCCGGGACGGTCGCGATGGTGATCATGTTCCACTCCGTTACGGAAGACCCGATATCGAATCCAAACCAGATCAGCCTGGCGGCCTTCCAGGGACTGATGGAGGGCCTCAAGGCCGCCGGATTCGAGGCGGTCAGAACGACGCAGCTGGCGGACTTTTTGGAGCGGAACGTGCGCATCCCGCCGCGCTCGGTGCTGTTGGTGGCGGACGACCGGCACTACGGCGCGTATTTCGAGAAGCTCTTCCGGCCGTACCGGGAGCGGTTCGGCTGGCCGGTGGTCAACTCCTGGATCAGCGCGGAAGGCACAGCACCGGATCTGTGGGCCGATAATTCGGATCTGGAAATGCAGGGCTGGGTGGATCACCAGGCGCACGGCGTGGTCCACAACATCCCGATCTGGCCCGGCAGCACGGACGCATACATCCTGGGCGAGCTCCAGGGCTCCGTGGACGCATTCGAGGAGCATTTCGGGAAGCGACCGATCGCCTTCATCTGGCCCGGAGGCGGCTTCAGCCCGCGCGCCGCGGAACTCGCCCGCCAGACGGGTTACCAACTGGGGTTCACCATCAACCCGCGCGGCCCGGTGATGTTCAACTGGGTCCCTCTGGGCGACCAGGAAGACCCGATGCGTCCGAGCTACCAGCCGGAAGCCGGCGTGAACGACCCATTGATGGTCCTGCCACGCTACTGGGACACCGACGCAATCCTGTACTTGCAGGACATCGTCGCGATCGGTGAGCAGGCGGCCGAGCAGGCCGAGCAGCAGCGTTCAACGGAGCTTGACTTCTACGAGATCATGTGCGCTTCGACCTATGGGGTCTTGCCTCCTCCCTGACGGCACGGCCTCAGCCTCTGAGGCTGAGGCCTGCAATTGGGAGCTCCCTCGCCCGGGCTTGCCCATCCTACGTCCAAGTTCGCCTCGCGGCGGTGGCTACACGAAGGCCAACGCGGGATCTGCGGACGCCGCGGCAGGGCTTCGCGGCGCACGCGCGTCAGCGAACCACTCCGCCATGCCGGCAGCCGGCACCTCCCGTCCCGAACAGCTGCCCTAGACAACTCGCGGGCCAGCGAGTAAAATGGACGGGTTGGATCAGGACGCATCGGAGGTCAGGTTGGCCAATATCGAGTCCGCCAAGAAGAGAAACCGGCAGAACGCCAAGCGCCAAGTCCGCAATCGCGACGTCCGCGCGCGGACACGGACGCACGTCAAGAATGCGCGCCAGGCGATCGAGACCGACCCCAAGTCGGCGGTTCCCGTCGTCCGCAAGGCCACCCGCGAGCTTGACCGGGCGGCGACCAAGGGCGTGCTCCACAAGAAGAACGCTGCCCGGCGCAAGAGCCGGTTGATGAAGCTGCTCGCCAAATCCCAGAAGACCTCGTAGCCAGCACTCATCCACCGCGTATTCGCAGCACGACGCACCCACAGGTGCGTCGTGGGTTTTCTCCCGGATGCTATAATCCGTCGGTCGTCGAGGTCCCCGTCGTGTTCGAAGCGGAATTGGGTAGTCTTTCGGAGCAGATACGCGCGCGGCTATTGGCGCTGGGCGCGCTGCCGCCGGAGCGGATCGAGTGGGCACCGGTCCCGTTCAGCGGCACCTGGGGCTTCGGAACGGCGGTGTGTTTCCAGGCCGCGGCAGCCGAGGCGCGCGCCGAGAAGTCGATACGCGTCCCCGACCGCGCCGCATCGCTCGCCGCCGAGGTGGCTGCGCAGCTCCAGGCCCCCGATGGCTTCATCGCCATCCAGGCCGACAAAGCCTACCTGAACGCGCTGATCGACCCCGGTGCTTTTGCCAGGGTGGTGATTGAGGCTGCGATCGACCGGGGCCCGGACTTCGGTCGAGGCGCGTCCACGGACCAACGTGTCATGGTCGAGTACGCCCAGCCGAACACGCACCACTCCTTCCACATCGGCCATGCCCGCAATGCCCTGCTGGGCGAGTCGCTCGCCCGCCTTGTCGAGTATGCCGGCTTCCCGACCATCCGCGCTTCCTACCCGGGCGATATCGGTCTGGGCGTGATCACGTGCATGTGGGCTTACCAGCGATTCCACGCCGGCGAAGAACCGGAGGGCGTGCACGCCCGCGGGCAGTGGATGCTCAAGATCTACGCCGAAGCCACGTCTCTGCTGACGCCTCGCCAGGGCGAGACCCCGGAGGAGACGGCCCGCCGCGAGGCCTACGACGCCGAGCGGCGTGAGATGTACCGGCGCTGGGATGCGGGCGACCCGGAGGTGCGCGAGCTGTGGCTGCGCACGCGGCAGTGGAGCCTGGATGAGCTGCTGGACATCCTGGCGCTGCTGTCGATCCCGATCGATGTCTTCTTCTACGAGAGCGAAGCCGACGAACCGGCCAAGGCGATCGTCCGGGAGTTGATCGAACGCGGCCTGGCCGAGGACGAGCGGCCGACAGGCCCGGTGATCGTCCGCATCGACGACAAGCTCGGCCTGAAGAAGGAGAAGTACCGCACGGCCGTCGTCCTGCGCAGCGACGGCACGACGCTCTATCTGACCAAGGATCTGGCGCTGGCCAAGCAGAAGTTCGAGCAGTTCCGAGTCGATCGTTCGGTCTACGTTGTCGACGTGCGCCAGAGCCTGCATTTCCAGCAGGCGTTCAAGATCCTGGAGCTCATGGGCTTCCCCCAGGCGTCCAAGTGCTACCATCTCGCCTACGGATTCGTGTCGCTGCCCGAAGGGGCGATGTCAGCCCGCAAAGGAAACGTCATCCTGTTCATGGATGTCGTCCAGGAAGCCGAGCGCCGGGTGCTCGAGGTGATCGCCGAGAAGAACCCCGACCTGCCCGCCAGCCAGCGGGCGACGGTCGCCCGCCAGGTCGGCCTCGGGGCGCTGACCTACGCGCTGTTGTCGGTCGACAACACCAAGGACATCGTTTTCGACCTGGACAATGCCCTCAGCTTCGACGGGCAGACCGCGCCCTACATACAGAATGCGCACGTGCGCGCCAACAGCATCTTGCGCAAAGCGGTCCGTCTGCCGCCGGCTAGCCATGTCGGCTACCCGCTGGAGCGCCTGGAGATCGAGCTGATCGACTGGATCTCACGCTTCCCGGCCGCGGTGCAGCAGGCTGCGCTTGAGTACAAGCCCCTGCACATGGCCTCCTACGCGTACGAACTTGCGCGCGCCTTCCATGGCTTCTACCACGCCGTGCCTGTGCTGCAGGCTGATGAACCGATCCGCGCCGTCCGCCTGCGGCTGGTCGCGGCCGCACGTCAAACACTGGCCAATGCCCTCCGGCTGCTCGACATTGCCGCGCCGGAAGTGATGTAGTCTGTGCCATCCGACCGGCCCTGCGCCTGCAGGGCTCCTCACATGGAGACGAGAAACCAGCATGAGCCGCCAGCGTGTCATCATCATGGGCGCCGCCGGGCGCGACTTTCACAACTTCAACGTCTTCTTCCGCGACAACCAGGCCTACGACGTCGTTGCCTTCACCGCCACCCAGATCCCTAACATCGCGGGGCGGACCTACCCGGCGAAGCTGGCCGGCGCCCAGTATCCGAAGGGCATTCCCATCCATCCAGAGAGTGATCTCGTCAAACTCATCCGATCGCTGAAAGCCGACCAGGTTGTCTTCGCCTACAGCGACGTCTCGCATGAGACCGTGATGCACAAGGCGTCACAGGTTCTGGCGGCCGGGGCGGATTTCCGCCTGATGGGCGCCGGGACAACGCAGATCAAGTCGAGCAAGCCGGTCGTGTCGGTCTGTGCCGCCCGCACCGGCAGCGGCAAGAGCCAGACAACCCGCCGTGTCGCCGAGTTGCTGATGGCGCGCGGTTACACGGTGGCGGCCATCCGCCACCCGATGCCCTACGGCGATCTGGTCAAGCAGGCCGTCCAGCGCTTCGCCAACTACAAGGACCTGGCGGCGCAGAACTGCACCATCGAGGAGCGGGAGGAGTACGAACCACACATCGCCCGGGGGATCCTGGTCTACGCCGGCGTCGACTACGAGCGGATCCTGCGCCAGGCTGAAGCCGAGGTCGACGTCATCCTGTGGGACGGCGGCAACAATGACCTCTCGTTCTACCAGAGCGACCTGCACATCGTCGTCGTCGACCCGCACCGGCCCGGCCACGAGCTGACCTACCATCCGGGCGAGACCAACCTGCTGATGGCCGATGTGGTCGTGATCAACAAGGTCGATACCGCCGACCGGGACGCCGTCATGGCGGTTCGCGAAAACGTCCGCTCCCGCAACCCGGGCGCCATCCTGATCGAGGCCGCCTCGCCGATCTTCGTGGATGATCCGGCGGCGATCCGCGGCAAGCGCGTCCTGGTGGTCGAGGACGGGCCTACGCTGACCCACGGCGAGATGGCCTACGGCGCCGGCTGGGTGGCGGCTCGCCGCTTTGGCGCCGCCGAGATCATCGACCCGCGGCCCTTCGCCACGGGGACGATTGCCCAGACGTATGCCAAGTACCCAACTACCGGCAATGTCCTGCCGGCAATGGGCTATGGCGACAAGCAGATGCGCGAGCTTGAGCGGACGATCAACCGCTCCGAGGCCGACCTGGTGCTCATCGGCACGCCGATCGACCTCGGCCGCCTGCTGAAGCTGAACAAGCCGAGCCAGCGCATTCGCTATGAGCTGCAGGAGATCGGCCAACCGACATTGGACGAGGTGCTGGCCAAGCGCTTTCCGGCCAAGTAGGACGACCTGATGCCACGGCGTCGGGTGCCTGCTCCTCAGCCACGCCTGACCTGGGACGGCCGCGATGACCCAATGGAGGTCGCCGCGGCCGTCGTGCATCCGCTGGTTGAGGTCTTCCCCGGGGGCGCCAAGGGACCCGCCACGCGCCGGCTGATCCTGGGGGACAACCTGAGCGTGATGGCCGGGCTGCTCCCCGAGTACTCGAACCGATTTGACCTGATCTACGCCGACCCGCCTTTCCTGACCGGCAAGTCCTACCGCACACGCGTCGGGCGAGGGGAGGACTCACGCGCCCCCGCCGGCTGGCAGACCGTGGGAGGCTACGCTGATGCGTGGGACTCGCCGTCCGCCTATCTGACGATGCTGGCCCCCCGGCTGAGGTTGATGCACCAGCTGCTCTCCCCCACCGGCACGCTCTACCTGCACTTGGACTGGCACGCTTCGGCCTATGCCCGGTTGTTGCTGGATGAGATCTTTGGCCCCGATCGGCTGATCAATGAGATCGTGTGGCTCTACCACGGGCCATCGCCCATCCAGCGTGCCTTCAAGCGCAAGCACGACACGCTGCTCGTATACACCAAGACGGCCGAGTACATCTTCAACAGCCAGGCAGTACGCGTCCCCTACAGCCCGTCGACCGTACGGACGTTTCATTCCTCCTCGAAGGCCGGGTTTGGCAAGCGGCCGGACCTGGATCGAGGCAAGGTTCCGGAGGACTGGTGGTACTTCCCGGTCGTCGCACGGCTGCATCGCGAGCGGACCGGATACCCGACCCAGAAACCGGAGGCGCTGCTCGAGCGCGTGATCGCTGCCTCGTCGCCATCCGGGGGACTGGTGGGTGATTTCTTCTGCGGCTCGGGAACCACGCTGGCTTGCGCCGAGCGCATGGGACGGAACTGGATCGGGTGTGATGCCCATCCACTTGCACTTCACATCGTTTGCCGGCGGCTCGTGCTGGAGAACGGTTGCCGGCCGTTCACGCTGGAGACCGCCGCTCCGGCCGCACTGGCCGACGGGCTGAGTGTGCTCGCTTCGATCGAGCGCCATGGATCCGAGTTGGCTGTGCGCCTGGACGGCCTGCAAACGGCAGCCACGAAGAAGCCGTCTATCGACGAGGTCGAGCTGTGGGACGTCGATTGGGCCTTCGACGGGAGTGTCTTTCGCAGCCGATCGCAGGCTGCTCGCCCGTGGCGCGATCTGGACATCCCGGCCCGCCTGCCTTACACCCGTTCGCTGGGCCGTCTGGGACGTATTGCCGTCCGGGTCGTGGCCCGGGACGGGCGGACCGGCCTGGTCGTCCTGGATGCCCCAGCTGCAGTCTGACCGGGATCGTTGCCAGCACAAGAGAACCAGGGCCCCGCAGGGGGCCCTGGCCATTCTCTATGACCGCCGCGGAGCCTAACGGTTATCGCGGCCCGCCGACTCGGCTGGGAGATCCAGCCGGTAACCCATGCCCCGGATCGTCTTGAGCAATCCCGGCCGGCGTGGGTTTTCCTCGAGCGAGCGGCGAAGCCAACTCATATGCACGTCCAGCGTGCGTGTGTCGCCCGTGTAGTCGGTGTGCCAGACCTGACGGATCAATGTGGCCCGGGTGAGAAGCTTGCCGGGATTGTGCATGAACACCTCGAGCAGGCGGGCCTGCTTGGGCGTCAACCGGGCGTCCTTGCCTCGGCAGCGAACTTTGCGCTGCGCCAGATTGAGTTTGATCGGGCCGAGCTCGAGGTTGAAGCTCTCGTCACCGGGGAGAAGACGGGCGACGCGATTGAGCAACTTGCGCGGCGTGAACGGTTGGACGAGGGTGACCGTGGCGCCGCTCCCGGCGTCGGGGCGAGAGCCCGGAGGAGCCACGAGCACAATCGGGACGCCGTTGAGGGCGCCGCGTGCCGTACGGCTCATGCGCGTGCCACTGGTCTTCATCGAGGCGGCATCGAGGATCAGCAGGTCCGGCGGCGAGTCCGACATCCGCGACAGGCCAGCTTCCACCTGGTGGCGGGTGGTGACGGAATAGCCCTTCTTCTCGAGAGCCGATGCGAAGGACGGCGCGTTGGCGCGCTCGCTTTCGATCAGCAGAATGCGAATTGCCGCCATCAGAACCTTTTCGAAAGAGGACGCAGCCTGAGGTTCCCCCGGCTGCGGTCTACCTTAAAGCATTATAGCCGCGTTCCGGCGGCCTGCCAATGGGATTCCGGTTCTGCTCGGTCATGGGGTCCGTCACGCGTTGCCTTCCCGGAGTGTGCGCGCGCTGCTGCGAATGCGGCTGGCACCGCCCCCTTCGGCCAGGCTCCGGCCGCCGCCAAATCCACGGAAGGGCTCTTGGTGACGCAGTACCATCAAGCGCTGGGCAAACGCGACGGGCGCGGGCCACGACCCGAAAGGCGCCAGTGCCTCGCGTTCTGCATCTGACCAGCCAGCGCCCCCTTGCCAGCGGGTCACCTGCAGCCGCCGGCCAACGGCCTGCGAGGCCTCTTCGATCTCCACCTCGCGTGTCGACGCGCGCCCACCCGCCGTCAGCAACCAGGTCGGCATATCTGCCGGCTCGACGAAGTACTCGAGGTGCGCCCACTCCTCGACATCCTGGGCCCGATAGTGTATGCCGGCGGTCTCCATGACCTTGGCGGCAGCGTACTCGGCAGCTCCGCGGCACGGACCGCTGCCGAGGAAGACGCCGCCAGCCGCCTCGGCGACCAAGTCCGCGAACGCTTCGCCCTGCTCCGTCTGGCTGGGGATCGCCTGCTCGACGAGCGCGGGCAGTTCTGCCATTCGTTGCGTGAGCCGGGCCGTGCCGTCGTCACGACCAAGCGTGGCGGCCACGGCCAGCGTTCCCAGCAGCGCCGCCAGGTAGCTGATCAATCCCGGCCCGAAGGGAAACGCCGGCAGCTCGGACACGATGGCGACGTCGGCCGTCGCCGCCAGCGTGCTCCCGGCAGTGCAGGTCAGGGCGAGCGTGTGGGCGCCCGCCTGCCGTGCACGCTCGAGCGCCTCAATCGTCCGGGCGACTTCTCCCGATGACGAGATGCCAAGGACAAGTGCGCCGGGACCGGCATCGTCAATCCAATAGCGGCTGGCGCTCATCGAGTCCGCCGCCCGAACCGGAAGTCCGGTCCACAGGCGTAGGCCGAATTCCGCCCCCTGCGCGGCACAGTGCGAGTCGCCGCACCCGCAGACCAGCAGGCTGCGGACCAAGTGCCTTCGGTCCCCCAGACCCTGGAACACCTGGTCGAGGAGCCCCGGCCATGCCTGGGCCAGGAATGATGACGCCAGGCTTACCTGGCGGGGAAGTGAGTCGCGCAATTGCCCTCCACACTCGGGCCGCTATAATGCGACGCATGGCCCAGACAGTCGACTACGCCTTTGTGGGTGGCCTGCGGCAGGATTATTGTATCACCCACGACGGCCGCCTCTTCGCCGGCATGCTGGGCGGCAACGCCGTGTACGCCGCCGTGGGCGCACGCGTGTGGTCCGACTCGGTCGGGTTGATCAGCCGCGTCGGCAGCGACTATCCGGCGGACTGGCTGGCTCAACTGCGCGAGCGAAGATTCAATCTCAACGGCGTACACCGGCTGTCCGATCCGCAGGACACGCGCACTTTCTATGCGTACGTCTCGCCGGAAGAGCGGGTCGACACGCGCCCGGCTGCGCACTTCCTGCGCATCGGCCAGCCGATGCCGAAGGAGCTTGTCGGGTACCAGCACTCGACCCTCCAGCAAGACAGCCGTTCCGCACCGGGACCGCTGGCCGTCCGCATCGAGGATCTGCCAGCGTGGATTGCCGGCTGCCGCGGCGTCCATCTCTCACCGAGCGACTATCTGACGCATGTCACCCTGCCTGCCCACCTGCGGGAACTGGGGGTGCCGAGGCTGAGCCTGGATCCATCCTTGATGTACATGGACCCGGCCTTCCGCCGCGAGCTGCCTTCGATCGTCAAGGGCCTGGACTCCTTCCTGCCCAGCGAGATGGAGGCGCAGGCGTTCTTCCGGCCGGACCGCTTGTCCGTGTGGGAGATGGCGGAGGCCTTCGCCGGGATGGGGTGTCCGGTGATTGTGATCAAGTGCGGAGCGCAGGGCCAGGCAGTCCTGGATGGACCATCGGGCCAGCGTTGGAAGTTGCCGGCCTATCCGGCACAGGCAACCGACGTCACCGGCGCCGGAGACGCCTATTGCGGCGGCTTCCTTGTCGGCCTTGATCGAACGGGGGATCCGGTTGAGGCGGCGCTGATGGGCTGCGTGTCCGCTTCGCTCGTCATCGAAGGCACCGGGGCGCTGTACGCCCTCGACGCTCTTCCCGGGCTGCCCGAGGCGCGCTTGTACGCCTTGCGGCAGAGCATCGGGCGGGCTTGAGGCATGGACCTCGACCGGATCGTGGCACAGGCCCTGACGATCCAAGCCATCCCCTCCCCGACCTTCGAAGAGGGAGCCAGGGCGTCCTACCTGCACAGCCAATTCGCCCGCCTCGGACTGGAGCAGGTCCACCTGGACGTGGTCGGGAACGTCCTGGGCCGGCTCGGGCCGGGCGATGCACCGGCGCTGGTGGCCTGCGCCCATCTCGACAGCGTGTTCCCCCGGATCGAGGTGATCCCGGCTCGGCGCAACGGCGGCCGCGTCTGCGGGCCAGGGATCGGCGACAACGCGCTGGGCCTGGCGGCGCTCCTCGAACTGGCATACGACCTGAGCCATCAGCCCTTCGATGGGTGTGTCTGGCTGGCAGGAACGGTTGGTGAGGAAGGCTTGGGCAACTTGCGCGGGATTCACTCACTGATGGAGGGCTTCGGCGCGCAGGTGCGCGCCTACGTTGTCATCGAAGGGATGTCGCTGGGCAATGTCTACCATACTGGGCTGCCGGCGCGCCGGCTGCGAATTCGCGTGCACACACGTGGCGGCCACTCGTGGACGCATGCCGGCCGCCCGTCGGCGGTTCACGAGATCATCCATCTGGCACACCGGCTGCTCATGATCCCCCTGCCCAGCACGCCGCGCTCCTCGCTCAATCTGGGGCGGCTGGAGGGCGGCATGGCGATCAACGCCATCGCGGCACATGCGTCGCTGGAGGTCGATCTGCGCTCGGAGGACGAGAACATCGTCGCCGGGCTCGAGGCGGCGGTCCTTGTGCAAGCCAGCGGGCAGGCCACGGCCGACGTAGAGGTCGAGAGCGAGTCGGTCGGCAGCCGCCCGGGGGGCGGGATCCCGGCCGACCACCCGCTCGTCGCTGCCGCCGCAGCCTGCCTGCGCGCGCAAGGCATACACGATGTGCATCTTGGAGCTGGTTCGACCGACGCCAGCGCCCCGCTCAGCCTGGGCATTCCGGCCGTGTGCGTCGGCGTGACCCGCGGGAACATGGCGCACACGCAGGATGAGTCAATAGAGATCGCGCCGATCGCTCAGGGATACGGCGCTTTGCTGCAGACCGTGCGGGAAGCCAGCCGTCTTATCGACGCCGGCGAGGTCTGAGGCCAGCCGCCAGGCGGCTCAAGGGCTCGGGGTGACTGTGCCACCTTCGACGGTGAAACGCGTGGATATCCACCAGACCTCGCCCAGGAACATCTGCACTTCGTACTCGCCAGCTACCCAGCCGCCATCCGGCTCGCACTCGGTGTAGCCGTATCCGCCCGTGCCTCCGTCCCAGGGCTTGCTTTCCCGGCAAACCAGCACGGCGCCGCGCCACCACAAGGCCGTCCACCGTACGCCATCCTGAAGCCCATCGTAGGTGAACGCCCCGAACAGGCGAATGGGGGGTTTGGCGAACGCGGTTGCGCTCTCCAGAGGCCGGTTGAAGTTGTCCAGGCGAGAGGCGATGACGATCGGGCTGAGCGCCGCGGCAGTCCCCGCCGTCACCGATTCGCGGAACGTGACGAGCATCGCCTCGGGGATGCTTGGCGTCCCGGTCTCGGTCGGTGTGGCGGAGGCTTCCGGCGTTGAGGTGATTGTGGAGGTCCGGGTAATCGTCGGTGTGAGCGTGATCGTCGGCGTGGGTGTCATGGACGGCGTCGGCGGGAGAATCGTATACGCCACGCGCCGGCCGAAGATCTGCACCCCGACAGCGGCCACGCCGAGGAGCAAGCCGGCGGCGACCAGACGCCAGCCCGTTGCCTGGCGCTGACGGCGCAGCGCGTAGAAGCGCAGCCCGCCCGACCCGCGCACCAACCGCCAGCCTGTCCACAGCATGAGGAGCAGGCCTGCCGCCAGGACCAGGACGAGGCTTTGGAGTGCAGAGTCGATCGTCATGCCAGGGACGGAACGCGAGCCGCGGCGCAGTATAGCATGCCGCGCGGAGACGTCGTCTGCGGTTGCGAGCGGCCGCCCGCATCCTGGCTCCGCGCGGGATCTGGGGACCGCGCGTCACCTGCTAGCCGGGCGTCACCAGCGAACCGTAAGCCTGGATGTGGTGTCCAGTTGTAGGTCGAAGGCGTAGATCCCCTCGCCCGCCCTCCGCCATGCGACCGGCGCCCCATCGAGTTCAGACGCACGCGGTTCGGCCGGCAGCCAGATCCACGCCGTCCCGCGCCTCGGCCGGCCCATCCCCAGCGTCGCCTGCAACCGGGTGCCGTCGGTCTCCCACTGGCGCACGGCCTGGCCCTGGGAGACGTGCAGCGTGTCGCCCAGCCAGGCCGCCGCGTCGTTCGCAGGACGGACGGCACGCAGCGCGATGCCGTGACCAGGGATCGGGCCGAGATCGAGGGTCGACGTCGTCGACACACCCGCTTGTTGCTGCCAGGGATCTGCCCACAGGTACGTAGCCGCCTGCGGCAAGCCGAACCGGCGCAGGTCCATCGGGATGGACCGCGGCGCCTCGTCCCAGTTGAGCGCCGCGCACAGCCACCAGCGCCCGGCGGCGCCCTCCTGCTCGAGCACAACCTCAGACGGCCGATCGGTATCGAGCGCGTCGAGCACGCGCGCCCGGCCTTGAAGCGGGGGCAGCAAGCGCGCCAACCATTCGACACGCTCATTCGTCAGCGCCGGCAGGTCGTCGGAGACGATCATCGAACCACCGCTCAAGGCCAGTACGGTCGCCAGCGTCTGCACCTCGGCCGGGGTCAGCCGGGTGTCCTCCTGCCGGACAAGCAGGCAATCCGGGTCGTTGATCCACCAGCGGCGGTGCAGCGGCATTCGGGCCAGGATGTTACGCAAGGCATTGCGCACTGCTGGAAAGGTCGGCTCGGGGCGAAAGAAGAACTGCGTCCCAAAGTACGCTGGATGCCAGGTCGGCGCCACATCCGTGCCAATGCGCATGGCGTCGAAGACGCCGAGTCCGGAGCCCATCGGGCACCCGCAGCCGAGAAGGGTGACCTGCGGGCCCGCCTCCTGGCGGATCAGCCGCAGCATGGCATCGAGCGCCTGGGCACGCGTGCGTGTGGGATCGTGCCGCCGGCCTTCGAGCACGCCGGCGTACAGGAAGTCAAGCTTAAGATAGCGGAAGCCGTGTTCGTGGACTGCGGTGCGGATCAACCGCCGGGCCCAATCCTCGACCTCCGGGTGCGTTACGTCCAGACCGCGCGACAGCGGATTCCATGTTGACCCGGCATTGGCCGGCAGCCCTCCCCGCCCGCGCAGAATCCACGATGGGTGGCGGCGGGCAAACGCCGAGCGCGGCGCCGTGATGAACGGCGCCAGCCACAACCCAGGAAGGAAGCCCTGCGACGAGACCCGGCGCGCCAGGATACCAAGCCCATCCGGGAAGCGTGCGTTCGTCTCGAGGAACTCGGCCTCCAGCGCCTGATACCCGTCGTCGAGCTGGAACACGCTGAGCGGGATCGTCTTCCGCTGATCGGCTGCCCACGACAGGTTAGCCTCGATCTCGCGCTGCGACACCGCTTTCATGTACTTGTACCAGGAGCACCAACCCACCGGCGTAGCTCCATCGGCCTGCACGCCGTTCTCGACCGCCACCGCGTCGAGGTACGGTGCCAGCGGATCCGGAGAGTCCATCGCCACCGGCTGCAGGCAGGCCCAATCCGTCTGCAGCATGTGGCCCGGGCGGATCTCGACCTGGTCACCATGTGCCCACAGGCGCAGGCTGGGCGCGTAGCGCGCAAGCCGGGTCTGCAGGGAGCCGAACGTCTGGCGTTGGGACAGGAATCCGGCGAGCATGCCCGAACGGTGTGTCCGGTCGACCAGGACGCCGAACATGTGCGCCACAAACTCGCCTCGCCGCCGCGAGACTGGCGTGTCGGGGTTCTCCGGCCACAGGATCGGGCCCAGGCGCGTGCGCGGCATGCGGTCGCGCGGCCCGAGCGTGCCGGCATACGACCACGATTGGAACCCGTTGCTGAAGAACGCCAGCTCGCCCGGATCGGCGTGCAACCGCACGGCACCTGTGGAAGTCGCCTGACCACGCCGACGGGAACGGTCATCGCCCTGGCTGGCGGGGCCGAGGTGCAGCATGTCGAAGGCATCCACCGTGATCGACTCGGTCTCCGCGTTCGTCAATCCTACGCGCCACAAGAACAGCGGCCGCTCGAGACAGGCGGCGAACTCGACGCTGAAGCTGATGCCGTCCGAGGGCAGACGCAATCGCGCCGAGTGGACCGCGCCGTGAATGGAATGCTCGAGGCCGTGATGCACGACCTCGACGCCTTCCATTCGTCCATCCCAGCCCAGGCCGCCGGCCTTGCCGCACAAGTCTGCCCCAAGACGCGCATCCTCGATCCGGGCGGCGTCGCCCGCAAAGAGGTCCCAGCGTCCCTCGGGCAGACGGAGGAAGAAAGTGAAGAAGGGCGACTCCAGGCTAAGACCTTGCACTCGCGCCTCCTGGCCGCGCCGCCGCGCGTCGTCCGCACGCGGCGGCCGACAGACGATCGTCATGGGCAGGATACCCTGGCGAGCGTTCGCTGGCAATGGCAGCGGTGATCCGGAAATCGGGCGGGTTATACTCTTCGGCGACATGCGCCCATCGCCAGCCGCACGCGCGCAGCCGGGACACAACCACCGTCAGCCCACACGGCCAGTATCCCGCCGAGCGCGACGAGCCTCCGCGGCTCGGCCCGGGGGCGCTTGCCCGTGCTGCCAACGGGAGCGGCTGGAGTACGACGGATGTCTGGTTCTGCGCTGCCCGGCCTGCGGATTTGGGGAGTCTGGCGCACCGACCTGATAGGGCCCCGCGCCGCCAGTTGGCGGCTGGGACACGATACCTTCGACCGCCCTGGGTCACGGGGGACTCCGGCATCCGGACCACCCGATGAAACCTCGCGCCCGCCCCTTTGGATGAGAAGTTGAAACGGGTCCTGCTTTCCCCTTGGGCGATGGCGGCCGCCGGCCTGGCACTCATCGGGCTCGCCATCGCTGCGTGGCTCGGCCTGCCTTCCCGACGTGCGACCTCGTCTGGAACGGCGGACGACTGCGCACCCGCGCAGGCGGTTGAGGGTGAGGCGCCGAATCTGGAGCTCCAGGCGCTGGCCGGCGGGCGTGTGACGCTCGACGGGCTGCGCGGCCGCGTCGTGCTCCTGAATGCGTGGGCGACCTGGTGTCCGCCCTGCCGCGACGAGCTGCCGGCGCTCGAGGCCGTGTCGCGGCGCTACGCCGGCCAAGGGCTGACCGTCGTCGGCGTGAACATCGGCGAGAGCCCGCAGGCCGTCCAGCACTTCATCGATCGCAGCGGGGTGACATTCCCCATCTGGCTCGACCCCGACGAGGCTTCGCTGCGCGCCTTCGGCACCGTCTCGCTCCCGTCCTCATTCCTGATCGACACGGACGGCATCCTGCGCGCCCGATGGTTCGGGGCGACCTGCGAGCGCGAGCTCGAGGCGGCCATCAACCCCTGGCTCGGGCCCTAGGAGGCAGCATGCACGCCACGGTGAATTGGTCCGGACGAATGAGCTTCGCCGGTACAGCCGAAAGCGGCTTCTCGCTTCCGCTGGGAGCCGATCCAGCGGTAGGCGGCGACACCGACGGCTTCCGTCCGATCGAGCTGATGCTCGTCGGCCTGGCCGGGTGCACCGCCATGGACGTGATCTCGATCCTGCGCAAGAAGAAGCTGGCGGTAAGCGCCTTTGAAGTGCGCGCCGAGGCCGAACGCGCCGACGAACACCCGCGGGTCTTCACCCGGATCCACCTTCGGTATCGGGTGACCGGAACGGGGATCGATCCCGCCGCCGTGGCACGCGCCATCGAGCTCTCTGAAACCAGGTACTGCCCGGCGCAGGCGATGCTGCGGCCGGCGGTGCCGATCACGTCATCGTTCGAAATCATCGATGCGGGGTGAAGCCGGCGGAGACAACCCTCAGCGGATGTTGAAGTACGTGTAGTGGTACTGGATGCGGCCGTCGAGCAGGCCCAGCGTGTCGTTGCCGTCAGCGACCGCACCGCGGTCCGAGGTTGCCGTCCAGGTGAACTGGCGGGTCGGGCCGGTGCCGGACTTCCCGGTGACCTTGAAGTCGGCGTTGGGCATGGCCTGATTCAAGAGCGTCCGATACCAACCGGCGATGGCTTCCCGGCCGATGATCGTGCGCTGCGCGGTCACGTGCGCGGCGTTGTCGCAATACAGCCCGGCAATCAGGTCGGAATCCTTCTGGTTGATGCGTCCCACCAGCCGCTCGGGCATGTCGGCCACGGTCGGGCCGGCCGGCCAGTCGAACGCGGCGATCGTGTCCCACAGGTCAAGGAACGACGGTCGGGTAGAGAAATCGTAGGCCCAGAAGTTGGCCGCGGTCAACCCCATCGCCTTGGCCCGGACGAGGAACCTCTCGACCTCCGCTGCCGTCGGGCGCCAACCGGCATGGGAGTAGGTCGGGCCGGTGGGGATGATCGGGCGCGCCGGCGTCAGGGCCAGGTACTGCTGAACGCAGCGCTCGAGCTGCTCCTCGACGTTATGCGCTTGCTCGAAGTACACCTGGGGCATGGCGAGGTCACACTGCGCCAGGAACTCGGCGAACGGGAAGCCCGGATGCGTCCGCGGGAAGCGGAAGGTGCTCAGCGCAATCGGCATGTCCCCCAGCCCGGCGCGCAGGGCGGTCATGTAGCGGCGCGCGGCGGCCTTCTTGCCCGGTTTCGTGTACTCGATTTCGGCGTCGACGACGAAGCCATCGATCCCCAGGCCGCGGGCACGCTGCACGGCCAGGCTGGCCTCAGCCTCGGGATTGTCCCCGCGCACATATTGCCAGCCCCACACGGCAATCCCGGCCTGCTTCAGCGCTACGAGGACCGGTGGGATCCAATCGACCTTGGTATTCCGATCGATGTTGTACGGCCATGCGTAGCCGTCGGCGATCTTGATCAGCACATGCGAAATGTTGGCCTTCACCAGGCGGGAGGTGATGGCGGCCGGCGATCCCCCGTCGCAATTGGGGAGCTGCCACATGTAGTGTCCTTTGCCAAGCAGCGTCATGGCTCTCCGCCTCCGCGTGACCGGCGTGTCCCGTGTCCCTTGAGATGTGCCGCCCGCTGCAGCGCGTGCTGGCCGAAGCGCTCGCGAATGGTGTCAACCGCGTGCATCAGACGAACGTCCTCTTCCCAGCCACGGTCGAACAGATGCAGCTGCCGCGCCGGCGAGCCGAGTGAGCTGACGCCCACACCGATCAACCGCACCGGCCGGCCTTGCGGCCAGTTGGCTTCGAACAGCGTCTCCGCCGCGCGGAAGATCTCACCGTCCTGATCGGTCGGCTGCTGAGTCTTCGCCTGGCGGGTGAGCGTGGTGAAGTCTGCCCAACGCAGCTTGAGGCGTACGGTCGAACCGGCCAGACCCGCTTGCCGCAGCCTTTGGCCGACCTCTTCCGTGAGCCCGAGCAGCGTCCGACGGAGTTGGGGTCCGTCCCGCACATCCCGGGCGAAGGTCGTCTCAGCGGACATTGACTTCGGCTCGTAGGTGTCGAGGACAGGCTGGGAGTCCTCGCCACGTGCCCTGGATGCAAGTTCCAGGCCGTGCTCGCCGAGGACGTCAGCCAGCCGGGCCGGAGGAAGTGCGGCCAGGTCACCGATGGTCCGGACGCCCAATGGCTCGAGCCGGAGCCGTGTCTTGGGGCCGACACCCCACAGCATGCCAACCGGAAGCGGCGCGAGGAAGGCGGCTTCTGCCCCGGGGGGCACGACGACCAGACCGTTGGGCTTTCCCACCTCCGTGGCGATCTTGGCGACCAACCGGTTCCCGGCAACCCCCCATGAGGTCGGCAGACGCAGCGTCACGCGGATCTCCGCCTGCAGCTGCGCCGCCACTTCTTCCGCCGCCCGTGGGTCGTCGGAGATGTCAAGGAAGGCTTCATCGATGGA
>Ga0315293_10001601_pt1 | contig 21985 bp, 18 predicted proteins | sample YL17G13_20_MG_FD_203071 | JGI IMG/M metagenome (GOLD analysis project Ga0315293, IMG submission 203071) | Sediment microbial communities from Yellowstone Lake, YNP, Wyoming, USA - YL17G13_20 | ecosystem: Environmental > Aquatic > Freshwater > Lake > Sediment | place: USA: Wyoming | collected... | reverse complement strand
GGGATTAAAAAGATATCCATCAACTCCATCCTCGATAATTTCCGCCCCGCCCCCAACATTAGATGCCACTACAACCTTCTCGCAGGCCATTGCTTCAACAATAACTCGCCCGAAGGGCTCATAAAGAGAAGGGACAACTAAAATGTCGATACCGCAGTAAAATTCATTGATATTATCAATAAATCCAATATATTGAACATGTGTACCCAGGTCATTGGCATTTATAAAATCGAACACCTCTTTTTCATATGCCTTATTGCCGGATATTCTCGTGTCTCCGGCAATTAGTAAAGTGAATTCAGGAAACTTATTTTTTAATCTTTTGATGACTTGGAGCAAGTTAAGATGTCCCTTAACCGGAGCGATCTGTCCAGCGATCCCAATTAATAATCCAGAATCTAAGATGCCCATCCGCCGGCGGAAATCATTCCTCTGCATGGTGGAAAATTTTGTTTCTGCTAAATCAACGCCGTTATAGATAATTCGGTTGTTTCCTGAGATCTTACGAAACTTCTGTGCGCTTCGATAAACATACTCTGAAATGGATATGAAACAATCCGCCAGAAAAAGAAAATCGAAATAAAATATCTTTTTGGTCACGATGTTTCGCAAGTGCATTACACACTTGACCTTCCCCAATTTCCCAGCCAGCGCAAACCGTCCGTCGTAGTTGCCGTTAATATGCAGTATATCCACCTCATGTTTACGAATTATCTTCACCAGATCAAAAACCGATTTTATATAAGCGAAGGTGCTTAGAGGATTTCGCTTATTTAGTTTGGAGAGCCTTGTTATCACAAGGGGAATTTTTGCATCACGCAGTAAATCGGCGAACTTCCCCTCGCCCCCCAGTACCACCAACGGCTCAAACAGATCCGGATCGAGATTCTTGATCAAATAATACAAACTTCTCTCTGCCCCGGAAATATCGGCGCAAGAGTTAAGATACAGAATTTTCCATTTGGTAATCAATCCTTCTTCACTCCCTTAGTAAATCCTTCAACAGCTCACACAAATGCAGGGTTGATATCTGTTCATCCCCCCATTTATTCTTATTCGATGACAATAATATCCCTTTCTGGCTTTCTAATTCCGGCATATAGCCATGCATTGCTTTGGTAGCACCTTTTTGATTGGCAAATATCGTGGCTGGATTAAAAATAACTCCCTCGTCCAAGACAAAGATCAAGTCCCCAAATCTTTTTGAAGCCACCCCTTTGCTCCCCCGAACACCCGGGCTTAATATCTTTCCATATTTTAGCCCCCCAATATATTCTTGTATCCGTGACAAATATTGGAGATTATTGATCCATACTCGCAATATCGTCGAATCAAAGAAATATTGGTAGCTATGGTTGCCGGTCTTCCCGATATTTTCATCTAAATCTAAGGATATTTCCGAATGCACATTAGCCATTCCGTGATCGGAAAAAATCAGTACATTATCAAAATTATGATGGTGTTGAGCTATATTTTTTAACTCTTCGACCCAATTACCCAGATCCCTCACATGTTCGTCGTATTCCGCCGATCCTACACCATATTGATGGCCTACGCTGTCAAGGTCCGGGAACCATAGCAACAGATGATGGTCACCGGTTAGTTGACCTTTAGCTTGCTCATAAACATCTTTATCGCGCAGCCCTTTGCAGATTGTTCGCGGCAAGATCACCTTTAAAGATTTTCCGTCCAATACACTCCGATACTTAGTGGATCGCTTGTAGGCGCCATTTGGGCCGTTCCGGGAAATCAGGGTTTCGCCATTCCTTCGAAAATAACAAAGCTTTTCCGGGGGGATATCTCCCATTTCATAATCAAATAAATCTCGCGATAATCTTCTTAGGCCTCGATACCAATAGCTTTCCCTGCGAATTAAGCGGAATAACGGCGCCATAAAAGCTAAACCTCTCAGCGGCGCACGCACCGGATCATACGTCCACTCATTAAAAAACCCGATTTGGTCAGGAGTAAGCCCGCCGAAGATTTCCCAGTGGATATTGAGTGAATAACCCAAACCCGGCTGTACCTTTAATTTTAGGGGATAATTGGATGCGTGAGGCATCCTTTCCCCATAAGAGAAGGGAAGACTATCGATAAATACGATTAAATTCTTAGTGCCATGCCGCGTCATAAATGCCCCAGAGGTATGCGTTCCAAAATGAACGTGCGCCATCACGTAAACCCAGCCAACGCGCCGGGAAGGATGGCTCTTCAGCCAAAGAAAACAGTGGATGCAATAATTCCAATTTCATCTTAGAAAGGAGGATTGGACCTTTCCATTCACGATTAAATTCTCTCGCCAGCAAAGCTTTGTGCAACGCAAAAAGGAGATCTTGAAAGAGCTTTTTTTTAGGCAATATAAGCCAAGATAGTGACCTACCTATCCCCTTCTGATACTTGATTAACTGAAATCCTTTAAATATATTTTTTAGCTCATGTCTTTCCCGTGGCCATTCATTAAGCCCAAATTGACCAGATGCGCTTAGATAGGCAGTAATCCCCTCAAAACTACGGACAAATATTTTATAAAGTTCCAAAGAATCAATATTAAAATGCACTCTTTCTTTACCCGCCAATGCCATCTTCAACCAATCAACCAGATTAAGGGTGAAATATTCTTGAAACAAGGGAAAGCGTATAAAATTACCACAGATCCATTCAATCCGCCGGCGGTAAGTGGGCAGAAGAATTCCTTGATAAGGTAATATAATGGTAGTTAAATCGAGGATATTACGACAAAGAATATATTTTAAATTTTCTTCATCATTATCAAATTGCAAATCATCAGGCAGATGATCCAGAACATGCCAAAGTCGTTTATAAATGATGCTGTTTAGATCGCGATAATCGAGATCCTTAATGGATATATCCGGCACGTTACTAATATAATCATGTCCCCAAAGAGTTTTACCGTTCTGTTTTAATTCGAAATTACGGATAATTTTCGGCAGCCGCGACAGTCGATTTTGGATTGTGTAACTATAATCGATTTTGAACAGCGGACTATTCTTTCTTATTCCATGTTCATACTCGCTAAGCGACGCATTAAGTCTTGCCTGTTCCTCCAGAGAATATTTTTTATCGGTGACCAAAAAGAACTCATAATCGCTAAAGATCGTCAATGCGTCATTGCCTTTTTTATAGCTTAGCTCTCCACGTGCAGCACTGCCCGATAGAATAATTGATTTGATATTATCAGATTTCCGGAAAATAGTAACAATATCCTCAATCTGATCCTTTATCTGTTGAGGATAGCCATATTCATCGCAAAAAGTTAAGTTGATTGACTCTTGCATTAGATTGTTGTTCCTATCTGTTTTCTAATAAAATTCCAGATTTCCAATGGGGTGGTTTCTTCGCCTTCCTGGCTATTATGGGTAATTAGATCCGCTTGCTTCTTGAAAGGTTCAACATACTTAAAATGCATGGGGAGCACGGTGTCTTCCCACTGCTTCCTTATGGAGTCTTTAGCGCGCCCCCGCTGGGCTGCATCGCGCCTCAGCCGTCTTGCATACCTTAATTCCGATTCGCACTCAATAAAGATTTTAATATCTAACAAGTTCCTAATCTCTTCAATCGCCAAAATGAGTATTCCCTCAATAAATATAAACCGCGAAGGCCTCACTGTGCGAATCATTTTTCTTCTTATATGTTCCACATAATCATAGATGGGCGCCCGGACCGCTTCATTCTGTTTTAGCTTGCTAATATGCTCGATTAAAAGATTTGAATCGAGGGCGGCTGGCTCATCGAAATTAACGCCCGAGCGCTTTTCGGGAGGCAGGTGCCCCAAATCCTTATAATACCAATCCTGTTGGATTACGGTGGCTTGTCCAGGCATCAGTTCATTTGCAATTCTTTCGATAATAAATGATTTCCCAGCCCCACTTCCTCCCACAACGCTAATTATCAACGGCTTAGTTTCATCTTTCATTTTATCACCCCATCATATCTTTTATGCAACTTAATGCGTGCTTCCCCTTCTGAAACGATTTGGAAAAATACATATCGGCCAATAATAGAGCCGGCTTCCCGGATAATCCAAATCGTTCAAATTTTTTCGCCACCGTTACGCGGTGAAATTTACGCTTTATCGGCAAGGTGTGCCATTTAGCAATCTGATTGGCTTTGAGGAATAATTCTTTTCTCTTTTCTCGGGACATTTCTGGCGTTTCGAAGATTGGCTCGTTCTCCCAATGGGAAACGTCACTCAACAGATCATTTACATACTTTTCTGGATCCATCAGAAAATAGTTATTTTTCTTGACCCAATCGAACAGCTCCGTTCCCGGGAAGGGGATCAGGTTATAAAACCGCACGTCATAAACCGGATATTTGAGCGCAAGTTTCAATGAATCCTGAACATCCTGTTCCGTCTCACCGGGGGAACCCAAGAGAAAAAACAAGGCGACCATAAATCCCAATTCGCAGGCATCCTTGATTGCCCGTTCCATATCCGCAAGCGTTTCGCCCTTGCGCAAATTTTTGAGAATACGGTCGTTGCCCCCTTCAACCCCGAAAGCGATATAGGCGAATCCTACTTCTTTCATTCTTTTCAGTAATACTCGATCCACACGGTCCGCCCTTATCCCATTGCGCAAACTAATGTTTATTCCGCGCAGCTGCCGTTTATCCAGTTCATCGCAAATCGTATAAACTCGATCCTTTATCAAAGTGAAATTATCATCGGAAATCGTAAAATCTCGATATCCCCTCTTATACCAGTATTCAAACTCATCCCCAACCGATTGAGCGTTACGATAACGGTAAGGACGCCCGATCGTATTACTGATTGGACAAAAAATACATTTATATGGACAGCCGCGTGAAGTAACGATACTAATGATTTTTCCGTATTTATCTAATTCGAATTTTTGATAGCGGGGAAAAGCAATATGATCTATGTCTTGGTTAAATGGGCGGTGGCCAGAAAAATGAACGCCTCCTTGCCCATCACGGAATAATAATCCTTTTATTTCCGGAAACGGATAGCTGCCTTTGCACAACTCGACAATAGTTTGCTCCCCTTCGCATACCACTCCAAAATCTATATCCGGACAATCTTCTAATACTTTTTCGCAAAATGTTGAGACGTGGGGACCTCCCACTACGATCTTCTTTTCAGGAAATTGATGTTTTAGATCACTGATAAGCGCATAAACATCACGATAGCGGTATGTCCATAAACTTAACCCGATCCATCGGCACCCATATTCCTCTATCTCCCTTACGAGCCGGTTATGATCATAATCTAGATCCATATCCAAAACCCTATTCTCTATTCCTGAAGTGGATAGAGCTTCTGAGATATAGCCCAAGCCCTGTTGCGGACCACCAATGGCATCGTAGTGTGACTGCCGAAATCTAGGTTTTACTAGCAGCACTTTATTATTGTTAGCCATTGCCTATCCCCCGGGTGAACCAGCGATACTTTTCATAATATCCTGTAATCATTACCTTAAAGCTATCAATATCATACTGAGGTACAATCCCGATCCTCTCTAAAGCATATAGATCTGAGCCTTTTCCATTGGCTTGCGCGCGTCCTCCAATAATGCATGCTCCTTTATAACCCGATTTAATCAGCTGGTCCCGCAACATTTCATTATATTTGCCATATGGATAAGCAAAAAACTTAACTGTTTCCCCTATGAGGTCTTCTATCATTTTCTTGGATTCATTTATTTCCATTCTGGCAGATGATAAGGGAAGAGAGGTAAGATCAGGATGAGTTATTGAGTGCGCCTCAAATGAAATTCCATACCTGCTCATCTCTTCTATCTGGCTGCGGGTCAATAATTCATAATACTGAAAGTCTTCCCCTTTATTATCGTCTGACCATATCCGTTTTTCGCGGGAATACCATTTTCCTTTATCAATATAGTCGGCAATTAAAAAGATGTTTGCCTTAAAACCATTATCCAATAGGATCGGGAACGCGCGTTCATAATTGTCTCTATACCCGTCATCAAATGTGATGCATATTGCTTTTTCCGGTATTTTACCGTTTTCAAGATAATCCGCCGCTTCCGCGAGCGACAATGTTATATAGCCGCTCTGTTTCAAATATTTCATCTGTTCAGCGAATTTGGACAATGGAATTGAGTTCAAATACTGCTTATTATTCGACGCTTCCTGCCCTGATATCTGATGATAAAGCAATATTGGTATTTTCCGACATATTGGCCATTTATTGAGCGGATTCGCGATAAAACAAAATATGGCTTTATGTGGCTTCATTCCTTCATCCTATAGCCCTGTGTTCCCGCATCGATTTAGGCATTTATTAATGTCCGGCATGAATCTGCTAAATACCTTCTCCGGTGAAAATTTTTCTCTTATCATTTTCATCCCATTTTGCCCTAACTTCTTCGCGTAAGCATCATTGACCAATAATTTCACCAGAGCAGCTCTGATCTCATCAATGTTTTCCCCATTAACAGTAAGCCCTGTTTCTTCGTGGACAACTATATCGCCAATTCCGCCAATATTTCCCGCTATTACCGGCTTAGCGCAGGCGCCTGCTTCACCAAAAACGATCCCGAATGTTTCATTTCGTTTACTCTCCTTCAAATACACCGACGGCATGATGAACACGTCGGCTGCGCAATAATAAGGGGGGAGAGCTTTTCGGTATACTCCTCCAATAAAATTAACGTGGTCTTCAAGTTTTAGTTCCCTGGTTAGCTGCTTTAGTATGTGCTCTCTCGGTCCCTGTCCGACAATCAAGTATTTCAGGTTGGGCACTTCCCTGATTACATCGGGCAAAGCTTTTAGCACGTTAATGATATTTTTTCCAGTACTTAAACGGGAAACAGTTAGGATTACCTTTTTCCCTTGAAGTTTATGGGCACAGACTACGTCTTCTATTTCCACATCCGGATTAAACAATTCCGTGTCAATACAAGGATTTATGACCTTGATCTTATCGGGATTTTGTCCGATGCTTAAAAGCAGATCCCGTGTATACGTGCTATTGGCATATATCTGCGAAGCATTATTTAAGATCGAATTTCTGAATAACCTGTCAATTTTTGACGTAATCAATCCTTTACTTATATTAAAATGAAGGTCATTCCCGTGAGAATATATTATATATGGGACCTTAAATATTTTACTTGCAAGTATTACCCCTACTCCCTGTGAAGCCATTGTATGCCCTAACAATATTATATCCGGCTTATCCTTAAATATTGCGCCTATAATCTTGATCAATGGAGATAATGATGATATCCTTTTACTAAGGTTAAATCTTATCGTTTTGTACGGTTGCTTGCTGTCATAATTGGCATACCCTTCGACTTTGGGCGCTATTACCGTAACCTTCGCCTTTTCTGAAAAGTATCTGGCAATATCCGCTAATAATACCGCCGCGCCTCCAATACTTGGCTCATAATTCATTGTAAATAAGATAATCTTTATCATTTATGTTTTTATCCCGATCGCAAAGAGATGGTCCCCCGTATTCAGCAGCTGAAGAACATAACTATTGATCAAAGAGGTAACAAAACGCATGATCCTTGATTGTCCTGCTAAAGGACATGCTCTCCTATCTATCCAGTGGTCATCGTACAAACGGGCAACGGTTTCCAGGGTAATGATCTTGAATCCATTTTTCTCTATCATTCCCTTAAGAGACGACTGGGAAAAGAAGTAGTTTTGGTTAGCGATCGAAAGATGATACCATCTTTGTTTGAACAGTTTAAATATCGGGCTTTCAATGTTCGGCGTTTCAATGGCAATTATTCCGCCGGGCCTTAATATTTCATGGGTCAATCTAATGCTTTTATTCGGATCTTCCATATGCCCCAAAACTCCCCAGAAGGTGATCGCATTTAAATCCCTTAAGTTATTTTTTTTGACATTTTCATGATTATACTCGCCAGATGAGACCTCTAATGAAAATTCCTTCCGAGCGTAGGAGGAACACCTTTCTGACGGTTCAATACCGAGGACGGCCCATCCTCGGCGTTCTGCTTCTCGCAGAAAAAATCCTGCCGAACAACCAACATCTAATATCTTCCCCTTTTTGATTGTCTTTTCGATTTGATCTAACCTTTCATGGCAATTCCTCACCCTGACACTACTCTGGGCATTATAATGATTGATCATTGAAAGCAAGAAGCTTTCTTTATCGAAGGAAAGCAAGCCATCACTCTTATCTTGCGGATTAACGTATATAAATCCGCACCTTTTGCATGCTACAATATTTTTTCCTGACGCTATTAATACCCCTCGGCAGTCGTCAGCTCCGCAAAGGTTGCATTTTACGTAACCAAGCATCTTCTTATGTTATCCTCCCAGCACGTTATTCAATTTTCTGAATGTTTCCGGCCACAATGGCAGTCCTTGATATTTATTAAAAGCATTTTTTCCTAATGTTGCGCTATATCCTTTATCTGTCATCATCCGGGTCAAAGCGCTTGCTATTGCATCCGCAGAAGCTGGTTCTATGAGAACACCATTTACCCCGTCTTCGATTATATCGGTTATTCCTCCAACATTCGAGGCAATAATTGGCAACCCAAAAGACATTGCTTCGATCAGAACCATGCCAAATCCTTCTTTTAATGTGGGAAAAACAAATATATCTGCATCGCGATAGATGTTTTCTAGTTCATCCGCTTCGCAATATCCCTGAATTGTCACGATATCCTTTAGGTTATTCTTGTCTATTTTTTCGATCAAATAGTTGAAATATTCGGGTTCCTTTATCATTCCGACCAGCTTCAACCGAACATCATTTCGGTTCATTCTTGCAAGCGCATCTAACAAGTATTCCTGCCCCTTATTCTTTCTTAAATGAGATACGCATAAAAGATTAATAGGCTGATGGTAAGCTGTAGACTTCCCGGGTATCTTTTCTTGTTCATATTTTAATATTGGATAAACGATATATATTTTATTATCCTCCACCCCATGCTGTTTTACCCATTGCCCGGTCGCACTGCTATTTACTATTATTTTATAAGATAATTTGAACATCAATTGGTTGATCATATCTATTAACATATTTGCCGCCCCTGATTTTTTCCGGGGATAGAATACTTCATTTACAATGATTATGATCTTCTGTTTCCATATTAAGGGCAGAAGAATATTGGACAATATAAATTTGTTTCTTTTACTTGATTCCTCAATTATTATTTCATCTCTGCCAGACTTTAGTAGTATTTTGAATATATTAATATTATTTTGCAGCAACTCAAGCAGATTTCGATCATTGACATAATTTATTCCTCTTGCCATAGTGACATTGCCTTTCTCAAGGAAAGAAAGCAGCATCTGTCGGTAATATTTTTCCGCGCCAGTCTTAGGATCTTCAAACTCCGGTAACGCCCAAACAATTTTCATTGCATATCCCTATATAAACCAACTTTAAGAATTATCCCAATTATATGATTATATTTATTTATTCCCATATTCATTATTAATTATATCGAGCATATACTTCACTCTTGCTTCCCATGAATTATTTTTCGCCACCTGTTTTCGCTGCTTTACTAACTCTTCATCGTTTCCTTCCTTCAAACATTCTTCAATCTGCTGAACGAAATCCGCATAATCATTTGCTGTCCTGATATAATCCGCGCAATCGTATTTTACGCCTTGATCTACCGCTACGATTGGCTTACCTGCTGCCAGATATTCCCATAATTTAAGCGGTCCAGTAGCAGCGCGATTAAGCTCAATCTTTTTCGTTGGCATCAAACAAACATCCACATTTTTAAGATATAATGGGATCAAGTCCTTCGCCAATTCTCCAACATAATAAACATTTTCTTTATTAATGAGTTTCCTATAACTGCTTATATCATCATCGTTCCTCAACCATTCCCTGCCCATCAATAAGATTGACCAATGACTTCTATTGTCAGCAATATAATTTAATAAATCAAAGTCAACAATATGATGCATGATTCCTAAGAATCCTAATACCGGCCGTTTTAGCTTGCCAAGCTTCTTCTTTATATTATTCCCCAAGTCTAACGCCGACTCAAAGCTATTAATATCTACTCCCTGTGGGACTAGAAATACCTTATTGTTTCTGTTTCGAACATCTTTTACCAGTTCTTCCGATACCGCGAAGACCAAATCCGCCTTCTCAAGTATCCTATTTTCCCTCGCCCTTATTTCCCCAATAGCTTCATCTGTCATATCATATCCGGAAGGTGCAGTAAATTTGTCATACCAATCCGCAACAACTAATTTTTCGCCAAATGCCCCGTAATAGTCGTATTGATAAGAACGGTAATATACCCAGAGGATCGGACTGATAAAACCAAGTTTATTAATAACATTTCTAACTTGTCTCATAACATCTTTTCTATTTATTTTATCGTAATCAATTATTCGCGAAAATGGCATCGAAAGGGGGAATTTCCTCAAGGGAGAAAAAGAATATAATTTTCTCCCCTGATATTTGAGTTTTCCTAGATTTAAAAGATGCTTCCAAGAAAGATTTATTTCAGTAAATGGCTGAATTATTGTAAGAGGAGGCTCTAAAAATAAAACTTTATTCTCCTTCGCTAAGTTCCATGCAACGTGATGGCGCCTTCGCCAGGTGCAATGCTCCCAGGGCTCGGCAGCAATCATAATGATGTCATAAGAATCCATAGATTCCCTCTTATCCTAAACCAAGAACTTCATCATAAACTCGACTAACCTCTGAAGCCATGCGATTTGAGGTGTACTTAAGAGCATGCTCCAATAAATATTTTTTGTCCCACGACTGAATTAAAGCCCTGTTAATGCCCTCTGCAAGAGCCGCCGGATTTTCCTTTTCCACCAATATCCCTAATTTCTCATTGATAATCGTCTCGGGGATTCCTCCAACCTTAGACGCGACCACCGGTTTGCCGCAGGCCAATGCCTCAAAAATCACCACTGACCTTCCTTCATCTCGGCTGGGCACTATTACAATATCTGCGGCATTAATATACAGCAACGCTTCCTGATTGCTCTTTTTGCCCAAGAAACAAACTGCCTCAGCAACGCCGCAAGCATCTACTTGCTGCTCAAGAAATTTTTTCTGAGAACCATCGCCAACTAGGACTAATTCGATATTAGGATTTTGCTTATACACCATTTCAAATGCACCAATTAGAATAGCCGCCCCTTTGACCGGTTCTAAATTTCCAACAAATAATAATATTTTCTTGTCCATCGGCAGCGATAGCTTAAGCCGGGTTTCGCCTTCGCCCAGTGCCGGAATTAATTTTCTAGCAAATCCGCAGGGAACTACGTATGTTTTTTTACCAATACCTTGTGCGGTAATAACTATTTTAAGATATTCGCTAACCGCAATGATGCGATCGCTCCACCTTAAAGCGGCGAGCGTCCTTTTGCGAAAAATATCGCCGCTTGATCCCAAGAAAAGATTCTGATGCACATCCGATCCATGGGCAGTTATAACTACCGGCCTTCTAAATATTTTTCCTAAGATTGCGGCAATATATCCAGGCCGATAAATAAAATGCGCATGGATAATATCAAACTTTATTTTTTTTGTTAAAATTAAAAAGATTAGCGAAAACAACATTGTCCAGATCTGAAAATAATGCTTACGATACTTCCAAGGTAAGAACGAAAAATCGATATATATTGGGAAATACGCAGGAACATCATTATTTTTATCCCCGCATTTAGGTAAGCATTGAAATTGCTTAAGATTATCTTTGAATCTTCTTAGACTTAATGTTAAACATACTGGAGTAACAATACAAACATTATTATTAAAAGATAATGCTCGCGCCTGATCTAAAACATGCCCCCATCCAGGATAACCCTCAATTAAGAATAATATGTTTTTACGTTTATTATTCATAGCACTTTGTATAGATAATATTTGCCATTTGAATGCACTTGACTTAAGTATTTTCCCATTCCTTTACTGAATAAGAGATTTTTCTGGGGATCATATCCCAGGTGTCCTTCCTTATATATTCGAATTAATATTTCGTGATAGTCCCAAGTTAACAACAGATAGTCTGCCTTATATTTTTCCCTCAATATCTTTCGCCATTCATCAATAGAGCCAACCGCTAGCATTTCAGACACAATACAGTTTCCACTGAGAAAGCTTCGATTAAAGTAATATGACCTATTTTCCCAAGGAGAGAATACCGTTGCATTAAGAGGAAGATTATTGTTAATGTATTCTGCCATATAAAAATAATCCCCCAATTCGTTTCTTAGATATTGTTGACGGTTTAATAATCCCAGTGCCGCTTTGTATTTGGGGACATTCTGTTTCAAAAGAATATATAGATTTTGAGAAAAGAATGCAAAGAGCAATACTAGAGTAATTATTTTAAGGATCTTATGATCACACCTTAAGATTTTATCAATCAAATAAGCGCATACTATGGCTAAGCCGGCAAGACCCACAAGAAAATAACGACTCTGAACATGAAGAAAATAAAAAGTATAGATATAGATCAAACTAAATAGTGATAAATAAATTACTGGTTTGTTTATCCTTCTTAAAATAAATATTGCCGGGAAAAAAGCCAAATAAATTGGCGAGATGCCTCTTTCGCATAAGAATACATTTGTATTAAAAGTTAAATTCCAAGGATATTTGATGAATCCTATTAAAGACTTCTGGTGACTTACTTCTGTAATAAATGATCTTCCAAAATACTCAGTTAAGTAGGGGTAGATCGGGTCTCCGGTTATGAGCCAGGTTCTAATTAACCACGGACCTGCAATAATTACTACGGGCAATAAAAAAATGGCTAGCTCTAATAATATCTTCCCAATTCTGATTCTATTTTTATAAATACTTTGAAAAAGAATAGGAATAAACAAATAGATAGTCAGGACTAAACCTGATAATTTTCCGGCCAGATAAAAGCCGGAAAAAACACCACACAGTAATAGCCATTTTGAATCATTTTGCCGAATCCAATTAACGATGGAATAGATGGCTAAAACCGCATACAAAAGAAGCGCTGTGTCCGGTTTAGGCGAAGGCAGGAAATGAGTAACCGCAGGCTGGAACAAAAATATTGCTATAGCCATCAGCCCTGCACGAGCCGAAAGCATCTTTGCCGTGCATTTATAAACAGCCAAAAGCGTAATTATTGTTGTGCCTAATTGAAACAATTGAGCAAGAACGTCTCTTCCCAAGAAAAGCGCAATTATATAAAGCATCTCAAAGTTAAATGGCATTATTTTACCGAGAAGTATTTCGATCCCTGGCACTTGCTGATAAGTAAGTCCATGATATCTCAGAAAAGCTTTTGGATCAGCAAGGTGATACACAAGAGAATCAAATTCGGTTGGGGGACATGATGCTTGGATCATCTGTATAAGAAGATATATTCCAATAATAATGAAAAAGATGATATTTAAATAAGGCCAATTTTTTTGTTTTATCATCAATAATGACTTATTTAAAGATTTTAAAAGAGCAATTATTTTTGGAATCGATATTATAATCAACAACAGAAATATTGGATACAAAAAGGTTGAACATAAAAGACCAAAAGAAGCGATAGAAAACATAATCAGCGAAACCAATCCGATTCCAATGGCATACGAAAATATAAATGAATCGATCAGAGATATGTTCTTAATTCTAAATAAATCTACAATATAAGCACCCAGTGCAGTAGAGATAACAATGAATAATAATAAGAGTAATAAATTAGTCATAAAGAGAGTAATATAATCAATAATTTCTTTATATAATATGCTACATTCAAGGATCTAATAAAATAGACACCAAAAATGAAAAGCGCCCATATTACACATAAAAGAATGCCCCAATATCCAAATCTATATTTCTCACAAATATAATTATTTTTTTCCACTACATCATCCTCATTAAGAACCGAAATGCAAACCAGAAAACAAATCTTTTGAAACCTTTTCAATATTATGCATTTTCGCAACTTCGTAAGCATTTAAAACGATTTTTTCTCTTAATTCTTTATCCTCGACCAATTTCATAATATTTATTTTGACAAGGTTAATATCTTCTTTATCAACTACAACCGCAAAATCATACTTTTTTGCATACCAAACAATATACGAATCTTCAGGCGCATGGACTAATATCGGAACACCCGCCCCAAGATATTCCCCGATTTTACTTGGGGAAGCAGTTCTAATAACTTCCGGGTTTGTCCCTGGACCATGGAAGGACATCGGCAAAAAAAGAATATCAGCGTTTTTTTGGATATCTATTAGCTCGCTCGCATGACGAGACCCACAATAATTAACATTCTTTAACAAGATCCCCTCTCTCTCCAGATATTTCTTTTCCCTAGGGGTGTAAATATCGAATAACACCCCTTCCATTTCGCTAACAGCTTTAGATATATTTCTGATCGCATCAGCCTGATATTCATAAATCATTCCAGTAAATACTATTCTGCTCGGCATTTTTCTAATATCCATTTGCGACCACTTATTTATATTTGTTCCAATGTTGCTCTCAGTCGGATGGCGGATAATATATATCTTCAGATTGGGGTAGCGAGCTTGATAATGCTCCTTTAGTTTTTCGCTCATAACAAACACCGCTTCTGCAGCATTTAATGATAATTTCTCTGAAATGCGCTTCAAATATTTTTCAAAATTGTATTTGCTTTCATCCTGATCAAAAAGATCAAATAAATATACGAAAAGTTTTTTCCTGCATATCTTATGAATGATATAAGATGCTAATAAAATATTTCCATGTGTGGGGGAAACTAAGATACGGTCACAGGATTCCTTAAATATAACCTTACATCCTTTTATTACTATTGGAATTACTTCCAACCATCTTTTAACGGTACTTAAGAATTTGTTCGAACAGCCACCAACAATAGTATCTATATTTACATAGTAATAGTTAGCAGGCAGAGTTAATTCCTGGCTCAACGGAAGGTTTTTCCTTTGATATTCGCTTGTAAGCACAACATAACTTTGTGAGGAAAACCTCTTAAAGAGGCGGCTAATTATTACACTGGGCCCCCTAATGATTGGAGGCACGCAATGCGACATCAATAATATTTTAGCCACAGAATTTACCTCTTTCCGTATACCTGTCTCATCCACTCAATTGTTTTAGGCACTCCTTCTTCTAAGATAATATTCGGATTGTGCCCAAAATCGCGCTTTGCTTTAGAAATATCCGGCCGCTTATTCATGGTGTTGTGCTTATCCTCCGGCAAATATTCAACCAGAGAAGGGCTTGCTCCTGTATGCTTCAAAATTAGATCGCTCAAATCTTTAACACTGCGGTATTCTTCCCCGCCAATGTTATAAACTTCCCCGGATTTAAAGTTTTCGCAGACATTAGCAAGAGTCGGAATAAAATCGTCTATATACATAAAAACCCGATGATATCCTTCATAAACTTGCCAGGGAATGCCAAATAAAGCACGATAACAGAAAAGACAAACAACACTGCGGTAATGATGATAGTATTCACCCGGGCCATAAGCATTGAAAAACCGGCAACGGACCGTTTCAATGTTATAACGCTTCTCAAAATTCATGATCTGGATCTCATTAACCCATTTTGTCGTGGCATAATCATTGTGCTGGATTATAGAATGCTGAAGCGGGATATCTTCTGAGAGAACATCAAGATGTTTATCCCCATATATTTCTGAAGAGCTGGCAAAAACAAGGCGAAACCCTTTTTTCTTCTGCCATTCCAGAATGTTGCGCGTTCCAATAACATTTGTCTGCCATAAAGCATCATAATATTCTTCGCCATTGATCCGGCCAAATTCCGCTGCAAGATGATAAACATAGTCATAATCCTGTTCGAAAACCCTCTCCAATTGTCGATAATTGCCCACATCTGCACGGATATAGTTATCATCACGCTGATGCTGCAAATCACACTGCCAGACCTCATGCCCCCTCCTTTTCAGTTCTTCCACCAGTGGAATTCCTAACGTTCCTTTGCTTCCTGTAACCAGAATTTTTTTCTTCTTCAACATTACTTTACCTCCTTAATTATTTTCTTTGGATCCATAAACTACCCGGCGAGAACCACGATTTGAAACGGGGAAATAACTTATTAAGCCTTTCTCTATACTTTTGGCTTAGATATTGGGCAGCAATTCGTATTTTGAATTCACTATTATACATTAGTAAAGCCATGACCAAATATAGCTCTGTCCAATATTGATCATATTCATATATCCATTTTGATGGATAATCATTGGGCATGAAAATATCATGAATATGAATGTAACAACCGGAATTTACCAAAGGGAGAATGTGAAAATATAGATAATTCACATCGCTGCCATATTTTGATATATGGCTTGTGTCAATGAAAAGGATATCGTTCTTATTTAAATCTTTAAATATATTTGTTGGGACCTCCTGAATTGGCTTATCAATGAATTTAACCAAATCTTTAAATAAGCTTTCAAACTCTTTATCTTTATAAGGATCAATTAAAATATGTTCGCACTCATATCCCTCAGCCATATTTTTATTAAGAGCCTGATATGCTATTCTAGAAGACCATCCTGCTCCAATTTCAATAAAACGCTTTGGTTTGGCGTGGCGTACCATGCAGTAAAGAAATTCGAGGTCCATATCTAGAAAGCTTTTATTTTTATGCGGATTAAAAATATCCCCGGGCAATTCATAGATTTCTGGAGCATATTCAGATAATTCCTCACATAATAACAACTGCTCTTCATCATAAAATTCTATTCCATGACAGGGATAGGGCTGTTTCCAATAACCGTGGCTTGAAAGAAGATAGTTCCTATCCGGAATAGGATTATAAAAATGCGGCCTACTGACATAGTACCCACGGCCGCGAAGAATACTTATCATATTATTAAGAATAAAATCCTTAAACTTACCCAGCATGATCTCCTCCTCTTCTGCAATTGTGAACTAAGCGGTAATGCAATTCCCCAACTTTCTTCATTTCCTTTTCCTGCTCGCAGTTTTTCCTGACATTTCTGTTTAACTAATCAATCTCTGACGAAATACTATTCGCTGTCTATACTTCTCAACCAGTCTTTTCTGCTCCCGGCGAAGCTCAGTATTAGTTAAAGATTTTGTGCGGCAAAGATGATTTGTATATTCATCAACAACACTCCAGTCTACATCCTTATGTATAACAGGATCATAATATGCCGATCCTGGATAGGGAGCCAGTATGGTAAACCCTATTGCATCTGGTCCAATTTCGTCGATAAGTGTTTCAGTTAATTTTATGTCTTCGTAACTTTCATTTGGCATTCCCAGCAAAAAATATGCACGCCTAAACAAGCCCAACTCTTCAGTCATTTTAAAACATCTCCGAATTTGATCTAAGCTAACATTCTTCTTCATGTCAGCTAATATTCTGGGCGAGCCGCTTTCGACACCTATCCAAACCTCACGGCATTGCGCTTTTGCCATCAACTCAAGCGTTTCTCGATCAACTGAATCCGCACGAATATTGCATCCCCAAGGTGTATTTTGATTATTATTTATCTTGCATATGCAAAATTCTTGAACTAAAGCTTTATCTATAGTAAATGTATCATCGCTAAATTTCATGAAATCAATATTTAAATCCTTTACTACACTTTTAAATTCTTCAAAGATATTTTCTGCACTTCGCGAGCGTAATCGTCTTGTCCATAGCGACTTACTGGCACAAAACGTACAATCAAATGGGCACCCGCGAGTAGCAAAAATACTGGCAATTCGATAACCGTTATCGCGATATGCTACTTGAATATTTCGCTCCTGTTTAATTAGCTTTCTATCAGGAAAAGGAAGTAAGTCGAGATTTTCAATGAAAGGATTATTAACAATACTCTTGTGATTACCTCTGACTACCTGCAACATAGCTTCTTCCCCTTCGCCTGTAACAACTACATCAATGCAATTATGCAATAATGTCTCTTGAGGTAACACCGTCGGATGAACTCCGCCAAATACAATGAGGTTTCTCTCTGTCTTAATACGTTTTGCCAGCAAAAGCGCATGCTTCATTTGTGGGGAAGTACAAGAAAATCCAACAATATCTGCATTTTGACAAGCAGAAACAATTTCATCATCAGAATCGAAAAATCCGCTATAAAATTCTATCTTGTCATATTGATATTTTTTTAAATAAGACCCCATGTAGCCAAAATTAAGCGCCTCCCATGCATGAAAAGACTTTGGTTGTATAAAAATGATTTTCATCTAATAACCTTTAAATATATTTCATTCGTTATTATTATCACATTCGTTTTCTCTTTTATTTATTCACTCGCTCAGATAACAATTGATAATAATAATTTTCAACTTTCGCCATATTTTTATCCCATTCAAAGTTTTTTTGAACAAGATAACGATTATATTCCGATACTTTATTCTTTATATTTTTATTCGATAGAATCTTTATAATTGCTTGTGCTGTAGCTTCAATATCTCTTACTGGCACAATAAATCCGTTAATCTCATTAATAACGCATTCCCTTGTAGAAGGCAGATCACTTACCACTGGTACTGCCCCGCAAGCCATTGCCTCTAAAAGCGAAATCGCAATGGTATCGCTAGAGGGAATTGAAACACAAACATCTGCCTCAGCGTAATAATTTGCCAATTCACCCCGGTCAACAATTTTTCCAGCAAATATTACATTTTTACTGACCCCCAATTTATCCACAAGCCTTGTCAGTTCCTCTTTTTGGGTATCCGCATGCCAGCTGAATACAAATATTGCATCTGGAAATGTACATAAAACGATAGGAATTGCCGAAATAATGATGTCGATATTATACATAGTTGCCAAAGTACGTGGGCTTAACACAATTGGGGCATGAGCATCTATATCTAGGAGTTTCCGGATCTGGAAATTCTTTGCACTTGGGTTGAAAATACCTGTATCAACACCAAAAGATATATATTTAATCTTATTGTTATCGATACCATACTGGATAACTTTTCCCATCAATTCCTCAGAATCTACTGTTATCATATCAGCCTTTAAAAGACCCCTCCTAACAGCATATTTTCTAAGAATAGACCATTGATATTTCCAAACAATATCCCCATTCCATGGTGTAACCACCAAAGGATGAAAATTAGTAAGTACCCCAAGATATGCCGGATAAAATAAGGTATGCAAATGCAAAATATCAGGATTGATTGATCGCAAAAGATTCCGCAACCTGATTATTTTTTTAAGATCATCTATCTTTAGCATTTTTTCTAATCTGCGAAGCCGAGAAGAATTAAATTCAAACTTAATATATCTTAAGAGTCTATTCCCTGTCCTAGAATACATTTGCTTAAGGTTATATTGATTGACACCTGGGATAGATTGAGGATTATCATCAATTAAATATATTTCATGACCGCGCTTAACAAACCATTCAACCCAGCGCTGGAGATGAATACTTTTAGAAGGTCCTATAAATACAATTTTCATATTCGGTTTATTCCCTTGGTTCAACAAGGCATTTTGGATTAAGATTTGCAATCCCCTGATGCGAAATATGATCTATCACCTTAAAAGAGAAAAGGTTGTTATCATAGAAAAGATATTCGGGAGAAGAATCAGCTCCACTTCCAGCAATGTTTACGCCAACAAGATAATTGCCATTCAACAAATTGGCTGAAAACTCGTATTTTAAAGAGATTAGCTGCCCGGGAGCAAAATCATATTTTTCTCTATTAAGCAGATCAGAACTTGTGTCAAAAACAATCATCCCATTAGAATGCCGAATAAAAAGAGCAAAATAAGTTTCTTTTAATTCTGATTTTGCGTTCAAGTTTAATTCCAGACATAGTTGCTCTCCCGTTTCAACAACTGTAACAGCTTGACCAAGAGAATTTTTCAAGCTTTTTTTTACCAATTCAATTGCAGGAACAGATTTTTGGGTTTCCACCTTTGCGCGGGAATAAAGAATATAATACTTATTAATGCCTTCTTCCACGTCGCCATCAAATTCAACTTTTCCATTGCCTAAAAGGATAACTCTCTTGCATAATTTTCTGATCGAATCTGTGTTATGTGACACAAATATTATTGACACACCTTTTTCTTTGTACTCAAGCATCTTACCAATGCACTTACTCTGAAAAACAAAATCTCCTACCGACAGCACTTCATCAATCAAAAGAATATCTAGATCAAGATGAGCTATAACCGAAAAACCTAAACGTGCAAGCATTCCCGATGAGTACCTTTTTATTGGCGTATCTAAAAATTGACTAAGTCCAGAGAAATCTACAATTGCGTCAAATAGCCGATTTATATACTCCTTTCTTAAGCCGATGATGGATCCATAAAGATAAATATTCTCTCTTCCCGTAAGTTCAGAATGGAATCCCGCAGTCAACTCAATTAACGCGCCAACTTTTCCTCTTTTTTCAACAATTCCCGATGTTGGCCGGGTAACTCCAGCTAATATTTTTAAAATTGTGCTCTTGCCCGCACCGTTTGCTCCAATAATCCCAACCGACTCGCCCTTCCCAAGATCAAAAGAAACATTTTTGAGCGCCCAAAAATGGCGCTCTTCCGTTTTCCGCCCTCGAAATAAATTTAATAGATCTTCCCGCAGGGTCCTATATCCCATCTGCCCCAGATAGTACATTTTTGAAACATCAGTCAGTTGAACTATTTTATTTTCACGCATGTTAAATCACATCCGCAAAAGTCATCTCGATCTTTTTGAAAAAATGATAGGATAAAACAAAGGTCAAAAGGGATATCCCCCCAGCCAATGTCAGAAAAAACAAATCCGGAGGTTTCCCTAACAATAACACTCTTCGATAGCCATCAATAATGGTGGCCATGGGATTAAGCATATATAGGATTTTTAACCTTCCGGGAATAATACTTATCGGATATATAACCGGGCTCAAATACATCCACAATTGTATGATAAAAGGCATGACATAACGCACATCCCGATAGTAAACATTTACTGCGGAAGCAAAGAGTACAACTCCTAAAATAAAAATCACCTGAATGGCCAATAAAGGCATCAAATAAAAAATATTTACCGTAACTGGCATCCGATAAAAACAAAACATCACAAGAAAAATGATTGCTGAAATACAAAAATCAAACAATGCAGCGAGAACTGAAGCAACCGGAAATATTTCTCGCGGAAAATATATCTTAGTTACCAAATTAATATTTGAGATTATACTGGGCACCGCAAAGGAGAGGGAAGTTGCAAAAAAAGTCCAGGGCAGTAGTGCTGTATAAGAAAAAATCGGATATGGAATGTGATCACTCGGTATTTTTATAAAATAGGAAAATATAATTGTAAAAACGACCATCATCGCCACAGGCTGTAATATTGCCCAGAGAATTCCTAAGACTGATTGTTTATATCTAATCTTGATGTCCCGTAAAGCAATATTTGCAACTAATTCATGATAATTAATAATTTCTCTAACATAATTAAAGATATTCATATGCTTACACTCCTAATAAACATTCCTTGAATCCCCCAAAAAATACACCCATATAGAAATAAAACACTTCCAAATAAATCTGAATTAGATAAGTGATGAGTAGTATTAATGATGATAAATAATAAATAAGCTAAACCGAGAAAATGCTTAAAATGTGGCTCTTTGTGTAAAATTAAATAAAATGCAAATGAAACAGTTCCTATCAGCAGCGAAAGCCAGCATATTGCCCCAAGTAATCCTGTTTCTAAATATATAGATAGGAATATGTTGTGTGGATCAAGAATATATCCCCTAGCCCATTTACTTTTCGTTATTTTTAGATTTATGTACTGAGTAGGGCAATAATTTGCAACATATTTACCCCATAATCCTGCTCCTATACCAAAAACCGGATACTCTCTTATCATTCGCATCGCTCCGCCCCAGGCATTAGCCCGCGCTAGCCAAGAAGTATTTTTTAATCCGCTTCCCAGGGTAAGATATCGATTAAACGCAGGGGAATAAATATCCAAAGAAAATATTAGCACCAAAATCATAATTGAAAAGGCAAGCATGCAATATAATTGCCAAGTTCTTTTTATTATTACTAAGATTA
>Ga0315293_10001599_pt1 | contig 22000 bp, 18 predicted proteins | sample YL17G13_20_MG_FD_203071 | JGI IMG/M metagenome (GOLD analysis project Ga0315293, IMG submission 203071) | Sediment microbial communities from Yellowstone Lake, YNP, Wyoming, USA - YL17G13_20 | ecosystem: Environmental > Aquatic > Freshwater > Lake > Sediment | place: USA: Wyoming | collected... | reverse complement strand
CGTCACCATCAAGGCCGCCCCCTCGCTGCTGCGGCCGGCGGTCAACATCGCAAAAAAACTTGTTTTTTATCCCTATGAATGCCTGGAGCAGCGGACCTCCAAGGTGATGCCCTTCCTGGCCCTTAGCCCACAGCTGGCCGAGCGCCTAGAGCTTGGCCTGGACCAGGCGCAGGTCCGCGAATCGGTGAACGGTTATCTGAAGATCATCCCCGAGTTCATGAACGGCGATGGCGCCCTCTCCTATTACCGGGGCGGCCAGTACACCTCAGACTACCTGACCGCTTATGTGCTGTGGGCCCTGCACCTGGCCAGGGAGCGCGATTACAAGGTAGACCCGCAACTGGTACAGAAGCTGTCGGCATACCTGCAGCGGGCCAGCCTGGACAAAACCACGGAGAGCTTCTACCAGTTCGTGCTGAGCCTGGGCAAAAAGGCCGACAATAAAAAACTGAAAAAAATGGCGGCCGAGCGCGACGGCCTTTCCCTGCCGGCCCGGGTCTTCCTCTACCGCGCCTTGAACAACCAGGGGATGGGAACGGAATACCGTTCAGCCATGCTGGCCGAGTTCAAAAACAGCCTGCAGATCGAAGCCGATTTCGCTTATTTCGACGTCCGCGAATTCAGCTACAACCGCGATTTCCCGTTCTACTCGTCGCGTTTTGCCACGGCCCTGCTGCTGCAGGCGATCCTGGAAGTGGAGCACGGATACGTACTGGCCGAAAAGATCATCAACTGGCTGCTCGAGGGCGAGCCCTACTGCTGGAACACCACGCAAACCAATTTCTGGATCCTGTGCGCCATGGACGAATACCTGAAGCAGGTCGAAAAGACGATTGCCAGCAAAGCCGATGTCGTCTTGCTTGGAGAGAAGGCGGCCAAAGTCTTCGCCAACAGCCGGGACATGCTCCTCGTCAGCAAGAAGCTCGGAGAACGCAAGGAGACGGTCGAGGTGGAGGTCAGCGCCGACCAGCCGGTCTACGTGACCACTGAGCTTACTTACCAGCTGGCGCGGGCGGGGAAGAAAAGCCGCGGCATCGACATTCAGCGCCTGGTTTACGACGAGAACGGGCGGACAGTGGAAAACCTCAAGCGCGGCAAGGTCTACCAGGTGGAACTGCTCATTAAAACAGACAAGGAGGTCCCTTACGGCGTCATCGACGAGCCCTTGGTCGCCGGCTGCGAACTGCTGCGCCAGGATATCGGCACTACCCGCTCTTTGCGGGAATTCAATACGGCAAACCGGAACAAATACGGCACGCCCTGGCTGCGCCAGGAGAACGCCGCCGACCGCCTGGTCTTTTATACATATTCCATGCAAGGCAGCCTGCGCATCGTGTATTTTGTCAAGGCCATGTACAGCGGACGCTTCACCTGGCTGCCCACGGTCGCCCAGGGCATGTACCACCCGCAATATTTCGGCAGGACGGATACAAGGACGATCGCCATAAGCGAATAGGGTCCGGAACAGTCAGGGAGTTATTTCGATTTTTCGTTTCGCAAAGCCAAGGCCGGCCGCAGGGAGTCCAGTTTTTTGCACAGCTCCGGATCGGGGATTCGGCCGCGGGTCTCGGCCAGCATAGTGCCGCTGATGCCGGCCAGGACAAAGGGGACGACAAAAGCCCGGTGCAACAGCCAGGCGATGGCCACGGCCAGAACCATGCCGATCCAGACCGGAGCGCCGGCGCTCGCGAAAAAAAACCAGTTGGGCAGGGCGAGGCAAAGGAACAGGAAAGCCAGGCCGGCCGCCGAGAGCCAAAGCCACCGGCGCGCCAGGCGCCGGCTCTCCGGGCCCAGCCGTAAATAAAGGGCCAGGGCCTCACGGGTCGAGAGCTCAACATCCCTGTCGCCGCGAGAAATGGCCAGGACCAGAACTCCGTGGCTGACCGGCCCCAGGGCCAGCAGGTCCGGGATGCATGGAAAGTTCCTGACCGGCCGGCCGCCTGAGGCCGCGAAACTTTCTTCACCGCCGCGGTAGAAAGCGAAAAGGGCCAGGCGTACCTTTCGGTTCAAGGCCGCCCAGCGCGAATGATCGGGGAAAATGAGGCCGACTTCCTGGAGGGCGCCGGCCAGCCCGGGGGATGCGGGCTTTCTGCCGGAGAACAGGAAAAGCATGGCGGCCTGCCGGCGGTAGAGGAAAAATCGCTGCAGCAGCCAGGCGCTGGCCCAGCCGCCGATGAGGACCGGCACGACCAGGAACAGGGCAAAGCCCCGGTCGATGCCGCTGGCGGGACGAAAGATGAAAAGCAGCATGCCGCAAAAGACGATGACGCCAAAGCCGCCGGCAACGAAGAACACGGCCCGGAAAATGACCAGGGGCAACGCCCGGGAGATCGTCGCCAGCGCTTCCCGGAAGTGGTTGTCCATGACCGCTCCTTTATTTCCCCGCGCCCGCGGCTCTCCGGTCGGGGTGAGGCAAGCGAATTTTAAAGTTCAGTTTTTGCCTTTGCTGGCGAGCAATAGCTTGCGCGTAAAGGGGATCAGTCCGCCGGCATCGATGATGACTTGCCGGGCTTTGGGCAGGGCCACGATCGGAAAGCTCTTGCCGGTGGTCTTGTTGATGACCTGGTCAACAGTGAATTCCAGCTCGTCGCCCTCGTTGGCTTCAATAGTCGGACAGATGACCATCTTCAGCCCGAGGTTGATCGCGTTCTGCAGAAAGATGCGGGAAAAATTCCGGGCCACGACCACAAAATCGGGGCCTTTCAGGCAGGAAGCGGCCTGCTCGCGCGATGAACCGCAGCCGAAATTCTTACCGGCCACGATGACGCTCTGCGGCGGGAATTCCTTTTTCTTGACCTTGGCGTTGAATTCGGGATAATCGATAAAGGCGTATTGCGGCGTTTCGGTCGGCAGGACAGTGGCCATGAATCTTCCCGGATAAATGATATCGGTGGAGACGTCGTCTCCGACTTTAAAGACAACTTTAGCCATCTTACTTTCCTCCTTTTCTGGGATCGGTGATGACGCCGGTTATGGCGCTGGCCGCGGCCACGGCCGGCGAACACAGGTAAACTTCGGCGTTGGGGTTGCCCATCCGTCCCTTGAAATTGCGGTTGGTGGTGGCCAGGGCCACGTCGCCGTCAGCCAGGGCGCCCTGGTGAATCCCCAGGCAGGGGCCGCAGCCGGAATTCATGACCACGGCGCCGGCTTCCATGAAGGTGGTGATATAACCTTTTTTCAACGCCTGCAGATAGATCCGCGTCGAAGCCGGGAAGATCAGCATGCGCGTGGCCTTGGCCACCTTCTTGCCCTTGAGGATCTTGGCTGCGATGGCCAGGTCGTCGAGGCGGCCGTTGGTGCAGGAACCGATGACGATCTGGTGGATCTTGATGCCGAGGACTTCCCTGATGGGCTTGACATTATCCACGGTGTGCGGGCAGGCGATCTGCGGTTCGAGCTTTGAAACATTTATATGCATCACTTGGTCGTAAACCGCGTCGGGATCGGGGCTGAAAATATCGGGTTTGTCCGTGACCCCGGCTTCCTCCTCCAAATAGCGCATGGTTTTCTGGTCAGGCGGCACGATCCCGGAAGTGGCGCCGGCTTCAACCGTCATGTTGCAGATGACCAGGCGGCCCGAGGTCGACATTTGCTCGATGGCCGGGCCATGGAACTCGATAACCTTGAAATTGGCGCCTTCGGCTGTCAGTTTGCCGACCAGGTGAAGTATCAGGTCCTTGGGTGCGACATGGCGCTTGAACTTGCCCTCGCAGACCACCTTGATGGTGCCGGGAACTTCGACGTTCAGCACCCGCCCCAGAGCCCAGACAGCCGCCATTTCCGTGGCGCCGATGCCGAAGGAGAAAGCGCCGAGGGCGCCATGGCTGGTAGTATGGCTGTCGGTGCCGACCACGACGTTTCCCGGCCGGATATAACCGAATTCGGGCAGGATCTGGTGGCAGATGCCGCCGCTGTCGCCGCGGATGTCATGAAATCTCGTGATCCCCTGCTTGGCCACGAAATCCCTGATCTTCTTCTGGTTGCCGGCTGTTTTTGAACTTTCAGCCGGAACGCGGTGATCGAAAATAATGGCGATTTTGCCCGGGTCCCAGACCTTGGCTTCCAAGCCGGTATCCTGGTAAATTTCTTTGAACTGATTGATGACCAGGGCGCCGTTTTCGTGCGACATGGCCATGTCCACTCTTGGCTCCAGCACATCTCCCGCTTTGACCGCGGCCTGGTTGGTGGCCCTGGCCAGGATCTTTTCAACCATTGTCATTCCCATGATGATTCCTCCTTAATGGGTTGCGCTCAGATCGCGCCTTTTTCTTTTAATGCCTTGATCGCTTCTTCTTTGTATCCCAGCTCCTTGAGAATCTCGGCGGTGTTGGCCGAGAGCCGCGGCGGCGGAGCGTCTATCTTTGCCGGGGTCTTGGAGAACTTGGCCGTCAGGTTGAAGAGTTTGATGTCACCGAGGCCAGGCTCCTTGACCGTGGCAATCACCTGGCGGTGCTCGCTTTGCGGCTGCAGCAACGCCTTTTCCAGACCGTAGATGTCGCCGGTGGGGATCCCCTTCTCGTTCAGCGCGTCCACCCAATGAAGCGTGGACTCGCTGGTCAGTTTATCTTCCAGCAACGGCGTGAGCTCCTTGCGGTTGGCCTTGCGCGTGTCACGTTCCTGGAAGCGGGGATCGGTCTTCAGCTCCGGCACGCCCAGGACGTCGGCCAGGTCCTCCCACTGTTTCTGCTGGTTGGCGGCGATGTTGACGTAGCCATCCTTGGTACGGAAGGTACCGGAAGGGGCGGCGGTAAAGTTGTCGTTGCCCATCAGGACCGGCTGCTGGCCGCCGATCAGCAGGTTGGCCGCCACCCAGCCCATCAGCGGCATGATCGAATCGAGCATGGCGATATCGATGAACTGTCCCTCACCGGTGTGCTCGCGATAATAGAGGGCGGCCATGATGGCAAAGGCGGCATTCAAGCCACCGACCGTGTCGCAGACCGGGAAGCCGGCGCGCAGCGGATTCAGCCGTTCGTCTCCATTGACGGCCATCACTCCGGAGAGGCCCTGTATGATCTGGTCGTAGGCGGGCTTGAAAGCATCGGGACCGGTCTGACCAAAACCGGAGATGGCGCAATAAATGATCTTGGGATTGATCTGGCAGATTTTTTCGTACGAGAAGCCGAGCTTGCCCATCACCCCGGGGCGGAAATTCTCGACCACGATGTCGGCCGTCTCGAGGAGCTTGCGGAAGATCTCCTTGCCTTCCTCGAACTTCAGGTTGAGAGTCAGCGATTTCTTGTTGGCATTTTGGGCCAGGAAGCTCGTCCCCATCAACTGTTTGTTGAGCGGATTGACGTTACCCAGCTTGCGCGCCAGGTCGCCTCCGTCGGGGTTCTCGATCTTGATCACCTCGGCTCCCAGCAAGGCCAGGTGCATGGTAGCAAAAGGACCGGAAAGGACATTGGTCAGGTCAAGTACCCTGACCTTTTCCAATAATTTCATTTTATCTCTCCTTCATTGTGCTTTTTTAAAAGTGATGATAGATCCGGCCTTCAGGATGAATCCGGGCAGCTCGCGGTTGAAGAAGCTGCCGAGGTCTCGGGAAGTCTCCAGGAGTTTCTCCAGGCTGATCTCCCGGACCAGTTCCTGGCGCTGCAGCGAATGGACCAGGTCTTCAGTGCATACATTGCCGGCCGCCACCTTGGTAAATGGGCAGCCGCCCAGACCGCCGAGGGCCGCTTCGAAATACTTCACCCCGGTCCTCAGGGCAGCATAGCAGTTGGCCAGACCCAAGCCGTAGGTGTTATGGAAATGGCAGGCCAGCTCGACTCCGGCGTCACGCTTCAGGATTTCGCCGAACAACGATTCGACCTGGGGCGGGTAAGCGTGTCCCGCCGTGTCGGCCAGGCTGATGTTGCGGATGCCGGCGGACAGATACCTGTCCACAATGGAAAATACCCGTTCGGCAGGGATAGCGCCTTCAAAGCCGCAGCCGAATGCCGACTGGATGGAAACTTGGATGCGCTTCTGCTCCTTCAAGGCCGCCTGGGCCATGGCGATGATCTGGCCTACGGCTTCCTCGGTGCCTTTGCCGGTATTCTTGCGGCTGTGGGTATCGCTGGCCGAAACCCCCATGCAGAACATGTCCACGCCGCACGCCATGCCGCGTTCCAGTCCTTTTTCATTTAACACCAGGCCTGACAGGATGGCCGCGGCCGGTTTCTTGTCCGGCTGGCTGAAATGGCGGAACAGTGCGTCGGTGTCGGCCATCTGCGGGACCTTCTCGGGATTGACAAAAGATCCCAGCTGGATCATGTCGATGCCCGCGGCGAGAAGGCTCTCCACCCAGGCGATCTTCTTTTCCAGCGGCACCGTCTGCTTTTCGATCTGCAGCCCGTCACGCAAACCCACTTCATGAATCTTTACAGCGGTCATATCTTATTCTCCATGATTTCGCTCCCCGCACTCGCTGGCTGGAATTCCTGTTACAGTTTCTTGGCGATCGCTTCAGCCATTTCCAGGGTCGTATTTGTCCCGCCCATATCATAGGTGCGAATCCTTCCTTCCTTGATTATCGCGGCAACAGCCCGCTCGACCTTGTCCGCCTTTTCGGTCTCGCCCAGCCAGGTCAGCATCATCTTGGCCGCCAGGATAGTGGCGATGGGGTTCACTTTGTATTGACCGGCATACTTGGGGGCCGAGCCATGGGTGGGTTCGAACACCGCCAGCTTGGTGCCGATGTTGCCCGAGCAGCCGAAGCCCAGTCCGCCCACCATCTGGGCGCAGAGGTCGGAGATGATATCGCCGAACAGGTTGGTAGCGACCAGCACCTCGTAGTTCATGGGGTTCTTGAGCAGCCACATGCAGATGGCGTCGACGTTGGCGTCGTCGCATTTGATGCCGGGATAGTCCTTGGCCACTTCTTTGGCGATCTCCAAAAACAGGCCCTCGGTGGCCCGCACCACGTTGGCCTTATGGATGACGGTCACTTTCTTGCGCCCATATTTCTTGGCGTATTCGAAAGCCGCGCGCACGATCCGCTCCGAGCCCTTATTGGTGTTGATCTTGCATGTCAGGGCGTATTGGTCGAGCGGCACGTCCTTGAACGCGGCGAACGGCTTGGAGATCTTCAGCAGGGTGTCCTTCAACTCCTGGGGTACTGGGTTGAATTCAACGCCGGCGTACAGCCCCTCGGTATTCTCGCGGAAAACGACCAGGTCGATCTCGGTCTTGAAGTTGAGCGGATTGCCGGGGTAGGCCTTGCACGGCCGCAAACAGGTGTACAGGTCGAAAAGTTGGCGCATGCGCACGATCGGGGAGCGGTAGACCATGCCCTTGCCTTTGAGTTCGGGCACCAATTCCGCCTCAGCGGCCTTGACCGGCTTTGAGGTGATGGCGCCAAACATGGCGGCGTCGACGCTACCGAGCAGGTCAATGGTGCGCTTGGGGAAAGCCTCGCCTTCCTTGCACCAGAACTCCCAGCCGATGTCACCGTGGATATACTCGGCGTTCAACTGCAATTTATCAAGAACGATCTTTGCCGCCTCCAACACTTCGATGCCGATGCCGTCGCCGGGCAGCCAGGCGATCTTGTACTTCTTCCCCTGCGCTTTGTGATCTGCAACGCTCATATATGCCTCCTTTTTTATTGATGATATCCAAAAAATTAATAGCATATTAATATATCCAGGTCAATCAAAAACAGTTGATTTTAACGCGTCAGGAAAGATACTTCACACAAGTCGCCAGCGGCTGTTTTTTCGGACTGCTGCTAGGGCGGAGAGGATAGCCGACCGGCACGATCGCCATGAATTCTCCCTGTGGCTCGCCAAGAAAATTCAATACGTCATCTTTCATCAGGATCAAGATACCGAGCCATACGCTGCCGATGCCCAATGAGGTTGCCGCCAGAAGCATATTCTGCACTGCCGCCGCGGAACTTTGTATTTCCATGATGCGGAAAAAATCACGAACCTCCTCCTGATTGACCCCAAATAACCGGGGTCCGCGCCTGATCAGTTCACCACTATTGGCAACGGCGATGATTGTCCCGGCGCTGGCGATACTGCGGCAGGCCATGCGCAGCAACGTGCAAGACGGTCTGGGAAAAGCAGAGGCCTTGCCGGCAACCAGATCGACCAGTTCGTCTTTTTTTGATCCCCGCAATACGATGAACCGCCATGACTGCTGATTGTGCGCGGATGGCGCCTGGTTAGCGGCGCGGAGAATCGCAGTGATATCGCTGTCGGCAACATCTTTATCGGGGATGAAATTCCTGATGCTGCGGCGGGATTGTATGATCGCCAAGACTTCATTTTTTGCGCCAGTATCTCCAGTCGCTGGCATGTCCGCACCTCCTTGAGGGAAAAAGCACGTTGGCTATGATTTATGGATCGATTGAAAAGCAATTATAGCGCAAACAAATGGCAATGACCATCCTGGCCACATTGACAATTTTTTACATTATCCTTATCATGGGCAGCGATAAAGGAAAATGCAAATTTCAAGAGGAGTGTGAATATGAAAAAAATACTTGTCCTGCTGGTGATCGTTTTCATGATCGTCCCTTTTGCCGCCTGCGTTCATACCAATACCACAATATTGGATCCGGAAAAAGTCAGAGAGCCCATCGATCCCGATGACGTCATCATTTATACAACCGCTGCCAAGGTTCCCGGCGATTATGAAGAGATCGCCCTCTTGAATTCCAAGGCCGACAGCGCCTCCACCAGTGAGGCGCAAATGTTCAAGTCCATGAGGAAAAAGGCCGCCAAGATCGGTGCGAATGCCATCATTTTGGACGCGGTCAGCGAGCCTTCGGTCGGAGCCAAGATCGCGGCTGCGGTTCTATTCGGAGGCGGGGCGGAGCGCAAAGGCAAAGCCCTGGCCATCTATGTAATCCCGGGCACGAAAAAACACAAAAAATAATAAGTTTCGCAGCAAAGCAAACAGCGGCCTGGAAAGAAAAATGAACCGTGGAGTGGAATTACGCTCCACTAGTTAGCCGCATGCGTAAATTACCTGAATTCCGGCACGATATTCATATTGAAAAACATGAACGAATACATATCCGTGTATTTTTCGATGGTTTTTGTTGTCGTGGAACCCGTGCCATGCCCGACCTGGGTTTCGACCCGAAGCAGGATGGGATTCTTGCCCCGGTATTTTTCCTGCATCGTGGCGATATATTTAAAAGAATGGGCGGGAAATACCCGATCGTCATGGTCAGCGGTTGCCACTAGTGTGGCCGGGTATGCGACCCCTTCCTTGATGTTGTGCAGCGGCGAATAGGCGTATAAGTATTTGAACTGCTCGGGTTTTTCGCTCGAGCCGTATTCACCGGCCCAGGCCCAGCCGATGGTGAATTTGTGGTAACGGAGCATGTCCAGCACCCCCACCTCGGGAAAAGCGACCTGGAACAATTCCGGCCGCTGGTTGATCACGGCCGCCACCAGCAAGCCGCCATTGGAAGCCCCATGAACGGCCAGTTTCTGTATCGACGTGTAGCCTTTACCGATCAAATACTCCGCGGCGGCGATAAAATCGTTGAACACATTTTGCTTCTTTTCAAACATGGCGGCCCGGTGCCATTCTTCCCCGTATTCACTTCCGCCCCGCAAACAGGCCATGGCATAGACGCCGCCACTTTCGAGCAACGGCACCAGGCTAGCCCTGAAGTAAGGCTTTTCAGCCGCATTGAAACCACCGTAACCGTAAAGCAGAGTGGGATTCTCGCCCTCGAGCTTCAATCCTTTTTTATGGACGATGAACAGCGGGATCCGGATCTTGTCCTTGCTTTCATAAAATACCTGCGTGGTCACGAATTTATCCGGGTCGAATTTGACATCGGATTTGCGGAACAGCTCGGAGCGGTTCTCTTTTACCAGGTAACGGTAGATGACGGGGGGAAAAGTGAAAGAGGTGAAGGTATAAAAAACCTCGTTGTCCTCTTTTTTCCCCGAAAAACCGTAAGCCGTGCCTATTCCCGGCAGGGCGAGGTCGCAGAGTTTTTGACCGCCCGCATCAAACACGGAAACCTCTGAATTGGCGTCTTTCAAGTACGAAACGATTAGCCTGCCGCCCACAAAGGAAACATCGTCCATCTTGTCCCTGGCTTCCGGGATGATCGTTTTCCAATTTTCCATTTGCGGGTTCCGGGGATCAATGAGGATCAGTTTGAAATTTGGCGCTTGAAAATCGGTCATGATCAGAAAGCCTTCGTCAGCCTCGGCTATAAATACGAATTGACCAATGGGTTTGTCAACCAGGGGGATCACGCTCGAACCGCTCTCAAGATCTTTGTAGTAGAGGAAATTGTGGTTCGCAGAACCTACCCAGCCGCTGATAACCAGGAATTTTTCATTGTCCGTTACATCGCCGCTGAATCCCAATTCGGGATCGTGGCTGTCGCTGAATATCAATTTGTCTTCAGTCTGGGGCGTGCCCAGTTTGTGATAGAAGAGTTTTTGAAATTCGACTTTTGCTTTCAGCATGTCGGATTCTTTGGGTTCATCGTAGCGGCTGTAGAAGAAGCCGTCCTTGTACCAGGACATTTCGGAGAACTTCGCCCACTGGATACGGTCGGCCAGTTTTTCCCCGGTCGCCGTTTCGATGACGAAATATTCCCGCCAGTCAGATCCGCCTGGAGACACGCCATAACCGAAGTACTTCTGATCCTTGGAAAAAGCCGTATCGGTAAGGATGACCGACAAGGCATTCGGATCGAGCAGGACCCGGACTTCGCCGTCCAGCCCTTTTTGGATGTAAACCACCGATTGGTCTTGCAGGCCGGTATTTTTCCGGAAAGTGTAATATTCCCCCTCTTTCGCCGCATCGGAGTAGTTTTCATAATTGATAATTTCCGTCAGGCGCGCCCGGAATTTTGCCTGGAACGGTATGGCAGCCAAATAACTTTCGCTGAGCTTTTTCTGCGCCCTCACCCATTCAACCGTATCGGGCGCGTTGACATCCTCCAGCCAGCGATAAGGATCCGCGACCTTGACGCCGAAATAGTCGTCGACCTGGTCTATTTTTTTAGTGACCGGATACTTCAGGGCAACCTTTTCCACGCCGATCAACTGCCAAGACAGGCCCGCGACCGCCAGAGCGATGATCGCTTTTTTAAATTGACTCATGATGCCTCCTGTTGTTCGTTTCAAATTAGGATTTTAAAAAATAAGCTCAATAATTGCAATTCCCGGCAGTGCTTTGACAACCCGGAAACACAATTATAGAATGTCAGCAGATTGGCTAAAATGAACATCGCCCCGAAACGGATCATCGGCAACTGGACGCACGGTTGGGCTTTGGACCAGCATACGGTCCACAGCACTGCCAGCGAATTCGCGAACAGCGGGCGTCCCGAATTCGGGACCGAAAGGACCGAAACCGGCGAAGCGTTGTACAAATTGAAATACCGTGCCGACATGGCACAAGTCGAACCCATCGCCCAAGCGGTTGCCGATTTCATCCGCAGCAGGTCCGAACTCTGGGATATCCAGGCGGTCCTGGCTGTGCCGCCGTCGGACACGCGGCGCTCTTTCCAGCCCGTGGCGGCGCTCGCAGCGCGGATCGGCGAGCGGCTCGGCCTGCCAGCCCCCGATGATTACCTGCTGAAAGTAAAGCAGACCATGCCGCTGAAAAGCATTGCCGGCAAGCGCACGCGCCGGGGTGAACTGGCGAACGCCTTTGCGGTCGCGGACCAGCGTTTCGCCAACTTGCATGTCCTCCTGTTCGACGACCTTTTCCGCTCAGGTGAAACGTTCAAAGCGGTAACGGCCGCTTTGCTTTTCCTCGGCAAAGTCGCGCAGGTTTCCGTGGTCGCGGCGACTAGCACCCGCTCGAACCGATGAACACGGTTGAAGGAAAAGCCTGGCGTATCCTGGCCAACGCCAAAGAAATTGGACCGAGGACCCTGTGGCGAATAGCCGACTATCTTGCCCAAGAAGGCAAACCAGCATCCTGGCTACTCAGAGATGCCAGAAAAATAGAAGATCTAATAAATAAAAACAGGGTCGGCGCCGCAAAGCCGGTTTTTTTTGAACAGCCAAATGGGGAAGCAACCCAATCCGGGAAAGGTCAGATAACCGTGCTTTATCCCCTCCATCCCGGTTTTCCGCCGGCAATCAAAATTTTAAAGGATGAATTTTCACTACCCGCGCTTCTATACGTGTGGGGGAACATGGCGATTCTTTCGCGGCCCGCTGTGGCGATCATCGGCAGGCGGAATGCGGGAAAGGGAGAGCTAGAGGCGGCCGCTGCTTTAGCCAGTGAACTCGCAAGCCACGGGGTCAATGTTGTTTCCGGTTATGCCGCCGGCATTGATACCGCGGCGCACCTGGCTGCCCTGCGCGCAAACGGGACGACCAGCGTTATCTTGGCCGAAGGGATTTGTCGTTTTCAGGCCAAGCCGGAATTGAAAGATCATTTGACAGCGGATAACACCCTAGTGATTTCCCAATTCACGCCCGACGCGCGCTGGGCGGCATACATGGCCATGACCCGCAACAAGTTGATCGGCGCCCTTTCCGGCGCCTTGGTGGTAATTGCTTCGGGGCCGGAGCGTGATGCGGGCAAAAAAAACAGCGGTACGTTTAACGCCGCCATCTCCTCCTTGAAAATGGGAATTCCTGTCTTCGTTGCTGTTCCATCTTTCTTTAGCGATCCGCCTGCAGGCAACGGCCAGCTTATCGCAAAAGGCGGTCGCGCCTGGGATCCGGCAGAAGGAGATGAACCGGTTTTGACCGCCCTGAGCTCCCTAGTTCAAAAGACGCCTGGGCAGCTCCCCCTCTTCCCGGAAGAGTGAGGCAGGTCCCCTGTTGGCAGCCTCAGGGGACCATGCTCATCGGCAGTTCACTTCTGGACTGTAAGGTTATTGGTGACGGAAAAAACGTCGTTGACCTTTCGGGCGGCCAGGAATGCGAAGCGGCTGTCGCCCTCATTGGATACTACGCCTTCCAGCATCACGTGTCCGCCATTGACGATGATATGGATCGAGGGAGTAGGGCCAAGAGCATAACGGTAGAGATCGGCCGTACCGAAAACGCGGCGGTAAACCTGCAGGCGTAAAGCATCGTCGCTGCGCGACAAGGGCAGGGCCTTGATTTCGTTGCTGACTTTGCCCACACCCGCCAAATTGGCCACGCGGCGGGAAATCTCTTCCTTGGTGATCGGCAGCAGCACCTGACCCAACAGGGTGACATTGTTGCCGTCCAGCCTGTAAGAAAGGCTGTCAAAAACACCGTAATGGGGAGCCAGGATAATCGCATTTTGGATCTCCGTTCCCAAGTTGACGGCCGGTTGGACAACCGGCTCCTGAACCTGGGGCGCACCCGGCAGGATGAAGGTACAAAAGGCCAGAAACAGCAAACTCGCTAAATAGACATTTTTCATGGTTACCTCCTTTTCACAATATGAGAACAAATTGGTTATATATATCTTGCAGAAATTATAATTTTTTAGACCGCGGGGAAAAAACATATTTCATCGGCGGCAAAAAATTCAACATCCTGTTCGAATTCTTCATCGGCTATATTTATTACATCCTGTTCTTCCGCTCCGGGGGCCGTACCCCCGGCAAGCGGCTGTTACGCCTGCGCGTAATTGACCTGAAGGGGCGGCAACGACTGGGCTGGTACCAGTCGCTGGAACGCGCCCATGGTTATGCGGCATCCACCTTGCTGGCATTCCTGGGATTCTTGCAGGTGCTCTGGGACCACGAGGGACTGACCATGCATGACAAGCTGGCCGGGACCACGGTCATCCGAATCAAAAAGGAGTTCAAAGGCGGTCATTGAGAATATAGGCCAAGTTTCCAGGAAACCGGTTCAGCGAGCTCGAGCTGATCCCTTGATATTCTCTCTAAAAAAATTAAAAAATTAAATTAATTCGAACAATTCGAAGTGATGCAGCGTATAATTGAATAGTTTGAAATATTCGAAGTGAAAAGAGGCACCATGAAAGAACTGACCAGAAAGGAAGAGCAGGTCTTGCTGGCCGTCCACCACCTGCAGGACGACGCTTACCTGATCACCATCCGCGAGCAGATCTTCCGCTATACCGGCACCAACTACTCGGTGGGTACGATTTACGCGCCCCTCAACCGCCTGCATATCAACGGCTACATCGAATCCCGTTCCGGCAGGAATACCAGCTTTTCCAGCAAGAAGCCGATCCGCTTCTATCGCCTGTCCAAAAAGGGCCATGCCGCCCTGGTCGAATTGCAAAAAGCGTATCGCTTGCTGTGGACAGGTTTTGTCACGCCTGCCAAGGAGAAAACATGATGAAAAAAGAAAATCAAACCAAACTGCCTTTCGGCTTTTTACGCCGCCTGCTGACCACGGATGAGATCGATGATGTGGACGGCTGTTTCGAGGAGATGTATGCGCAGATGGTCGCTGAAAAAGGTCCCGGCTACGCCCGGCGCTGGATCTTTCTGCAAGCCCTGAAATCGCTGCCCGGATTTCTCACTCACCTGGTTTATTGGAAACTGCTGATGCTGAAAAACGCCCTTAGCGTCACCTTGCGCAGCATGCTGAAAAACAAATTTAATTTCCTGATCAAGGTCTTCGGCCTGGCCGTGGGTGTGGCCTGCAGCATGGTGGTCATCCTCTATGTGGTCAACGAGTTGACCTATGATATTTATCATCCGGACCATGAGCGGATCTACCGCATCGCCAACCGCCGTATCACCGAAATCGGCGAATTCTCCGGCGCCGAAACGCCCGGCCCCCTGGCTGTCGCCATTAAAGAACAGCTTAGCCAGGCCGAAAATGTGGCCCGGGTGATCCCGCCGTTTGAAAACTCCAAACATGTCCTGGTGATCCGGGGGGAGAACCGCTTTTTCGAGAAGCAGGTCTGGTTCGTCGATGCCGAGATCTTCAAGATCCTGAGCATCCCTTTCCTGGAGGGCAGCGCCCGCACGGCCCTGGCGCGGCCGAAAACGGTCGTCATCAGCGCCGGCACGGCCCGCAAATATTTCGGCACCCTGCCGCCGCTGGGCCGCAGCCTGAGCATCGAGCTCGATTATGATACCGGTGCGACCGTGACCGAGGACTTCCAGGTGACCGGGATCGTCCGCGACGCTCCCGCCAATACCCACTTCAAATACGACATGCTGATCTCCATGCCCACGCTGCTGGCCTATGTGCCCTCTCTTGACCAGGACTGGGGTGAATACCACTCCAAGCGTACCTATGTGAAACTTGGCCGGAATGTCTCCCCGGAGGCTTTTGCGCGGCAACTGCGGCCCTATTCGGAACAGATCGCCTCGGATTTTGCCAAGCGTGTGGGAAAGCCAATGCGTTTGCACGAGTATTTTCTCCAGCCCCTGGATTCGCTGCACATGAAATCCAATCTGACTGCCGAAACCGAAGCGACCGGCAATATGTATTATGTGTATATCTATTCCTTCGCGGCTTTACTGATCCTGCTGATCGGGTGCATCAATTTCGTCAACCTCTCGGCAACCCTGGCGGCGGCCCGCAGCCGGGAAGTGGGCATCCGCAAAACGCTCGGCGGCAGTCGTTGGGACCTGGTTTTTCAGTTTCTCGGCGAATCGCTGGTCATCACTTTCTTCGCTTTCTTGGCGGCTTTTGCTTTTTTATCCCTGCTGCTGAGTTATTTCAACCGCATGGCGGGTACGGCCATCACGTTCCAGGCCCTTGGCCAACCGCTGGTCCTGGTTTCGCTCCTGGTCCTTTTCCTGGTCGTCGGGTTCAGTGCCGGCATGTACCCGGCCCTGATCCTTTCCAGTTTTAAACCGGTCAGCATACTGAAAAACCAGGACATGTCGGGAAAACAGGGCAATGTTGTACAGCGCTTGCTGGTCTTGAGCCAGTTCGCCATCTGCATCTTCATGGTGGTGTGCACGCTGGTAGTGTTCCGCCAGTTGACCTTCATGAAAGGGAAAGCCCTGGGATTTTCCCGGGAGCAAAAACTGATCCTGGAGGTCAAAAGCAACCAGGACTATTTCCGGCACAATTACGAAGCCATAAAAAGTGATTTTCTAAAAAATGACGGGATCACCAACGCCACCGTGTCATCATCGGTTCCCGGAGAGGTAATTGAGGGCGGGTATTACCTGCAAAAAGGGGCTACTTTCATCCCCCGGGATTCCAAAAGGCTGAAGGTCCTGACCGTGGACTATGATTTCATAAGATCATATGGCATCGCCATGGCGGCGGGCCGGCCTTTCCAAAAAGAGGCGGGAAATGACGAGGCGGCGGCATATATCGTCAACGAAGCCGGTGCCCGCGAAATGGGTTTTACGCCGCAAAGCGTTCTGGGTACGGTCTGGACCGCCCATTACCACCGCAAAACCAAGAGCGTTATCGGTGTGACCGAAGATTTTCATTTCCTGGGGCTGAAGGACAGTGTCGAACCCATATTGCTGGACATTGAAAAATCCCTGCTGCGGACCATCACCCTGACGCTGGACACAAAACAGATCTCCCGGGCCCTGGCAGGTGTGAAGAAAACGTGGGCCGTCCATTTTCCCGGCGTTCCCTTCGAATATGCGTTCCTGGATGAAATGTTCGGTAAGGTCTATCAATATGAGGAGCAGATGGGGAAATTGCTGGCGATGATATCAGGCCTGGGCATCGCCATCGCCTTTCTCGGGCTTTACGGCATGGTTGCGTTCTATGCCCACCAGCGCAGAAAAGAGATGGCCATCCGCCGGGTTGTCGGCGCTTCGACGGCTACCGTCGCCTTGCTGATGACCCGCCGATTCGTTTCGCTGGTTATTCTGGCCGGCGTGACTGCAGTCCCCCTGGCCTGGATGGCTACGGAAAGGTGGCTGCAGGATTTTGCTTACCGTATCCAGCCGGGTTTTCCTGTCTTTGCCTTCGCCTTCCTCTCGGCCTTCCTGATCGCCATGGCCGCGGTGCTGCTGCAAACCTTCCGCGCCGCCCGCGACAACCCGGTGGACTCACTGCGCAGCGAATAAAGCGATTTTGACAATCACCTGGAAAAACCCTATATTTCATTCATGAAAAATCGCTTTTCCCGGCTACTGGCCATCACCTCCCTGGCAGTGGCCCTTCCTGTGTTCTCCCAAGTACTGCCCTTCGAAATACTGGGACTGAAGGACGGCATCCCTCAATCCCAGGTTACGGCCCTGGCGCAGGACCACGAGGGGTATCTGTGGGTAGGGACCTGGGGCGGGCTGGCCCGCTTCAACGGCAGCGAGTTCAAGTGTTTTTTCATAAATGACGGTTTGCGCAGCTCCCGCATTCATAAATTATTGGCGGCCAGCGATGGCATGGTATGGGTGGCTACGGACGGCGGCCTTTCGCGCTGGAAAAATCACCGCCTGGAAATGCTGGACGAACCGGCCGTCGGCACGGTCCCCTGCCTGGCACTGGCCGAGGACGCCCGCGACCGGGTGTGGATCGGCAGCGAAAATGGCGTGGCCGTATTTGCCAATGGGAAATTCTCCAGTTTTCATCCCGGTGGCGGCAAAAGCGGTCCCCGGGTCTACGACATCCTGGCCGACCTAGAAGGCATCCTAGTAACCGCCGACAATGGCATGTGGCGCTTTCCCTGGGACGAGACGCCAGCGGCCGTTCCCGGACCGCCCGGAGTCCCTGTGGACGACTTCCGTGCCCTGGCCTTGACCTCCGAAGGGTTGTGGCTGGGAACGTACGGTCATGGCGTCTGGCGTCGAAACGATTCGGGCTGGGAACCCGCTCCGGGCGGAACCGCGGCAGCCAGGTCCGTTTACCAGATGTCGGTGCAGGCTTCCGGAACATTTTACATTTCGACCAACGGAAACGGCCTTTTTTTGAAGCGCCCGGGACAGGCATTGATGGAACACTGGGGAACCAACAACGGCTTGCCCTCCAACGTCATCAATGCCGTACTGGAAGACCGTGAAGGCAACCTGTGGATCGCCACCTACATTGGCGGCTTGGCCCGTCTCAGCACCATCGCCTGGATCAATCACACCGAAAAGCAGGGGCTGCCCAGCGCCTGCGTATTCGGCATCTCCCCAGGTGACACGCCTGATTCGCTCTGGCTGGGGACCCTGCAGGGCGCCGTCCTTTACCAGGTGCGGCCGGTGCCCAAAGTCCTGGAAACCATCCGGGCAAAAGACGGCCTGGGCAACGATTGGGTCTGGAAGATCTTGCACACCCCCGACGGGACCCTTTGGTTCATGACCGACACTACCCTGCGCTACCGCTTGAAGGGAGAAAAAACCATCCGCGAACTTCCGCCGGATGTTCCCATCCCGCACACCGTCCCCTGGGACATGACCGTCGACGGGCAGGGCAATTTCTGGGTCGGCGGAACCTGGAGCGGCGGCGGGCTGGCGCGGCGCGACACCGCCGGGCGCTGGAGAAAATGGGACAAGAATCCGGCCGGCGAACCATTGACCGATGTTTCCCGAATAGTGCGCCGCCTGCGCGGCGGCGTCTGGGTCGCGGCCAAGAACACTTCCAAGAGCGCCGCCAAAAGCAGCTTGTATGTCTGCGACGGCGAAACCCTCTCCATACAAACCGCTCCCTGCCCCTTGTCCAATGCCATTTCAACCATTTGCGAAGACAGCAGCGGCCGGCTATGGGCGGGTAGTGACGACGGCCTGGCCGTTCTGGAAACCGACGGCCGCTGGCGCCTGCTCAACGACCGCCCCGGCTTCAGCAATCACCATGTTTTTTTCATCGGCGAGGACTGGAAGGGAAATATCTGGATCAACACAGCGCACGGCGTCTTCCAATTTTTCGCCGATTACAAGGTGGAGGTATTCACCCCCGACGACGGGCTGGCCGACTGGGAGACCAACGGCAACGGCTTCTACAGCGACGCCAGGGGCGAGATTTGGATAGGCACGGTCAACGGCCTATCGCAGTACAACCCGACCAGCTACAGCCGCAACACCGAGCCCCCCCGCTTGATGGTCGAAAAGGTCCGCTTGCCTTCCCGGTCGCTGGAATTTCCCAGGCAACTGGATCTGGCCTGGAGAGAACGGACGCTTATTTTCACTATCGCCGTCCTCTCCTTTCGCAACCGCAACCGTACCGGTTATATCTATCGTCTCGACGGCATGGAGAGCGAATGGAATTCCTTGAGCCGCCTGGGGGACCTGCGTTATACCAACCTGCCGGCCGGAGATCTGCAACTGCGGCTGAAGCCGGTTAACGAATCGGGCGTATGGGGCGAGACCGTTGCCTTACCCATCCACGTCCACCCCCCGTTTTGGATGACACTGTGGTTCCGCCTGGCCTTCCTGGCCGTTGTTTTGGCAATCGCGTTCGGAATTTTCCGCTGGCGCACCCTGCTGCTGCTTCGGCGCAACCGCGAACTGGAGCACGAGGTGAGCAAACGCACCAGCGAGCTGGCCTACCTGGCCACCTATGACCCGTTGACCGCTTTGTTCAACCGCCGCGCCGTACTGGCGCAATTGGAGAGGGAGCTACATCCCGAACGCGGCGGTAACCGCCAATTGGGCTGTATCATGGTCGACCTCAACCGCTTCAAGCAGGTCAATGACACCCTGGGTCACGCCGCCGGCGACCAGGTTCTGAAGGATATGGCCGCCAAGATTCAGGAATGCCTGCGCCAGGGAGACCTCCTCGGCCGCCTGGGCGGCGACGAATTCCTGGTGGTCCTGCCCGGAGCCGACATGGGTTCGCTGCAAGCCGTTTACCGCCGCATCAGCGACCTTGCCTGCCGGGCGGGGGAAGGGGTTGCCGCCGTTACTGTTACGGCAGCCTGCGGCGGCGTAACCATACCCGCCGGCAGTTCGGCGGAACTTGCCGCAGTGCTGGCCCAAGCCGACAACCTGCTTTATCAGGTCAAGCGCGCCGGCCGCCAGGGCGTTGCGCTTGAGACCCTTAAAACCCAGGGGTAAAGAGGGCTTTTTAAGGTTCCATGGAAAACCACCCTCATAGTAAACGCGGATGGCGACGGGTCCTGGTGCTCTTGAAGCATAGCGCCCTCATCGCCCTCTTCATACTGGTCCCTTTCGCCGGAGCCTTTCACCCAAAGTTGCGGAAACGGGAAAATCCCGAAGAAAAAGAGATCGGCGGCGAAAAATGAAGGTTCACCGCGCCGGGCGCTTTAACCTTGGTACTTGCTTTCCCAAACCTCGGCGAGGAATGAGCCGGGGCCGTTGTATTCGATGCGGGTGGGGCGGACGAAGATCATGACATAATCGGGGTCATCCGGGCCTTTGAAGTAACGCCGCCACTCCTCTTTCCAGTAGCCAGCCTTGATTTTTCCCTCGTGACAGATCTCAGCGCGGCCGGCGATCTGCAGGAAAGCCGAGTCATCGGGCGGCTGCAGGTTGCCGCAGGCCACGTGTACATCGGGATTGGCCGCTATTTCACCAATCTTGCGCGAGCTGCAACTGGTGCAGAAACACAGGGTGAAATCCGGATCGGCTTCGATGGTCACATAACGCACCCAGGGAGCGCCCGTTGCGGTGATGGTGGCCAGAGCAGCGGTCTGCCGATGGCCGAGAATCCTCCAGATCCGTGCTTCCAATTCGTTCATGAATGTTTCCTCCAGGGTGCGATCATATACGATTTTGCATGCGATTGCCATTAAAAAAACCTATTTTTTCTGAGGACTTTTTCGATGGCGTCGATCACCGCCAAGTCGTCTATTCGAAGATAAGTTCGACGTGCAGGAGAACTGCAGAAAATAGGCAACTGGTTGCGGTTGGAAGCAGGAAATGGACGGCGCTAGGTGAAAAAAGAATAGTTATGTATTATACTTATCAGGACCGTGATTTTGTAAAAAAAAGGCCTCGCAAATGAAAAGGGAAGATTATTCGCTGCCAAGCTGGACGACCCAGCGCATCAAGAAGCGCATGCTGAAGGATATTCTCGATGAAAATTTGTCAATCAACGGCCTGGTCAAAAAACAGCCAAAAGGTAAAAGGCGCCAAGCGCTGTTATTCAAGGCAGCCATATTATTCTTGGCCATATTCAGTTTTTCGGTATATAAGAATTCTGATTTCGGCGACTATCATTCGCTGCCCGCGCTGCCGCTCGCCCGTTACATGACCCTCCCTGTCGATAACCAGCCAAGCGCACCGCTGGCCGTCAACCATGAAGAAACGAGCGTCAGCTACGGTGAATATCAGCCTTTTCTGAACCAGGCCGACTTTTCCCTGCGCAATATTTTCGGGCTGAAGATCAGGACCATCGTCATCGATCCGGGCCATGGCGGCGAAGACCCGGGGACCTTGGGGCAATTCGGCACCAAGGAAAAGGACATCACCCTGGACATCGCCAAAAGACTGATGCAGCGGCTGAGCCGCTACGACGGCTATCAAATTTCATTGACACGTAACGCCGACGAAACCCTCACCTTGGAATCGAGGATCGAATCCGCCAACGCCCGCAAGGCCGATCTGTTCGTTTCCATCCATGTGAACAACATCCCCAACAAGCCTTACAGCATCATTGAAACCTACTATTTCGGGCCCAATGCCGACCACGGCGCCCTCTCGCTGGCCGAAAAAGAAAACAGCGGCACCGGATATGCCATGAACGATTTCAAAGCGATAGTCCAGAAAATAGGCAATACCCTCAAATACCAGGAAGCCAAGATCCTGGCCCGCACCATCCAGAGAAGCCTGTACGGCAACATGCACCGCAGCAATGGCAATCTCTATGACTACGGAGTAAAAACGGCGCCATTCATCGTGCTGCTGGGAGTGGATATGCCCAGCGTACTGACCGAGGTGACCTGCCTGAGCGATGCGCAAGAAGAACAAAAACTGAACAGCGAAGACTACCGCGAGGATATCGCCCGCTACATGGAAGAGGGGATCATCCAATACCTGCAAATAAAAATAAATACAAATAAAAGCGAGGTGTGACATGGAACAACAAGACGCGGCGGCCAAAAAAAGCAGCCTGTTCGTGGGTATTGATCTGGGCACGTCCAGCAGCGCCATCGTGGACAGCAACCGCAAAAAGCACTGGGTGGAAAGCTACGTAGGCTGGCCGAAAGACTTTATCGCCGCCAAGGTACTGCGCAAGCCTGTCTTGTTCGGAAGTGAAGCCTTGAAGAACCGCCTCTCCCTGGACATCTTCCGGCCCCT
>Ga0315293_10001597_pt1 | contig 22012 bp, 22 predicted proteins | sample YL17G13_20_MG_FD_203071 | JGI IMG/M metagenome (GOLD analysis project Ga0315293, IMG submission 203071) | Sediment microbial communities from Yellowstone Lake, YNP, Wyoming, USA - YL17G13_20 | ecosystem: Environmental > Aquatic > Freshwater > Lake > Sediment | place: USA: Wyoming | collected... | reverse complement strand
CGAGATGGGCCAAGCCGATCGCCTTGCCATGCAAGGCGGGGTGCCCGGGCTTGCGCTGATGGAGAGCGCCGGACGCGCCGTCGCCGACGAGGTCTGGCGGCGCTTTCCGGACGCCCGCAAGGTCGCCGTTCTGTGCGGTCCCGGCAACAATGGCGGCGACGGCTTTGTCGCCGCGCGCCATTTGCTCGACAAGGGCTACATGGTCCGGCTTGGGTTCGAAGGAGACCGCGCGAAGCTTCCGCCAGATGCGGCGGCCATGGCCAAGCTCTGGACCGCAGCCGTGGAGCCCCTTGGCGCCGGTCTTCTTGCCCACGCCGATGTCGTGGTGGATGCGCTGTTCGGCGCGGGGCTCGCGCGTCCCATCGAAGGTGGCTTCGCCACTCTCATCCAGGCGTTGAACGAGAGCAGCCTTCCCGTGGTGGCGGTCGACGTGCCGAGTGGCATCGACGGCACCACCGGCGCCGTCCGGGGCGTGGCCATTCGCGCCACGGCCACCGTGACCTTCTTTCGCCTGAAGCTGGGGCATTTGCTGCTGCCGGGGCGGGAAGCTTGCGGTGAGGTGAGCGTGGCCGATATCGGCATTCCTGACAGCGTGCTTGATGTCATCGAGCCCCGCACATTTGCCAATGAGCCGGCGCTATGGCTCCCACATTTTCCTTGGCCGAAGCCTGATGCCCACAAATATGCGAGGGGCCACGCGGTGGTCGTGTCGGGTCCGGCCTTCAGCACCGGGGCGGCGCGGCTTGGCGCGGAGGCCGCGTTGCGCGTGGGCGCAGGCCTCGTCACCGTCGCCTCGCCGAAGGACGCCGTGGAGGTGAATGCGGCCCAGCTCACCGCCATCATGGTGCGGCAGGTCGATGATGCGAAGGAGCTTGCGGGCCTGTTGTCGGACGAGCGCAAGAATGCCGTCCTGATCGGACCCGGGGTTGGTGTCGGCGAGCGCACCAAGGCGATGGTCACGGCGGCGCTGGCAAGCCACGCCGCTGTCGTCCTCGATGCCGACGCGCTGACCTCGTTCGCCTCCGACATAGATACGCTGTTCTCGGCCATCGCCTCCCGCGCCACGCCTGTCGTACTCACGCCCCATGAGGGCGAATTTGCGCGTCTCTTCGGTCCGGCGGGGGAGGCGAGCAAGCTCGCACGCGCCCGCAGCGCCGCCGGGCGCTTCGGCGCAATCGTCCTCTTGAAGGGCGCCGATACGGTTGTCGCCGCGCCCGACGGCATGGCATCGATCAATGCCACATCGAGCCCATGGCTTGCGACCGCCGGCACCGGCGACGTGCTCGCCGGCATGGTGCTCGGCCTCTTGGCGCAACGCATGGAGGCCTTCGAGGCAGTGTCTGCCGCCGTTTGGCTGCATGGACGGGCGGCGCAACTGTTCGGTCCGGGGCTGATCGCCGAGGATCTGCCGAAGCTGCTGCCAAAAGTCCTGCGGGAGTTCGCGTCCCGCACGGACGAGGCTCGGTGACCCCTTGTTGACACAGTTCGACTTTATGGGGAAATGGGAGGGGCAGGGGCTCGAATTGGGCCGGGTTTTCGACGTGGTCGCATGACATCCAAATGGCTTGAGCTTTGCGGGCTCGTTCTCGTTCTTCTCGCGGGCGCGGGCGAGGTCCGGGCGGAGGACGTGACGCTGCTCCGCGCGCGCGAAGGCGCGGCAGCGCTTCTGCGCGGCCAATATGACAAGGCCGTTGCTGCCTACGACGAAGCCCTGACCAACCCGGAGATCGCCGATTTCGTCAAGGCGAGCATCTATAGCGATCGGGGCGTGGCCAAATGGCGGCTCAAGCAGACCAAGGAGGCCGTCGACGATTTCAATCAATCGATCCAGATCTCGCCCGAGAACGCCACCGTCTACAACAATCGCGGCAACGCGCTGATGGATTTGGGGCACCCCGACGAGGCGGTGAAGGATTTCGACCGCGCCATCGCGCTCTCCCCCAATTACGGCGCGGCCTTCAACAACCGCGGTAACGTCCACACGGTGCTTGCCCAATACGAGCCGGCCTTCCAGGACTTTCGCAAGGCCGTCGAGCTGATGCCGACGAGTGCTGTGCCCTTCAACGGCCGCGGCAAGGCGCACGCGGCTCTAAAGCGCTATCACGCAGCGCTCCGCGACTTCACCCGCGCCATCGGCATCAACACCAAGTATGAAGCCGCCTACCACAATCGCGGCGAGGTCTATCTCGCGCTCGAGGAATTCAAGGAAGCCGCCGACGATTTTACCCAGGCGCTCGCCATCACGCCGGACCAGCCGGACCTTTTGCTTCTTCGTGCCCGCGCTTACAGCGGCGACAAGAAGTTCAATACCGCGGTGGACGACCTCAACAAGGCGATCGAGCTCAAACCCGACTTCGCCGACGCTTATATCGAGCGAGGCACCGTCTACTCGCAGGTGAAACGCCTCGACGACGCCATCGCCGATCTTACCCATGCGATCGAGCTCGCTCCGCAAAACGTGAAGGCATACGACATGCGTGCTTTGGCCAGGGTCCAGGCCGCGCCACCACCCGTGCGCAAGCAGCAGGCTGAGTCCGTTGTTGCCAAGCAGCCGGCCGAAGCCAGCCCTGGAGCCGAGGCCGGGAACGCCGGCGAGGCCAAAGCCGACGCAGGCGCTGATACGGCGATCGATGCCGCAACCGGGACCGAAGCCGATGCGACGCCCGAGACAGCGCCCGCTGCCGTACCCGCGGCCCCCAGCGATCAAGCGGGCGACGCTGCCCTCGGCGACGCCCAGCAGGCGCTTAACTTGGCCCCCGACGATGCGTTTGCTTTGCGGGTCAGGGCCGACATCTATCGCGCGATGGGCAGGAACGATGAAGCGATTGCCGATTATCGCCGCGCGCTTGAGCAGGACCCGTTCCAGTCCGAGAGCAGGGAGGCTCTGGTGAAGCTCGGACAAGACGTACCCCAAGAGCAGGGTCTGCCCTTGGGGCCTCCAGTCTCCGACTGGGTGATCAAGGAACCGTCGCCCGGCCGCTATATCGCCAGCAACCCAAAATATCCCAAGCTCCGGGCTGAGCTTGAAATGTTCGGCGCAGGCAAGCCCAGGATTCTCGAATGGAGCCTGATGAAGGATGCGCTCGCGGGTATCGGCCTCTTGCGCTACGGCGCCGGAGATCTCAGCGAAGGTGGGAACCAAGACCTCGTCTATACGGCGATCGTCGACCTGTATGCGAACAAGGTGGTCTCCATCGAACCCTATAGCTGGGGCGCCAATTCGGCCCAGTGGAATTGGCAGGCGCTTTCCGTGGTGGTGACCGACCCAGACGGCAACGCCAACGAGATCAAGCTCAGGAGGCCGAAACCGAGGCCAGTCGCGCGCGACGACGCCTCGGGCTCGAGGCCGGTCGCGCGCGACGACGCCTCGGGCTCTGACTCTCCCTGGGGAGCTCCGGGTCAAGGCCGCGGCCGTCGCGGTGGCGGCGGCGGCGGGCGCGGGGGCGGCTTCTTCGGTTGGTTCCGGTAGTGGCCGACAGTCTCGTAGTATCATCGCCCGGCTTGACCGGGCGATCCGGTAACCACAGGAAGACCTGTCTCTTACCTATGCTAGCGGTTGCTGGATGCCCGCCTTCGCGGGCATGACACAAGGGATTGCTTCTGAATGACCCTATTCCTTGCCAGCGTGCGCGATGAGGCTGAGGCCGAGATCGCCGTTCGCGCGCGCGCCGACATCATCGACCTGAAGGAGCCTGCCCACGGCGCGCTCGGCGCCGTCGACCGCGAGAGGACCAGGGCCATCGTGCAGGCTGTAGCCGGGCGCGCGACCGTCAGCGCCACTATTGGCGATCTACCGATGGTCGCCGAGACGATCCGGGACGCCGTGCTGGAGCGAGACGCCTCAGGTGTCGACTACGTCAAATTCGGGCTCTTCCCCGATGGCGATGCGCAAGCCTGCCTTGAAGGACTTCGACCCGTGGCACGAAGTGTCCGCTTAATCGTCGTGCTGTTCGCCGACCGGTGGCCCGCGTTCGACGCCGTCGCCGCGGCCGCCAATATGGGGGCGGCCGGCATCATGCTCGACACCGCCGGCAAGAGCTCAGGGTCGCTTCGCGACCATTTCGATCTTCGCAAACTCGCTCACTTCGTGACGAGCGCCAAGGCGCAAGGCTTGGCGGTTGGCCTTGCCGGATCGCTCACCAAAAGTGACGTGCCGGAGCTGCTAGCCCTAAGGCCAGACCTGCTCGGCTTTCGCGGTGCGCTCTGCCACGCGTCCCGAAACTCGTCGCTCAATCCGTTAGCCTGCGCGGCGATCCGGGCGTTGATCCCCGAAGCCTCCGCGCTGCCCTTCGCCGCCCCCGCCAAGTTGATCGGCGCGGCAGCGGCAGCTTCATGCTAGGGATTTGGCGCCTTAGCCTGACGGAGTTCAAATGGCAGACGAGCGAATGACGCGCGCCGGAATAGTGTCCACCGGCGGGACCGGCGCCACTGGGCCTTACGACCGCGTTTTCGTGCACGACCTCGTGCTCGATGCCGAGATCGGCGTCTACACCCATGAGAAAGGCGTCACCCAGCGCGCGCGCTTCTCGGTTGAAATCGAGGTGACGCCGGCCGATCAGGCGGTGGAAGATCAGATCGGGCGGGTGCTCGATTACGATATGATCATCGCCATCATCAAAGCCGTTCTTGCCGAGGGCCATATCAATCTGGTCGAGACCTTGGCGGATGAGGTGGCCACACGCTGCCTTGCCCATCCGCGCGCGGCCTCCGTCAAGGTCAAGATCGAGAAGCTCGACAAGGAGCCTGGCGCCGTGGGTGTGGAGATCGTGCGCCGCCGCGAGCGAGCCTGATCCCGTGAGCGGGCAAGCGCTGCCAGCCGAAGGTGAGGAGCGGGCTCTTGCATCCGCGCCACGCCCCATCGTGGTCAAGCTCGGCGGCAGCGTGGTGCACTCGCTGGAGCTGCCAGCCTGGCTCGACGCCATCGCGTCAAGCCCCCGCCCGATCGTGGTCGTGCCGGGGGGAGGGGCCTTGGCGGATGAGGTGCGTATTTGTCAGCGGCAGCTCGGGCTCGGCGATGGCTCCGCCCACCGCATGGCGCTGCTCGCCATGGACCAGCTCGCCTGGGCGATCGCGGGCTTGCGCTTAGGCTTCGAGGTTGGCGACACCGAAGACGCCTTGCGCCGGTCGCTTGAGCTTGGCCATGTGGCGCTGTGGGCGCCCTTTACCCTCGTCGCCAACCGCCGCGACATTCCACAATCCTGGACGGTGACCTCCGACAGCCTTGCGCTTTGGCTGGCGCGCCGCCTCGGTGCCGAGCGCGTGTTTGTGATCAAGTCGATCCAGCGGCAGCGGGCGGAGTTCAGCGCCGAGCAGCTCGCCCGGGACGGCGTGGTCGATGCTGCCTTTCCCGCCATGTTGCGGGGGGCGGGGCTCCCGGCCTTTCTGCTTGGCCGCGGCGATCAGGCGGCGTTCGCCGCGAGCCTGGGCGTTGCCGGCTGTGGCACTTGCGGGGCAACCATCGACTAAGGTCAATGCGTTAAGCTCAGGGCCGATACTCGCGCTTGTTTGCAGGGCGGGTTAGAAAGTCGGCTTGAGCTTAAATTCGCGAGCGGCAACCCAGATGGCCGAAAGCATCCTCTTCCTCACCGGGCACCTCGCGCGGCCCCGCCTCGAGGCGGTGCTTGAGGGCATGAAGGCAAGCTTCGCCTGGAAGGTGCTGGATATCGGGGTCAAGGTCGCGGCGCTGATGACCGAGGAGATCATCGCCCGGCGGCTGCCGAAGCCGGTCGAGGCCGACAAGATCATGCTGCCCGGCCGCTGCCGCGCCGATCTCGACCGCTTGAGCGAGCGCTTCGGCGTGCCCTTCTTGCGCGGACCCGACGAGCTGAAAGACATCCCCGGCTTTTTCGGCCGCGCCCGTAAGGCTTTGGACATGACCAAATACGACATCCAGATCTTCGCCGAGATCGTCGATGCCTCGACACTCACCATCGAGGCGATCCTTGCCCGCGCCGAAGGCTACGCCCGCGCCGGGGCCAATGTCATCGATCTCGGCTGCCTCCCCGACGCGCCCTTTCCGCATCTGGAGGAGGCGATCGAAGCGCTTAAAGAGAAGAGCTTCAAGGTGAGCGTCGATTCCGCCGATCCGCAAGAATTGCTGCGCGGGGGGAGGGCGGGTGCCGACTTCCTGCTCAGCCTGAACGAGGACACGCTTCCCATCGCCGACAAGGTAAAGTCCACGCCGGTGCTGATCCCGAAGGACCATGGCGACATGGCCTCGCTCCTCCGCGCCATGGATGCGCTTGACGCTCGCGGCCGCGACTATCTCGCCGACCCCGTGCTCGACCCCATCAATTTCGGCTTCACGGCCTCGCTCGAGCGTTATGCGCAGCTCCGGCGCGAGCGGCCTAGGGCCGAGATGCTGATGGGCACCGGCAATCTCACCGAGCTGACCGACGCCGACACCACCGGCATCACCGCGGTGCTGCTCGGCATCGCCTCTGAGCTGAACATCAGAAACGTGCTCGTGGTGCAGGTGAGCCCCCATACGCGGCGCACCGTGGAGGAGCACGACCTAGCGCGGCGCATCATGTACGCCTCCCGCGCCGACCATGACCTGCCCAAGGATTACGCCTCCGGGCTGCTCGCTCTGCATGCCCGCCGGCCATTCCCGCAAACGCCGGAGGAGATCGCGGCAGCCGCGGCCGAGGTGCGCGACAAGAATTTCCGCATCGAGATCGCTGAGGACGGCATCCATATCTATAACCGCGACGGCCACCACATCACGCAAGAAGCGTTCGAGCTTTATCCGAAGCTCGATGTTGAGAAGGACGGCGCGCACGGTTTCTATCTCGGCATCGAGCTCGCCCGCGCCGAGATCGCTTGGCGGCTCGCCAAGCGCTATGCCCAGGACGAGCCGCTCGATTGGGGGGTGGCGGCGGACGCCCCGGCCGACGACAAGACCAGACTGAGAGAGGCGGGCCACACGCTAATCGCCAAGAAGAAGCACCAAGCCTCGTGAGCCGCACTGCGTTGGAGCTGAACATGCCATGCCCATGATCCGGGAGACCATCGTCACCACCCTCAACGCCGCGGGCAAGGTGCACATCGCGCCGCTCGGCCTCATCGCCGAGTCTCCAGGGGCCGAGGGCCTAGGTCCCGAGGGCGGCGGGTGGATCATCGCGCCGTTCCGGCCTTCCACCACGCTCGACAATCTTCGCGCCAATCCTCACGCGGTGGCGAACTTCACCGACGATGTGCTGATCTTTGCCGGTTGTCTCACCGGCAATCGCGATTGGCCGACGCGGCCCGCCACCCGCGTTCCCGGCGTCGTGCTAGACGGTGCGCTCGCTCACGCCGAGCTGACGGTTAGCCACGTGGAGGAGGACGAGCAGCGGCCCCGCTTCCATTGCAAACTCGTGTTCGAGGTCTCGCACGCGCCGTTCAAAGGCTTCAATCGCGCGCAAAGCGCGGTGATCGAGGCGGCGATCCTGGCGAGCCGGCTGCATATGCTGCCGCGGGAGAAAATCGAGGCCGAGCTTGCCTATTTACAGATCGCGGTGGAGAAGACGGCGGGCCCGAGGGAACACGAGGCGTGGCGGCTGCTGGTCGAGAAAATCGAGGACCATTTCAAGCACGCGCCGGTGTAGCCCTTGAGTGCAAATTCACAGGCTGCTGTCCGTTCTGTTCCTGGGCGTCATGGAGGAGAGTGCGATGATGAAAAGACCGCTGCGTATTGGTAGCGCGATTGCCACCCTCGCGCTTTTGACGATCGGCGCGAGGGGCGCACGCGCGGCGGATGACTCCGGCGCCGCCGGCGGGAAGGCCATTCTCGAGAAGCACTGTGGCCGCTGTCATTCGATCGAGGCAACCGGCGAGAGCCCGCTGCAACAAGCGCCGCCGCTTCGGCAGGTTTATCTCAGCTTTCCTATCGAGGAGCTCGAGGTCGGGCTGGCGGAGGGAATGGGCTCCAGGCATCGGGACATGCCGCAGATTCAATTCTCGGCCGAGCAGGTCTCCGCCATCTTGACCTACCTCGGCAGCATCACCGGCCTCGACCCCTCGAAACGGCCGCGCGCCCCGGCTTCTGGGGAGACACCGCCGTAAGGCATCATGCACTTCAAGTGCCCGCCTTTCGGGCCGCGCTAAGGCCCTCTCTCTCAAGATCACCGATCCAACGCGCAACGCCCAGGAGCGTGTCGATGACCGGGTTGAAGGACGTTACGGGAACAGCCTTTATCGTGGCCGAGTTCCGCGCTCACGAAAATGCCGAAGCCAATCCGCTCTACGTTGATCGGATCGTTCCCATCTTTCTCGACGAGAGGACGAAGCAGGCGGCGAACGCTATTTCGAGTGGCTTCCCGGCGGCGGAGAAGAACGTCAGACTTAGAACCCGTTACCTTGACGACGGACTGGACGAGCAGCTCGCTCTCGGCTGCCGGCAGGTCGTCATTCTTGGCGCCGGGCTCGACACGCGGGGCATGCGGAAGCGCTTCCCCGGGGTTATCTATTTCGAAATCGATGACGCGAACACTTTGAGCTTCAAGCAGGCGCGACTTGCGGAAAGCGGGATCGATGCCCCGATAAATTTCATCCCCGGCGACTATGTCGCCGACGGCGTGCTCCGGCTGCTTGAGGCCAACGGCTTCAAACGCGAATTGCCGACCTTTTTCATATGGGAAGGCAATACGATGTATCTGACGAAGGCCGCGGTCATGAAGGTCTTAGCCGAGCTCAGGGACCGCGTGCGCGCGTTCAGCCTATCGTTCGACTATATGAGCGAGGAGGTCATTGCCTACGCGACCGGCGATCAGCCAACGTCGAGCTTTGTCGAGCGCTTCGCGGCCATGGGCGCGCCCTGGCACTTTGGCATCAACAATTTGCCCGCTCTCGCGGAAGAAGCTGCCTTGACCGTTATGGACGCGGTGACGATCGCCGAGCTTCATCGCGCCTATTGGCTGGGTCGACCTTTGGACTCGATCATCTATCAGTACTGCTCTCTCTGCACGCTAAAGCCCGCTTGAGCCTGCACGAGTTACAGCGCCTGAAAAGCTGTTCCCTCGGACAAATTGTCGAGAACCGAACTCCATCTCGGAGGGAGCTTTCTACCGCCGAACTCTCGGCGCACGCGCTGATGGCCGGCCGCGCCGGCGCGTGCACGCAAATCCGGGGCGCAGGGCCAGCGGCGCGCCGGTGCGTGTTGCCTCGTGGCTCACGAGCAAGAGACATGGGCGCCGGGGCGATGCAGCGACGGACGTAAAGCCGCCGAAGTTGAACATGGCGTCGAAACTATCGGACATCGACGTATCGACGGCCGGGGGCACAAGGCCAATGTCGAGTTCCCGCTCGACCTCGCTATCTTGGTCCGATGTAAGGAGTGTTGTAGCGCGCGTCGACGCAGGTGACCCCGTTCCAATAATGGTATTGGCCACAACTGATGGGACGAACCGGCACGACGATCATCGGGGCGCCTTCCACGACGACCGGGGGGGCAACGGGAACAGGAGCCGGGACAACCGGGACGGCGACGGGCGGCGAATAACCATGTTGCCGATAATAACGGTGCCAATAATCGACCTTTTGGATCATCCCGCCGGCGGCGTTCGGGGCGGTGGCCGCGAGGACTTGCCCTGGCGTAGCGTGGCTCGACACGCCGAAGGCAAGGATACCGGCAATGAAAGCCATCATGGCAATGAGGATGTGACGCATTCTACGCTCCGTCTTTTCGCTTCGTTGTCCTTTGAGCCGCCAAGGCCCGGGCAGGTCGGAGCATGGTTTAGCACGATCAAAGACGTCTTTCCCTAACGCTTTCACCCCGTTTTCTTCCCTATTGGGGAGAGGAAAAGCTCAGTCAGGAGCGCGACGGACGCGGCGGGGGCGCAGCGCGCGGCCATTTCGCGGGCCTCCGGTGCGGCATTAATGATCTCGGCGAAATTCACGTAAGTTCGGCCGAGCCGCTTCGCCAGCTGCCTTGCCATGAAGTGGCCGCAGCCCGCGCCGACCACCGGCGCCTCGGCCGGCAGCGCCTCCCGCGCCGACACGGCCCGCGCGGCCTCCTCGATCAGAGTGAGTTGGCAGCCGGCCAAATGCCGCGCGAGCGCAACCCAATCGGCCAAATCAGCCTCGCTTGCGTCACGGCCAAGCATGCGGGCAAGTCGTGCGGCGCTCTCGGCCTCGCTCTTGCCCCGCTGGTCGGCGCTTGGATAGGGGTCGGCATCGTCGGGCAGCTCGCCGGTCAGACGCAAGACATCGGCCATGGTGGCGAAACGCTCGGCCGCGATCCGCTGCACCCGCCCGCTGAAGGGCGCGGTTTGCGCGATCGCCATCACCGGCGTGCGCACCACGCCGGTATAGACGAACTCACCTTCCGTCAGCCGCTCGGCGTCCGTGAACCCGCGCGAAGCAACCGCTCCGCTCTTGATCGGAATGAGGTCCGTGGTCGTGGTGCCGATATCGACCAGCAGCGCATCGGCATGAAGCCGCGCCGTGACGGCGGCGGTGGCGTGCCAATTGGCGGACGCCACTTCGGTCACCCGGCGCTTGGCGTCCTCGGAAGAGAGAAAGCCAGCGTCACCCGCGTAGATGCCAAGCATCTGACCGGCGGCGACCTTCTGCATCAGGTCGACGAGATAAGCGACGCCCTCCTGGCGGTCGCCGAACACGTCGGACAGCTCGCCCGTCATGGTGACGGCGTGGAGCGCAAGCGAGGGGATTAGCGGGAGCGCCGCCGCCACCGCCGCATCGAATTTGCCGCGATCAGCAATCAGCGGGCAGGGGATCTGGGCGGCCTGAGTGACGAACCCGTCGTCGACGCATGCGACTTTCACATTGGCGCCGCCCAGGTCCCAGCCGATCACGAATATCATTCCGGCCTCATCCCGGTGCTTGTCATTCCCGCAAATGCGGAAATCCAGTAACCACCGGTCTTAGATCATTCTTAGACGCAAAGTGGGGTTACTGGATTACCTGGTCGAGCCGGGCAATGACAGCAAGGCGCTCCCGGCGTAAAGCGGGCATCACCATGACAGAGAACTCTAAGGTGAGCGATTTCGCCGTCATTCCGGTGATCGATCTCAAGGGCGGGCTCGTCGTCCACGCCCGCGCCGGTGCGCGCGCCGCATACCGGCCGATCGAGACCAAGCTCGGCGCCGCCGGCGATCCGATCGCCATCGCGCGCGCGCTGCTCGCCATCACCGCATCGCCCGCGCTCTACATTGCCGATCTTGATTCCATCGAGGGCGTCGGCAATCATTTCGAGCTTTGCCGGGACCTTGCCCATGCCCTGCCGGCCACGGCGCTGTGGATCGACGCGGGCTTCTCCAACGTCACGGATTGCGCCTTCTGGCTTCCGCTTGGCGCGACTTTGGTCATCGGCAGCGAAAGCCTTGCCGCCATCGGCAATTGGCACGAGCTCAGCGCAAGTTTCGGCGAGAGCCTGGTGCTGTCGCTCGACTTTACCGCCGCAGGGTTGCGCGGGCCCACGGCGCTCCTGTCGGAACCTAAGAGTTGGCCCGACCGGATCATCGCCATGTGCCTCGATCGTGTCGGCAAGGATAGCGGCCCGGACGTCGAGCGCTTGGAAACAATTATCAAGGGAGCCGGAGGCCGCGCCGTCTATGCCGCGGGCGGGTTGCGCGCGATCGGCGACCTTGAGACCATCGCCGCCGTTGGCGCTTATGGCGCGCTGATCGCCACGGCCGTGCATAATGGCGCGATCACCCAAAACGAAATCGCCGCCTTTTTGCAAAGGCGGCGATCTCAATTAGATCAGACTAGAAACCCAGCTTCTTGAGCCACCGCTGAATCGGGCCCGGTGGTTTGCCGGTCTTCTCCCGACCTGGGGGTTCTCCCTTTCAGCCGGCGGCAAACGGGTGGTGAGCCGAATCCTTCTTTGCGGTAACCTCGGTGGACTTCGGGTCGCCTTTCACGGCGCGGGCGAGAGCTTCCTTGGTGGCGCGATAGTTGAAGTCCTGGATCTTCTTGTCGTCCTTGGCTTCCCAATGGATGAACACGCCGACGCAGACGTAGAGATCGTCGGCCTCGTTGGCGGGGATCACGCCCTCGGCAACGGAATCGGCGACCGCCTTGGCCACGGCATATTGCGCCGGACCGAACATCTGCACCGCCTGGCGTGCGTCTTTGATCGTCACCTTGTTATACAGAATCGTCGCGGGCTTGCACAAAAGGTTCGGCGCGATCACCGCGAGCAGCGTGGTGAAGCCGTCCTTGTTGTTGGTCAGCGCGTTGCAGAATGCCGATTCAACGGCGCTGCCGCGCGGGCCGATGAGCAAGTCGATATGAGCAACTTCATTTCCATCGCCGACGAGCGATTCACCAACACCTACTCCACTAATCTTGGCCATACACCAAGCCCTCCCTAGTTCGTTGAAACCATGTCACACCAGCTTGAGCCGCCCACGGGAATCGCGGCGGCACGCAGACGGAAGTGCTTTGACTGGGCTCTCCTCCGCCCGCAACTCCTGGTCGGAGCTACGCGACCAGAACATAGGCCGGGGCCGGAACGATCGGCAAGTCGATTGTTCGTCCCAAAATGGGCCTTTACCGGCGCTGTTCCAGGGCTTGTAGCGAAGCCGCGAACAGGGTGGCGACCGTGAGATCGGCGGATGTGCCGGGATTGAGGCCGCGGGACTTCAACGAGTGGTCGAAGGCTGTGAGGAGAGGCACCAGGGCTTGGGGGCTGGAGCTTTCGCCGAGCCGCGCCTCGAGCCAGCGGGCCTCCTGCATCACCTTCGCCGCTTGAGGGTTTCCGAATTTCCGCTCGATCAGCGTGTCGGGGATGGTTCCAAGAAAACCAAGATACACGAAGCTCGTGGCGAAGGGCAGGGACTGCCAACGGTCCATTGCAGCCTCGAGCCGCGGCAGACCGAGATCGAAGATATCGGCGTAGTGATGCGTGTAGTTCCAGGCGATGCGGTCATAGCCTTCCGCCGCCCGCATGGCCTCGATCAGGGTGACGTTGGGCTCCGAGGCAACGTCGTGCTGCGGCGCCTCGCCGAGGCCTCCGGGCCCCGCCGCGCGGATCGCGGCATAAGCATCACGCGCGTCCTCGACGCTGAGCCTGGCAAGACCATGGGCAAGCCTCTCGCTCAAACCCCCGGTCGCATCTTGAAGCGCCGCTTCGGCAAGCGGGCTGCCAAGCAGGATGATGCCGAGATTGGTGTTCTGCCCGACCGCAGCTTTGGTCGCCTCCACGGCACGACGAATACGCCTTCCAACTGAAAGCCCAGACCCGGCAATCGCGGGCGCCGAGACGCGCGCACTGATCTCGAAATCGGCGACGCTCATGTGAGCATGTTCGCCGAAGCGATGCACATTGCCCGGCTTCAGCGCGTCGAGTTCCGCCAGGCAGGCATCATGGAAGGCTTGGGCGACCTGCAGGGTTGTGAGGGTCTGCCTCAAGCGCCCTCTTGCCCCTCGGCCCGCGACTCGCTGAGCACGGCGTCGAGGAAGGGGGCGACGATTTGATCGGCGATGGGTGTCCGAGTGACCCGCTGCAGGCCTTGCCAGGCCGGCATGCTGTTCACCTCGAGCACGAGATAGGCGCCCGAGCGGTCCTGCATGATATCGACGCCTGCATAGTCGGCGCCCACTGAAGCCGTCGAGCGCAGGGCGAGATCGATCAGCTCCTGCGAGGGGATGGCGGCCTCGGCGCGGGCACCTTGCTTGATGTTGGTGATCCAGCTCGACCCGTGGCGGATCATCGAGGCGACGACGCGGCCGGCCGCGACGAAGATGCGCCAATCCCGATACGGACCCTCCGGGGGCGCCACGAACTCTTGCAGATAATAGGCGCCGTTCACCTCCTCCGTCGGGGCGAGATCATCGAGCGTCTGGATGAGGCGCAAGCCTTCGCCCTGCGCCCCGAACAGCGGCTTCTGCACCAGCCAAAGACCTCTTGCGAGCATTGCTCCCACGATCGCAAGGGCCGCGCCATGGTCAGTCCCGGTCCACGTCCAAGGCATCGGGATGCCGGCCTTCTGCAACAGGAAGGTGGTGGTGGATTTGTCGACGCAACGCTCGATGGCGCGCGCGTCGTTCCACACCGTGACGCCAAGCTCGCGTAACGCATGCAGCACGCCGAGATACACGGTGACTTGCTCGAAGCTGCCGCCCGGCACGAACAGGACAAGAGCCCCTCTCGGCAGATGGTCGCCAAGCCCGGGGATGGCGAGGCCCGTCCTGGTCTCGGTGTTGAAGCCGCACGCCGCGAGAGGAACCGTCAGCGGGCTGATCCCTCTGGCCCTCAAGGCCCGGGCGATGCTTCGCCCATGCCATTTCTTTCTCTCGCAGAACAGGATGACGTCGGAGGCCATGGGGTCAGGCGAAGGAGCGGCAAAGGATGGCCGTGTCGATATGGCCCGCCTGGAAGCTCTCACCTGTCTCGAGCGCCGTGACGGTCACCATGGCCGGGCTGAACAGCATGCGGTCGATGGCATAGAAGTCACCCTTCACGGCCCCGAAAATTTCGGCGAACGGCTTCCCGTAATCCTCGGACTGGAGGCTCGGCAGCTGCTCGGCCACTGCTCGCGCCGCCGCCGCTGGCCCGGAGACGTAGAGCTGGACCCGGCCGCCATAGATGATGGCGTCGTTGGTGCGGCCCATGGCGGCGACGAAGCCGGGCGCGGGCGGTGGCAGGGGCGCGGTGGCGATGCCGTCGACGATGTGGTCCAAGGGGAAGTGCAACTCATGGGCTTTATGCAGCGCGACCTCGAGGCACCGTGCCGCGATCTGCACCGTCCCGGCGAGGCTCGAGGTGGGTGCATAGACGAAGGTCAGCCGGTCGGCCGGGAGCGCGCACGCCTTGGCGACCTGCTCCACAAGCGCCACCGGCGGAGCGCGGTCGGCTTCGAGCACGAGGCAGGCGCTGTCGGATTTGTCCCGGTAACCGAGCTCATCGAACAGCTTTTCCGACGAGCCCAGCGCTCGGGCCGGGCCAGAGCCCAAAACATGGTAGATCTTGCCCTTGTCTTCGACCGACAGGCTCCAGCCCGCATATTGCGAGCCGAGGCAGGCAAGCACCGGCTGGCTCGTATGCACGGTCACCATGAAGGGCCAGGCGCTTTCGGGATCCGTTGTCGCGAGACCCACGCGGCCGAGCCCGCCAAGGCAGATTTCCGCGATGCGGCGCCCAGCCTCCAGCCCGCCCACGGCGCCGACCCCGCAATCGATGCAGGTCTCCCCGAGCGTTCCCCGCGAGACCTCGACCCGCAATGCCCGAGCATCCCGGATGAGGCCCTCGACCAGCGGCACGACCTCCTGATTGACACTTGGCCACTCGGCTTGGCTCCGTGCAGTCACGGCTTCCTCTCTTGTCACGCTCACAGATCCCCCCCTTGCTGGCCGGCGCAGGCGGCCAGAATGATCGACATCCGCTCCTCGACCAGCCGTTGTGCCTCGACTTTAGTACTAGAGCGGGCCAACACAGTGCATATCGGACGGTTTTTGTCGATGCATTCCCCGCACTTAGGCTGATCGGCGGTCCAATCGGGCCAGTTCATTGTCAAAGACACGACGACCGGGGCCCGCGCGTAGACGATGGCGGTGACGCAGGCCTGCGGGAGACCGAGCGGACCGTCCGGGAGCCGGTGCTCGAGGACGGCGTCAAGGTGCAGGCGAAGCAGTGGCTCCGCCTCGCTGTCGAAGATATCGAGCGTGGCGCCGGGCCGGGGGTTGATTTCAAGCAACAGGGCTTGGCTCTCGGCCGTTGCCCCATCGCTGACCAGAAAGTCGGCGCTGCCAAGGCCCTTCAGCTCAAAGGCTTGGGCGACCCGCTCAACACACTCTGTCATCCGTGCCTCAAGGTCCGGGGAAAGCGCGGCCGGACGTACCGCACCGCCATAACGCCATCTCGCGGCCTGCGTCGGCGCGGTCCATTGCTCGCTGAAGCCGAGCACGCGAGCTTGGCTGCTATTTCCGACGAACAGGGCCGATACGGCGCGCCCCTCCATCTCCGCTTGGTAGTAGACACGAGGCTTAGCCTTTCGGCGCGCACCGGCCCTGATCTGGCTTGTCGCCACGATGTGGCTGCCGCCGGCGCCGCCCTGGCGCTTGACGAGCCACTTCGTGGCGAGCCAGCGGCCGTCCTCTGCCGGAGGATGGTCCGTCACAGTGCGTGGATGGGGGACGCCGAGGCGGGTAAGCGCGCCGAAGAAGCTCTTGGGCGCCTTCACCCGCTCGACCGTGTCTGCGGCATTGCCGATCAGCGGCCAGCGCTCGGCAATCTTGGTCAGGAGCTCGGGGCGATCTTCGAAGCCCGCGCCATAGACCACGCCAAGGAGAGGCGAGGGCGCCGCTTTGGCCAAAGCCTCAAGCGCGGGCGCGAGCGGCTTCCAGTCGAGCCCATGCTTGAGGTCGTCATCGAGCTTCAAGCAGGAATGAGCGATCCGGCCGGTGTCGGCGTCGGCGAAGACATCGGCGACGAGCGGCACCAGCCCCGCGCTCCTCGCCGCGGCCGCCAGCGCGCGCCCCGAGATCGCCACGATGAGGAGGGAACCGCCGTTAACCGGCGAGCTTCTGGGCAAGAGCGTATGCTTCGCGGAAGTCGAGATAGATCGGCTTGTCTGACTTGATCATCTCATCAAAGAGGCCGGCTTCGGTCCGGTACTTGACGTTGCCGACGGCAAGGGCGCCGATGCCGACGGCGCTGGTCCCAGGGATTGGCTTGCCATTGTCGTTCACACCGATGCCCTCCACGCCGGCCGGTGGCACGGCGTTCACATCGGTCGCGACGAGGAGATGCTTCGCCGCTTTGAGTTGCGCAAGACTCAGGAGCTGCTTCCCCGCAGGTCCCGCTGCGAAGATGACATCGGCGCCCTGGGCGAGCGCCGAATTTTGGCCCTCGGTCGAGCCGTCCGCATAAGCGATGTCGACGGAGAAGCGCGCATTGGCCTCCTGGGCGAGCTTGCGCACCCGGTCAGGCCCGTCATATCCGATGAGTGTAGGCTTTGCGCCTTCGAGCGCGGCGATCACCGCGGAGGCGAAGCCCACCACGCCCGTGCCGCCGAACACCGCGATGCGCTTGGCCGCGAGCTCGGTGGAAAATTTGTCCTTAAGCGCCTTCTCGACACAGGCGACCATGGCCGCCGCCGTGGTGAAGGATCCGGCCGGATCGGCAAAGACCGAGATCTCGAAGGGCGGCACCATCGCCTGCTTGGCGCGGTCCATCATGTCGAGCGCCTCGATCGCGCGCTTGCCGGCGACGAACATGCCGGTCCGCTTCACGCCCTCGGGGCCGCGCGAGAAAATTGCATCCTGAACCAGCCCCTTCACGTCCTCGACGGTGACGGAGGTATAGGGGATGGCCGCATCGAATCCTGCATCGAGCGCCATGTTCACGTCGAACGGGCTCATATGCTTGAGCGGCGTGATCATATGCAGAATGCGTGGATGCGCCATCGCCGTCAGTTCTCCTAAGGGTTGCCTGCTCGCGCACGGATCGGGAGCGAAGCGTGCATGCCTCGCTTTAGCATATGGGTCGAGGCGGCAAAGCGTCTCAATGCTCGCAAAAGCTTAAAAAAGTCCGCCTCAGTCCGTCACGATCCTCGCGGGCTCGTTACGTCCTTGCGCGAGCTCGAAACGAAGGTTCGAGCGGCCGGCCCGGGCGCGGGCCGCCGCGAGCAGCGCTTGGCCTTCAGCTTCGGAAGCGGCGAAGGCGAACCCCGTCGGTCCCCATGAGCTTTGCCCGAGGCCGCTTGACCCCTCCCGCGCGAGCCAGTCGAGCACCTCTGCGACGCCGGCGCTCACATAGGCGCCGCCCTGCAGCGGTCCGAAATAGGCGCCCATGCGCTTCTGCAAATAACCGACCTGATCGCAGAAGGTCTTGAAGTCGGTCTCGACCAATGCCGGCAGGGCGCCCTGCAAAATGCGCCGGCACAATTCGGCGGTCTCCGCTTCTGGGAAATCAGGCATTGAGGCGAAGGCCGCGGTCTCGCTTGCCCCATGCATGCCGGTCGAATTGGGATCGAAGATCAGAAGGACGCGCCATTGCGGTGGGAACGGCAGGCGGCACAGCGTCGAGGGCAGCGTGCCCGCGCCGGGACCGCCGTCGAGGACAACGCCTCCTTGCGCGAAGGTGCCAATGCCAATGCCGGAACGCTTGCCCCGGTCGAGGCGGGCGGCAATCGCTCGCAAGTCGGGGGAAACGCCTTCCATCGCCGCGACACCTGCGCCGATGGCAAGCGCAAGCTGCGTGCCGGAGCCAAGCCCCGCATGACTTTGGATCACCTCGTCAAGGTGGAGATCATAGGCGGCGGCGCCAAAGCTTGCGGCGATCGAGCGGAGATAGTGCTCGGCCCGCGCGCAGTCGACGCCCGTGACCTGGAACTCAGGCGCGCGCCGGAGCGTAAGCTGCGTTCGCGGCCGGTCGAGCGCGAGCCCGAAGCTGCCGAATGGGCGTTGCCCCCGGCCGCTCGGATCGAGAAAACCGAAATGCAGGCGCGCGCTCGTGCCGACAAAGACAAGGTTAGCGCGCGCCGAAGCCTCATTCGCGCCTGGGCACACGGGATGAAGGGCCTCCTCCATTGTTGGCTCGAAGCCTCTGGGATATGCTGAAAAGTGTGAGGGCAGTGCCCTAGTTTTTCAAAAGACGGCCCCGATGGCAACTTCTGAGCGAATCTACACCGATGTGGAGGTCGAAGCCCGGCTCAAGGCCGAGCTGCCGCAATGGTATCTCGAAGGCGGCTGGATCCGGCGCAAATACAAGACCCATAGCTGGAAGGGCACGCTGATGGTGATCAACACCATCGGCCATTTGGCGGAAGCGGCCTGGCACCACCCCGACATCACGGCCTCCTATGCCTGGGTCGAGGTGCGGCTGATGAACCATGCGGCCAAGGGCATTACCGACAAGGATTTCGCGCTCGCCAAAAAGATCGAGGACGTGGTGCATTGGCAGCCTGGCCTTGAGGGCGGCCCGCTCGAAGGCACGCCCACGGACGACATGCGCTTTGCCTATATCAAGCACGACAAGCCGAAAAAATGAGCGCCGGCGCCCCGCGCCACCTCGCAAAAATCACCGTAGGCAGAGGATTTAGGCAGCAGCGCTCATTTGCGCGCTTGTGCGGCCACAGGCACCTGTTTAATGGTGCAGCCCGATGGCGGTGCATGAAAACGGGGCCAAGTCGGTTCAGGCTGGCGCGGTCGAATGGGCAGGTCTGCAACCTGCGCGGCATCACGCGTGAGTTCACGCTGTCGGAGTTCGCCATCATTACCCGCGGCGAGCCGGCGCGCGTGCTCGCTCTCACCGACCGCTGGTCATCTGGGCGAGGGTGCCGTGAGCGACGTGGCGGTCTATAGCCACCAGGCGGACAAGACCGCGATGTTTGTAAGTGCCGACCTTGTCTTCAAGGACGGCGAGCTGGTCGTGCGCGACGGCTTGGTGGTCAGCGTCACGTGGGGCCGGGTATTCCAAGTGGCGCCAGGCTTCGACACGGCCATCGAGCGCTGGCTCGCGCGCTTCTATGACCGTTATTACGACGTCGAGCTTTCAAGCTTCGGCGTGCCGGGCTATATCGCGGCTCGTCCTGGCTGGTTTGCGACGGTGCCATGTCTACATTGAAACTCAAAGACGTTGAAATTGTCGAGACGTTCGCCGAGGCCTTTCCGATGGTCGGCACGCGGATCATCATCACCGCGCCGACGCTTGAATGGGCGCTAATTGCCGCGCGCACCATGACCGGCTTCGCCACCTCGGTGATCGCCTGCGGCGCCGAGGCTGGCATCGAGCGCGAGCTTAATCCGTCGGAAACCCTTGACGGTCGCCCTGGCGTGTCGGTGCTGGTGTTCGCCATGGAGACCGAGAAGCTCCAGCGCCAGCTCCGCAACCGCGTCGGTCAATGCGTGCTGACGAGCCCTGGCTCGGCCTGCTTCGCCGGGCTCGACGGCGAGAGGAAGCTGAAGCTCGGTGCCTCGCTCCGCTTCTTCGGCGACGGCTGGCAGATGTCGAAAATGATCGGCGGCCGGCGCTTCTGGCGTATCCCGGTCATGGACGGCGAGTTCGTCTGCGAGGAGAAGGTGGGCCTCACCAAGAAAGCGGTGGGCGGCGGCAATCTGCTGGTGCTCGGCCGGTCCCATGCCGGCGTGCTCGCCGCCTGCGAGCGCGCGGTGAAGGCGATCGGCGCGTGCGGAGAGGTGATCACGCCCTTTCCGGGGGGCGTCGTGCGCTCCGGGTCCAAGGTCGGCTCGAGATACAAGGGCCAGATCGCCTCGACCAATGACGCCTATTGCCCCACGCTCAAAGGTGCCGTGAACACGGAGCTGCCGCTCGACGTCGAGGCGGTGATGGAGGTCGTGATCGATGGTCTCACGGCCCCCGCAATCGCCAAGGCGATGCGGGCGGGCATCCACGCCATCGCCCAAGGCGGCGCCGTTGCGGGCGTCACCCATATCAGCGCCGGCAATTACGGCGGCAATCTCGGTCCGCATCATTTCCATCTCAAGGAGATCATCGCGTGAGTGCGTTGACGCTCAAATTCGCGATCAAAAGCAAGCAGCGGTTCGACCTGTCGCTGCTCACGCCACAGCGGCTTGCCGGCCTTAACGCAGGCGAGATCGCAGCGCTCATCATCGGCACCACTCGTGATCCAGTAACCGTCGGCGACGTGTTCAAGCTGAAGGGAAACGAGGCCGCCAAGCTCCGCCTCGTCGGGACCAATGCGAACTGCGACCGGATCGGGCAGCGCATGACCGAGGGCGAGATCATCGTTGACGGCGACGCCGGGGCCTATCTGGGCTCTCTGATGCGGGGAGGCACGATAAATGTGAGCGGCTCGGCCGGTCCTTTTGCTGGCGCCGCCATGGCAGGCGGCGTCATAGAGATCGCCGGCGATGCGGGCGATCGGGCGGGCGGCATTGTGGTCGGCGAGAGTTTCGGCATGCGCGGCGGGCGGCTCACCATCGGCGGCAAGGCGGGTGCCATGCTGGGCGAGCGGATGCGCCGCGGTCTCATCGTCGTGAGCGGCGGCGCGGGCGATTATGCGGGGGCGCGGATGATCGCCGGCACGATTCTGATCAAAGGCCGCGTCGGCCGCTGGGCTGGATATGGTTTACGCCGCGGGTCCCTGATCCTCAGCAAGGAACCGAAAGATTTGCTCCCGACCTTCGGCGATTGCGGCACGCTCGACTTCAATTACCTTCGCCTGCTGGAGCGCCATCTCCGCGCCACATGCGCTCAGGTCAAATTCAAGCCCCGCGCCCGCAGGCTGATCGGCGATATGGCCGTGCTCGGCAAGGGCGAGATGCTGATCCTGGCCTGAACCGCCGTCGGTTCCTCGATGTTGACCCTCTCTCCTCCCATATGAGCTATGCTGGTTTTCTTGACGCATAATATTGTCCGAAACGTCCGCAACCTTTCGGGATCATGCTCTTAGCGGATGTCGCGCGATCGGCCTTTCAAGATGACCGCCACCCCTTTCATCCTCCTCGACGACAGTCTGACCCCTTCCGAACGAACGCCGCGCGGAACGAGCCTGCTGTTTGATGCGCCAGACCGGATCGTCGTGGCGTATGAGCCTGGCGAGGTCGAAGGCTCCCTCGATGCCGTCACCCAAGGTGTAGCGCGGGGGCTGCACGCCGCCGGCTTCTTCTCCTATGAGCTCGGCTATTGCCTTGAGCCGAGGTTGCAAGCGCTGCTGCCCGAGGAGCGGCGCCAGCCGCTGCTCTGGATTGGCCTGTTCCACGAGCCCCGCCGTTTTGACGATGCCGCCACCCGCGCCTGGCTCGACGCCAACGGCGCTGCGCAGCCATCGGCGATCTCGGACCTCAAGCTCTCCTGGACCCGCGAGCAATATGCGCGCGCCTTCGCCGCGGTAGAGGACTATATCGCCGCGGGCGACGTCTATCAGATCAACCTCACGCTCAAATATTTGTTCGCCTTTTCCGGCGATCCGGTCGCGCTCTACGCCGCGCTCAGGCGCAAGCAGCGGGTGAAATATGGCGCGCTGATCGGCGCCTCCGGCTTTCACATGCTGTCGCTGTCGCCCGAGCTGTTCTTCCGCCGCGAGGGCAAGCACATGTCGACCCGTCCGATGAAGGGCACGGCGCCCCGCGGACGCAC
>Ga0315293_10001596_pt1 | contig 22014 bp, 20 predicted proteins | sample YL17G13_20_MG_FD_203071 | JGI IMG/M metagenome (GOLD analysis project Ga0315293, IMG submission 203071) | Sediment microbial communities from Yellowstone Lake, YNP, Wyoming, USA - YL17G13_20 | ecosystem: Environmental > Aquatic > Freshwater > Lake > Sediment | place: USA: Wyoming | collected... | reverse complement strand
ATTACCCTTCTTGAAGCCGATGTGAATTTCAAGGTGGTCAAGGGGTTCATTGAGGGCGTCAGACAAAAAGCCTTGGGCCAAGAAGTTTTAAAAAGCCTTACCCCCGCTCAACAGTTTATTAAGGTGGTGAGGGATGAGCTTATTTCCCTCATGGGTGAAAGCGAAAGTGATCTCCATTTTTCCGGGAAAGGTCCCCACGCCATTATGGTAGTGGGATTGCAGGGTTCAGGTAAAACAACCACTATTGGCAAATTAGCGCGATTACTGATGGATAAACACTTTACCCCTCTTTTAGTTCCTGCTGATGTCTATCGCCCCGCGGCCATCGAGCAGCTAAAGACGCTCGGTGAGCAGCTAGGCGTTGTGGCTTATGATGCTGATCCTGCCCAGAATCCGGTTGAAATTTGCAAAGGTGCACTTAACTTCTCCCGCATGAAGGGCTTTGATATGCTCTTAATCGATACTGCGGGGAGATGGCACATCGATGAAGCGTTGATGGATGAGCTCAGGAAAATTAAGGGGGAGATCAACCCGCAGGAGATTCTCCTGGTTGCTGATGCGATGACCGGACAAGAAGCGGTTAATGTGGCGGCCCGGTTTAATGAGGCGTTGGCTATTGACGGGGTTATTCTTACCAAGCTGGATGGTGATGCTCGAGGGGGAGCAGCACTCTCTATCAGAGCTGTTACCCAGAAACCCATCAAGTTCGTGGGGGTGGGGGAGAAATTGGATGCCCTAGAGGTGTTTTATCCGGAAAGGATGGCTTCCCGCATCCTGGGAATGGGTGATGTACTCTCCTTCATTGAGAAGGCTGAAGCAGCTATCAACACAGAGGATGCCCTCGCCCTAGAGAAGAAGATAAAAAAAGAGGGGTTTACCCTGGAGGACTTTAGGAGCGTATTCCAGCAGATGAAAAAGATGGGTCCATTGCAGGATGTGGTGGGTATGATTCCCGGTGTCAACACTAAGGTGCTTAACTCAATTCAGGTTGATGAGAGAAAGTTGCTCAGGATGGAGGCAATACTGAACTCCATGACCACGCAGGAGAGGGCGCGCCCTACTGTTTTGGATGGAAGCCGCCGCAAAAGGATTGCAAGGGGGAGTGGTACCAGTGTGCAGGAGGTAAATACCTTACTTAAACAGTATATGCAGACCCGTAAGGTACTGAAGTCTTTTAGTGGCAGGAGAATGAAGGATATAGGCAGGTTTTTATTTAACCAATAGTGTCGAATTATTTGTGAGGTGAAGAGAAAATGGCTGTTAAGATTAGATTAGCTCGTTTTGGCACCAACAAGAAACCGTTTTACAGGGTCGTCGTGGCCGATTCTGCCTCCCCCCGAAATGGTCGATTCATCGAAAGGGTGGGGACGTATGATCCTCGAAAAACTCCCCCGCACCTTGAACTAAAGAAGGAGAGAATTGTAGAGTGGATCAAGAGAGGAGCTCAACCCACCGAAACAGTGAAACAGTTGCTTAAGAAAGGGGTGGTGTTATCTAAAAACCCTTCGGAGACATAATCCACCAGCGATGGGGTAAGGTTGTACACAGGAAATGGAGTGATTTCCCAGGGCGAGAAGTTTAATGCACTTAGAGCGGAGGATAAGGAGATGAAAGAATTGATCGAGTATATTGCGAAGGCACTCGTTGATCAACCTGAGATGGTGAAGGTTACGGAGGTGGAGGGAGAAAAAACTTCGGTTGTCGAATTGTCGGTGGCGAAAGAGGATCTGGGAAAGGTTATCGGTAAACAGGGGAAAACTGCGAGGGCAATGAGGACTCTCTTGAGTGCAGCCTCTACTAAACTGAGAAAGAGAACCATTTTAGAAATTATTGAATAATTACTATGGCGTTTCTCTACCATGAGAACTGAGGGGGTTTCATCATTAATGGATGCCTGATGAGTTCTCTCTGTTTTCTTCTGGGAGATCCATCAATCTACTGAGTACCTTTATTAGATAAGCGTAGCCTTACTGGAGAGAACGGGGGTAAGGTAGTAGAGACAGTAATGGGATGATAGCTATTCGAACTTTACCATGATTCTTTTTTTATTATGCTCGCGTTTCACATCATCACTCTATTTCCTGAGATGTTTGGAGACCCTTTTAACGCCAGCATCTTGAAACGGGCGCAGGAGAGGGGTTTAGTAATAATTGAGCTCCATAATTTAAGAGAGTACTGTCAGGATAAACACCGGGTTACCGATGACCTCCCCTATGGTGGGGGGGTAGGGATGGTGATGAAACCGGAACCGCTTATTACCGCCATCGAATCTGTCAGATCTGCGCAGCCGGGGGTGAGGGCGATTTTGATGACACCCCAGGGAAAAAGGTTTGAACAGGCTGATGCGGGGAGACTTGCACAATGCTCTTCTCTGATCATGGTCTGTGGCCGGTACGAAGGGGTGGATGAGAGGGTGAGAGCTTTTGTTGATGAAGAGCTTTCTATTGGTGATTATATATTGACTGGTGGTGAGTTGGCGTCGATGGTGGTGATTGATGCGGTTGCTCGTCTGATCCCCGGGGTGGTGGGAGATGCGACCTCGGTGGAAGATGAATCTTTTACCTACCCACTCTTAGAAGCGCCTCACTACACTCGTCCCAGAGTGTTTAGAGACATGGAGGTACCAGAGGTATTGTTGTCTGGTAATCATGCAGAGATTGAACGGTGGAGACGTCACCAGGCGCTCAAGCGAACCAAGGAGAGACGGCCTGATTTACTCTCTAAGGCCTCTCTTGCTAAAGAAGAGGTAAAGTTCCTTGAGGAACTTGAACATTAATTTTGAGTGTGCATCCCTCCCCTCGCGTGGAGGGATGGCGTGGTAGTAATGTAGGATACTTGAGTAAGGAGAGACGCAGATGAATGTCATTGAGGAACTTGAAAAGGAACAGATGAGAAAGGATTTACCCCCATTCCGACCAGGTGATACGGTGAAGGTCCACGTGCGAGTGAAAGAGGCTGAAAAGGAGAGGATCCAGGTGTTTGAGGGTGTAGTGATTCGAAAGAGAAAAGGCGGCAATAGAGCAAGTTTTACCGTCAGAAAAGTTTCCTATGGGGTTGGGGTAGAGAGAATCTTTCCTTTCCACTCCCCGGTTGTTGACAAGGTTGAGGTGGTGCAGAAAGGTAGGATTCGACGGTCTCGGCTCTATTACTTGAGAGACCTCAAGGGGAAGGCCGCACGAATCAGAGAAGATAAAGAGCTTGTGGAATGAGGGTTCTTTTCGCCACCGCCCTTGGGTTCTATGGATAGACAGTACCCTCACGGTTTTAAAAGTGTATTCCTCCCAGAATGGGCACTCTACGAAAAGGGATATCGTTGTCTTGCTGGTGTCGATGAAGTGGGGAGAGGCCCGCTCGCGGGTCCAGTGCTCGCCACTGCAGTAGTACTCCCTCCCTATTGTGAAATTACTGGTCTTGCTGATTCCAAAAAACTAACCCCACGTAAAAGAGAACAATTATACGATGAGATAGTAAAAAGGGCGCTTTCCGTGGGGATGGGAAGAGTCAATCAAGAAGAGATTGATGAAACGAACATCCTCAAGGCAAGTTTAAAAGCAATGGCCTTGGCGGTGAGTACTCTCACCTGTGCCGTGGAGTATGTCTTGGTTGATGGGATTTTCCCTCTTGCAGTTGATATTCCACAGATGATTCTGAAACAGGGAGATGGTCTCAGCATGCTCATCGCTGCGGCTTCGGTGGTGGCCAAGGTTACCCGTGATAGGATTATGGATGAGTATCACCTCCAGTATCCATGGTATAACTTTGCGCACAATAAAGGGTACGGAACCAAGGAGCATCTTGAGGCACTCAGAAAGTATGGTTGTTGCCCGCTCCATCGCAAAACATTCAGGGGAGTCACTTAGGAAACGCACGCACTGCGTGTGGAGGGGTGAGATGAGTGATGAGAGAAAGACGCTGGGGGCACGGGGAGAGGCAATTGCGGTGGCATACTTAGAGAAGGTGTGTGGATATAAAATTTTACACAAGAACTATCGCTGTATGTTTGGTGAAGTGGACATTATTGCAAAAGATAGGGATGTGCTTTCCTTTGTGGAGGTCAAGACGAGGGAGTCAGAAGAATTTGGGGTTCCTCAAGAGAGCGTGCACAAGAGGAAGCAACATCAACTCTCTAAGGTGGCTCTCGAATTCATCACCAGGTATAAGGTTCACCACCTGAAGGCTCGTTTTGATGTGGTCGCGGTGTATCTTTATACTCACCAAGAACGAGTAGAGTTGATCAAGGATGCCTTTGAGTTAACCGTTCACTAATTGCAAAGAGTACCTTTGTCCCACCTTTCTTTTCCATCAGTGTACCCTCAGTAACTGTGTAAGAACTCAATGAATTAAAATTATGGGCAGCATAAAAGCCTTAGCACTCTACTCTGGTGGTCTTGATAGCATCTTGGCCTGTCGTAGTATCATGAGCCAGGGGATAGAGGTGAAAGCGCTCCAGTTTATAACCCCCTTTTTTGGCTATGAGCAGAAGGGGAGGGAGAGAGAGGTGGAACGTTCTATCGCTCACCGCTATGGCATTCCGCTCAGCATAGTGGACGTGAGCAGTGACTATTTAGCTCTGGTGAAAAACCCACCGCACGGGTACGGGAAAAATTTTAATCCCTGCCTGGATTGTAAAATTTTTATGGTGTCAAAAGCCAGAGAGTATCTTAAAGAAGAAGGGGCTTCCTTTATTATTACTGGCGAGGTGTTGGGTCAAAGACCCATGTCACAGAGGCGTGATAGCTTGCGAGTAGTTGAGAGAGAGTCTCACGCGGAGGGGATCTTACTGAGACCATTGAGTGCGAAGCACTTAAAACCTACGATTCCTGAGGAGCAGGGGTGGGTGGATAGAGGGAGACTTTTTGACTTTGCGGGAAGGGGAAGGAAGTCTCAGATGCAGCTGGCTCAAGAGTGGGGGATTAAAGAGTACCCCACACCGGCCGGAGGATGCCTGTTAACTGATCCTCAGTTCTCTCTTAGGATAAGGTGGTTGTGTAGTAATCATTCTCAGGTAACGGTTGAGGAGGTGCGTTTAATAACACTGGGAAGACATTTTGTATTTCCAGGGGGTACCTTTTTAATCGTAGGAAGGAGGCATGATGAAAACCGGAAGATAGCTCAGTTGGTTCGCAAGGGGGATATTGTGCTGGAGTTATCAAACCACCCGGGACCTCTGAGTCTTTTGAGAGGTCCTGCAACTCAGGATATTGTAGAGACGGCTGCTTCCCTCACGGTGCGTTACAGCAAGGCACGGGAGAACCCCCCGGTGGAGGTAGCGTACCGGGAAGAGGGAACGGCTCTCACGCAGTTGATACGGGTGGGTCCTCTCACTGAACAAGCGCTTCAAAGCTTTAGAATAGTGCCTCATCCTTAGGTAACCTTGAAAGAACACCATCCTTAAAGAAACTCTGTGTGCTAAATCCATTTTTAATCCGGTAGGAAATAAAGTACGCCATAGGCCTTGCCTGATTATACATCTGGTCGAGGAGGAGGTGCTGCATCATGCCAATGCCGATGGCAATGAGGAGGGGATGGTATCCTGCAATAATGGTAATGAGGGCAATGAACATGAGGTACTCATAGGCGTGGAAGAATAGGTAGAGTCGTTTGTACTTTGTCTGGTAGCTATAGTGGAAGAATCTTTTTATATTTATATTCACGCCGGTGTGGGTAAAATATTCAAACAGGTGATCAATATCGAGCAAGACACCCACCAGAAAGGAGGCAAGTGCACAGGAGAAGGATTTGAAGATAAGGTAGATAACCGCACTGCAACCAAGTGAAGCGAGGGTGTGTGCTTTTAGTTTGATGGCGATTCTCCCTTCTGAGAGCTTACAGGTGGTGGTGGGTGAATATGCTTATGGGGTGACTAAAAAAGAGTGATGAGAGAAAGATGAACATAGAGTAAAGGTACCTTTCGAAACACGAGGTAGTAAACGTACCTCTCAGGGTACTTTTTTCTCTTTATTCTCTTTGGATTTCTTTATCAACTCCTTCATCAGGTCTTCGAGTGCCTTCTTTTTTTCCTCTCTGGTACTGCTATCGACATCCTCCTTTTTGAGGATGATGTCGATGAGCATCTCAGAGATTTTTTTAATGGTGGCGGGTGCAGGGATAACTGCTAATTCATTGTAGGGACCTTTGAGAGTAAAGGTAACTACTGTCCATCCCCGCTGGTCATGAAAATATTTGGTTAAGACCTCATTGGCTATCTGGGCGGAGAACGCGGGAGATAGCTTTATATCTAAGGAGAGATCGAGCTGTGAATCGAGGCTGATCGTTCCCTTAGGATAGAACTCTATATCGTTCCCTGTAAGACTGCCCTCAGTTCCTATCACACCATCGTGGATCTGGAAGGTTTGCTCTGCGTGATCAAAGGTGAGGGTGTCTAGTTTTTCTGTCTTAATGAATGAAGAGATGGTTTGAAGGGGTCTGAACCCTGTTACCTTTCCCCTCTCAATAGTGATTTTCCCTTCCCCCTCAAGATGTTTCTTTAAGGTATCGGAGGTGCTGCCGCTACCCCTCAGTTCAGTGGTGAGATGTGCGGTTCCCTCAATAGTTTCTTTGAGCGTAGGTGCAAGAGAAGTCATGAGGGGATTAAGTTGCAGATTATTTCCGCTGAGTTGAAGCGAGTACTCCAGGCCTTTCACTCCCAGGTCGATGCGTCCTTTAAGGTTGAACGATCCCTCGTTGAGTTTCCCGGTGAGCGGCTCTAGCGTGAGCACATTATCCTTAAGGCGACAGGTGGCTTTTACATTAGAGAGGTGCATGTTTTTATACTTGATGCTCTCAAGTGAAATAGCCGCGTTAACTTTGGCATCTTTAAGAGTGAAGGGACCAATTTCCCCACGTTCCTCTTTTCCCTTTTCTGCTTCCTCTCTGGTCACGGGGGTACCTTTGTGTTCTTGGATACAGGAAATAATCTCATCAAGGGTGAGAGAAGGTGAGGTGCACTGAAGCTCGGCAGTGAGAGGTCCTTTGAGGTAATTATCTATGTTCCCCTTAACCGTGAGGAGGGAGTTTTTAAAAGTGGTTTTAAGCTGGTCAATGTGTATCCGCTGGCCGCTGAATGAGATTTTTCCTTCGGTCTGGGCACTACAGGAAGGTAGTTGCGACGGTTGTAGTCTCCACTGGTCGATGGTGACTGACCCATTTGTTTCCCACGCTCGCGGCTTCTTGAGTTCGCCTTTAATGGAGAGATGCGCTTCGGTGGTTCCGGAGGAGAGAAGGTCTTTCACCTCAGGCAATAGGTCAGGCGGGATGGAGTCGGAGAGATCGCGAAGGGAGAGCTTATCTGCGTCAAGAGTTACATCGATGAGAGGATTGGTTTTACACTGCGCTACCTTTCCCTTCAGTGAGAACTTGACCTTCTGGAGAGTCGCATCAAGTTTCTCAAGGGTGAGGGTATCTTCAGCAGGTGTATAGGAAAGGCGATGGTCCAGGTTAATAGTGATATTACTTAGGCCTTCGATTAAGGTGCCGGGTGATCCCTCCTCTGGCGCACCTGCAGGCGAAAAAGTTATGTCCTCAAGGGATAGGACACCTTGAGAGGAGAGGTCTAAGGACTTGTTAACCGTTACGGTGAGGTCGAGGGCACAGGAACCTTTTACCAGGGTGAGGGGAAGGGGTGGGAGATAGGGAGAGAAGCGGGTTATCTCCAGAGGGGTGAGCTCAACTTTTGATTCCACCTCCCTGCGTAGTGGGTTTATGAGCGCTTTGCACTTAAGGAATGCGGAAGGATTTGACACAATTTCTGCGCTAAGATTTACCGGGAAGGGAGAAACGGCAGAGATATTTGAGGCACGGAGGTTGATATCTTCTATAGTGAGCTCAAAGGGTGCAGCGGGGTTTTTGTAGTAATCCGTGAAGGTAAGTGTTCCTTGATCAATGGTGAGAGAGGTTATGGGGAGAGATAGGGAGGTTTCTAGTGCGTCCCTTTTTGCTTTTTTCGTTTCTCTCACCTCTGGCTCTGCTGGTTCAGGGGCGTTTTTAGTCTTGATAAGGTTGTAGTTTCCCTGGGCATCTCTGGTTAGGGTGAGGAGAGGCTGGGAGAGAGTAATTTTTTCTATAATAATCTTTTTTAGGAGAAGGGGGAGGATGTGAGCGTGGAGTACCAATCCCTGGCTCTTGAGGGGCACGGTGTGCTGAGGATCGGTGGGATCACGGAAGGTAACCTCTTTTAAGGTAATGGTTCCTCCGAGGCCTACCTCTATGCTGCTGAAGACTATTTCATATTTTATAACTTCTTCTAAAGCAGGTACAACCACGCTTCTGATGGTTTCAGGTCCGAGGTACTGCTTAACCAGAATGGCGCTGCCCATTACCATAAGAATAAGCACTGCGAGTAGGATGAGGGAGATCTTGTGCCACTTTTTCATATGCCTTTAGCTCTAGAAAATGGTTGTATCTTTTTATCCAGTAATTGCAGAGGTCTACATAGCATATTACCCTAGGCAATGCAATGTATAATTTGCTGGTTGCTCACACCGTTCCGCGAGCATCAGAAAATAACATACGCTTTAGAAATTATAGAAATGCAGAGTTCATTATGATCGCGGAGGGTAAACAGCGATTGAGTATGAGCAACAGAAACTATTTGAGCAACCAGACCACGTTTGTCAACAGTGCTCTTAATGATACGGTTGAGCCTCTTTCTATCTTTACAGAAGTAGAGGTGGCTTTGGCAGTTGCAATTACTACAACCAAAATGGGGAGCAGGAATTACGTGGTACGCTCATTGAGTGGCAATGGGGCACTCTGCTTTTCTTTCGGTACTACTGTGGGTGATTTCTTTTACCTTTGCCCTTTGAAAGGAGTAATCGATATGCCAGTGGGAGGTTTTTTCTTTTCTTGGGTGACGAGTGATTCGTGCTTCCAGTCCATTGAGTGCCAATCCCACGTAGGCGTAGTATCAGCGACTGAAATGAATTTTACCAAGCTTACCTACAGTAATACCTTGTGCATTATCAAGTATAATGAGTAATGCATATATGCCTTTCAGCATTGGAATGTATGCATTATGATTTATCTCTGTGGTATTCGAAAGGATTCAAAATCTTCTTGATTTTGTGTTTTATTTCCTTTGAGAGAGAAACCCCCTCGATCTTATAGGTTTTAGATATCTTTTTGTGAATCGGTGTCGTTTTGAAGAAGCAACTGGTACTCATCATTCCATTTTGAAATTATTGCTTTTTCTCTTTTGTGTGCTTAATGTTTTTGGTGCTCATTAAGGTAAGTATTTCAATTCCACTTTTTGCACTCACACTTCTTGATATCATCAACTGAAAGTTTCCTTTTTAAATTAAGTATCTTAATCTTACCATTTTCTATGAAAATATTTGGTTTAAAGCAATCAGTGTATCCTTTAGGAGATCGTCTGTCATGAGCCATTTTTCTGTAGCGCATCTGTTTTATTGTAATGGGATTTCTGGCTATCACATAATCGTTAAGTCCAAAATTATCAATAATCGCGATATTCGGTAAAATCCAACCAGGCATACCAACGCAGCTAAAAACTGCTACTGGAAAATCATCGAAGGGTATTTTTCCCCCTATTGTGCGAGATGGAAAACGTGATGTTTGATATTCAAAAAAGACTTTATGTTCCTGATGCCGTCTACAAACGGCATGGGAAATGAGTGTTTTTTGCATACCATCAAATATAGAAACATATTCCCTAAGAGGGGTAGGGAAATACTGTGCAATCGGTACCTTCATACTATGAGTTTGTGCCCTTGTCTTTAATTTACTTGATGCCCAGTAGTGTGTCCATGGGATGGGGTATGAGCATAGTATAAAGGAAGTTAAGTATACTAACGTTAGTTTGCTATTGCATGACAGCCGATTGATGACCCAAATAATGGTTACAAAAATAAGTAATACCAAGTGGCTGTAGACTCGGTATTCGAAGTGGTCTCCGCCGATGATAAAAGTATAATATACAAATTGTGTGGTGATAACTCCTATTCCAAGAATTTCTGGCACGTGTGAGAGAAAAAAATTTCTTTTATCAAGGAATCTTAATCTTTTCATTAATGAAGCATCGATTGATTTACTTAAGAGCACTATTAATAATAAAAGCCAAAACCATAGTGAGTATTCCCAGATAAAAGATAACATGTAGCGTATACCTATTTCAGGCCATGGGGTAATGCTCTTTGCATAGTATGTGTTTGGTAACCACTCTCCATAATAGTGCTTACGCCAGGCAATATGTAAAAGGGCAATGAGAAGCGGTGAAAAGCAGCGAGTCGTTTACTCATGTGTTGTTTATTTTTATGGTGCATGATTGTATGAAAAAGTAAGTAAGTAAAGGTTGCCACGACGGTCAGCACTCCATCTGGTCTCGCAAGATATGTTAAACTGGCGATAAGAGATAGTAGAAAACCCGATGAGGAGTGAGGAGTAAAAGTGAGAATGAAGAGCCATAATAGTAGTAAAAAATTGAATAAGGCTGTTTCAAGTCCAGAGCTGGTCCAGGCCAAAAAAGTTCGATTGGTAACCGTACCTAACAGAGCGAGAGCCAAAAGTTTCAGTCTATAGGGTGCAAGGTTGTCATTCAGCTTCATTCGTAGTATCATTGCGGAAGCTACTACAAGTGATGAATATGCAAATAGAAGTGATAAAAAATTTGCTGAGGCAGGTGGAGGAATTTTTAGCAATCGCCACACCCCATCCAATATAACCAGCCATAAGAAACTAGAATATCCTTCTACAGGACGAAAGGGCGGTGGATTCCATGTATATCCATAGCCTGCAATACTGTTGCTGGCGTAGCGGAAGATTATGAACGCATCATCGGTCAAAAACCAAAATGTCTTCCAACCATAGATGAGAACTATTCCGGTGATGAGCAATATTGCGCATATTTTGAGTGCTTTGTTACTTTCAACTGAGCAAACTTGAGCTGAAAGCGATTTTTTATCACTCATCTCTCTGAAGAAGCGAATCGTCATAACTTATTTTATATATATAAGGAAATAACCTTTATGAAGAGGAGTAATTGCTTTAATGGAAGGGTAATTACCCAAATGCCTAAAGAAGAGGGTGTCCAGTACAAAAGACCAGTCCATGATATAACTGATCCCTTCTCTTGACACATACTCTCCCATGCGATTTTCCTTTATTGCCCTCAGAGCTTCCAGATTAACTACCCCGTCAAGATTGATTACCTTACGATCAGAGTAGTATCCTATAATACCGGATTGAAAGCAACCGATCACTGACCCCTGCGGGATTGTTTGCTCTGCTACCTTGACCATGGTGTGGAGAAGTACGTTCTGGTTCTTATGACGATCTGAAACGACCTGTCTCCATTGGAGCAGGGAGAGTGATAAAAAAAGGATGAGTGTAAGTACCTTGAACAGGGTGGGTATGAAAAAACTTCTTGGCAGTCGTAAATCAATAGAGTAAAGAAGGTAGCCCCCCCAGATGGTTCCCATAAGGGCAATGACAAAGTAGTATCGATGGTAAAACCATTGACCAAATGCATAACATGAGTATGCCCCAATAAGAAGCATGGAATAGACAAGGAGAATTTTCCAGATGCGACTTGAGCGAGGTAAAAACTTTAAAAGAAGAAAGAAAAGGCTTGCCAATGCGAGCGATGCGAGTGTGCTCACTACTCCCTTGGCTAAGAGTGAAGTACCCTCATGGGTGAACAAGAAATCATAGCACACTCTGGTAACGTAAGAGGTATAGGGGAGGTGGAGAAGGATTTTGGTGAAGGAGAAAAAGACATTTTCCAGGTAGAACTTGATGGGAATATGATAAAGGAGGTCTGAGGACTGAGTGGTTCCAAATCTGAAATTGAAGAAGGCAAATCCATAGTTTTGTGACATGTACCGAACTGCCTGACCGCTTGTGGGGATGATTGACCCTGCAACCTGATAGTTGAAGATTAACCACGGGACTACAAGGAGAAAAACCACTCCGATTACGCATACCACGGAGATTGCTAACCTTTTGAAATCTTCAACTCCCTTGCCTTTCCTTACAATGGAGTAGCTGAGATGAATTGCGATAACTCCTACAAGAATTAATCCGTCAAGTCTTGATAAGACAACAAGCCCAAGAAGTAATCCCAGTGTGGATAGTTTTGAGAATCGTAGTGGTGAGAGGTGGTATTCACATAGGGAAGAATAATAATAAACTGTAGCAACGATGAGGAATAGGTTGAGACCCGTTTCCATTCCATTGAGTTCCTTATCTACTACAATAGGACTTAACATCCAGATGGCAACGATGAAAAGGGAATACCATTCATCTACTATAGCTCTAGAAATTTTGTATAAGAAGATTCCAATGCCGATACTTATCAGGCTCTGAAGAAGCGCCACAAGATGGAGGGGAAGCGTGATGCTTTTTCCTGTGATGGAAAAGAGAGGTGTTATAAGGAATAAAAAGAGAGGCTGGAAACCATTGGTGGGCTGAATGCCATCGTAGGTTATGCCAAGCCCCGCAGAGATATTTTTGGCAATCTTAAAATAGTAAAAGGCATCATCTGCGAAAAATACCTGGTATAAAGAATCATAGCAGGAAACACATATCCTTATTCCCAGACCAGCCAGAAGAATTATCAGTAACCCTTTGTGCGTCTTTCTCAAAGTATTTTACCTTCTTACATGTTCACATCTGAGAATTTTCTTCTCACAATTTCTGCCCCCTCACCCTTCCCTTCTGCCCAATGAAACAGTATCACAATTTGTGTTTTTGTTATTTCGAGGGGATCCGAGAAATCTTGAGCATAAAGATTCCTCACGGAGTTTACCCTGATCAAAAACGAAGGGTTCGGAATAACTTTTTTCCTATTACGACACAGCCTCAATGGGGAGAGGAAGGGGGTGAGGGGAAATTTCAGATATCTTTGGTTTGTTTTTACTGTACACTGTCAACTGTAAACTGTTTCGTAAACTGTTTTATCCCTGAACCCTATCCCCTGCTCCCAGTCCCCTAGCTTTTCATCAAACTTCTCATTACCCTCATATTTCTTATATCATCTTTCACACTTTTTCGAGGAGTTTCCATAATACCTGGAAGGTGGGTGAGCAGTGGATGATTTATGATATTACCGAAACCTTTTAATCCTATATATCCTTTGCCAATGTGCCAGTGTCTATCGGAGTGGGAGCCTAAGGGTACCTTGGAATCGTTGAGGTGGAGTAGGTGCAGTTTTTTTAATCCAATCAGCCTTTCACATTCTTGCAGGGTTTCATCTAATCCTTTTCGAGTGGAGAGGTCATAGCCGGCTTGAAAGGCATGTGCGGTATCAAGGCATATACCTATCCTTTCTTGTGTGTCTATCCCAGAAAGTATGTCTTTGAGTTGGGAAAAGCGCGAGCCAAGTACCGTACCTTGTCCGGCAGTATTTTCCAGAAGGATCATTACCTGATTGGATACTCTCTGAAGAGACTCATTTATTGCCCTGATTACTTTTGCAATCGCTTCTGTTTCGCTCAATTTTACTCTGCTTCCCACATGGACAATGAGAAAAGGAATCCCTAACATTTCTGCTCTCCTTAAGTCTTCACAAAGCGAATTAACGGACTTGCCATACAACGCTTCATCAGCGGCGGCGAAGTTAGGGAGATAGGGAAGGTGGAGGAAGCAGGGGGAGATACGGGAGGAGGAGAGTTTGATTTTGAATTCTGCTACCTCATTATCGTTGAGTTCACGGTGATTCCACCCTCGGGGGTTACGCGAGAAGAGCTGAATGGTGTCGCACGTGGTCTTGTGGGCTTTCTCTATAACCCTGGAGAATCCTTGCGCAATGGAGACATGAAAACCAAGACGCACGTGGTAACCTCTTCAATTCGCTAAGTACTTTTTCTTCTGAGAGTGCTTTGGGTAATGATTACCAGTAAAGTAAGCGTATAAATGCTTTTTTGTTTACTTTGTAATGTTAAAGAAGAGGGGATTATGCTGTCAGTAGTGGTGTAAAGTGTTGTTTATAGCTTTAGATTTTTTCTTAGATACTCCCCACATCGAAGAGCAAGGGCTACTATAGTCAGGGTAGGGTTATTGATTCCTGCGGTAGGAAATGCACTTCCTCCCACGACATAGAGGTTTTTGTGTTCGTGTGATTTGAGATTTTCATCAACTACGCTCTCACCCGGGTCAACTCCCATACGACACGTTCCTAGCATATGGTCAAAGCTATTTCTTGAGATAACAGGTCCTAAGTAACCTCCTGCACCCTCAACTATTTTTTCAAATAGTTCAAGATAGAATTTTCTTGAGCGTTTTAAATATTCTTGATCCCAAATTGAGAAATGAAACTCAGCTATTGGATCACCAAGTTTATTTTTTCGATAATGGTTCAAGGTAACGCAGTTCCTTTCTTCAGGTGACATCTCCATTTCCAAGGACAATCTAAACGTCCCTAGAGAGTTAAGAAAAATATTTTTTCTTAACTCGTTTCCAAAATTTTCCTGTTTAATCTGAGTTGTAATTGATTTTTGTATCTCCTGAATGTCAAGGGGTTTTCCAAGAAATAGTTCGACAATGATACCGGAATGCTGTTCTCTGAAAGGACCGTCGTAGTAGGAGAGAGAATGAGTAGATTGGAGAGTCTTTTCGTATCCTGGGTAGAGGTTGAATGGAAGTTTAATAGTAATCCATAGACCTACTTGATCTGTGAGGTATTTCCCAATAGCCTTGGAGCGACTTTTAAATCCAGTATCAAGGTAATGGAATTGTGAGAGAAGAAGAATGCGGGCATTTTCTATAGCATTGGCAGCAAGAATAAAAATCTCTGCCTGTATTCTAATCTCGTTTCCCTTTCTATCAAAGGCGACGGCCTCGGTTATCCTGTCACCGTCCTGTATAAGACGTGAAATAGTGACTTGATCCAGGATGACTGCTTGTTGAGAGGTGCGTATAGTTTCAAGATGGGTAGTGAGACAATTGTACCTAGCGTCTGTAGGGCAAAACAACTTGCACGTCCCCGCACCACAGCAGGCAGCTCTTGTATCGGTATCAACAGGGAGCCTAGCTTTGTGGGAAGGGGTAATTTTGAATCCGGTGCCTTTAAAAAGGCGATTGAGTTCGATTGCACTAGGAGGAAGGTGAAATGGAGGGTAGGGAAAGGGTTCATTTCGATATGGTGTAAATGCATCCATTGGTGGTCCAGAGACACCAATTTCTTTTTCTGCTTGGTAATAATACTCCACAAGGTCATTGTAAGTGCATGGCCAATCTACGCCAAATCCATAAGTACTCTTGGTACGAAAGTCATTGGGAACTTTTCTTATGGCGTTACCGAACCACACAAGGGAGTTTCCACCTACTGCATGTCGCCCTGAATAGTTAAAGTTATGCTTCCCACTATTGAGATGTTCATAGCTTCTAAACTCTTGGTCATCATAGATAATATCTAATAAGTTAAAAAAGTTTTTTCTTTCTTTGAAAAATGATAAATTATTCTGTGGTTTAGAAAAATCTATCCTGTGAATGAAAGATGATAGTATCTTTTTATAAGAATTTCTCTTAAAATAATTCTCTTCCATCCTGTCTCGAGAGAGATACATTCCTCTTTCCACTAAGAGGATTCTGGCTGAAGTTCCTAGAAGCGTAAATGCGGTAAAGGTTCCGCTAAAGCCGGTACCTACAATACATATGTCAGTTTTAATTTTCTGCATCACCAATCCTTATTTCATCAACTTGATAGCAAAAAACTGCTTAACATCACTATCAACTTCTTATGTACCATCACACTGACAATCAAAGACATTCAAATGATCAGCGACTGATTTATTTCATTTTTCTATTTTGCGGACAGTATCTTGCGTTGTGAGTCATGCATCAACTGCCAGACGGAGGATAATATCTATCCCAAATAACACCCTCATTTATTAACCATCCACATTCGCCGTATTTTGAAGGTACGTCAGGATAGTCAAGATATTTTTGTATTCCCCCTCCTTGTAAATACTGTTGAATTATTTCTGAAATTACTGAAGAATTTGCTACTATAAGTTTTATTGATTTAAAGTAAGTTTTTTTATCTTCGGAAGATAACGTTTCAAAAGAAATGTTATCCTCCCCCTCATTAATGAGAGTGGATAGTAAGGCTAGTTCTTCTCTTGCCCTTGATGAATTTTGAATAGTTATTCTTAGTTGATTTTCTATTGCTTTTAGTTCACTTGCTGGTGGATTTTCTTCATAAAGGAGATACCCTAAGAGGTGTGTTAAGTGGGGTATTGATTTAGGTAAATTATTTCTATCTTTTTTTGAAAATTTACAGCTGCCTACAAATCCCCATACAAAGATGGAGATGAGCAAATTTCTGATTACTGTGAGGAACGCTCTTCTGGTGAAGTTTTCCCTTAAAAATATGCTCATAAAACGAATATAGCAGAAGGGTAATTATTTTCAATCGTAAACAACGAATTGCCGTCAATTGATGAAGTAAAAATAAAGGTGGTTTATTACAAAACCACTGCTGCCTCTTTATGGAACAATAAAGTTCATATTTGTTTCCTTAGGAGGAAGATAGGACTGATGGATAATGCTATGTTTGAATCTAACATGGAACTTGTAATATCTGATTATATATCTACACACTATTACAAAGTAAAAAAAAATTATTTGCACATCTCTAGTTTGTGAAATTAATCATACCAATTACATTTAAATATCTTATATCCTCCCCCCCTCGGGAAAAGTGGTGGGGAAGAATATATATGTTCGAAGTGTACTTGAGTATCTGGGCTAAAGAAATTAAAGTATTTATCCCAGGCAGGAAACATTACTAAAAAATTTGGTCTCTTTTCCTTTAAATATTCTAAAATTTCCCTTTTATTGAGAGGTAAAATTCTTCTGTGATTTTTATCAAGATAATACTTTGTTATTTCTGGATTGGTAAGTCCTACCAAGTCTACTATTTTCCTGTCTGAAAAATACCCTACCGCACCAATATCATGGAGGGCAATCAAAGAATCTGGGGGTGTATGATATTTTAACCATAGCGCGAGCTCGATCATTACATTTCTTGTACAGGTTGTCGCACCACTATAGGTTTTTTCCCCATTTAAGAAGGATATAGTTTGATTAAAAATGAGGGATATCATAATGAGTACAGCCATTATAGATTGCAATGATTTTCTTCTACACTTCTTTAGTAGTTCATAAACCCCTCCACAAATAGCCATGGTCAGTAAGGGGATAAAGATATGCTGATACCTACACCAATATTGGGCAATGGCTCCAGGGAAAAGGAGAAAGTAGAAGAGATAAAAGATGAGATAGTAAAACCAAAGATAAGTAATGGAGAGAATTCTTTTCGCAAATACAATCAAAGGAAGTATAACAATGGGGAGGTCATAAAGCAGTATTTTATAAAAAAGAAAAAGAGACTTCACAAAAGAAATAACCTTTTTGATTACAGGTGCACCTACTTCTCCAAAGAAGATTGCTTTAGTGTATGCAGTACTGGTCACTATAGAACCGGTATAATAGAAATAGAGTAAACAATAAGGTATGGTAAGTAAAATAAATATAACAAGAGAATGGATTAAACATCTCAAGAATGTCGGATCTTTCTTAACACGATATTGAACCATTAGCCACAACCAGAGGGCAGAGGCAATGAACCAGCCTTCAGGTCTTGTGAAAATGCTCAAAAAGAGTGGTATAGTATAGAACACTTTACGCTCGTATTCATAAAAAAGGTAAAACGTCAAAATAGATAAACAGATAAACATAGTGGTTTCTAAACCGTTAAGTGCATCAAAGATTAACCATCCGTTAGTGGACATCAGTACCCCCGCCAGTAGAGCAATCACCTTTTCCTTATAAATCTTGAATGTCCAGAGGTAGACAAGTGTGGAGGAGAATACAAAGAAAACGATACCAACCACTAGTGATGCAGTCTCCATCTTGAAGAAAAGACCAAGTAATGCAACAAAAATTATATGCAAAGGACTGGTTGCACCGACTAAATAGTGCGTGCCATCGAAGGTGATACCATGGTATCTAAAAAAGTTTGAAGCAAACTTTAAAGTTATATAGCTATCATCAAAAATGAGGTAATGCATTGGATTGTGTACTAAAAAAGAAAGGCTCGTTACGCTTGATAAAATTAGGATTAAAAATGGGTAAAGAGGGTTATGAATGTAGGTCATTCCTTTAACAATATGTCCCGATTTCTCTTCCATAAAATCAAAAAATTTATGAAATAAATCAACAATAGCGATAGTTTTTAGAGTAGCTTTGTAGAGCCAGTTTATCATTAGAATTTTAATTTTACAAATGAAAAACATGCTTTGAAATCAATAGAATAACAATAGTTTTTGAATATGTATTTTATCCCAGGCAGATTTTAATAGTTTTGGTTAGTTCTTGACACCTCTCTTCTTTTAATATTTAATAGTTAATAAGGCAACAAAATTTAAAATAATTTTAATTTATGGAGGTTATTACAATGCATACTACTAAAAGAATCAAAAAAATCAAGTTGTTAGCAATGTGCAAAAACATGATGAGTATGTGGTGTATAGTGGTGTTGTGCCTTATTGGATGCTCAAGGAAAATGGAGACCAGATATGATAGCGGACAGCTCAAAGAAACATATGAAGTGAAAAAAGATGCAACAGGTAAATATATCAAGCACGGTAAGTATATATGCTGGTATGAAAATGGAAATAAAAAACAAGAGGGGATATTTAAAAATAATAAAGAAAATGGAAGGCATACTCTTTGGTATGAGAATGGTCAGAAAGAGAATGAAGGAGAATTCAGAGATGGTAAAAAGAACGGGTTTTGGGTTACGTGCTATGAAAATGGGCAAAAGAAATCGGAGGGAGAGTATCAAGGTGATGTAGCAATTGGTAATTGGACATACTGGTATAAGAATAGCTCTAAAAAAGAAGAGGGGATGCTGAAAGATGGAAAACGAATTGGGAAATGGGTTACCTGGTATGAGAATAATCAGAAGCAATCTGAAGGGGAATTTAAAGATGGTGGGAAAGTTGGTCAGTGGATAACTTGGTATGAAGATGGTCAGAAGGAATCTGAGGGAGAGTTCCTGAGTGATCAGAAAACAGGAAGTTGGGTGAGTTGGTATGATAACGGACAAAAAGAATCAGAAAATGAATTTAAGGACAATCAGAAGGAGGGGAAATCTATTAAGTGGCATAAGAATGGACAGAAACAGTATGAGGGAGAATTTAAAAATGGTAAGCGAGTTGGTGCCTGGGTGTGCTGGTACGAGAGTGGGGCAAAGAACTTTGAGGGTAATTTTATAGAGGGGAAAGAAGAGGGAAAGTGGGTGTATTGGTATGAGAATGGACAAAAGGCATCAGAAGTAGAATATAAAGATGGCAAAAAAAATGGCAAATATATCTCATGGTATGATAGTGGGCAAAAAGAGTCGGAAGGAGAATTTACAGATAGCAAAAAGGCTGGCACGTGGCTATACTGGGATAAAGAGGGTAAATTAAAGTCAAGCAATTGAAGGATTCAGGATGAGTCTTTGATAGTGAATATAAAATTGAAATGGACAGATTAAGACTTTCTATTATCATCCCTGCGTATAATGAGGAAGATGCCATTGCAGCGATTATAGAGTGCTGTCTGAAAGAACGTGAACACATAGTGAAAGAGACACCGATTAAGGAGGTTGAAATCATTGTGGTAAATGATGGCAGCAGGGATAGAACTGCTGAAATTGTCAAAGGTTTTGGAGAGAAGGTTAAGCTTATAAACTTTGAGAAAAACAGAGGATATGGTGCAGCCTTGAAGGCAGGCTTTGAGGAGGCATCAGGTGATTTGGTCTCCTTCCTTGATGCAGACGGGACCTGTGATCCCAAATTTTTTATTGATTTATGTAATAAGCTACTCAATGAAAATGCTGATATCGCAATTGGTTCCAGACTTGGTCCTGGTAATATGATGCCCCTTTTAAGGCGTATGGGCAATAAGGCTTACGTACTACTTATAAATCTTCTTGGGAGAATCAAAATAACCGATTCCGCCAGTGGAATGCGGGTTATTAGAAAAAATAGTTTGCTGCGAATATATCCCCTCCCAGATGGACTTCATTTTACCCCTGCTATGAGTTCCAGAGCAGCGATGGATGAAAGCATTAAAATAGTTGAAGTGCCCATTTCTTACCATGAGAGGAAAGGTGAATCAAAACTCAGTGTTGTGCATGATGGAATCCGTTTTCTCAAAACGATTATCGATATTGCCTTGATCTATGAGCCGCTTAGATTTTTTAGTAGCCTGGGAGTGCTCTTGCTTTTATTAGCTATTGGATACGGAATCTACCCCTTGCTCTACTATTTAAGATTTAGGATAATTCCTGAGTATATGATCTATCGGCTTATTACTATTACTACCCTTCTCTTCGCCAGTTTCACTATGTTCGCTGTTGGAATTATTTCAGAGCAGATTTCAGATTTCATAATGAGTAAAAGGCGGGTGAGAGGAATTTTGAAAGAGTTAATTTACTTTCTGTTTTCTCAGAAAAAATTGATCATTTCAGGTCCTATGGTTGCCTTATCAGGGATAGTGCTCAACTATAAGACCATTTGGCAGTACTTTTCTATGGGTAAGATTTATGTTCACTGGGTGTATATCGTTATGGGTGCATTCCTTTTTTTAATAGGCTTACAGGCACTTGCACTGGGCGTATTAGAAAGAATATTGCGCACTTTAAGAGAAACGAAAATTTCCCAGGGAGAATATTTAAAACGTCTGCAACAGAGAGGTGAATAGGACGCGGTGAAAATTCTAGTGATCAATGAGCCATTCGTTAAAGATTTTTGTCGTACACAGAGGTGGGCGGCGAGAACCAGAGGAAGAGTACTCAGAGCACCGGATTGGCTTGCGTACACTACGGCGGTATTAGAGAAAGAAGGCTATGAGGTCAAACTCTACGACTTTCCCGCAAAGGGGTGGGATAAAGATCGACTTAGAGAATTGGTAAGGAGTGAGCAACCAGAAGTTGTAGTGCTTGATGCCACTACCCCTTCTATATATTCTGATATCGAATGTGCCAGGATTTGCAAACAGGAATCAGCATGTACTGTACTTATGGTGGGAACTCATGTTTCCATTATGGATGAGGAAACTTTGCGCATTGCTGAGGGGGCAGTTGATATTATTGCACGAGGAGAATATGACTATACCGTTCTTGATGTTGTGAGAACGCTAGAAGAAAAAGGAGAAATGGAAAAGGTGTGTGGCATCTCTTATCTTGATCAGGGGGAAAAGTATGTGCGTACTCCCGATCGACCCCTCATTGAAAACTTAGATGAGCTTCCTTTTCCTGCATGGCACCATTTAGATATCACCAGCTATTTTGATGGTACTAAGTTATATCCTTATATTGATATCATTGGAGGGAGAGGATGTCCCTACCAGTGTATTTTCTGTCTCTGGCCCCAGGTGATGCATGGGAGGAGGTATCGTTTAAGAACTGCCCGGAATATCGTGGATGAAATGGAATACGATATAGAGCACTGGCCTAGAATAAAGAAAGGTGAATTCTTCTTTGAAGACGATACCTTCACTGTGAATCGAAAGAGAGCTTATGCTATTTGTGAAGAGATTTTACAGCGGAAACTTACTGTTACCTGGTCCATCAATTCCAGGGCGGATGTGGTTGATTATGATCTTTTTAAATTGATGAAAAATGCAGGTTGCCGACTTCTACTGGTGGGGTTTGAATCAGGTGATCAACGGATGTTAGAAAAGATGAGAAAAAATATCACTGTTGAGAGAATGAGAGAGTTTGTCAATCTGGTAAAGAAAGGCGGGTTACAAGTTCATGGCTGCTTTGTCCTTGGTCTTCCTGGAGAAACCCCCGAGACCATAGAAAAAACTATACAATTTGCCCTTGACACAAAAATTGATACCGTTCAATTTTCAGCTGCTATCCCTTTTCCCGGAACAGACTATTACCGAATGTGCCAGGAAGCTGGGCTCATCGAAGCTAAAGATTGGAGCGACTGGTTAAATCAAGGTGAGCAAGCAACAGTGGTAAATTACCCAGGCCTTTCTAAAAGTAAGATAGAA
>Ga0315293_10001594_pt1 | contig 22028 bp, 16 predicted proteins | sample YL17G13_20_MG_FD_203071 | JGI IMG/M metagenome (GOLD analysis project Ga0315293, IMG submission 203071) | Sediment microbial communities from Yellowstone Lake, YNP, Wyoming, USA - YL17G13_20 | ecosystem: Environmental > Aquatic > Freshwater > Lake > Sediment | place: USA: Wyoming | collected... | reverse complement strand
TCGAATAGCTGAAGCGCTGCCAGGTGTTTAAATAGGAGTTGGGCGGCCCGTAGGACTGCTCTGCCAGCACCGGCATGAACAGGATGGCCGCAAGCAGGCCAACGGCAAGGATGAACAGGAGGACAAAGGGGAAACAGGAAGAACGATGTTTCACGGGTTAGGGGCAGCGGGGTAGAATTTGCGGGTTAGGTCGAAGGATGCGCATCGAGATAGGATTGCAGGAGGATAGTTGCCGCCAGGTCATCGAGGTGACCGGATCGCTTCTGGCGCGAGACGCCTAACATGATGCGCGCCGCGCGGGCATCCTGCGTTGTTAAAACTTCATCCCAAAGAACTACCTGCAGGGCGGTCTGTGTGCGCAGGGCGGAGGCAAAACGGGCCGCGCGCCGCCCCTCGAAGGTAGGTTGGCCCTGCTCATCCAATGATTGGCCGACGACGATCAGGCCGGCTTCGTGGACGGCAGCTTGTTCAGCGACGGCCGCTGCGTCAAGAAGGCGTGATACGTGAGGAATAACCGTCAGCGGGTTGGCGATTGTGCCAGTTGGGTCGCTGACGGCCAAGCCAAGGCGTTTAGAACCGGGGTCAACAGCGAGGATTCTCATTTGGAAGATCTTACACAAAGGACACGAAGGGTCACGAAGGATCACATGTTGATCGTGATCCGAAATTGTAGAAACGGCAGCCACGGCCACCAGGAAGGGACAAGTTGGATCTGCGGCGGGGAGTCCAGGGGGAGCATCGATTCTAACCGCTGGCCGGCTTCGATGGGCGAGAGTCCCTGCAAGGCGCGAGTCGTGCTGGATAAATTGATATTTGGCTTCAGCGTCCGGCTGGCGTGGATTTCAAAGTTCGTTACACCTCCAGCTCGAGAAGCCGGTTTGTTTGTAATTACGATGTTCATCGTATCGGCAACAGGGAGCATTTCATTCGTCAGTCCCGCATCCAGAGCGATCGCGGCCAGCATGTTCAGGTCGGAAGCCTGGACATATTCAATGGAAATTTCCACTTGCATGGTGAGCGTCAATATCTCACCTGGCTGGCCTTCTTCCGGCTGGTAGGTCTCGTTCAATGTCTGGCTGGTCTTAAGCGTATCCGGGAAGGGAAGATCGCCTGGGGAGAGACTCTGGGCGAATTGATCCAGCGCCTGCTGGCGCAGGTCGGCCAAAAGCACAGCGCGGAGACGAGCACGTTCGTCCGCAGCAGGCGTGGCTACCGTGCGCTCCGTGCCTCCGCTGGTCGGTTCGGGATTGGCGACTGCCAGTTCAGTGCCAAGGTCACCCTGGATGGCAACTAGTGTATCGGATGCCAAATTTCCTGCCAAGCCGGGATCAACCGCGCGAACAGGAATGTCAATCGTCTTGCCGACGCCGCCCTCCGCCACCCCGTCCTGCATCGTGACGAAACGTACAGCAGGCTCTGTCATCGTGCGGATCACCGTCCCGGCCGGGATGCCAACCACGGTAGTGGTCAAATTGCGGAAACGTACCACGCCCTGGGCTGGTTTATCGGGCACCGAAGCCTGGCCTGTGGCCTGAGCAAACTGACTTCCCTCCACGACGATTGAAATCTCGTGTGCGGGTAAACTGCCAGCCATGTTGACCGAGGTCGCGCTCTGGCTCGCACTGACTTGCAGAGTCAATTCCTGCGTTTGTAGCTTCGGGTAAAGAGAGACCGTGGCGGAAGGGATGAACAGCAAAACGACGGCTAAAACCGCCAGGACGCCCAGTGTAAAAAACGTGAGTCTTGTGGCCACGTTCGCCTGCCACGCAGGCCCCGGCGGGCTAGCCTCGGCGCGGCGTTCAAACGGATCGGGGCGGGGGTTACGACGGGTAGGTTTCGGGTGCGAAGTCCGCTTTCGCCAGGGCTTGTTTTGCGCTTCAGCGATGTTCTTGAAGAACGGGATGCCCAGCTCTCCAGCGGCGCGACAGATCTCGGCCGAGCGCGTCACCAGCCCAAGCTGCGCGCCCAGGCCGGCAGCATGTCTCTGCAACAGTAGCAGATCGAGGGTCCGCTCGAGGATGCGCCTGCGCGGCGGCCAGACGAGAAGGATGCGCGCCGTCTTCGCCCACGACATCTTGTCGCGGACGGAGACGACATCATCATGCAATTCAAGATGAACGACCTGGGTTTTCATCTCCCACGATTATAACGGGTTTAGAACCAACGCTCGGCAGCGTGATCTAAGAAACGATCCTTCCAGGTGACATTTCCGGTCAACGAAAGCGCCATCTAGGGCAAAGCGATCAAAAGGTTATTTTATCTTCCCTTCCATCCACGCTTTGACACTTGCCAGCGCTCCGGGTAATTCCGCTACATCTTTGCCTCCGCCGAAAGCCAGGTGCGGCGCACCACCGCCGCCCGTGCCAAGCTGACGCGATACATGCCCAACTAAATCCCCGGCCTTAATGCCCTTCTTGATTAAATCCTGTGTCACAGCCGCCATGACAACAAGCTGTTCATCGGAGACGGCAGCGATCACGCACACGCCATTTTCCGGATATTTCTCACGGAACCTGTCAGCCAGTTTGCCGAGGATATCCTTATCCACATTCAACAATTCCAGAACGAGCAGGTTCACACCGTGAACTGTTGGCACGTTGGCAAGCTGCACATTGAAGGTCGAGAGGGCCAGTTCGATCTTCAGGGCGGCAATTTGCTTTCTGGTCGCGGTGAGTTCATCCGTCACCTGTTCGGCCTTTTGCGGCACTTCATCCACAGCAGACTTGAGGACGCTGGCCGCCTGCTTGAGCATCTTGAAGCACCTGGCGATGAGATCGTACGCGCCGCGCCCGGTTACGGCCTCGATGCGGCGCACGCCGGCTGCTGCCGAGCTTTCATTGAGGATGATAAACGCGCCGATGTCGCCGGTATGGTCGAGGTGTGTGCCGCCGCATAGTTCGTAAGAGTGGTGCTGTCCAACGTCAGAGACGTTGGAGTCCAGGGTGATGGTAATCGTCCGCACGGTCTCGCCGTATTTCTCACCGAAGAGCGCCATCGCTCCTTCGGCAATCGCCTGCTGGCGGGATTTGGTTTTCGGCGTAACGACCATATCCGCCGCGACGGCCTCGTTGACCAGTCTCTCGACGCGCTCCAACTGCTCCGGCGTCATTGCTTCGGGATGGTTGAAGTCGAAGCGCAGGTGATCGGGGGCGACCAGCGAACCAGCCTGGCGGGCGTGTTCGCCCAGCACCTGGTGGAGGGCAGCATGCAGCAGATGCGTTGCCGTGTGGTTGCGCATGATATCGCGGCGGCGCTCTATATCCACTTCGACGATGCACTTATCGCCGACTCTGGGGTGACCTGAAATAACCTCGCCAATATGGAGGATGACGCCTGCCGAGGGCTTGCGAATGTCGGTGATCTCGATTTCCCAGCCCCCAACCTCACCCCCGGCTCCTCTCCTGGAAGGAGAGGGAAGCGAGCGGATGATGCCCATATCTGAAACCTGACCGCCTGACTCGATATAGAATCCCGTTTTGGGGAGGATTACTTCAATAGAATCGCCAAAAGAAGCCGACTGTACCGATTCCCCATCAACGATCAACATAAGTACTTCACCCTCTACGTGTGTACTTGTGTACGCATCCTGCTCGACGCCATTGTCACCCAATTTTCCTTTCGCCTGCAAATCGCGCAGGATGCTGCTGAAAAATTCCGCATCTTCGCCGCCCATCTGGCCTATCGCCTTCCCCCCCCCCGAGGCAAGACGGTGCTCATCCATTGCGGCGCGGAACCCAGCTTCGTCCACATCCAGGCTTTGCTCGCGGGCGATGTCACGCGCGATCTCGAGGGGTAGACCGTAGGTGGCGTACAGTTCAAAAACCTTGCGACCATCGAGGCTGGTTTGCTTCTGCTGGCGAAGCTCACCAAGCAGATTCTCCAAATGAGCGGTGCCCGTTTCGACCGTGCGCGCAAAGCGGATCTCTTCCCTCGTCAGGTCCTCCAGTATCGCGCTATGGCTCTTTTCCAGCTCCGGGTAGGAATCGCGATAGTTCTGGATAAAGGCTTCGGCCACCTTCGCCAGGAACGGCTCGTGCAGGCCGAGTTTTGTCCCGAAGCGCGCCGCGCGGCGGATGATCATCCGGCAAATGTAGTTGCGGCCAGTATTGCCCGGCACGACCCCATCCGCGATCAAGAAGGCGGCAGCGCGTGCGTGGTCGGTAATGACGCGGTAAGGCGTGAAGTCCGCGTACATCTGGGCCTCGCTGTGGCCGGTCAATGATCGCAAGACATCCATCGCAGGCTTGAACAGGTCGGTCTTATAGGTCGAGCCAGCGCCCTGCAAGATCGAGACGAGCCGCTCGAAGCCCATGCCGGTGTCCACGTGGGTGGCAGGCAGAGGGTCGAGCGTGTTCGGGCCAGTGCGATTGTACTGGATGAAGACCAGGTTCCAGAGTTCGACAAACCGGTCGCTGTCCAGCGTCTCTACGGTAACCGGCCCTGCCTCGCCAGGGCGCAGGTCGAAGTGGATCTCGGAACAGGGGCCGCAGGGGCCGGTGTCGGCCATTTCCCAGAAGTTATCCTTACGGCCCAGGTAGAAGAGATGGGTGGGGTCGAAGCCAGGCTGCTTGAGCCAGTTGGCGGCGGCTTCCTCGTCAACAGGAATCTCGCCCTTTTCGTCCCGGAAGACGGTGGCGTACAGACGCTCTTTGGGCAAACCCCAAACATCGGTCAGCAATTGCCAGGCCCATTCGATAGCTTCTTTCTTGTAATAGTCGCCGAACGACCAGTTGCCGAGCATCTCGAAGAAGGTATGATGGCTGTCATCCCGGCCCACATCCTCGAGGTCATTATGCTTGCCGGCCACGCGCATACATTTTTGAGAGTCCACGGCGCGTGAATAGGGACGCTTGTCCGCGCCGAGAAAAACATCCTTGAACTGCACCATGCCTGCGTTGGTAAAGAGCAAGGTGGCGTCCCCGCCCGGGACGAGCGAGGCGGACGGCACGAGGGTATGTCCGTGTTCGACGAAAAAGTCGATATAGGTCTGGCGAATTTGCGTGCCGGTGAATTTTGGGGGCATAACGACTCCAGTTGCGTAGAATGGGCGAATTATACCCAATTCGAGGAAAGGATGAAAGAAGACTTAGCTTATCAAGAAACCAATCGCTGCTCCAGGCGTAGAACTTATCAGACGAACATCTCATTTGCGTCTAATAAAGCTCTTATCAAAGGATGATATACTCGATTTGTCGAAAAGGGATACCCTATGCCAAATTCTCTCACTCAATTATACAAACCGGCCATCGCGGCTATCCTGCCCGCATACAATGAGGCCAAGACAATCGGCAATGTGCTCGAAGTTCTCTGTCGCGTGGATTCGCTAAACGAGATCATTGTCGTGGACGATGGCTCGAAAGATTCCACAGCCGATATTGTGCGCACCTATACGGGCCGGGATGGGCGCGTGCGACTGATTCAACATGAAACCAATCGAGGCAAGGGACAGGCTGTCTTCAGCGCATGGCACAGCACACAAGCGCCCTACCTGATCTTGCTCGATTCAGATCTCATGAACCTGAAGCCCGCCCACATCGAGGCGTTGATCGCGCCTGTACTGACCAACAAAGCGGACATGACCCTGGGCCTGTTCCTGGGTGGACGTATCCCTACAGATTTCGCTCACTGGGCCTCCCCCTGGCTGACCGGCCAACGCGGCCTGCGGGCCGACATTCTCAAGGTTGTTCTGGAAGAAGCTGCGGCCGGGTTCGGCTTCGAGGTGGCGTTGACCATTGCAGCAAAACAAAACGGCTACCGGACGCGCATCGTGCCGATGAAAGGCGTCTGGCACCCGCCGAGCGAATTCCATCGCGGCCTGCGTTACGGGATCCGCTGGCGCTGGCACATGTACGGGAATGTCTTGCGCGCCTGGTACATCGCGACCAGCCGACGCTATCCGAATGCCAGGGCATTCTTCTCTTCAATCACAAAAACATAGATCCAGTCGAGCGGCGACGTATAGGTCGCTGCTCACTCAAATAGTTTTAGAATATTAGGAACAGGCCATGAAAAAAACATCCACTTACCCATTATTGATGTGTATGTTATTAATGACCTCATGCCTGCCGATAGGATTGTCATCGCGAACACCAACGCCGACGCCATCCCCTTCTTCCACGCCCACGCCGTTCTTATCCCCCACACCAACCATACCAGTTATCCAAACTGCGCCGCCTCCCCCAGAGTTGGAAATATCTGCGCAAAATGCCGGTCGTGTCGTTGAATTAGTTTCTCGTCTTGGATCCCATTATGGGGGAGGAGTCCTGAATTGGGTAACTTATTCTCCAGATGGATCACTTCTTGCGATGGCTGCATTTGATGGAGTCTATCTGTTCGCTATTAAAGAGTTGACTGAGACAGGTTACCTTAGCACAGATAATATTCCGGTGATAAGTTTGGCTTTCTCACCGGATGGGAAAATCCTGGCTGCCGGGCTGACCGATAATACTGTGCGTCTATTGCGAATACCAGAGCTGAGTGTTCTTGGTATCCTGAATGGGCACACGAATTGGGTTTCGGCTTTAGCCTTCTCGCCGGATGGGAAACTCGTGGCGTCGGGTTCCTATGACAAATCCGTCCGCCTTTGGCGAGTAGAGGATGGCTCCCTCTTACGCACTCTTGAAGGCCACACAGGCTACGTGTCAAGCATTGCCTTTTCACCCGATGGGAAATCCCTGGCTTCAGGTTCATATGATAACACAATAGGGTTGTGGAGTTTGGCTGACGGAACTTTGTTGAGCAGGCTAAGCGGGCATACAGGGGAGGTCAAAAGCGTCGCTTTCTCACCAGATGGGCAAATCCTGGCTTCTGGCTCTTATGATAATACTGTACGGTTGTGGCAAGTGAGGGATAGCTCTCTCCTGCATACCTTAGAAGGGCATACTGGCTCTTTAAAGACCGTCGCCTTCTCGCCAGATGGATTGCTCCTGGCCTCGGGTTCAGATGATCGAACGCTACGGCTCTGGGATGTAACGGAAGGTGTGATCCTGAACACACTCGATGAGACAACAAGCTCGATCAGTTGCATAACCTTCTCCCCTGATGGGCAAACTCTGGCCTCTGTTTCTAGAGGCAACATGCTACGTTTGTGGGGAATCCCGTCGGGACGCCTGCTACGCAGGTTGGAAGGGCATCGCGATTGGGTGACAGACTTAGCCTATTCCCCAGATGGGCAGTACCTATTTTCAGCTTCGAAAGATGCGACTGCGAGCCTCTGGCACATTGCGGATGGTACTATCCTCTATTCATGGCGGGAAGGCACTCCAATCTTAAGTATCGCTTTTTCACCAGATGGACAGCTCATGGCTTTAGGAGGCTTTGATAACAACATCTATTTGAGGAGAGTATCTGACAGGACATTTCTTATGACACTAACAGGACACACCGCGCCTGTCCTGGACGTGACCTTCTCTCCGGATGGAGAAATCCTGGCCTCAGGCTCAATCGATAAGAACATTATTTTATGGCAGACAACTGATGGATCAATCTTCCGCACTTTGTCCGGTCACGCTGATTCTGTCTCGGGCGTATCCTTCTCGCCAGATGGCCAGACGCTGGCTTCGGGTTCTTACGACCAAACCGTGCGACTATGGCGAGTGAGTGACGGTGCCCTGCTGAATACGCTCGAGGGACACAAGTCGAGCATTGCAAGCGTCGCCTTTTCGCCCGATGGACAAACCCTGGCTTCAGGCTCGTTCGATAAAACCATTCGACTGTGGCAAGCGTCCGACGGATCGTTGTTGCATACTCTCCTGGGGCATAGCAACTATGTGTCTAGTGTTGCCTTTTCCCCCGATGGACAGCTCCTCGCCTCCGGTTCTTTCGATAAAAATATTGACTTGTGGCGAGTCAGTAATGGAGCATTGTTACAAGTTCTAAAAGGATCGATCGATATAGTGACCAGACTGGCGTTCTCTCCAGATGGAAAAACTATGGCCTCCGGTTCAATTGATACCATGATTTATCTGTGGAGGATTCCTTGATCAATCGCTCAAGCATAGCTATCTCTTCTGCCTCTGACTTGACTTCCCCATCCAGCCAGGCGGCGCGCAGGCAGCCCAGGATTTCCTGGTAGATGTGTCCAGGAGGGATGCCGCGCGCCTTCAACTCGCGACCGGTTGTCTTGGGGCGGACGTGTCGCCAGCGCACCACGAAGTTATCGAGAGCCTCGCGGCCTTTCCCAGATGTTCCAAGATAAACCGCGTAGATCGCCAGCAAGGGGACATCTTCGAGCCGCGTAAAGACGGCGCTCGGTCTCGCCTTTTTCAGGGCGGGTAAATCTTGCCTGAGTTCGCTGGCCGCCTCGAGATTGCGTCTGAGCGCTACAGGGAATCGCAAACGCGCTGCCACGGCGGCCACATCAGAGGGGGCCAGGCGCGCCAGCCACAGGAGGTAGCCCAGCGCCAATCGGCGCGGCACCGGCGACAGGTCCGGCAGGAGGCCCCATTCCGCAGGGGGAGGTTGATCCAGGCCGGAATCCAGCAACCGGCGCAGGCATTCGTTCCAGGGTAAAGAAGGGTGGATGGCGGTCAGCAATTTTAGTTCAGCCAGGCGCGTGAGTATATCTGCCGCGCACCCTTCATCCAGGATCAGATTCAGCTCGTGGCGGATGCGGTCACCGCTGAGCTTTTCGAGGCACGAGCGCGCCTCGTCCATCAACTGCAAGGTGCGGGTCTCGATGCGGAAGCCGAATCGCTGCTCGAAGCGGACGGCGCGCAACATGCGGGTCGGGTCGTCCACGAAGGATAGCGAGTGCAGAACGCGGACCAGGCCATCCTTCAAGTCGTTCCGCCCGCCCCACGGGTCGAGCAATTCGCCGTAATGATGCCCGTCGAGGCGCAGGGCCAGGGTGTTGATGGTGAAGTCGCGACGGTGGAGATCCAGCTTGATGCTGCCGCGCTCGACAGACGGCAGGGCAGAAGGATGATCGTAGAACTCCTGGCGGGCGGAGATAAAGTCAATAAACGTTGGCACGTTCGCACGTTGGAAAGCTGGAACGTTCAAACGTGCAAACCTATCAATGTCAAGAAACCATTTCGCTGTCCCAAAGCGTGAATGACTCGTGATCTTTCCTCCACAGCGTTTGGCAAGCGCACGCGCCAGCGCGATGGCGTCGCCTTCCACGACCACGTCGAAGTCCAGGCTTGGACGTTCTAGCAAAAGGTCGCGCACAAAACCGCCGACCACGTAGAGCGGTGACTTCTGGGCGGCCGCTTCCTCAGCCACGGCGCGGATGAGCGCCAGGCGTTCGGACGGCAGAGCTTTCTCCAGCTTTTCGGTCAGGTTGAGGCGTGCAGTCGGGTACGCTTTCGGTGAAAGGGTCTTCAATAGATCGGTGCGGGTGACAATGCCGATGACCGCATTGGTCTTTGGATCCACGACCGGTACCTGGCCCCAACCGCTATCGGTCATGCGCGCCTGGAGATATTGGAGCGAATCGTCCGGGCGGACAATCACCTCTCCGGCCTCCATTAGACTGGCGGCGGTCAGGTTGAGCTTGTGGGCCAGCGCCCGATCCACAGCCCGCCGCGTCAGCAGGCCGACGACGCGCCCATCCTGCACGACCGGGAAACCCTCATAACCGTACTTTTGCATCAGCCGGGAAGCCTCATGGACAGAAGCCTCGGGCGCCAAAACGTGTGGCCGGTGAGACATGATCTGCGCAGCGGTCACGGATGGCCGGACATGGCGAGGCAGGATTTCGAGCAATTCCCGGCAAATAGCTGCGAGGGGTTGGGACCTCACCCCATCCCCCTCACCCCCCCGCCCCTCTCCTCGAGAAGCACCCCCGGATGGGGCAGGAAGAGGGGAGTTCTTAATCAGCGCGGCAGCCGCCCGTTCGTGCCCGCCGCCACCAAAATGTGACGCGACGGCCGCCACGTCAATGCCATCCGTGGTCGAACGCGCCACCATGCGGATGCCTTCGGATGTGGCCACCAGGACAAAAATAGCGTCCGGGTCGAGCAGGTCGCGCAATTTGTGGGCCAGGGAAGAGATCTCTTCGTTCATCTCGCCGACATCCCCACAGGTGACGACCACGCGATGACCTTGAATATTGTAGACTTGCGCCTCAGCCGCCAACCGATCGTATACCTGGCGTTGTTCAGGGGAAAGCGGCGGGTTCAGGAAATTGGTCGCGATTTGTAAACTGGCGCCCTCTTCCATCAGATGGGCCGCGGCACGGACATCGCGCGGCGTGGTACCGGCATAGGTCAGCGAACCGGTGTCCTCATAAATGCCCAGCAAGAGCAGGGTGGCTTGAATGGCGCTCAGTGAACCGTTCTGCGCCTCCACCGCTTCCACCAACATGGTTGTCGTAGCACCGGTCTGTGTGATGGCGACTTCCCATTCGGGCGGCAGGCTGCGGCGCAGCGGATGATGGTCAATCACAATGACTCTCGTCTCCGCCCCCATGCCTTTTATCGTGACCAGCGACTGCGTATCCACCAGAGTAACCGCATCCACAGGCTCTGAAGGCAAGTCGCGCGGGTCAACGAAGGGCAATTCCGCTCCATAGAGAGTGACGAACGAACGCACATTGCGGTTCATCTTGCGCGGCAAGACAGGCAGCGCACCATCGTCTAGAAGGTGCGCGCTCAGCAAGGATGCCAGCGCATCGAAGTCGGCTTGCTCGTGTGTTAAAATCAATCGCATGGTCAGATAGTCGGATAGCCTCTAGGTCGGATGGTTGGCTTTATTGTAGCACATCGGAAAGGGGCTGCCATGCTATGATTTTCGCCGAGGAGAATATGCAATGAAAAAGACCTTCTTTGTACTCGCAATTATCATCTTGCTATTATCTGCCTGTATCTTGCCAGGACAATCTTCTCCGGTAGAGACGCTCCCCGTCCCCGGTGGCCAGACCCTGTCGCCCGGCTCGGCCTGCGGGGATGGCCTCTGCAACGGGCCAGAAAGCCCCCAAAACTGCCCCCAGGATTGCGGAAGCTCTCCAGCTCTACCCGTCACATCCACCCTGCCTGCCTCCGCGCCACCCACAGGCTTTCAGCCGGCCGGGGCGGATAACACCTTCTGGGTGACCAATCCCACATCAGGCGCAAAGTTATATGTCCAGGTTTTCTACCCGAACGACTGGAATGGAACCGACTCGCTGCCAGCTCTCGTCCTGTTGCCCGGCGGAATCGCCGAATCGGACCCGCAAAAGGCTGCCCGTTTATCCGGCCAAGGCCTTCTCGTTATCATCTTCGATGCGGACGGACGCGGCAAGAGCGAAGGAACCGAGAATTACAATGGCTACATCACCCAGGATGGCCTGGCAGCGGTGATCAACGCGGTGACCTCCCTGCCCGGCCTGGATGCGACACGCTACGGACTGGTCTCGTTTTCTTACGGCGTCACTGCTGCAACCGGCACACTGGCGCGCTACCCCGACCTGCCGATCAAGTTCTACATTGACTGGGAAGGCCCCGTGGATCGCAACTACACCACCACTGGCTGCGGCCAAAACCGCGCCGAGGGCATCCAATGGCAGCCCTGCACGGATAATGCCTGGTGGTCTGAGCGCGAAGCCGTGAATTTCATCGGCAGCGTGCGCGTGCCGTACCAGCGCGTGCAATCGCAGACAGATCACGTCCAGCTGAACAACAATCATGCCATTGATATCGTCAATGCAGCCGTGGCAGGTGGCGTACCCTGGGTACGGCTGAATGAATATCCGCCCAATCAGACCTATGACGTGAATAACCCGCCCCCCATGCTGGAGGATGCGCTGGATAAGCAGGTAGACGCCATCATCGCCCGATACGCGGAGTACATCATCACGCAGGTGCTGCCCAACCTGAAATAAGAGCACAACGATTATTGGCTTACAGCGACTGTAAAACAAAGAGCTATGAAAAATTGAATTTAGAAAAGTAAGAAATCAGGTATAATATCCACCATGATGCTGAACCCGTCCCCAGCCCCACGCACGGTCAAACCTCCACGGCCTGGATAGGTTTAGTTCTTCATGCCCATTAGCGGCTCCCAGACCTGGCGAGCCGTTTTTTTATAACCACGAAGGGCACGAAGGATCACGAAGATTCATGAAAATTTCTGTTTTTGGTGGTTCTCAACCCAAAGAAGGTTCTCCGGCCTACGCGGAGGCCTACGAACTCGGTAAACTGCTCGCCCAGGTCGGCCACACTGTCCTGACCGGCGGCTACATTGGCACAATGGAGGCCGTCAGCCGCGGGGCAAGCGAAGCGGGCGGACATGTCATCGGCGTGACTTGTGAAGAGATCGAGCGCTGGCGTCCGGTCAAAGCCAACGGCTGGGTTATAGAGGAATGGCGGCGGGAAACGCTGATGGAACGCTTGCAGGCCCTCGTCGAGGGCTGTGACGCGGCCATCGCCCTGCCCGGCGGCCCTGGCACGTTGGTCGAGATTTCCCTGTCCTGGAACTTGAGGATCATCGGTGCAATAACTCCCAAGCCACTTATCCTGGTCGGCGATGGCTGGCAGACCGCCTTCGACCAGGTTTTCCAATCGTTCGATGAGTACATCCCCGCGAATCAGCGAGAACTTGTACAATTCGCCAAAGATGTCACTTCTGCTGTCGGATTGCTGGAATCTTATACTTCGCGCTGAGCGGAGACCGGGCGAAGCAAGATCGCAGTCGAAGCGTCCTTCGACTACGGGCTTCGCCAGGTTCAACCCTCCTCTCAGGGTAAAAACAATTTGAGAGGAACCCATGTCTGAAGATAAATTGCCTTCCCGAACCGAAGATTTCGCCGAATGGTACAACCAGTTGGTGCTCAAGGCCGAGTTGGCCGATTACGCTCCGGTGCGCGGCTGCATGGTCGTGCGGCCTTACGGCTGGGCCTTGTGGGAAAATATCCAGGCCGCGCTGGATAAACGCTTCAAGGCTACCGGTCACGTCAACGCCGCCTTCCCGCTCTTCATCCCAATGTCCTTCCTCGAAAAGGAGAAGGCGCACGTGGAGGGCTTCTCGCCGGAGCTGGCCATCGTCACCATAGGCGGCGGGGAGAAACTGGAGGAGCCGTTGGTCGTCCGGCCCACCTCCGAGACCGTCATCGGCTATATGTACTCGAAATGGATCCAATCCTACCGCGACCTGCCGGTGCTCATCAACCAGTGGGGCAATGTGGTGCGTTGGGAATTACGCACCAAGCTCTTCTTGCGCACACTGGAATTCTACTGGCAGGAGGGTCACACCGCCCACGCCACTGAACAGGAAGCACGCGAAGAAACGATGCGCATGCTCGGCGTCTATGCGGATTTCGCCATTAAAGAGGGCGCAGTGCCGGTCATCCAGGGCATCAAGAGTGAGACCGAGAAATTTGCCGGAGCGGTGCAGTCTACCTCCATCGAGGCGATGATGGGCGACACGCGCGCCTTACAAGCCGGCACGTCCCATTTCCTCGGCCAGAACTTCGCCAAAGCTTTCAACATTCAGTACCTCGACACGAACAACACGCTCCAGTACGTCTGGACGACCTCCTGGGGCTTGTCCACCCGTTTCATTGGCGCCATCATTATGACTCACGGGGACGACCAGGGCCTGATCCTGCCGCCCCGCTTAGCGCCCATCCAGATCGTACTGGTGCCCATCTACAAGAACGACGCTGAGCGTAGCGCAGTGATGCCGGTCGTCGAGCGGATCAAGGCCGAGCTGGCCGAGTTCCGCCTGAAAGTGGACGACCGCACCGAAGTCACGCCCGGCTTCAAGTTCAATGACTGGGAAATGCGCGGCGTGCCGCTACGCATCGAGGTCGGCCCGAAGGATGTTGAAAAAGGGACGGTCGCCCTGGCCCGTCGTGATAAGCCTGGACGTGAAGGTAAATCCTTCGTACCCCAGGCGGGTCTTTCTCGGACCGTCAGCCTGCTCCTGGACGAGATACAGGCCTCCCTGCTGACGCGTGCCACCGCCTTCCGCGACAGTCACATCCACGATCCAAAAGATTACGGCGAATTACAAGAAGTCGTGGCCAGTGGTTGGGCTTTCTCCTGGTGGTGCGGCAACAAGGAATGCGAGGCAAAGGTGAAGGAAGATACCAAAGCCACCACCCGCTGCATCCCGCTGGGACAGGAAGAAGGCCATGGCAAATGTATTGTGTGCGAGAAAGAATCCAGGCGGAAGGTGTACTTCGCACGGGCTTATTAATTCCACGCCGCGACGCGGCTTGCGCGCATCCCTGTCCCAGGTATGTGACGATCCTTGCCAAACAAGCAAGTTTCCGGCTTTTTATAACGCCGGGGACTTTCGTTGAATGCTTTGGGAAAATCTGCTAACGAAATATTAAAAATTCATCCGTCGTAAGACCAATATCCTTCGCGATCTGGCGCAGCAAAATCGGTGAAATATCGCGGCCTCGATGAAACGGGACTGTGGTACAGCGACCGTCAGGGTGCCGGTACTGACAGTGTGACCCGCGTTGGCGTACTAAAACAAAGCCAAGATTCTCCAAAATGGCTGAAACCTCACGCGGTTTCAATACAGGCAGCTTCCCCATACTCAGGCCAGAACCACTTCCTGTATACCGACAAATTCTGTTTCGAACTTTGGCTCGCCATCTTCGAGAAGCATCTCGATCACTTCGCGCAGGTTTTCGTGCAGTTCATCCAGGCTCTCGGCCTGGGAATGCGCCCCTGGGAAACCGGGGATATATCCAACGTAATAATTGGTTTCGGGGTCTTTTTCAATAATCGCAGTAAAACGTTTAAACATAGATGCCTCCAGAATCAATTATACCGTTTCTTGGAAAAAATCAGGCACAACTTCGCAAACTGCTGGATCGCGGTTTTCGCGCAGCATCCCCGCTGGGGACCTGAGCACGACACCACGTTGACCGACGGTCTCATTGCAACCATTCGGAGACCTGTGGTCAAAAACTCGGCGAGGGCAGCCCCTTTAGGGGGTGCTTCGCGAAGACCACCGCCGAGATGGGAAATTAAACTTGGCTTTTATTTGTTCGCTGAATCTATCCGTGGAAATTGTGGGAGGTTATCGCTAGTCCATAAACTTACAGGGTTCCCCCAGAAGTTTTCAGGAAGCGGATCAAGATTTACTATAGTTCTGTATTCGTCAAGATAATACCAGCCTCCACCCTCTACTGCCTTTCCGACATGAAAATGAAGCCCTGGTGGTCGTGGAGGTGGATAATACTCCCCTGAATTTCCTGACAACCCGACTATTTGCCCACGATAGATTGTTTGATCCATCTCTACTAATTGAACAGAAAGGTGTCCATAGCAGTTGTCATAATCAATCCCTGGATTCTCTGGGTTCTGAAACATGAGGTTGACCCGTAACTCGTCTGGACCTGCAAGATACCATACTCTTGATGTTGGTGCACCTGAGATAATCCAATTACCTTTGGGCACAAGGTAATCCATACCAGTGTGAGAATCACCAACTCCAGCAATACCAAGATGAGGAATATTCTGTATGCTGTACTGTCCATCGTAATTTAATACAATCCCATCCTGTGTGGAAAAAAAGTGTTCTTTTCATCGAAGATTCGATACCCGATGATATCGAAATAAGAATCGATGAGCGGATCTGGCGCCTGTTCCTTCACAAACGGCGTGTCAAGAATCCCTGCATCAAGCCAACCTCATTCAGCTCTCCTGGTCTTGCCTGTATTACTTTTTCAATGGGGACAATCTCAGTGTCATTCAGATACTGATCTCTTACTTGCAATGTGGCCTCATTAAGCTTGCAAACAAGCGCAGACAGGTCTACATCACATCCAGGAATAGCGGTGAGTGTGGCCATTGTTTGTGGGTCCACTGCCACTGTATATGCCTTGACAACAACTGGCCCTTTCCAATCATTAATATATCTCATGGCTAGGGCAGGATTATCTGCATTCGGGTCAGTTATTTTTATACTTGCGCTTGAGGCTCCAGTATTATTAGGGAGAGAGAAATTGCCCTGCTGGTCTGTCGGCACGCAATCTGCTTGCACGCACACAGTATAGCCGGAAAGCCCCGGCTCTTCTATTGTGATAAGATCACCGCTCTTGAGATCGGGGTGAGCGCTGACATAATCATCTATGCTTTTATCCACATCCTGTTGAAGTGGTTGCCTCGGATCTGGGAGTCGTACAAGATCATAGTTGAATGTGGCCTCATCCGGTAATCCAGAGCCGTTCATGTCAAAGAATAACCTGCCTTCGAGCGGTGTCTTGGGAGTATAAGTTGCCGTTGGGCTTGGCGCATGTGTGACTGTTGCAGTTGGCCTATCTGTGGCCGTGGCTGATGGCGCGGCTGGAGCAGGTCCGCAGGCGGTGAGCGTGCTGATGATCATGGCGGCTAATAGAAAACAGGTTATCCTTTTCATGGCATTCCTTCTGAAAGAACCCCACCACACTAATTCTCGAGCGAGTTGATGACTTTGAAAGCAAGTGTAGCACAAAAATCATAGGGGAAAAGGCATTCCATAACACAAAAACACTTATCACGTGACATACGAGCACCTGACACGGGAACACTTCGGGAAACATGTTGCAATATGCAACCAGCCATGATATACTCCCCTTCAAGAAAGGAGTTCAGGATGAATACATTGCATGTTCGCAGCATCCCTGATGATCTGTACCAGCGCTTGCAGCAATTGGCGCAGACGCGTAACCGGTCACTGAGCGCGCAGGTTGTGATGATGTTGGCACAATCTCTGGAAGAAGAAGAGCGCCGGAGAAACCAGGACAAAGTGCTGACCTCCATCCGCCGCCGCCGCTTTACACCTCCCGCTAAATCCCCCTCCAGTCTTGACCTGCTGCGTGAGGATCGCAAGCGGTGACCAACGGACGTTTGCGTCTTGTCGTGGACGCCAGCGTCGGGATCAAACTCTTTGTGGATGAACCGCTCTCGGAGCAGGCGCACGCGCTCTTCGCAAAACTGAGCGAAGACCCGCCAGCCGAGCTTTACATCCCCGACTTGTTTTACATCGAGTGCGCCAATATCCTGCTGAAATATGCGCGCCGCTTTGGGCGTTCACTGGAAGACTCTCAGGCTGATCTGGCAGATTTGAACATTCTGGCATTGAAGCCTGTTTCCACAGCAGAACTGATGGAAGAGGCCCTCTTGCTGGCTTCGCAGAAGAACTTGACCGCCTATGACGCCTGTTACGCTGTCCTTGCTCAACGTTTGAATATCCCTTTAATCACGGCGGATAAGCCCATGGCACAGGCAGTGGAGTGGGCTTTCTGGCTGGGAGATTTCAAGTGAAACTATCCCAACTCTTCGGCCAAACCCTGCGCGACGCGCCTTCGGAGGCAGATGTCGCCAGCCACCAATTGCTGGTACGCGCCGGATTCATCCGCCAGTTAGGAGCTGGCATCTACAGCTATTTACACCTGGCAAAGCGTTCCATAACCAAGATCGAGAATATCTTACGCAATGAAATAGATGCCATCGGCGGACAGGAAATCTCGATGCCCGTTGTGCATCCCGCCGACTTGTGGAAAGAGACCGGGCGCTGGTACCAGATCGGCTCCGAGATGGGCCGCTTTCAGGACAAGTCCGGCCACGACATGGTACTGGCGATGACGCACGAGGAAGTGGTCGCTGACCTGGTGCGTCGCGAAGTTCAGTCCTACAAGCAACTGCCGCGCCTGATCTACCACATCCAGACCAAGTGGCGCGACGACCCGCGTCCGCGCGCCGGGCTGATCCGCGTACGTGAGTTCACCATGAAGGACAGCTACAGCCTGGACGCCGATTGGGACGGATTGGATAAACAATATCGCGCCCACTACCAGGCCTATTTCAACATCTTCCACCGCTGCGGCCTGCCCGTCATTGCCGTGAAATCGGATGTAGGAATGATGGGCGGCAAGCTGGCGCACGAGTTCATGTATCTTACTCCCATTGGCGAGGATACCCTGCTGCTGTGCGACAAGTGTGGCTACACTGCCAATCGCCAGGTGGCGCGCTTCAAGAAACCGGCTGCGCCTCAGGAAAAACCGAAACCCATTGAGAAGGTCGCCACGCCCGGCGCACATACGATTGAAGAGCTGGCAAATTTCCTCGGCGTACCGAAATCCAAGACTGCCAAAGCCGTCTTTTTCATGGCGACCATTCCTCCAGACCCTAAAGGTCTTCAAGGACCTTTAGGGTCTGGACAAGAACAATTCATCTTCGCCGTGCTGCGCGGCGATATGGATTTAAATGAAACCAAGCTGGCAAATGCCATGGGGGCGAAAGAACTGCGACCGGCCACGGAAGAGGAGATCGGGGCAATTGGGTCAGTGCCGGGGTTTGCATCACCGGTTGGCCTGGTAGGGGCGACCCTTGCCGTCTCGCAACGGTGTGCCGAGGGTGTTCGCGGCACGAACGGTGTGGTCGCCCCAGAACCGGTGGCTGCCCCAGGGCGGGGACAAGCCCCGCCCCTACGAATCGTTGCGGACGACTCCATCACCGTCAGCCCCAACCTCGTCGCCGGGGCGAACGAAAAGGATTACCATCTGCTCAACGTGAATTATGGCCGCGACTACACCGCTGACATTGTCGTCGACATTGCCGCGGCGGACGAGGGCGCGGCCTGCCCGGCGTGCGGATCAGCCATGCGCGCCGCGCGTGGGATCGAGGTAGGCAACATCTTCCAACTCGGCACACGCTACAGCGACGCCCTGGGCTGTTTCTTCGTGAATAAAGATAAAATAAGCAAGCCAGTCATCATGGGCTCGTATGGAATCGGCGTGGGGCGTTTGCTCGCCTGTATCGCCGAGGAACACCACGACGAGCATGGGCTGATCTGGCCGGTGGCGGTCGCGCCATATCATGTTCACCTTGTTTTGCTGCGCGGCAAAGGCGATTCCAGGAGCGAAGAAATCGCCGAAGACCTAGATCGCGAGTTACAAGCCGCTGAAATCGAAGTTCTATTCGACGACCGCGACGAAAGCCCCGGCATTAAGTTCAACGACGCGGACCTGATCGGCTGTCCCATCCGCATCACGGTCAGCGAGCGGGCGTCGAGCGCAGGCGGCGTGGAGGTGAAGCTGCGCCACAAAGAGGAGAAGGTCATCGTGCCACTCGAGGAAACGGTAGCACGCCTCAGGTCCGAGATTGCCGCGCGGGAGACTGGAATCGCCGCTCAAGTCATCCCAGTCGAGTACAATGTTCACTAATAACTGATCACTAAAAACTGATCACTGCTCTTATGCCCGCCATTGACCTCGGTCGCCTCAAAACCCAGGCTGCCCGGTTGATCGAATCATTCGATCAACCAGAAGCCTTCGTGCGCCAACTGCACGAAATGCTCGAGTTCTACACGAACCGCACCATCCGACCGGCGCAAGCGGCCACGCGCGCCTCCCTGCCCAGTTACCACACGCCACAACCCGTGCTGCGGCAGATCGAGAGCGAACTGGAACCCCCGGCCGATCAATATCCGCTGAACGCGATAGCCCTGGCGAGCGCCTTGTGGAAAGCCAGCTACCTGGAGACCCGGCTGTTGGCCTGTCATCTTATTGGTTTCATCCCGCCCGCCTCAGCGATGCCGTTGTTCTCGCTGCTCCCTGAATGGGTGCAACAGTCCAAAGACCCTGAAATCCAGGCCGCGCTGTTGACGGATGCCTTGAAACGGTTGCGCCGCGAGAACTCCCAGGTTCTTCTCCTCTTGGTCGAAGACTGGCTCAAGTCGCCCGATCACAGGGCGCAAATTTGGGGACTGCGGGCGCTGATCCCTCTTCTCGATGAACCGGGATTCGAAAACCTGCCGACCGTCTTCCGCATCCTGCGACCCGCGGTCGAGACCGCCCGCCCGTCCACTCAACTGGACATGCAGGTCTGCCTGGCCGCACTGGAGCGCATCTCCCTGACCGAGACCTTGCATTTTCTGCGTGAAGTCATCGAGGTCTCGAATAATCCAGAAATGCTGCGCATCCTGCGGCGTATGTTGCCTACCTGCTCGGCTGAATTGCAGACAGGCTTGCGCGAGCTTCTGAGAGAAACCATTTGATTGATGTTTTTTCTGGTATAATTCCAGCCCGTGACTGGTCCCATCGGCGGCCCAACCTGCCGGTCGGGAGACCTGCCAAAAATCTTTATAAGGAGACGCATACGTCATGCTCAACAAGGAAGTAAAAACCAAATTAATCGAGGAGTACCACCGTCACGAAAGCGATACCGGCTCGCCGGAAGTACAAGTTGCTATTCTAACCACCCGCATCAACCAGTTGACTGACCACTTGCGCGCCCACAAACACGATGAGGCCTGCCGCCGGGGTCTGCTCCAGATGGTTGGGCAGCGCCGCAGATTGCTGGCCTACCTGCGCAAAGCAGAGTACCAACGTTACTTGGTGCTGACAGATCAACTAAAGTTACGCCGGAAGTAAAAGGATAAGGTAAGCCCGAGTAGATGGGCAAATGCCCATCTACTCTTTTTATGAACCCACCGGTTGGGAATTGAATAGTGCTGACAACGACAACGATTGTTGTGACAACGAATGTTGGCCGTTGCCGCCGCTCTTCAGTCCCTGACTTGGCGGGAAATCGTAGGGCGGGATAGAATCCCGCCGATAAACAGGAGAAATTTTATGAAACCCGAAACAAAACGCTACACCACCACCGTGGGCAGCCGGACGATTGCCATCGAAACCGGCAAACTGGCTCTCCAGGCCGGTGGGGCCGTGACCGTTCACCTGAACGACACGGTCATTTTTGCCGCCGCCACCATGGGCGACGTGCGCGAGGGCATTGACTTCTTCCCCCTCAGCGTGGACTACGAAGAGCGCATGTACGCCGGAGGCAAGATCCCTGGCTCGTTCTTCCGCCGCGAGGGTCGCCCCTCCACCGACGCCATCCTGACCGCCCGTCTCACCGACCGTCCACTGCGTCCGCTCTTCCCTGAAGGCATGCGCAACGAAGTCCAGATCATCATGTACTCGCTTTCAGCGGACGCTGAAAACCCGCTCGACATCCTGGCCATCAACGCCGCTTCCGCCTCCATCATGATCTCCGACATCCCCTGGAATGGCCCTGTTGCGGCCGTACGCGTCGGGCGCGTTGACGGCCAGTTCGTCGCCAACCCCACCTTCCCCGAAATGGATAAATCCGACCTCGACCTGCGCATCGCCGGCACACGGGATGCCATCCTGATGGTCGAGTGCGGCGCAGACGAAGTTCCCGAAGAAATCATGGTCGCCGCGCTGGAATTCGGCCACCAGGCCATCCAGCCGCTGATCGAATTGCAACGCCAGATGCAGGCTGAGATTGGCAAGCCCAAGCGCGAAGTCACCCTCTACGTACCCGATGCCGATCTGAAAAAGAAAGTATTCGGGCGCGTCAGCGGCGCGATCGGCAGCCTGCTCGACAAGCCTCTGACAAAGAATGAATTTTACGGCGGCATGACGACCCTCAAAGACGAACTGGTCGCCGAGATGTGTACCGTGCCAGACGGCGCCAGCGCAGCGGACTACCCGACGCCTGCTTCCGTCCGAGAGGCCTTCGACCAGGCTGAACAAACCATCGTGCGCGAGCGCATCCTGAACCTGGGCAAACGCCCGGATGGCCGCGCCCCGACCGAGATCCGCCCGATCTGGTGCGAGGTCGGATTCAGCCCGCGCGCCCACGGCTCCGGTCTCTTCACGCGCGGCGAAACCCAGGTGCTGACCCTGGCCACGCTCGGCACGCTACGCGAAGCCCAGGAAATTGATACGCTCAGCCCGGTGGACACCAAGCGTTACATGCACCACTACAACTTCCCGCCCTTCTCCACCGGCGAGACAAAAATGCTGCGCGGCCAGAGCCGGCGCGAGGTCGGGCACGGCGCGCTGGCCGAGCGCGCCCTCGAACCGGTCATCCCGTCCGAGGAGACATTCCCCTACACCCTGCGGCTGGTGTCCGAAGTATTCGCCTCCAACGGCTCGTCCTCGATGGCTTCCGTCTGCGGCTCCACGCTGGCGCTGATGGATACCGGCGTGCCGATCAAAGCACCGGTGGCCGGTGTGGCCATGGGACTGGTCAAGGAAGGCGAACGTTTTCAGATTTTGACCGACATCCAGGGCACCGAAGATCACCTCGGCGACATGGACTTCAAAGTAGCCGGGACAGCGAATGGCATTA